>Ga0302325_10004314_pt1 | contig 32931 bp, 24 predicted proteins | sample Palsa_T0_2_FD_201948 | JGI IMG/M metagenome (GOLD analysis project Ga0302325, IMG submission 201948) | Peat permafrost microbial communities from Stordalen Mire near Abisko, Sweden - Palsa_T0_2 | ecosystem: Environmental > Terrestrial > Soil > Palsa > Peat permafrost | place: Sweden: Abisko... | reverse complement strand
CGCACCGTCGACGAGCGCGACCAGGCCCTCGTCTCCACCTTCGAGTCCTTCAAGGACTACCCAGGCAGGATCGCCGGCCACGTCGCTCGGTTTCTATGATCCCGCTTCAACGTGAAGCTGTTTAGCTCCGGAGCTGCCTCCAGAGGAGCCGGCGCCCGTGCTCCCGCCAGCCGCTCGCGTTCCAGCCACGTTCGTGGGGGTGCTCGAAGAACACCCCAGGACGACGGACAGCGCGCAACCGAGCGGGGTTAGAGTCTTCATTCACTCGAGTCTACTCGACCCACCGCGGCGCTCGCACACCCCGAGCGAGAAGCGGGCTGACGGTTTCGACCGCGCCGAGCTATCCTCGGGACCGCTTGCACTCGCGCCCCCCACGAGCCGTGCATTGAAGAAGGGACCCGCAGGCGAAGAGGAGTTCGCCCAGCTCGCCCTGGCTCGCGACTGGGCGGAGTTTCTTGCCCATCAAGGCGAGGAGGGGCAAAGCGAGAAGCTATTGGCCCTCAAGCAGAGCGCGAGCAAGGGGATCAAGCGGGACCCCGGTTTTGCGTTCGGCCTTTACGTGCTCGGGCGCATCGCGACTCTCGAGGGGTTGGAGGGTCACGGGGTGCGCTTCCTTCGGCAGGCCGTGGAGCTCGATCCGAGCCTCGTCGAAGCCGAGCGTCACCTGAGGCTTCTCACGGGCGCAAGCCCCAGCCCGCCCGCGCCGACGGAGGTGCGCGCCGCGCCGCCGGCCGTACCACCGGCCGTACCACCACCCCTCGCCGCGCCGCCACCCACAGCGCCGCCGGCCGTGCCGCCGCCCCTCGCCGCCTCGCTCGTGGCGGCCGCCCCGAAGGTTGACGTTCCCACGCCCGAACGGTCCTTCGCGCCCCCGCCGGCGCCGCGCGTTGGGCGGGCGCGAGGCACCCGCGCGAGGCGCGTCGCCTATTCGATTCTCATGGTTGTCGGGGTCGCCGCGGTGGGCGCCCTCCTGTGGGACCGCGGACATAGGTCGAGCGCAGGCGTGACGAGTGAGGCGCGGCCGCCCCCGCGTCTCGCCCGGGCTGAGCCCGCGTCGAGTGTCGCTTCGGCCGCCCCCACAGCGCGACCGCTGCCGCCGCCTTCCACGTCGGCTTCGGTTTCCGCTTCGGCGTTGCCGTCGGTGACCGCCGAAGCGGTGGCGCTTGCACCGAGCGCGTCGCCACCGCCGGTCGTGAGCGCGATCCTCGTCCCAGGTCCTAGCCAAGGGCTCTTGAAGCCCCGGGGGAGCAAGGGCCATCGCCTCTTCGTCGATGGGGTGGTCGTCGGCGAAACCCCTACGCCTGTCCTCGTGACGTGCGGGCCCCACGTCGTCAAAGTGGGCAGCGCGGGCAGCGAGCAGTCGATCGACGTGCCCTGTGGGACGAGCATCGCCCTCGACCCGTGAGGAGGGCGGCGGGCCTCGGCCGGCTCACCGCATATCGAACGTGAACGTCTTTTTCGGGTCGTCGGTCGAAAGCTGCAGATCGAAGCCCGTGGTCCGTCCCGCGAGACGCGCTCCAAAGTGCACTTTCACCGGCTCCTCGGCTCCGTTCAAGTGGGCGAGCGTGATCTCGACGGCATAGTGGCCCGGCGGAGGTTCCGAAGCCTCGCAGTGGATGTTCTCGATGTTCTGTCCCCGGCAAGAGTCTGTGCCCGGACAGTCTCGATCCCGCGAGCACTCGCCCCCGGGCGTCGGTTGGCCCCGGGGCTTTTGCACCTTCACGTGCTCCGGCGTCTCGAGCGTCAGATTGACGTCGGCAGGGCTGTCGCCCCAAGCGATCGCAAACTGAAGCACACCGGTCTCTTCGCCGCAGCCCTCGTCGATGACGCCGTTGCAGTTGTCATCGACGGCGTTGAAGCAAAGCTCCGGTCCCGTGGGCATGCACGCTTGCTCGAGCGCTGCCCCTGCCGGCGGTGTCACGTTCGCGACCATCGGCTCACGCGCCTGCGCCGTGCGGGTGGGCGCTCGGGCTGGGCTGCACGCCACCAGGGCCAAGTGAGCGAGCGCGAGCCTGGACCTCTTACCGCGGCGCAACGTTGACGCCGCCGAACGAGGGGGTGTCGTTACTCTGCGCTTTGGGCGACTCCGGAACGCTCTCGGCGGTGGCCTTTGGATTCATCACCTCGAAAAAGGCGTCGCGCGCCATCTCCCCGAGCGGCTCGGGCTCCGAGCGCAGCGCCATCAAGACGCCTTTTTCTTTGGTGAACTTGAGCATCCGAATCGCCTGCGCGCGTTTGACGTTGTTGCTGCCCTTGGCGTCGTTCAAGAGGCGCGCGCGCAGCTGAACTCGCGTCATCGAGTGCGGGCCGTTGTCGATCTCGATCGATTCGACCAGGTTGCGGCCCAAAATCAGGCGCGGCCAGTCTTGCAGCTGATCGTGCACCGCGACGTGCGCGATGGCTTCGGCGTTGTCCACCCAGCGCGCGATGTCGCCCACGTCGTAGTTGTGGTCGCTCCAGTAGCCGAAGGTCTTGTTGTAGATGTCCTTGAGCTCTTCGATGGCCTCGGCCGGCATCGACGGGTCGTTGTACGTCGCGATCGCTTGCGAGGCCGTGTCTGAATCCGCGCCGAGCAGCAAGGCGAGCGCGGCGTCGGCTTTCATGCTGACGTCGGTGAGCTTCTGAAAGATCTGAGGCACCATGGTAGGCGTTATCCCGCCCATGCCGATGGCGCGCGCGATCTGATTGCGAACTTCGAGGTCGGCGGCGACCGGCGACAGCTCGTCGACCAGGCCCCCCGTGGCGGCAGGAACCGGCCGATGAATGATCGACTCGAGGTAGCAGGTGCGGAGAAAGTTCGATTTCGGATCGGTCTTCGTATTGTCGTGAACCTTCTTCACGACGTCCTTCATTTCATCGTCGGTCGCCACCCAAGAGAGGGCGAAGCACGCTTCTGAGCGTGCCTGCTCGTTTTCCATCGGGTCTTCGATGTACCGGGCGAGGTCGTCGTAGGCTCGCGAGTCGCCCCACTGGGCGAACCCGTCCGAGGCCCCGACCCCCAGAGCGCGCAGCGTCATCCCGAGGATCGTCAGCCCCCCCTGATTGAGCGAGTCCCACGATACGTCGAGCTTCTTGGTACGGCGATGTAGCTGCTTTTCCAAGGTGGCCCACGCGCGCGGTTCCTTCGTCCATCCGAGATAGCGGAGCGCGCTTTGCGCGGTGGCCCAGGTTTCGGGGAAGGGCGGCTGAGCGCCTTCGTTGGGGAGCTTCTCTCTCGGGTCCGCCCACTTTTCGAGCAGGGGCAGGGCCCGTTGCGAGCCTACGAGCGCGAGAAAGCGCATCCCGTTGGCGTGCGGCTGCGGCTTGTTCTCGGGGTCGACCCAGAAGAGAACGCCGTTTTCGGCTTGCTTGCGAAGATAGTCGCGCTGCTCGGGATGGATGGCGGCGAGGTCGGCGAGCATGCGGGCGGCAAATACGCGCTCGTTGTCGTCGCGGCGAAGCTCCGGCCAGTCGACGTCGTTGTAGAGCTTGAGCGGATCCTGCTCCATCCTCCAGCCGAGAACCTCCGCCGCCCGCACGTCGCCGATCTCGGCCATGCGCATGGCCGCTTCGACTTTCCAGTGCGCCTTCGGGGATGTCGCGATGTATCCGTAAAGAGCGTCTCCGCCGCGCGGGTCTTCGAGCTCGCGCAGCATGTCGAAGATCTGCTTGGTCTGAAACTTCTCGGTGTCCGGCTTGTCGTGGCTCACCGTTCGCAGAGCCAGGACCAGGCCATTGGCTCCGATGCCGTCGCGAAGCGCCTGAAGAAACTTCTCGCGAGACGCCTTGTCGGCCTTGGCGAGAGCATTGATGAGCGGCAAGGTCGCCGTCTCGCTGCCGATCTTTCCGAGCCCGACAGCCGCCTCGCGGGCCACGTCGATGTCCTGATCCTTCACGAGCGCGATGAGGGTCTCGGTCCACTTGGGGTCGGCGTTGCGCGAGATCGTCGTGGCGACGAGCTGGCGGACGCTGTTGCTGTCGTCGGCCTTGAGGGCGGCCATCTTGTCGAGCGAGACCAGCCCGGCGAGCCGTTCGGCGTCGAACGCCGGGAAGCCATCGAGGCGCTGGATCTGGGCCAAGTGCCCCAATCGGTATTCCGCGAGCACGGCGTCGAACGCGGTAGGCTCTTTGAGGACGACCAGGGCCCACGAGATCTGCGGCTTGTCGCTGCTGTCGGCTTCCGCGAGCGCCTTGAGAAGCTCGGGCTTGGCCGAGTCGGCGTCAGGAGAGCCGAAGTCGACCAGGGCCATCGCGGCGGTGCCGCGAACCGCGTGGTCCACCGAGCTCAGGCCTTTGATCATCGAGGGAATGCTCGCCGTGTCCTTGGCCCAAGCGAGGTGCACGAAGGCCTCTTGGCGCAAGCGCGGCTCGTTCTCGGCTTCGGCCCATTTGCGCCAGCGTGGAATCTGCGCGATTCGCGGCAAGAGCTGAATCGCGAGGATCTCCTTGTTGACCTCTTCTTTGGTCAGCGAGAGCGACTCGGTGTGTGCGCTCAGAAGGGCGAAGACGATGGCTCCGGCTACGACCAAGACGCCGATCACGATGGCGAGTGGTTTGAACGCCCCGCGTTTGAAGTTGCCGTCGTCCGCCGGAAAAGCCGGATTGGTCATCGCGCCCTCTCAATTGAGCGACACCCGAGAGCAAACCCCCGAGCGCGTCGTTGTGGGCGCGGACGATACCGCATGGGACGGGGAGGTTGCGAGGGCGGAAAACCCATAAGGCGGTTTCGGCCATGTCGTACGATTCGTCGAATGACGCACAATGACGCGCAGGCGACCGTCCTGGTGGCGGCCGCCATCGTCGTCGAGGGAGACCGAGTGCTCGTGACGCAGCGCAAGGTGGGCACTCACCTCGGCGGACTGTGGGAGTTTCCCGGCGGCAAAGTTCTGCCTGGAGAAGATCCGCGCGCCGCCCTCCGTCGCGAGCTTCTCGAGGAAATCGCTCTCGAGGCGTCGGTGGGCGAGATCCTGGACGTGACGTTTCATCGCTACGAGTCCGCGGGCAAGGCTGTCCTGCTGCTCTTTTTCGAGGCCCACCGCGTGCAGGGCTCGCCCGAGCCCCGGGCGGTGGAGGTCGCCGCCTGGGCCTGGGCCAACGCCGACGAGCTCGATCCGTCACGCTTTCCTCCCGCCGACGGGGTAGTCCTCGCGAAGGTCAAGAAAAGGCTCGAGGCCCACCGGTGATGGCTCGCTAGCGAGGCGGCGAGCCCGCGTGACTAGGACGACGAGACGACCTCGTAAATCGTGACCCCTTTGTGCCATCCGGTGGGCGCGCCCACGAATCCCGGCGCGTGATAGTGCCATTCCAAGACGAAGACGTAGCGCCGGCCTTCGAGCGCGATGGTGCGCTCGGTGCCCATGGGTAAGTCGAGCAAAGTCTGCGCCGTGTGCACCATGTCGGGGGTAAGCGCGCTTCGCACGAGCACTCGCCGCGTCGGCCCGAGCTCACTCTCGTCGAGGGTGGATATCGCGTCTTCGCGCGGGGCGGCGACAGGGCCCATGGCTCGCGCCGGGAAGGACACGAGCCACCACGCGAAGGCCATCGTCGGAACGAGCATTCAACGCCTCCTGAAAAAACGGGCCCCGAGGGCAGCTCCCTCCAATCTTACCCGAACCCTTACGCGCGGGGTGGGGCAAGTGTGCAAAGTGTCGTAAGGTCTCGCCCTTCGGCCCCACGCGCATGCATTCGTTCGATCTCGCCGTCACCATTTTCGGGGTAATCTTCCTCGCCGAGCTCCCAGACAAGACCGCGCTCACCACGCTCGTTCTGGCGACCAAGTACAAGCCGACGCCCGTGTTTCTGGGCACTGCGCTCGCGCTCGCCGTTCAGAGCGCCGTGGCCGTCGTTGCCGGAAGCCTGCTCTCGCTGCTGCCCAAGCAGCCCGTTCACATCGGGGCGGGCCTGGTCTTCCTGATATCGGCCGTGGTCATGTGGGTTCGCAAAGAGGAAGAAGAGACCGAGGACGGGGCGCCCTCTGCGACTCGTCGCTCTTTTTGGGAAACCCTGGGAACCGCCTTTGGCGTCGTCTTCTTGGCCGAATGGGGCGACCTCACTCAGCTCGCGACGGCGGCCTTCGCCGCTCGAGAGCACGCCCCGTGGGTGGTGTTCGGCGCCTCGACTCTGGCCCTCTGGGCGGTGGCGGGGATTGCGGTCGTCGTCGGGCGCCGAACCGCTCACCTGCTGTCACCCAAGACGACCAAAAGAGTGGCCGCGGTGCTCTTCGCGGCGATCGGCGTGGCCCTTCTGACCGGCAAGCTCTAGGGCGGCGATACGGGGGCGAGCGCCTCTCGGATGTCCGGCATCGTCATCGGGTCACCGGCGGCGATGTTGACCTCTTCGGTTCCGAGCTTGTCGTGAAGCGCGCGCAGCGTCTGCCCCGCGCTGACGACCGCGGCGACCAGCTCGGCCGGCTCCGCATTGGCGCGGTACATCCCGAAGAATTGCCGGAGCGCTGGCGCTTCCGAAGGGCCCGCGAGCGTGACGAGCCCATCGGCCACTTGCGCGAGATCGTCGAGCGGCGTCTCGGGATCGAGCAGGTGCGCGGCAAGAAGGGGTGCAGCGGCCAGCTCTTTCATCCGGCCGAGAGCCTGCGCGATCGGCCCTACCGGCGGGGGCACGAGCACGTCGTTGAGATAGTCGTAGTGACGGCCAAGGGCGGCCATGAGCTCGGAGGCCCCGTTGGTTCTCTTGGCGAGCGCGGCTCGAGCGTCCTTGCGAAGGTCGGGCGGCGTTCGCGAGTCGCTCGCGAGCTCGAGGAGCGCTTGGGTGGCCGAGGCTTCGGGCATCGGCGCCAGCTCCTGGAGAAGCATTCTCTGCACAGCCGCGAGCTGCGGATCGGCCGCCGACAGCGCGGCCTCCAGCTGCTCGGCGAGAGGTTCCGCGCTCTCGGGCGCGTCGGCGAAATGATAGTTGTCGACGTTGACGACGCACGCGACAATGGCCTCGCCCAGGCTGGCTTTGGATAGGAGCCTTCCTGACTTTGCGTCGAGCGAGGTGACGTTGCCCCGTTCGTCGCAGAGCACGACCCCGCCCGAGCCCGCCGCAGCTCCGAGCACGTCAGCGTCGTGCAAGCGCACCCACGCGAGCTTCGCGCCGAGCGCGTCGAAGCCCATCGCGAGTCGAAAGTACGTGGCATACCACCGGCCATCGGACAGAGCCGCGCCCGAGCTCGTGGCCACGGGTCGCGCGTAAAGACGCACGCGGTCCTGGGCGTTGGCAAACGTCGGAAGGGATACCGCACCGCGCGGCATGAGCTTCGGTCCCCCGGGGAGCTCGCGCGCGGGCAGATCCGTCGACGATGCTCGGCCTGCCGAGGCCTCGTGGATATGCTCGTCGAATCGCGTGAAGCCGAGCTCGCCGAACCAAAGCGACCCGCCTTCGGTCCACGCGCGGCCGGTCTGTCGCCGGAGCGTGACCCGGGCTTGCTCCTCACCGGAGGCGAGGTCCAACACCGAGACGTACTGACCGGCCCACGGGACGAAGGCCTTGTGCCCAAACACGGCCGGGATCCCGAGCCCCTTGTCGGTCTCGACCCGTTCAAGCACTTCACCCGAGCGGGCTATCGCCAAGAGCACGCTGCTGTTGGTGCCCGGTTGCCTCAACGTCGCGACGGTGACCACCGCGTCGTCGCCGGCTCCGACCAGGGCGAGCGCGCCGGTTGGAGTCTTCCAAACGAGGTGGCCGTCGGACGCGTCGAGGGCGAAAGTCTCCCCGCCGCCCGAGGCCACCACGAGCGGTCCCGCCACGACGGGCCGAGCGGCGAGGGGATGCGTGAACGTCCACTTGTGGCCGGTTGCCAGGGAAAGCGCCACGATCCGATCGCCCGCGCCCGCGATGCCGATCACCACGTCGGCAGACGCCGGCACGGTGGCGGTCGACGTTTGAGCCCAGACTTTGCCGATGGAGAGGCCTCCGTCGTCCTGCCAGTCGGTCGAAAGCTGATTGAGTCGGACTTGGCCCGATGCGCAAGCGATGAGGGTGGTCGCCGTGGCGGCTGCGTACGTCCGTGCCTTCACGCGTGTCTTCACGGCGAAGTCTCCGGGCTGCCTGGCGGGGGTGAGCTGAAGCTCGATGCGACGGCGTCGTCGATCGCTCTCTTGACTCGCGGCGAGCCTCCCGCCGGATAGCGCGACTGCACACTATGGAGAAACCGGCTGACCTCTCCGGTAGCCATCGCGCGCAGGCGGCTGACGATGGCGAGCTTCGTGTCGTCGTCGACGTCCCCGGGCGGCCGAAGCAGGACTTCGCTGAGACCGCCGGTGACGACGTCGAACGGGAGGCTCTCGAGCTTTTTTGCGAGCTTCTCGCAGTCGCGCGGGGTGCAAAGCGCGCCGATGGAGGCCGCCGCCTCGGGTACGTTGTGATCGAGCGCTCGCAAGAGGTCGCCGACCGTTTCCTTGGCTCTCAAGCGTCCGAGCCCCGATGCGGCCAGCCCACGAACTTGCGAGTCTGAATCCGAGAGCGCGGCCCGAAGCGCCTTGGTGGCTGCGCTGCCTTTCGTTTTCGCGAGGGCGGCCACGGAGCTTCGTCGCAGCGCGGGGCTTCGATCGTGGGCGTACCACGCGACGACCTCGCTGCTCGCCTCGCTCTCGGTGTCTCCGAGCGTCTCGATTGCGGCTTGCGTGAGCGCTTGCGGCAAGCCGCGCCGAAGCAGCTCGACGATGGTGGGGGCGGCCGCGAGCCCCGCCCGGCCGGACACGCGGACGTCGCCCAAGGCGCTTTCGATCTGCTGCGCGTCGTGGCTTTTGAGGCGCGCGATCGTGGCCCGCTCGTCGGCCGCGGCCTGGCTGGCCCACGTGACTTGGAGCACGAGCGCGACGAGCAGCGAGCGAGGCAGCATTGTGCGGATGCTCGCGCTCCGGGAAGACGGTGTAAAGTTACCGTCCATCGGGGCTCGCTTTCGGTGGGCTCGCGTCGCCGCTCTCGGCTTTGGGGGCGAGCAGCCACGCGTTGACCCGCGTGAGGAGGGAAAACGGGGCGCGACGGGCGAAGAAGGCGACCCATCGGTTCATCCACCCGGGGATGACCAACCGCCGTCGCCCGTCGAGCGCGAGGAGCGCGGTCCTCACGCAGCGCGCCGCGCTCATGTACATCCAGTCGGCGCTCTTGGCGGCGCGCACCCCGGCTACGGAATCGAACTCCGTGCGCGTGAGCCCCGGGCAGACCGTGAGGACTCGGACACCGAACGGAGCGACTTCTTCCGCGAGGGCCAGCGAGAAGCTCGTCACGTACGCCTTGGACGCCCCGTAGACGGCCACCCACGGGTCGGGTTGCAAGCTCGCCGTCGACGATACGTTGAGGATCGCGCCCGAACCGCGCTTGGCCATGCGGCGCCCGAGCGATAGGGCCAGCTCGGTCACGGCAACGATGTTCAGCCGCAAGAGCGATTCTATGCGTTCGGGCGCGTGATCGAGCACGGGGCCGTAGAGGCCCACTCCGGCGTTGTTGACCAAGAGGTCGGGATCGACGCCCCGGGCGTCGAGCTCGTGAAGGAGCCTTTGCGCCGCCCCGGGAAGGCTCAGGTCTGCGGCGATGACCAGGCTCGCGTGCCCGCGCCTCTCGAGCTCGCTCGCGAGCGTCTCGAGTCGCTCGAGGCGTCGTGCCACGAGCACGACCGTGTACCCGCGGCGGCCAAGCTGTCGGGCGAATTCCACGCCCAGGCCCGCCGACGCCCCGGTGACGAGCGCGAAACGCTTTGGCGTGGCGACTTGGCTCATGGTTCGGGAGAGAAGACCCTTGCCACACTAAATCCGGTTATCACATTCGAACACCCCGAAACCTCCTTGTAACTCGCGGGTGCTCTCATCGACGCAATGTCGACGAGCGCCCAACGTCCCGATCCGGCCGATGCGGGTGGCGCGCGAGGGCGCGCAGTCGGCGGCCGGCGAGCGAGTCTCCGGAGCGAAGACTTCCGCCTCGCCGTGGCCGAGCACCTGGTGCACACCTGCGCCAAAGAAGTCCGCGAGGCGTCGGCCGCCGACTTCTACCAGGCCTTCGCGCACACCGTGCGCGATCGACTGGTCCACAGGTGGCTGGCCACGCAGCGTACGCACCTCGAGCTCGACGCCAAACGCGTCTGTTATCTCTCTTCGGAGTTTTTGACCGGACGGAGCCTGGGGCTCTGCCTGATGAACTTGGACCTCTACGAGGCGGCGCAGACCTTGGCCGCAGATCGCGGGTTCGAGCTGGGTGAGATCCTCGAGCGCGAGGGCGACCCGGGCCTTGGAAACGGAGGTCTTGGGCGCCTCGCGGCGTGCTTCATGGACTCGCTCGCGACTCTGGAGCTGCCCGCCTTCGGCTACGGCATCCGCTACGACTTTGGCATGTTCGAGCAGAAAATCGAAGGGGGCCTTCAGATTGAGCAGCACGACAACTGGCTGCACCTCGGCAACGCGTGGGAGCTGCCTCGCCACGAGGACGCGCAGACCGTGCGGTTCGGCGGTCGCGTCGAATTTCGTCGCGACCTCGGCGGCGCGCTGCGTGCCAGCTGGGTCGATGCGCGCGCCGTCATCGGCTTGCCCTACGATTCCTTCATCGTCGGCCATCGAACCGACACCGTGAACACGCTCCGCCTTTGGGCGGCGCGCGCCACCCGCGATTTCGACTTGCAGTTCTTCAACGAAGGCGATTTCCGGCGCGCGGTCGAAGAGAAGATCGACACCGAGAACATCTCGAAAGTGCTCTACCCGAACGATCAAAGCGAGGAAGGCAAGGCGCTGCGCCTCAAGCAGCAATACTTCTTTGTCGCGTGCTCCATCGCCGACATCATCCGGCGCTACAAGCTCCGGCACGCGACCTTCGACGCCTTTCCGAGCAAAGTCGCCATCCAGCTCAACGACACGCACCCCGCGATTGCCGTCGCCGAGCTGATGCGGGTGCTCGTCGACGAAGAATACCTCGATTGGGACGCGGCTTGGTCCATCACCGTGCGGACGTTCGGGTACACGAACCACACGCTCTTGCCCGAGGCTCTCGAGTGCTGGCCGGTGCAACTATTCGAGCGCCTGCTCCCGCGACACCTTCAGATCATCTACGAGATAAACCACCGGTTCCTCCATCAGGTGCAGATGCGCTGGCCGGGCGACATGGATCGCCTCCGACGCTTGTCGATCATCGATGAGAGCGGCCGCCGGCAGGTGCGCATGGCACACCTTGCCACCGTCGGCTCCCACAGCATCAACGGCGTGGCCCAGCTGCACACCGATCTCATCGAGGCGCAGCTCCTGCCCGATTTCTTCAACCTCTGGCCCGAGCGGTTCAGCAACAAGACCAACGGGGTCACCCCTCGGCGTTGGATTCTGCACGCCAACCCGCGCCTTACGCAGCTGGTGTCCGCGCACATCGGCTCGTCTTGGATCGACGAGCCGGATCTGTCGCGCTTGCACGAGCTTGCCGCGTACGTCGATGACGACGCGTTTCTCAGCGCGCTCTGGCAGGTCAAGCAGCGCAACAAGGCCGACGTCGTCAAGCTGGTCCAGGATCGAACGGGCGTCACGCTGCCCGCGGACGCCATGTTCGTGATCCAGATCAAACGCATCCACGAATACAAGCGCCAGCTATTGGCATGCTTGCACATCGTGTCGCACTATCTGGCGCTCAAGCGCGATCCCGACGCGGCGGTGACTCCGCGCGCTTACATTTTCGCGGGCAAGGCCGCCCCTGGCTACACGATGGCCAAGCTGCACATCCGCCTGCTCAACGACGTCTCTTCGGTCATAAGCTCCGATCCGGCGGTGCGCGGACGCCTGGCGATGGCGTTCGTACCCAACTACGGCGTTTCGTTGGCGCAGACGATCATTCCGTCCGCCGACCTCTCGCTCCAACTCTCCACCGCGGGCAAGGAAGCCTCGGGGACCAGCAACATGAAGTTCGCGCTCAACGGCGCCCTGACGCTGGGCACCCTGGACGGCGCCAACGTCGAAATCCGCGACGCGGTCGGCCACGAAAACTTCTTTCTCTTCGGCATGACGACGCCCGAGGTGGCCGCGCGACGGGCGGCGGGCTACCGGCCCGGCGACTTCATTGCCGCCAGCCCCACGCTCGAGCAAGCGCTCGACCTCATCGGGTCGGGCTTTTTCAGTCTCGGCGATCGCGATCGATACCGTCCCGTGCTCGAGAATCTGCGCTGGGACGACCCATTCATGGTGTGTGCGGATTTCGACGCCTACGTCGCAGCCGAGGCGCGGGCCGCCGCGTGTTATCTAAACCCGCGCGACTGGTCGCGGCGCGCGCTGCTCAATATCATGGGCGCTAGCCGCTTCTCGAGCGATGCGACCATTCGCAAATATGCATCGGAGATCTGGGACATCCACCCCGTCAAAACCGATCTCTCGCTCGTCAACGAAGGCTTCTGACCAACGGACGCTCGAGCGAGTGGGCTCGGAAAAGGCCCCCCTCAGTCGCCTCGCATCGCCGAGCGCAACATGGCGCCGCTCGCATAGCCCACGACCGCAATCACCAACCAGCGGACGCCTTGAAGCGGCAGCGATCGGACGACCCATGCCGCCACGAGGACGGCTGGCAGGCCCCCCAGCGTGAGCCCGAGCGCCGCCGACGGGCAGTAGGCTCGTCGAAGGATGAATCGTGCGCTCGCGACCGGCATGAGGCACGCGCACGAACCCATCATGATCGGGAACGCTGCGGTCGGATTCATGCCTAGAAGGCTGACGAGGATCATGCATGGCGCATAGAGACCTATCCCCAGAGTCATCAGGGCACCGAGCAGGCAATTGCCCGCGAGGCCGGCGGCCAGGCGGCGCCCGTGGAGCCCGAGCGCTTCGGAGCCGTGAGGCAAGAGCCCCATCTGCTGCGCGAGCATGAGCAAGGCCGCTCCGAGGAGGGCCAGCCCCATGCCGACCTGAATCGCGCGCTTCGGCCAGCGGGCGACGACTCCCGCACCCAGCCACGCGCCCACCATTGCCGCGCCAAGCATCGCCACCAAGGTCGGCCGCTCGACGCGAACGATGGCGATATAGATGAGCGCTTGCGCCAGAGTCGGTAGCGCATGACCCACGTTGAGCGTGCCAGGGATCAAACGGTCTGGCACGACGCTGCGGAGCTTGAAGAGGGATGCGGTCGTCGCGAAAGAGCCGATCCCCAGCGTATCGAAGAAGTCGGTCACCGCTCCAACGGTGAGCTCGTAGACAGACGGCCAGGGCGGCATCGCCCCTGGTTACTACTCCAACCTAATCGGTGCTCGCGTCGCGCGGCCGACGGCCTCCGTCGAAGAGCCGCCCTCCGTCAAAAAGGCGCCCGCCGTCGAAGAGGCGACCCCCATCGAAGGTGAAACCCGCGTCTCGGTTCGGCACGCAAACGCCGTACGCCGTGTTGGCCAAGAGATCGCAAACGTCCTCCGCGTCGCAGTCGTCGTTGACCGAGCAAACCTGCTCGCCCGCGCATTGGGCTGCGCATTCGGTGACCAAGTCCCTTCGGCCTGCGTCGCTCCGTGCGGCACAGCAGACGTCGTCGTTGGTGCACGTCGCCTTGCCCGTGCAGGTCAGAGCCACGGTGCGCCCGGCGTCGGTAGCGCAGTCCGTCGCGGAGGCTGCGCAAGAAGCCCCAGCCGCATTGGCGCAGCAGACGGGGGTGGCACCTTCGCAGGTCGCCGTCCCGCACTTGATCTCGCCGGGGCCGGTGGCCGAGGCATCCGTGACTCCGCCGCCGTTACCCGAGGTGGCGGTGGTGCCCGTCGTGCCGCCGCCCGTCGCGCCGCTGCCGGTCGCGCCGCTGCCGCCCGCGCCGCTCTGGCCGACGCTGCCGCTGCTGCCGCCGCTCATTGCCACGCTGCCGCTCCCCCCCGCGCCGCTCGCCGCCGTCGACCCGCTGCCCCCACCCTCGGTGTCGTCCCCGCTGCCCTCGATACCGTTGGTTGTGGACCCCCCGCACCCCACGACCACCAGTAACGCTACGCACGCGCATTTGGAAAGGGACGGCATTCGGACACCTCCACGTGACGTTTTCGTCGTTTACCAGTCGGCAGAGTGCCCCCAGCCCCACTTTAGGAGGCAGCCCGGCGCCGATTCATGGCGGGCAATTTCACGTCCAACTCGCGTGCATGTTGCAGGTCCGCCACGGAGAGCTGACACGATGTCCAGGTGTTTGGTCGGCGCTCTCGAGCGGTGGTGGCAGGGGTCATCGTCGCTTGCGGCGCGTTTCTCCTCGCGCGCGCTTTCCGTGCGATTGACCTCGGGGCCACGCTTCACGCGGTGCTCCACATGGGCGTCCTCGCGCCGCTCATCCTTCTGCCGTTTCTCGGGAGCATGGTGCTCGACGCGGCAGGCATGCGCGTGCTTCTAGGGCTTTTGGGGCGCAGCGTTTCGCTGGCGCGCCTCGTGCCGATTCGGGTGGCGACCGAAGCGCTTCACGTCACCGCGCCGGCGGGTTTTCTGGTCGCCGACTCGGCGACGGCAAAGCTTCTCGAGATCCAGTTCGGGGTCCCTCTGCGCGACGGCGCGATGCTGGCGGTCGCGCGAAAATGGTTGGTGATGCGCGCGCACGCCTTCTACATCGCCGTTGGCGCCGCGTGTGGGGCCTCGGCACTGGCGGCCGCGTCTCTGCGCCATCTCGGCGGGCCATGGTTGCCTTGGGCCATCGGCGCCTCCGCTCTCGTCCCCCTCGCGCTCTCGGTCGCGCTGGGGCGGGGCCTTCGCGGCGGTGGGTGGCTCCATCGGTTGCAGCATGCGCTGCTCTCGATCCCGTGGCCGGCCCTGCGCAAGCACATCACGCGCTGGCGCGATGGGGCCGTCGCAGCCGACGCGCGCCTGGCGTGCATCGGGCGGGCCCGAGCAGCGACCTGGGTGGCCGCGGCCGCCTTTCTCGGATGCTGGCTGTTCGAGTCGCTCGATACGGCGCTCGTCATTCGGCTGGTCGGAGGGCCGCCGAGCCTGGCGTTCGCGCTCGCGGCCGAGGTCGGCATATCGATGTTGCGATCGATGGGCAACGTCGCGCCCGCGGGGCTGGGTGTTCAGGACGCCGGTTACGCAACGTTGCTCCCGGCGATGGGCATGTCACCCGAGGTCGCCGCGGCATTCGTCTTGGTCAAGCGCGCCAAAGAGCTCGCGTGGATCGGATTTGGCTACGCCCTGCTGGCCGTCCTTCGGCGCCCAGAATCTACGAGAGCCGCGACGGGCCTCGTGGCCCTGCGCGATCACATCGTTCGGCTTTTACCGAGAAACGCCTGAAGAGCCCTTCCAGCCGTCGCGCGGCTGGACGTCATCCTCGATTATCGCGGTGGAGCCCCGGCGAGCAAGACGCCCATGGCTCGGTACGACGAATCCCCCAGAAGGCTTGGCTTCCAGGCTGGGTCGCCGAGCGCTTCGCGGTAGCTTGGCTGTGGATTTCATGTGCTTCCTCTAACCACGAGAATGCCACGTGGGCAAAGCTCTCGCCGTCGCGATGCACTGATGTAACGAACAAGTCACCGGTCCGGCGCGCGCGCCAGCTCAGCCGCCAACCCTCCTTGCGCGCGTGGCGATTTCGCTAAGTATAGTGAATCGAAGGCATATCCAGCGCCTCGCGTGCTCCGAGTGCCTGTGTGTGTGATGTGGCCCACGACGGGGCGTTTGACCGTGACGCAAACGTCACCCGTAAGGCGCTGAGTGGTCGCATGTCCCATCGACCCTCTCGCGCGTGGCTCGCGTGCTCGTGATCGAAGACGAAGCCGATCTGCGCGAGGTCCTCCATTACAACCTCCTGCAAGCGGGCCATCGTCCGTTCGCCGCGGCGACCGGCGAGCTCGGCATCAAGCTAGCGCACGAAGTTCGGCCCGAGGTCGTGTTGCTCGACTTGATGCTGCCCGACGTCCCAGGCACCCAAGTGGCCAAAGCGCTGAGGCGCGATCCGGATACGCGTCTCGTGCCCATCATCATGGTCAGCGCGAGAGCCGAAGAAGTCGATCGGGTCGTGGGCTTCGAGCTAGGCGCCGACGACTACGTGGTCAAGCCCTTCAGCGTCCGCGAGCTCATGTTGCGCATCGATGCCGTCTTGCGCCGTGGCCGGCCCTTCGAGCAGCGCGTTCTCGACGCCGGAGAGCTGCGCATCGACCGCGAAGCGCATCGCGTGACCGTCGGTGGCGAGGAAGTGTCGCTGACGGCGCTCGAGTTCAAGCTGCTCGTGACTCTGACCGAGCGACGCGATCGGGTTCAAGCACGCGGAACGCTGCTCACCGATGTGTGGTCCATCGACGCCGAGGTCGCTTCACGCACCGTCGACACCCACGTCAAGCGGCTCCGCGACAAGCTCGGAAGCGCGGGCCGCTTCATCGAGACCGTGCGTGGTGTGGGCTACCGGTTCAGCGAGACACCCGGACCGGAAGAGTAGCCGGCCGCCGGACTAACCCGTGGCGCGCTTCTTTTTGGCGCCCGCCTTGGCTCTCTCCGCCTTCTGCTCGTTGGCGGGGGCTTCGGCTTCGACCGTTCGGGCCTTTGCCGGGCCGGGCTTGTTGGCCACTTGGATCGATCGCGACAGAAGCTCGGCGAGGTCGATCACTTGAGCGCCCGTCGACGTTCCTGGGAACGCGGCCGGCTCGCCCTCTTGCAGCGTGTCGTGGGCCACTTGTCCGGCCTCTACTTTCTCGTCGACCGCGGCGAGCACGGCGCTTCGGTATTCGTCCGGGTGCTTGGCGGCGTCGAAGGGGCCCGAGAGCTCGTCGATGAGATGGAGCGCGAGCTGCATCTCCCGAGCATTCGCCGGCTTGCCTTCCCCGGGCATGATCTCGTCGGCGGCCACGAGCTCCTCGGCGAAGCGCATCATGTCGAGCGAGAAGAGGCGGCCGCGTGGCCGCAGCAGCGCGAGGCGCGTGCGCGTGCGCAGGCGCACCTTGGAGAGCGCGACCTTCTTGGTGTCCGCGAGGACCGAGCGCAGTAGCTCGTAGCCACGAGAGTTCTTGCCTCCAGGCCCCACCCAGTAGCTCTTCTCGACGTAAGCGAGGTCGACCTCGAGCGGATCGACGAACTCGACGATCTCGATTGTCCCCGCCGACTCTTCGCCGTCGAGCTTGGCGAGCTCCTCTTTCGTGAAGAGGGCGTACTCGCCCTTGGAGACCTCATAGCCCTTGCCGATCTCACCCCACGCGAGATCGCGATTGCACTTCGGGCACCTTCGCACCAAGTTCACGCGCGTGCCGCACTCTTTGTGGAGCTGATGAAACTGGGGCGTCAGATCCTTGGTCGCCGTATAAAGCTTGGCGGGGATCGTGACGAGCCCGAACGCGATCTCGCCGGACCAGAAGGAGCGCATCTTCGAATCTCCTCACGCGGAAAGCGTGACCTATGCCACCTAAGCCAAAACGCGGCTCGCGCAAGGCGAGCACTGAAAAGCCGAGCAGTCCCCCCGACCGCTTGGACCTGTACCGAGCCAAGCGCGACTTCGAGGTCACGCCCGAACCGGGAGCCGGATCGTCGCAGACGGAGGTCGCCAAGGAAAAGAAAACGGAGCCGGCACCCGACGCGCCGCTCGCCTTCGTCGTTCAAAAGCACGACGCGCGTCGCTTGCATTACGACGTGCGACTCGAAGTCGACGGGGCGATGGTGAGCTGGGCGGTGCCCAAGGGCCCCAGCTACGACCCGAGCGTCCGGCGCCTGGCGGTGCAAACCGAAGATCACCCGATGGCGTACAACAAGTTCGAGGGCCGCATCCCTGCAGGCGAGTACGGCGCGGGCGATGTGCTCCTTTGGGACCGGGGTAGCTACGAGACGGTTCCGCCAGGCCGGCAGCGCGCGATGCTCGACAAGGGCCACATGCACGTGCGCCTCTTTGGGACCAAGCTCGTCGGCCAGTGGCATTTCGTTCGCACCGATCGACGCGGAGGCGACGACGGCGCGGGCGGCAGCGGCAAGGCGCAGTGGCTGATGTTCAAGGCCAAAGACGCTGCGGCCAACCCGGCCTACGACGTCGTCGCCGAGAGGCCGGAGTCGATCGTCAGCGGCCGTCAGGCGACGCGGGGACCCGAGCGCGCAGGGGCTTCGGCCCAGGGGTCGAGCGCCCACGCGCTTTACGAGAGCGTAGGGGAGATCGCCTTGGCCACCGTCGTCTCCACGTTGGCGGATCCGACCGACTGGCTTTTCGAGGTCAAATACGACGGCTACCGGCTCCTCGCGTGCAAGGCCGGAAGCGATGTTCGCCTCTACACGCGCGGCGGTCACGATTGGACGGATCGCTTCGGTTCCATCGCGCGCGGCATCGCGAGCCTCACGGCCCGCGAGTGCGTGGTCGACGGTGAGGCCTGTGTGGTCGACGCCGGAGGCCGGCCGTCGTTTGCCGCGCTCCAGGAGTGGCTCTCGGGTGCAGGCACGGCGGCGGAGCCGGCACGTCTGGCCTTTGCCGCCTTCGACCTCTTGTGGCTGGACGGGCGTGATCTTCGCGGCGAGCGCATCGAGTCCCGGCGCGAGCTTCTCGAGAGCCTGCTTGGGGGCCACGGCGCGCCTCTTTCCTTGTCGCGCGCCGTCGATGGGCAACTGGCGGACCTGCTTCGGGCCGCCAAGAGCGCTGGGCTCGAAGGATTGATGGCCAAAAAGAAGGGATCACTTTACGTTGGGGGCCGCTCGGGCACCTGGGTGAAGCTCCGATTCGATCGCAAGCAGGACTGCGTCATCGCGGGGTGGCTTCCGATGGCGGGCACCGAGGACGACGTGGGCGCGCTGCTCGTGGCTGTCGCGCAAGACGGCAAGCTCGTCTACGCGGGTCGTGTCGGCACCGGGTTTGACGCGCGCACCCGCCGTCGGCTCTCCGAGCGGCTCGCCCCCTTGCGTCGCAAAGACCCCGCCGTCGACTTGGCTCCCACAGATGCGGCCGTGCGATGGGTGGACGCCCAGCTCGTCTGCGAATGCGCATTCAAGGAGTGGACCCGAGAAGGCTCCATGCGCCATCCGCGCTTTCTCGGAATGCGCGAAGACAAGCGGCCGCTCGAATGCGTGCGCGAAAGCGATTCTGAGCGAGAGCCTGCCGAGGCCGCGGGGGCCCCGGCCGCGGCACGTCCCGTCTCGGCAGGGCCCAAGCTCGCCAACCCGACCAAGGTCCTCTTTCCCCGCGACGCCATCACCAAGCGTGACATTTGGGACTACTACACGGCCATTGCGCCCGTGATGTTGCCGCACGTTTCGGGTCGCCCGCTCACGCTCCAGCGGTACCCCGATGGGATCGACGGAGAGGAGTGGTACCAACAGAACGCGCCCGAGAAGACCCCGGCCTTCGTTCGGCTCGTCCAGGTCGGGCCGCGTCACGGAGCGAAGAAGCGAATCGTTTGCGACCGCGTCGAAACGCTTCAGTGGCTCGCCAACCTGGCCGCCTTGACGCTTCACCAATGGACGAGCCATGCCCCGCCGGGGGCCGCCTCGGAGGCTGCCATCGCGCATGCGCTCGCGTGCCCGGACTACGTCGTGCTCGATCTCGATCCGGGATCGGGGCCCTGGGCGCACTTGGTCGAAGTCGCGCGCGCCGTCCGAACGCTTCTCGATGCGCTGAAGCTCGAGAGCCTGGTCAAGACGAGCGGCAAGCGCGGCGTGCACATCGTCGTGCCCATCGCGCCCGGGGAGACCCACCAAGCCGCCACGTCGTTTGCCGAGCAGGTGGCTCGCGCCGTATCAAAGGTTCTCCCCGACATCGCCACCGTCGAGCGGATGAAGGAAAAGCGCGGCGGCAAGCTCTACGTCGACTACGGGCAAAACGGCGAGGGCAAGACCATCGTCTCGCCCTACACCATCCGCGCCCGCGACAGCGCGGTCGTGTCGACGCCCATCACGTGGGACGAGCTCGACGAAAAGCTCGACCCGACCCGCTTTACCATTCGCACCGTGCTGGGCCGCGTCGAACAGCACGGCGACCTTTTTGCCGCTGCGCTCAAGGGCACGCAGCGGCTCCCGAACCTCGGAAGGTAGGCGGGGATACGGGTGGATCCCCTCAGTCGTTCAAGCGCGCCTCACGGGCAGGTGTATCCCGTGCAGCCGGCGCCGAGCGCCCAGAGCGGCTTGTAGCCTCCCTCCGAGATGCAATTCTTTTGCGCGTAGCCCGCGGGGGCCAGGCCGCACATGACGTTGGCGGAAGCGTCGTCGGGCGGAAAGCTGTGGCTAAGCTTGCCGGTCGGGACGTAGTCGCCAAAGAGCACGTCCGCGACTCCCTCGCCTTCTGTGCCAGGCAGCCAGCCCGCGATCCACGCGTCGGCGTCGGTCAGGCTGGTCGTGTGCTTCGGGCTGTTAACGAGCACGGAGCGTCCGCTGATGATGATCGCCACGACTTTCTTTCCGGACGCGCGCGCCGTGCTGAGCAGGGTGATGTCTGCGGGGTTCAGGGTGTCGATGCTGTCGCTGTCACCCTCGAACTCGGCATACGTCACTTTGACCGCGGGGATATGGGCGTTGAACATCTCCGCCAGCACGATGACGTTCACGTCGGCATCGGCCATCGAGGTGGCGAGCGAGCCCCCCCCCGCGGTCAACGCGGCGGCGATGCCCTGCTGGATCGTCGTGCCGGTCGTGATGTTTCCGGTGTTGCCTTGCCACGAGATCGTCCACCCGCCGCACTGCGTGCCGATGTCGTTCGACCCGCTCCCTCCGACGAACACCTTGGCGGTCTTGGCGATGGGTAGCGCCATGTTGTTGTTCTGCAGAAGCACGAGCGACTGAGCGACCGCTTGCTCGCCCACCTTGCGGTGCGCGGCGCTGCCGGCGGCGGTGATCAACGTCTGGTCGGGAGTATAGGTCTGAGTCGTCGTGAAGGGGTTGCCGGCCTGGCACTTGGCGTTCAAGATGCGCGTCGCGGCGTCGTCGATGCGCGCTTCCGTGATGCCGGTTGCGGTGGCGAGCGATTGAATCGTCCCCTGCTCGCAACCCGGCGCCATGAACATGTCGACGCCGGCGTTCGTGGCGGCCACCGTGTCTGCCGCTCCGCAGGCCGAGTTGTAGTCGGTGATGACGAAGCCTTTGAACCCGTACGTCCCCTTGAGAAGGTCGGTGATAAGGTGCGAGCTCGTCGTCATGTAGTTCCCGTTCCAGTCTCCGTCGCTGACCATGATGCAGCCGAGGCCGGCCGCGAGGGCCGGCACGTACGGCGCAAGGCCATACTGCTCCATCAGGGGGTCGGTGAGGACAGAGTTGCCCCGGTCGACGACGCCTCCCTTGCCGCTCGGCGGGCCGCCTTGCCCGTCGGCCGCGGCGTGCTTGGAGCACGCCATGAGGTTGGTGCTGCTGCCGAGGCCGCCGGGGCCTTGGAGCCCCTGAATGAGCGCGGTGAGCATCTCACCGGCCCACGTGGGATCTTCGCTGAAGCTCTCGTAGACCCGGCCCCAGCGGTAGTCCCACGTCGTGCCCGCGAAGGGACCGAACATCCAGTTGATCCCGGCGGCGGTAATCTCTTGCGCCTCGATCTGCCCGACCTGCGTGACGAACGCGGCGTTGCGGGAAGAGGCCATCCCGGCGTTGTGCGGGAAGACCACGGTTCCCGTCGTGCCGTTATTTCCGTGTACCGCATCGAACCCGTACAGAAGAGGAATCTTCACGGTGGGCATGCCGGCGACGGCGGGTACGGCGCCCCGCACCGCGTCGATGGCAGGCGCCCACGTCGCGACCGTGGCACCGCCCGGGCTCTCGCCGCCCGCGAGCAAGGCCGCGCCGTTGCCCGTCGATGTGATGTGCCCCGCGCTCGGAAGGTCGGACATGACCATTTGCGCCGCTTTTTCCGCGCGCGTCATCGCCTTGATGAGAGCCGCGGTCTGAGTCGCGCACGCGGCGCTCGGCCACGGGACGCCGCCGTCGGGCACCGTGATGCCGCCGGTGCCCGATGTCGACATGCCAGAGCCTCCGCTGCTGACCGCGCCGCCCGAAGCGACTCCGCTCGTCGCTCCGGCGCTGCTGGTGCCGCTGCCGACGCCCGATCCGCCCGCGGTGCTCCCGCTACCGGGCGCCGGGGTTCCACTGGTATTGCCGGCGCCCGTCCCTCCATTGGTGCCCGACGTTTGCTGCGTGCCCGACGTGCCGGACGTGTTTCCGGCCGATGTGGAGCCACTTTGGGGGTTGTTATTGGTGCCCGTGCTCTTCGGATTGCTCGCGCAAGCCACGCACCAAACAAGCCCCGTCAGACCCACCCACCTAAAACCCGTCGATTTCATCCGATACCCTTGCCACTTCGGAGGGCGAAATCAAAGCGGAAGCGGCGCCCTTTCGCACACACCCACGGTCCCCTTGTAAAATTCCAAAGAGATGCGACAGGACTCGGGCCGCTCGGCCTTCAGCAGAGCTTCGGGCGAGGGCTCGCGCGATGGCTAGCTTCGTCGACGTCGAGACAGCGCGAAGCACGCGCCAATAGCAAAGGCGCCCAAGCCCCAGGGCGCGCTCGCGCCGGGCGCCTGCGCGATGGCGCATCCTCCCCCTCCGCTGCTGGTCGACGAGGTCGTCGAAGTGCCGCTGGCGGTACCACTCGCTGCAGAAGTGCCGCTGGCAGCAGAAGTGCCGCTGGCAGCAGAAGTGCCGCTGGCTGCAGAAGTGCCGCTGGCAGAAGAAGTGCCGCTGGCAGAAGAAGTGCCGCTCGTCGCGCTTCCGGGCTGAGGCGTCGTGAATGTGCAGTAGGGCTGATTGCACGTCGCGCCGGCACACTTGCAATCGGCGTTCGTGGTGCACCAGCCGTCTTGGCCAGCGGGACCGGTTCCGGCATCGTCACAGGTGCGTGCAGGCCAAGTGCAGACTTGCGAGCCGCACGTCGTGCCCGGGCAATCGATGTCGTTCGTGCATTCAGCACGGGCCGAGCGTGTCCACCCGAGCACCGACAAGCCGATCGCCACTACCGAGAAAGCAAGACCGTTGAATCTCATGGCACAGACCTCCTGATCCTTGGGGTGGAGCAATGCGGCTGACGTCGAGGTGGCGCCCGCGGCGCGCGGACTCTAACACGATGATGCGCGCTTGTGGGCGGGCGCAAAGAGCTCAGGGCGCCAGAGCGCTCGTCAGTCGCGCAGCCACGCTCGGCGCGTCGCCCTTGTCGTGTTTCAGGTAGACGAACGCTTCTTTCCAGGGCTGCGCGAGGATTCTTTTGGCCCAATCGGTGACGACGTCGTCCGGGTAGGCGTCACGCCGCAGGCGGACATATCCCCAGTCGGCCGTGGCCACGAGCGGCGACTCGAGCGTCTCGCCCTCGGCCACGCAGAGCGCTGCCCCGTGAGCCCGGAGCGTCGCCCACACTTCGTCGTCGAACCAGGAGGCGTGACGAAACTCGAACGCGATCCGCACACCCGCGGGGGCTTGCGCCAGAAACTCGGCCAGCCGGGGCACGTCCTTGCGCAAGAAAGGCGGCAGTTGAAAAAGCAGCGGGCCGAGGCGCGCGCCCATCGGTGTCACCGCTCGGACGAAGGTCGCGACAGTTTCTGCCGAATTCTTCAGCTTCGCCATATGGGTAATGCGCTGAGGAGCTTTCACGGCAAAAGTGAAGTCGTCGGGGACCTCTTCGCACCAGCCGAGCGCGAGCTTCGACGTCGGCATCCGGTAGAAGGTGTTGTTGATCTCGACGGTCGGAAAACGCGCCCCGTAGAAGCGAAGGAACTCTCCCGCAGGGAGGTCGCTCGGATAAAAAGGCCCCTTCCACTCCTTGTAGGAGTACCCGCTCGTACCGACCCGGACGCGCATGGCTGGCGCCATGAATTCCTACTACCTCAATATGGCGATGCTTGCGCGGCATGGCGATGCTTGCGCGGCAGGGTGCAGCTTGCGGTGCGCCAAACGGTTGCAGAGGCGCCGACGAACGATGCTATAAGCTCACCCTCCGTGGGCGATGACGTGAACCCCAACCGGCGTGGTGCGCTCCGGGTCCTCGCGGTCGGCGGCGTCGTGGGCTGCGGTGCCTTGGCGGTCCCGACCATTCGCTTTCTCGTCGCGCCTGCCGCAGGCGGCGGGGGCTCGGGGCGATGGGTCAAGACCGTGCCCCTCGAGTCGTTGACCGAGGGCGAGCCCAAACGAGTCGCGCTCGTCTCCGATCATCGCGACGCGTGGACGCTCGAAAAGCAGGTGGAGCTCGGCGCGGCTTGGCTCGAGCGGCGCGGCGACAAAGTGGTCGCGTGGAGCACTGTGTGCCCGCATCTTGGCTGCGCCGTCGATCGAAGCCCCACGGGTCCCGGCTTCTTCTGTCCCTGCCACGACTCGTACTTCGACGCCGAGGGTGGCCGCGTGAACGGCCCATCACCCCGCGGTCTCGACGTGCTCGCCGCTCGCGTCGAGGACGGTTTCGTCCACGTGGAGTTTCAGCGATTTCGCCAGGGCACGCCCGACAAGGAGCCCGTGGGCTGACCCTTATCATGCGGCTTCGAGACATCGGCACGTTCATCGAGGAAAGAACGTCGCTTGGCGCGGCGGCTGCGAGCTTTCTCGATGCCCGCGTGCCGTCGGGGGCGTGGGTTTCTCGAGTGCTCGCATCCGCGGTCGCCGCATGCGTCGGCGTGTTGGCGCTGACGGGCGTGGCCCTCATGATGGCGTATTCGCCCGCGCCGCAATCGGCCTGGGCCAGCGTTCACTACATCGAGTACGTCCAAGCCCACGGTTGGATCATCCGAGGGCTTCACTTTTGGGCGGCGCAAGCGCTTTTCGTGCTGGCGGCGCTCGCGATCCTGCACGGCACGTTCGTGGCCAGCTACCGCTCACCGCGCGAGATTATGTGGTGGCTGATGCTTGTCGTTCTCGGGCTGACGCTCGCGGAGATGATCACCGGCGGCCTCTTGCCTTGGGATCAACGCGGGTGGTGGGGCCGGGTGGTCGAAGCCAACATCGTCGGAATGGCGCCTGTCATCGGCGGATGGATAGGCCGGATGATTTCAGGAGGCCCGGAGCTCGGAGCCCTGGGCCTCGTTCGCGCATACACGGCTCACGTCGTGCTGCTGCCTCTGCCGCTGGTGCTCGCACTCTGGGGGCAGCGCGCCATGGCGCGTCGCCACGGCTGGGCGCCAGGCGCCGACTCGAAATCGGCGCCCTATGTCCGCCTGCTCGGGAGCAGTGCTCTCGTCGGCGCCATGGTCGTCTGCGGCCTCTTTGCAGTCACCGGGTGGGCGCGCCACGCGCCCCTCGAAGCCCCCGCCGACGGCATGAGCGACTATCCGGCTCGGCCCGAATGGTTTCTGATGACGCTCTATCGGTTGCGAAAGTTCTTCCACGGACCGATGGAGTTTTGGGGCACGACGGCCCTTCCGGGTGTGGCCGCGGGCTACTTCGCGCTGTTGCCCTGGATCGAGCGCCGCCTGTCTCGCGCCGTGGCAATCGCCGGGGCGCTCGCCGTCTTCGGGGGCGCCGCGGCGCTGGGCGTGCTGGCTTTTCGCCACGACGCGGGCGATCCGCAATACGTCAAAGCCCACGCAAAGTGGGAGAAGCAAGCGGCCGCGGCGATCGAGCTCGCAAAGGGCGGCGTGCCGCCCGATGGAGCTTTGGCCATGGAGCGGAGGGACCCCGAGCTTCGAGGGCGAGACGTGTTCGACAAGCATTGCGCGAGCTGCCACGTGCTCGGCGATCTCGGCGACGGCAAGAAGGCGTCCGCTTCAAGGCTCGATGGGTGGGGCACCACGGCTTGGATCGAGGCGATGATGCACGATCCCGATGCGCCCGAGTTTTTCGGCCGCGGGCCGTATCTCGAGCAAATGCCGAGCGTCGATGTCCGGCCCAAGAAGAAGCCTCCCGGCGAGGCGTGGAAGCCGATGATCCGAAGCGACGCCGAAAGGAAAGCGGTGGCGCTCTTTCTGGCCAAGGAGGGCGACGAGCCCTCCGACGCTCCGCGCCCACCGGTGGATCCGAAGGCGCTCGCCGAGGGAGAGAAGATCGTCAGCGATCGATGCACGACCTGTCACCTCTACAAGGGCGACGGTGACGATGAGGGGTCGGGTCTCGCGCCCGAGCTATCGCGATATGGCTCGCTCGAGTGGACGCGGGCGCAAGTCGCCAACCCCGCGACGGCGACGGTCTACAGGGACAAAGCCCTCGACCCCGCCATGAAGAAGCACATGCCGCGGTTCGACAAGGATCTTACCGCCGGCGACATCGACCTCGTGGCCCGCTACGTCCGTAGCCATGGGCGCAGCAGCTCGCTCTGACGAGTTGCGGCGCGCGCCGTGCAGCCTCACGATGTAGGCATGTCGAAGTCCCGCCAAGAAGTCGTGCAAGAGTCTCGCCGTCGGGGCTTTGTCGCCGGCGCGGCCACCGCAGCCACCGTCGCGCTCGGCGCCGTGGGGTTGCCCGCGGTCGCCGTGGTGGCCGCGGTCCCCAGCGCTTGGCTGGGCTGGCGCTGGTGGAAGCATCGTGCCGAGAACGGCCTCCGCTTCTAGAAGTGCCGCGCTTTTCGTCGATCCCTTCGCGATGCCTGCGTCGGGTTCGTCGCCGTACGTGAGTACGGCTCCTCGCCGCGCCGCAGGCCTCGCTTGGTCTCGGCGAAAATCACGGCACTTCTAGACCCGTGACGGAGCGGGAGGTTGCCGGACATAGTAGTCACCGGAGTTGACGCCTTCGGCGTCGAGCCGGAGACTACTCGGGAGGCGATAAGATGGCGGTGCTGTCAGAGGAGTTGGCGGTGTGCGCTGACCCTAGCTGGAGCAGGCTCGAGAGAGCGGGGGAGGGGGCGAGCTCGGTCGTTTGGAAGGCTCGGCACTCGCTCACAGGCCGAATGGTCGCTCTCAAGGTTGCCAAACCGGGCCTCGAATGTGCAGAGGCGGTGGCTCGCGAAGCGGCGCTGCTCGCCAGGGTCGGGCGCAGGTGGGGGCCCGAGGTCGTCGACGCAGGTCCGGGGTTTGTCGCGGTCGACTGGGTCGATGGGCGGACGCTCGATCCGACCGACGTGGTCGGAGATCGAGAAACCCTAGCCGTCGAGGTCGCTCATTCCTTGGGACGAGCCCTCGAAGAGCTCCACGAAGCGGGGACATTCCATGGAGACGTGAAGCCGGCCAACGTCATTCTCAAGGGACGACCGAGCTCACGCGACGCTTGCGAGGATCGCGGAGCGACGCTCATCGATCTGGGGCTTGGGGGCCGCGCTTCGCAAGCCGCCACTTTCGGCGCTACCCCGCGCTACGCGGCGCCGGAGCTTTTCGAGCGTGCCGAAGGCGGGCAGGCTGCGGATCTGTGGGCGCTCGGTCTGCTGCTCGCCGAGATCCTCGACCCCGAGGTCGCTCGAGCCAGCGCTCCGCTCGGGCGGCTCGATGCGGACTCGCGCGTGGCCGCGAGCGAGCCTTGGCGCTGGGTGCAGGCGCTCTTGGCCCCTTCGCCAGGCGGGCGTCCAAGCGCCGCATGGTTGGCGACGCGGGCGAGCCGCTGGCTCGAGCTCGGGGTCGATCCGCAAGAGGCCGCGCGCGCACGCGTCGAGCGTGTGCGAAGGTCGTATCTCGGGGAACGCGCGCGTGAGATCGCTCCGAGGGCGAGCGTTTCGCCGGGTGTCGTCGAGCCGGCCCGCAGCTGGCTCGAGGCCGCCATCGCGTGGGCCACCAAGCTTGCGCCCCAGGCGTACTCACCCGGAGCAATCCTCCTGCCTCTTGGCCCGGTTCGGCGCGCGCGCTGGCTGGTCACGCTCGTGGGCCCGAGCGCGGCCAATTGGCCGATCGCCGAGGGCGCAGCGGCCGACGATGATTTGGCAGCACGCGTGGTCGAGCTCGCGAAAACGTGCGACCCGGCTTCGTGGACTCTGGAAGACATCACGGGCCTGGGCGACCCGCCGCTAGCGCCTCCGCCGCCTGCAGCCGACGACATGGCCGCATGGCTCGTTCGGGATCTTTCCCGGCCGGTGCCTTCTCCGCGGACCCTTATGGTCGCCGAGGACATCGTGGCTCGCCCCGGAGCGTCGCGGACGCTCGTCGTGCAGCTCGCCGCCGCTCTCGCGCGTCGCGGTGAAACGGGCCGCGCTTGGGTTGCGCTCGCGGGAGCGCATGGAGGGGAAGCCGATGCGCTTGGCGCCGAGGTGGCTCGGCGCCGTGGGGAGCTCGGGCAAGCCCGGGCTGCGGCAGAGCGCGCTCTCGCCGCCCATGCCCAGGGCGCGGCGCACTGGAGCGCGCAGGCCACATTGGCTCGGATGGCGTGGGACACCGGAGATATGGAAGCGGCGGCGAAGGCGCTCGAAGGTGCACGCGGCCCAGCCGCGGCCGAGCTTCACGCTCTCATCGCCTGGCGGCAAGGTGCGTGCGAGCAGGGCTTGGCCGCGGTCGAGCAGGCCTTGTGCGAGCCCCTGGACGCCGATGCGCAGGGCCGCCTCGAGGGTGTGCGCGGGATGCTCGAGCTCGCGCGCGGAGCGTCCGACTCCGCGCTCGAAGCCTTTGGGCGAGCCGTGGAGCTGTCGACGCGGGCAGGCGCCGTCGTCGACGAAGCCACGTACTTGACGAGCGATGCGGCGGCCGCATGCGACGCCGGTCAGCTGGCCCGAGGTCTCGCGGGCGCAACGCGGGCGGCGCTCCTATGGGAGCGACTCGGACGCCCGGAGCGAGCCGCGCGCGCCTGGCTTGCCCGAGCAGGAGCGCTTTCCACGCTGGGAGCGACGCACGCTACCGACGAAGCCGCCGACGAAGCCGAGCGGCGGGCGCGCGAAGCGGGCGACGAGCAAACCCTCGCCTATGCGCTTTGGGCTCGCATCGAAGTGCGCCCGCCAGGCGATTCGCAAGCCAGGACATGGGCCCTCGAAGCGGCCGAGCGCCTCCGCGCGTTCGGAGCCAACGACGAGCTCCGAGCGGCGGCACGGTTGCTCGTGTGGGCCCCCGACGCCGTCGATGCCGCCAAGCTGGCGGCCTGCGATCTCGCCGCCGCATCGGCCGCAGCGCCCGCGAAGTGGGAGTGGTGGGGTGCGCGCGCGCATGCTGTCGCCGAGGGACGACGCGAGCCAAGCGACGGCACCATCCTCGCGGCCTTGCTGTCGCTCGTCGATGTGGCGGCACCCCTCGGCTCGCGCGGTCGCGCCCTTCATGCGGCCGTGCGACTTGCCGTCGAAGCTGGCGACGGCGAAGCCGCGCGTCGATTCGAGCTGTCGCGCGCGGCAGCCGCACAGGCGCTGCTCTACGGCACTCCAGGCGGCCTTCGGGCGTCGCTCGCGTCCGTGGCATGGGCCAAGGCTTCGACGCTCGAAGGGGCGGAGGTCGGCTTCGCGCCCGCTCAAGTCGCTCAGCTCGAGGCCATCATTCGCTCGCTCTCGTCACGCGAGCGTCTGCGCCCGCTGCTCGAGCAAGTGCTCGATACGATGGTGATGTGGACAGGCGTCGAGCGCGGGCTGCTCCTGCTTCGCGCGCCCGATGGGCGCCTGGTCGCGCGCGCCGCCCGCAACTTGGCGCGTCGCGATCTCGTCGGTGCGCAGCTCGTTCTTTCGCAAACCATAGCTCGCCGCGCGATCGAGACCGGCGATGCGGTCGTGGCGACCGATGCGCTGTCCACGTTCAGCGACCTGCACGCGAGCGTGCACGCCCTTCGCCTTCGCAGCGTGCTCGCCGTGCCACTCACGGCGCGAGGCGAGACGCTCGGAGTCGTGTATCTGGACGATCGCGCGCGAAAGGGGGCCTTCGGCCCTCGAGAGCTCGCGTGGGTCCGCGTGGTCGCGTCGCAAGCGGCGATGGCCATCGCCGACGCTCGGGACGCGGTGCTCTTGCGCCGCGCCGCGCGCCGCGCGGAGCGTGCCACCGTCCGGCTCGAGAAAATGCTCGGTGAACGCGAAGTGCAGCTCGACGCGGCCCGAACGCAGCTCGAGCTCGTGCGCGACAACCGCGAAACACGCTATCGGTACGATGAAATCGCCGGGCGAAGTGAGCCGATGCGCGAGCTCTTGCGCCTGGTCGACCGAGTGACGGCGAGTGACGTGCCGGTCCTCATCGTCGGAGAGAGCGGCACAGGCAAGGAGCTCGTCGCGCGGGCCGTTCACAGCAATGGGGCGCGGTCTCGGCGGGCGTTCGTCAGCGAGAATTGCGCGAGCGTTCCAGAGTCGCTTCTCGAATCGGCGCTGTTCGGGCACGTGAGGGGCGCGTTCACGGGCGCGTCGGCCACGCGCGCGGGCTTGTTCGACATTGCCGACGGCGGGACTCTTTTGCTCGACGAGATCGGCGAGATGTCGCTCGCGATGCAGGCCAAGCTTCTTCGAGTGCTTCAAGACGGGCAAGTGCGCCCGGTGGGGGGCGAGCGCATACGCCAAGTCGACGTGCGCGTCATTGGCGCCACCCATCGCGACCTCACCGCGATGGTGGCGTCAGGATCGTTTCGAGAAGACCTCTTCTATCGGATCAACGTGATCACACTTCGAGTCCCCGCCCTTCGCGAGCGCGCGCAAGACGTGCCGCTGCTCGTCGAGCACTTCGTCAAGAAACACGCGCCGGACCGGAACGTAAAAGTCACGCGAGCGGCCATGGGCAAGCTCTCGACATTTTCGTGGCCGGGCAACGTCCGCCAACTCGAAAACGAGCTCCGTCGGGCTCTCGTGCTCGGCGACGGCGTCATCGACGTCGCCGACCTTTCGGACGACGTCCGGCGCGGCGGACCCGCCGCGGCCCGAGGGGGTACCCTGGACATGCGATCGCGGGTCGACTCGCTCGAGACCGATCTCTTGCTCGAGGCGCTCACCAAGACGCGCGGCAACCAGACGCGGGCAGCCCAATTGCTCGGTCTTTCGCGCTTTGGGCTCCAAAAGATGATGAAACGCCTCGGCGTCCACGCCGACGCGGGCGTTTGGCACGGCCCAAAAGCGTAGAGTTAGCGGACCGTTTCCGTGCTTGGGGGTTGCGGGCGAGAGCGTCTCTAACTAGAGAGGTGCAGCGCGTTTTTTCCGTTTCGTCGTTCCCATCGCCGTTTCAGGGGCTGTAGCTCAGTTGGGAGAGCGCTTCCATGGCATGGAAGAGGTCACGAGTTCGATTCTCGTCAGCTCCACCCTTATTTCGCAAGCATCTCGATTAGTTGCCCGCAGACCCCCCTTCGGTTGCCGTCAGGTTGCCGTAAAAATGTCGGTTGTTGAGCAAATCGATCGCCTGATCGCGAGCGCTGGGCGACAGGTGCATGTAGCGAAGCGTCGTGGTCAGACTCTCGTGGCCCGCCAGCTCCTGAATGGCCTTGGGAGGAGCCCCTCGCATCGCCAGATGCGAGCAGAACGTGTGCCGTAGTTTGTGCAGGCTGCCCATGACGTGAAGGCCGGCGCGCCTTTGGGCAGCTTCGAGCCAATCGCGCACCACATACCCAGGAACGGCCGATCCATCCTCGAGCGCGAGCACTCGCTCGCTTCGAAGATGCCGGTGTTTGATTAGGGCTTCTCGGAGGGCCTTCGTCATCGGCACGATGCGACCCCGGCCGCTTTTCGGAGTGTCGATCGTCCATTCGGGGATGTTTCTCGCTTGCGCTTCGCGCCGGCTTCTCTTCCAAGCCGCCTGCTCGATGCGCAAATGTCCTCGCTTGAGATCCACGTCGCTCCAGCGAAGAGCCATCATCTCACCGCGCCTCAGTCCTGCATCGCCCCCAAGCAGAACCACCACCAGCTCCCGCGTACCGACTTTGCCTGCTGCCTCGACCAGGCGCGCGTAGTCTTCGAACTCGTAGAACGTGGGATTCGCGTTCGAGACTTTGACCAGCTCGATCGCGCAAGGCATCGCGTCGAGCACTTTCCATTTCACCGCCACTTTGAGCATTTTGCTCAGGACGGTCAGCACACTGTTGAGTGTCTTGCCGCTTCGGTCACGTAGCTTGCCCTTGAGCCTGGAGACGCGCTCGTCTGTGATCTGGTCGAGCGGTGTCTTTCCGAACATCGGAGCCAAGTGCGTTGCGATGATGCTTTCCTTGGCCCGAATGCCGCTTGCCTTCTGACGGTTCGCTTTCGCGTACCCTTCGATAAAACGGGGAGCAAACTCTTGAAGCGTGGGCACCTCCTTTTTCCTAGGGGACGGACTGAGGAGCTCGGCGCGAAGCTTTCGCTCATACATTTCCGCGCCGCGCCGGGTCTGCACCGGTGAGACCTTGCGCACGCGCTCTCGTCTTCCGTCCACGTGTTCAAACACGACATCCACCATCCAGAATCCCCGCAGCGTGCTTGTCTTGGGGCTGCGCCGCGTGATGCGTCGAATGCTCATCGGTTCCTCCGTGAGCGAGCGACGCGGTCTTGGCCTGACGCCAGCCAATCTAGCACCGCGCCCCGTAGGATCCGGTAGGTTGCCCCCAGGCGTCTTGCGCCTGGGATCTCGCCGCGCGAGAGCGCCTCGTAGACGGTCTTGCGGTTGACGCGGAGCAAAGCCGCGAGCTCCTCCACGTTCATTACGGAGGGTTGCGGCTCCGCTTCCTCCTCCTCACCGCGTTGTTCCTGTGTGCGCGCGCCGGGGACTTGCGGCTCGACTTCGTTGCCGCTCGCGTCGAGGACGATCATGGGTTCGACCGACACGACTGCGGGCGTGACGGCTTCGTCAGCGTCTACCTCGAAGCCTTGACCGTCCTTCGGGATGGCTTCCGGGCCACGTTGACATCGTGGCAGGCGAATCGTGTGTTCGGGGCTCTCAGCGCTCATCGCCATCTCACCCGAGCGCTCGGCGGACCGCTGGCGCCATCCGTCATATGTCCTTCGTGTCCGGTCGGACGTAGAAGCCCTGCCGTCGCGCTGCCGCTTGCTCCTGGACAAGCTTCTCGGACGGGGCCGCGGGATCCCAATCGAGATCCACGTTGCGGGCGACGCCGGCGACGTTTGGCTTGGCTTGCGCGTCGGCCACCTTCGTGGCGACTGGCTTTTCACTACTCGCTGCGGTTCCTGCGCCATCCGGCGATGACTTCGTCGGCGCTTGCGCCGCGGACTTGGTCTTCCGCTTTCTCTTTCGGTCTCCGCCGGGTTTGGCATCACTCAGGGTGGCGCGAAGGGCACTTGTGGTGATCGGAATGCCTCGCTCGGAGAGCATGCGGGCGATCGCGTCGAGGCTGTAGCCCTTCGATTGAGCGCCGCGAATCTGCGTAATGAGCGCACCGATGGCCTTCGCTTTCGTGAGTTCCTTTGGCTCATAAGGCGGTAATGCTTCGAGCGCGTCTTGGG
>Ga0302325_10004313_pt1 | contig 32935 bp, 35 predicted proteins | sample Palsa_T0_2_FD_201948 | JGI IMG/M metagenome (GOLD analysis project Ga0302325, IMG submission 201948) | Peat permafrost microbial communities from Stordalen Mire near Abisko, Sweden - Palsa_T0_2 | ecosystem: Environmental > Terrestrial > Soil > Palsa > Peat permafrost | place: Sweden: Abisko... | reverse complement strand
GCGGGCGCGGGCGGCGGGGGTGTCGTCGTTGAGTATCGATACCGCGACGGACGCGATCAAGTCGGCGGGTGATTGGGATGAGAAGGTCGGGGCGGTCGATCTCGGGGATAACCCGGTTGACTGGCAGGTCGCCCGCCACGGCGGTCAGCTGATCGACGCGGCGACGAAGGATCCGGTGATGTTCGCGGTGTCTAAGGGGCAGGAGCTGCTGGGTTTGCCGGTGCTGGGGACGGTGACGCCTTCGCTGTCGCAGGGGGTGTCCTCGATCCCGGTGAACTTGCAGCTCCCCGCGCCGCTGGCGGGGGTCGCGGGCGGGGGGTTGACCGACGACATCGATCTCGCTGCTGATGATGAGCAGGGGCTGTCGCTGGCGCCGGGGTCGGTTCAGATCAAGCTGCCGGAGGTGGATATCGGGCCGGCGAAGATCGATCCGTTCTCGATCACCTATGACGCCGACCCGTTCCAGTTCGACGGTGATCTTGGGGGTGAGCTTCCCGGGCGGGCTCGGGCTGACGGGGGATTTGGAGATCCAGGACGGGAAGCTGGTTGATCTGTCGGGGGATCTCACGCCGCCGGATCCGGGGATTCCGCTCGCGAGCGACGTGTTCCTGACCGACGTGAACTTCCATTTTCATAGCGGCACGACGTGCGCGGCCGCGGACCAGTCGATGTTCGGCCTCGGGGTGGGTTTGACGGGCGGGCCGGACATCGACGGGGCGAGCCTCGTCGGGATCGACGGGGACGCCGCGTTCTACCTGCCCGACTCGGGTTGTGATCTTCCTGCGCGGTTCGTGATCGACGGGACCGGGTCGGTGTTCGGGTTCCCGGTGGCGGAGGTGAGCTTCGAGTTCGACGATCCACCGGCGACGGTCAAGTTCGGCGCGCAGATCAACCTCAACGCCAGCGCCGTCCAGGTCAGCGCCGCGATCAACGGCGGCTTCCAGCCGGCGTCAGGGTCGTTCTTCATGCAGGGCACGGCGGACATCTCCGCGTTCAATAAGAGCCTGTTCGGGGTCGACATGGTCGGGTCGAACGTCGGGCTCGGCGCGTGCGCGTCGTTCACGCCGCTGCTCAATGTAGGCGCGGCGATCACGTGGGCGGACCGGCATCTGATGTTCATGCTGGGGAACTGCGATGTGTCGTTTCTGATTCCGAAGCAGTTCGACGCGCGCGAGGCGCAGGCGGACGCGCCGACGGTCGTGTCGGTGCCGGCGCGCGTGAAGAAGGAGACGTTCATCGCGTTCGGGCAGGCGCACGCGCCGACGTTCACGCTGACCGGCCCTCATGGCGTCTCGATCACACCCCCGACCGCCGCGCAGCAGCTCGTGCAGACGCCGCGGTACACGGCGATCACGCTCGACGGGATCCAGCAGACCGCCGTCACCGTGAACCACCCCGCGGCGGGCTCGTAGCGGCGAATCACGCCGCCCGATGCATCGAGCGCGGGGTAGTTGTGCCAGCCGAGAAGGTCGCCGAACACCAGTCCGCCGGCGAAGGGCAGCGTCGACGCGCGATCGTGAGGTCCTCGATGCACGTACAACGGGCCGGGTGGATCTCTGGCCAAGGGGCTATGGGCCGCCGCCGCCCTTCGCGCGATCCTTTTACAGCGGGAGGAGCATCTGCCGAGTAAAGGAGTGACGATGATCGAGGAACCGCTGGCGGCCTCAAACGCAACGGAGTTTCCATGAGCTACAAGATTGACCCCGCCGGCTACTGCGCCGAGGATGGTTGCAGGCGCCCGAAAGCGACGGGTGAGAGGGTATGCTCGCAATGCTTGCGCCTCGCTCGTAGCATCCGCGAGCTTTCGCCGGAGGTCGAGGAGTTCCTCGCGGACGAACCGAAGCTACCTCGGTGCATCGCATATCTCTCGAGGGCGGGGGACGTGATAACCCTCGAGTTGACGGGTGAGCCCAGATTCACCGAGGCAGATGTCGAGGCCGTCGCCGCCGCGCTGTCGAAGCTACGGAAAGCGGCGTGAACCGGGGTCAGATCGTGTTGAAGCACCCGTAGATGGTGTACAGCGGATTGACGACGTTCTGCCCCTGTGCGTCGCGCATGAGCTGCTGGCCGATGAATGCCGGTGGCGACTGCGCCTTGTAGCAGCCATCCGAATTTACGCTGACGTCGTAGGCGATCGGTGTTGGCTCCGGCGGCTGCGAGCTGCCTTGGACCGGGGTCACCACGTTGAGCGTGCAGACCCAGTCGCCCGGGCCGGTCGGCGCGCTTCCGCGGCGGCTGCAGGTCGGTAGCACGATGTCCAGCTTGGCGCCGGGCGCGACCGATCGTCCGAGCTCACGCTGCTGGAGCAGCGTGAGACTGTTGAAGGTGGGAACCAGGCTCGCCTTCAAGCGTGCAGCCGTGATCCCCACGGGCCCCCAGTTGCCCGCGATTGCGAGAACGGCAATCACCGCTGTGAGGGCAAGCGCCACCCGAAACGGCATCACCCATCCCTGTCTACGTGCGACCGGCGTGCCCGCGAAGTCCCGCTTGCGCAGCATCAGCCACGCCAGGCCGACGCAGGCCAGCGTCCACACGATGCTGACGATGATCCCGACCACGATGGCGCCGTAGAAGGGATGCCCGCTGAACAACGCGTGCCAGCCGTCGAACGCCGAGTCGACGAGCAACATGTGCATCCAGATTCCTGAGCCAACCAGAAGCAACAGCTGCATCGCCAGCGCGGCGACTCCGGGTCCAACAACCCCCAGGATCCCGTTGCGGGTCGCGATCGAGAGCAGCACCCCGAGGCTTGCGAATGCGAGCGCCGGAGGCACGCACAGCAGCCAGCTCACGAGCACCAGCCCGAGCGAACTGCCGGGAGCTATGAGCGTTCCGCTCAGGCTCACCAGTGAGGCGTCCCCGACCAGCAGTGCCCCCGCTACGACGCTCGACACCGCGGTCAGCCCCAGCAGCCCGATCGAGAACGTGGCGGCCGCGAGCAGCTTTCCGAGGAACACGTCCCTTCGCGTGCAGGATCGAGTCAGTACCAGCTTCCACGTCCCGTATCGATCCTCGGCCGAGAAGATGTCGCCCGCAGTGATCCCCACGACGAGCGGGAGGCCCCACGAGCCTGCGAACGCCAGCACCACCAGCGAGAGCGCAAACCCGGAGGAGTGAACCCACACGCCGTACAGCGTGTCCGTGGGGCTTCCGCTCTGGATCTTCAGGATTGCGCCGAACACGAACGGCGCCAGCAGGCACACCAGCGCCAGCAGACGGATCCCAAGCTGCGAGGACAGCTTGCGACGCTCGACGCGGTACACGTTCCGTACGCTTGCGCCGGTGACGCTCATGTACGCGCGAACATCCGCTCGGCCATCATGGAGGGCTCGGTGACGTCCACCTCCGTCTCGCTGGTGAGCGTGAAGAACATCGACTCGAGCGGGCTGACCAGCAGCTCGAGTCGCCGGATCGCCACGTCAGCCTTTCCGAGTGCCAGCACGAACGGATCCAGGCAGTCTTTCTCGGCGGTAAGCGCCAGTCCACCGTTGCGCAGCGGCGCCGCTCGGATTCCAGACCTGCCCGCAGCGATCTCGAGCGCTCGCTCGTCGTCGCTCGTCAAGACTCCGTACGAGGAGGCGGGGGCCTGCGCTCGGAGCTGAGCTGCCGTCCCGTTCCACACCACCACACCGCGGCGCAGCACCGTGAAGCTGTCGCACGCATCCTCGACCTCGGCGATCTGATGGCTGCTCAGCACGACCGCCACACCGTCCGCTGAGAGCTCTCGCACGAGCGCTCCCATCTCGCGGACGCCCCCGGGATCGAGGCCCGCCGTCGGCTCGTCGAGCAGCAGCAGGCGAGGAGCCCGCAGCAGGGAAGCGGCGATTCCCAGACGCTGCCTCATCCCAGACGAATAGCCATTGACGCGATCCCCGCCTCGCGTCCCAAGCCCGACACGCTCGAGAGCTTGATCGATCCGAGCGCCGGCCCCTTCGCCGTCGAGCTCGGCCAATAGCTCCAGGTTCACGCGACCTGACAGGTAGGGATAGAAGCTCGGAGCCTCGATGAACCCGGCGACGCCTTCGAGCACCGGCCCGGGCGCCGCAGCGGCCCGATCGAACAGCTCGACCGAGCCGGCGTCGGGCCGGACAAGTCCGAACAAGATCCGCAGCAGCGTCGTCTTCCCTGCGCCGTTCGGGCCGAGCAGGCCGCGTATCTCGCCTTCCTCGACCACCAGGTCAACATCGTCAAGCGCGCACGTCGTTTCAAAGCGCTTCACCAGGCCGCTCGTACGGACCGCTGCCACGGCTGGACACGATAGCGGCGATCACCCCCGGGACGACGCGCTTGCACTGGTAGGTCCTGCTCGGTTGTCCGTTGCAAGGCACGTATGGGGCGTTGGCCGATACGGTTCGGTGGCCCGTTCTGACCGAGCCCGGAGGTCGCGGCTTGGATTTATTTTGTCAGCGCCTCGGTGAGCGGCTCGAGGCCCGCCGCGGCGGCTGCCTCGGTTATCGCGGCGAGCAGCCCGGCGGGTGCGGCGGCGATCCGCGTGCCGAGGCGCCGTTGCCCGGCGGCCGAGAGTTCGCCGAGCACCGCCACGAGCTCGGCCTCGAGGCCGGTGTCATCGACAGCGCTGAGCAGCGATTCGAGGACGGCGCCGTCACTCTGGTCGATCAGCTTCGCGATCTCCTGGCGGGGACCTTTGTCGAGCTCGCCGGCGAACGCGATCAGCGCGGGCCACAAGTCCTCCTCGTAAGCGGCAGCGATGATCTGCTCGAAGACCTGGCGGTCGAACGAGGTTGCGAGGGCGGCCACCTCGCGGCGCGCCGCGGGGGGCAGGAGCGGCAGCAGCACGAGCAGCTCGGCCCAAAGCGAGTCTCGCGTGCCGGCGTCGATGATCGTCGCGAGCACCGGTCGCGTTTGGATCGAGTTGAGCTTTGCGAACCGCTCGCGGCTCGTGGGGCTCATCGCGCGGACGACGGGCAGAACCTCGGACCAGAGCCCGTCGCGCTGCGCCGCGCGGACCATGCTGTCGAGCACCTCGTCGGCCTGGCCGGCCGCGAGGTCGCCGAGCACCCCGCGCTGGCGCTCACTGACGTGGCCGAGCACGTCGAGCGCCTCGGTCCAGAGATCGGCGCTGCTGGCGGTGGCGATAATGTCCTCCAGGCGCTCCTCGGGCAGCAGGGCGACGAGCGCGCCGATGTTCTGCTTGGCCTCGATGACATAGGCCGTGAGGAGCAGGCTCTGGTCGTCGACTACGTCGAGCGCGGCGAGCAGCGCGGCCTTTGAGAGGTGACCGACAAAGCCGCCCATCGTGATGTACTCCTCGCCGGCCACGAGCTCTGCGGCGATCGCGCCTACAGTCGCGGGTGGCATCGCGCCGATCACCCGGCTCGCCCTTCGCGGATCGAGGTGCAGGCACAGGTCGGCGAGGAACTTCACCGGGAGATGCTTGGCGATGTCGACGGCGCGGTTGGGGTCGAGCAGCCCGGTGATGCGAGCGCAGAGCAGCGCCCCGAACGCACGCTCGCCGATCACCGCGCCGAGCTTGGCCGGAATCAGCTTCGTCGCCGCCGCGACGCGCTGAAGTAGCTGGCGGTCAGCGTCGAACATCACCACGGTCACCTGATCGCGCAGATCCCGGATCGCCTGCCCGTCGAGCCGCTCGAAGTAGGCGATGTCCTCCGCTTCGGCTCCGATCAGCCGAGCGAGCTTTAGAACCTCGATCGGGGGGCTGAGGTAGCCTCTCACGCCGTTCAGCCGAACAGGATCTTGCGAACCGGGCGGCGAAGCAGCCTCGGCACGATCTCGAGCGCCTCGTCGACCGCCTCTTCGAGCTCCTCCGACTGGCGCTGCTTGGCGACGCGGAGCAGCGTGGCGAACCCGCTCAGTTCCTCCTCGGTCAGGCCCTCGAGCCCGCCGGGCACGACTCCGCCGAGCTCAAGCTTGAGTATTCGATCCGTTGCCGCGGCCTGACTCATCGCACCTTAGTCACGCGCGTGCGCCTGCCCAGTTTGGCGGGTGGGGGGAGCAGCGTCTCGTCGAGGAAAGCGCTCAGATCGGCGTTGAAGCGCTCCGGTCGCTCCAGCATCGGCATGTGACCCGTGTCCTCGTAGATCAGCTTGCGAGAGTCAGGGATCAGCCACTCGAACTCGGTGGCGTCCTGGACCGGGACCAGGCGATCCTCAGCGCCCCAGATGATCAGTGTCGGGCAGGCGATCTCACCAAGCCGGTCGCGGATCGGGTAGCGGGTCATCGCCTCGAGCGCCGGGGTGACTGCGACCTGCTTGCCGTTGCCGCGGACCACCGCCAGGATCAGCGCACCCGGGAGAAGCTCGGGGTGGGCGACGATCAGGGCGAGCAGCTTGCTGCGCAGGCGAGGGCGCCGAACGGGAATGTCCGATCGGACCGCGACCCAGGCGAGTGCGAAGAAGAGGAAGTTCTCGATGATGCTGCTGAGGTCCTTCTTGCGCTGTGCACGCACCCACTCCATGTTCAGGCCGATCGCGGGCGCAAGGCAGAGCCGCTCGACTCGGTCCGGGAAGCGGATCGCTAACTCGGCGCCGATGAAGCCGCCCATCGAGTTGCCGACCACCGTGGCCCGCTCGACGCCCAACTGGTCGCAAATCTTGTCGAGGACGCGCGCGTAGCCTGTGATCGAGATCGGCTCGAGTGGCAGCGGCGACGCGCCAAAACCGGGAAGGTCGATCGCGATCACGCGGTGCTCACGCGCGAAGAAGCAGATGTTCTCGAGCCAGCTTTGCCAGCACGCGAGCCCGTGGATAAACAGCACCGGTGGCCCGGAGCCGAGATCGATGACGTTGACCCAGCGCTCCTCGATACTGACCCACCGCTGATGCTCGGACCAGTCGACATCCATCCACTCGGAGCGCCCAACCGGGCCATAGAGCTCGCGCGGATCAGACGAGGCTGACGAAACGTCGGACACAGGCGCTAGAGAATAACCCGTGGCCCTGTCTGCTGCGGACGGTGTGGCGGCCGCGCACGCACGCGAACAGCGGCTCTCGACTGTTCCTCGTCGGTCAGGCGGACGCTGACCCGAGCGACTATTCTCGACAGCATGAGCAACGAATGGATGATCGAAGTCGCCGCAGACGAGATCAAATTTCTGTGCGACCAGCTTCAGGCAAACCCGGCTGACGACCTGGTGCAGCTCGGCGCCGTGAACGGCAGCCTAATCGCCGAATGGACCAGCGGCGGGACGACGACGAAAGTCGGCCCCAGCGTTACCAAGGAACTGCCCTAGCTGACGGTGTGACGCGCAGCGGCGTCAAGGACGCCGACCCGATCCTTGTGGGCGAGCTCATACGAGCGTACCTTGCTTGTGGTCTCCGCGTTGCGACCCGCCAGACGGGCGGTGATTTCGCGTACGCCTTGTCCGTCATAGCCCGACCAGGGCTCGTCACTCGTCAGCTTGGCGATCCTGTCGGTGATCGTCCTACGGTTCTCGCGCTTGGTCTCGTAGGCGCCGACCATCCGCAGCTCACGCTGGCTCAGGTCCTTGAGCTTTGTGGCGATGTTCTGGGCTGTCTGCTTCTCGTAGTCGGCGATCGGCAAGTCCTGCTCGGACGCGAAAACACCCGTCAGGGCACCTTGGGCAGCTGCGACTCCGGGGATCCTGCGAGCTTTATCGGCAAGGATCATGTTCTGCTCCTATCGATCAGATGGCGAAGGTCCGCGAAACGCTGGGCCTTCGGGGCGTCGTCGAGGTCAGCGACCCTCGTCGTCTGGCGTCTAGCTCCGGGTCGGGTCAGAGATCGCGAGCTCGGCCGCGAACGCCTCGCGATCCACTAGGGCGCGCTGGCGCTCGTCGGCGGCTTGTTCGCGGTCGTGTGCCGCTGCGCCACGGTCATCAGCGGCCAGGACGCGATGCTCGGCGGCCTGCGCGCGATACTCCGCGGCGCGCTGGCGGTGCTCGGCCGCACGCATGACGATCTCCATGCCAAAGTCCGCCCGCGCCCCGGCTTGCTGAAACTCAGCGTCGCGTTGCGCCATCGCCAGATCGCGCGCGGCGGCGGCCTGGTCTCGCGCCATCGCCGCTAGATCGCGCGCCTGGGCAACGGCGTCGCGCGCGCTGGCGGAGTCCAGACGCGCCCGCCCGGTCTGCTCACGCTGCCGGGTAGTGTGCTCTCGGATGTCACGAGTGATCTCGTGCTCACGCGGATCCACGCCCGCCGCGAGGTCGCGATCGCTCGCCGCCTGGTCGCGGTCGGCAGCGACCTGGTCGCAGTCGGCGCTCGTCTGGTCGCTGTCGGCGCTGGTCTGGTCGCTGTCGGCGCTCGTCTGATCCGCGTCTGAGAGCGTCTGGTCGGTCTCGGCATTGGTCTGGTCGGTCTCGGGTGCGTCGGATCCGCCGACGTCCGCGGGAACGATGCCCTGACCTGCGGTGGCGACGCATGAACCGTTTCCGCGGGCCTCTTCATCGCGGAGCGCCGTGCCGCCGCGTTGCTCGCTCGGCTTCACGAGATCTCGCTGTTGGTTGCGCTCGGCCATCGAATCCTCCTAGTCATCGAATTGGGGACCGACCGAGATGACGCTCGCTCTCGCTAGCTGAACGCTGTCTCAGGGGTTCGGTCGGGACTGGTGGGCGGGTTCTCAGCCGAGTATGGGTTCACTCGTTCAGGCGTCGTCGGCTCGGGGTTGCCGAGCGCCCTTCTGCCGGCCACCACCCACTCGTGCTCCAGGATCGTGCTCTGCGCTTCGGCGCGAGTGATCAGCTCGTCGAGATTCGTCGTCGCCAGCGAGGGATAGTCGCCTGCTACTTCCTTCAGCGCTCGCCACATTGATGCCTTTCCGTCGACACCGAGCGCGAGGGTTTCGAGTGCCATGAACGCGCCGTGGTCCGGCGCGCCTGACATCGTGCTGGCGAATTTCACCCGGCTGACCTTCTCGGCCAGCCATCCCGTCGCCTGCTTGATGGGATTCGGCTGCGTCCCGATCCGCTCCATCAGCTCGAGCAGCGCCTGACGGTCCTGTTCGATCTCGGTCGCGAGGGCCTTCATCGCGTCTCCGAGCGGGGTTCCCTCGTGGCTGTCTCGGATCTGCTCCGCGAGATCGATGCCGAATTTCGCTCCGCCGAGATGATCGTTCAAGTACGTATCTATCGCTCTTCCAGCCATGCGTGCGTGTCTCCTGTTTGATTCGCGCGAGTATCTCTGACTCACTACGGGATCGTGCTTTGGGTCGGGTGCTCCAGCTCGCACAGCGGCTGGAGCACCCGGTTCTTATACGCCGCGGCGGCCGCGACGTCGATATCCGAACCCGCCGCCGGTCAGCAGCAGCAGGAGCAGCAGGATGACTATGAGTGTGAGCATGCTCGCCTTCTTTGGGTTCGACTGGGTGCTGGCATCCGCGTGTGCGGCTACCTCTTGTTGTGGCCGGTGAGGGTGTCGGCGACCTTGTCGACGGTGTCCTTGACCTTGGCCTTCGCCTGGTCGACTCTTCCCTCGTTCTTGAGGGTACGATCGCCGGTCAAGCTGCCGACGGCCTCCTTCAAGCGGCCTTTTCCTTTGTCCACGTTCTTATCAGTCATGGAGTTGGCTCCTTGTCCTTGGGGGTCCTCTGAAGATCACCGCGGTTGCACATGCATCCAGGCATCGTCTGGACCGCCCATCGTCCACGTGCACACGAACCGGCGAGTGCTGCGCCTACTGCCGGAACGAAATCTGTCTGGGACATCGCGACCTCCGGGGTTGGTGAACTGCTCGGAAGTCAGGCGGCGCTACCGGATCAGCTGATCCGACCTCGCATAATGCCCTCCAACGTCATTGTACTCCGCGCCGTGCGCGAGCGAGAAAACCATTGAGTGTCGGCCCTACGTCGCGGTCGGAGTATTCATGCTCAGACCCCTGGCACGTCGCAACTGGACTTGGATCTCGTAATGACGCGCGCCCGTAGACTGGAAAGGAATGTCATTGAAACATCCAGTCGCCCGAGGCGAGAAGGACCGTCGCACCCGATTCGACGCGGTCGCGGAGCGCGCGTCGTACTTTGCCAGCTCTCCCGTGTTCTTCGCGCTCTGCCTGGTGCTGGTGCTGGCATGGCTTGGAGGCTACGCCGTCGGCGCCAGCGCTACATATGAGCAGGCAACTGGATCCGCGCTCACGGCCACGACGCTTCTCCTCGTCGCCCTGCTGAAGAATGCCGAGTTGCGGTCTGAGCATGCAATACAGAGCAAGCTCGATGCGCTGGCAACCGGGATGCTCGAGGCGATCAGGGACGATGGCGGCGATGCCGACGCGATGCTTGAGCGTGCGATCCGCATCGAGGAAGAGGTCTGAATGGTTGTGCCGGCGCTGGTGACTACCGATGCTGCGACCGGTCGGCGTCAACGCCGGAGAGGGCGCCGGTGGCTTGGGCGCGGATGATCGCGTCGAGCTGGGCTCCGAACAGGAACGCGGTCGTGGAGATGTACAGATAGGCCATTACCAGGATCACCGAGGCGAGGCTGCCGAACACCGACCCGTATGACGCCAGGGTTGTCAGGTAGAAGTAAAAGCCAGCCGAAACGATCACCCACCACAGAATCACTATCGCGGTGCCGAGACTGACCCACGGCAGCGGCTGGAATGTTGCCGGCGCGACGTGCACCAGCAGGCCCACCGCGAGCGCGAGAAAGCCGACCGCCAGCACCCACCTTGCAAGGAATGAGAACACGTCCCACGCCGCGCCCGGGTGACGAACCGCGAAGAACGGCGCGAGCACGAGACACAAGGTGGCAGAGATGAAGCATGCTCCCGTCGCCATCGCAAGCGCGAACGAGACCAGGTAGCGCCTAACGAGCGGCCGCTCGGAGCTAGCGCCATAGATCCGATCAAACGCTCCCATCACCGCTCGGACGGCCCCTGACACCTGCCACAGCGCGAGGCCTCCGCCGACCGTCGCCCAGAGCAGTTGCCTGCCGGAGAACGCCTTGCCGACGGCGCTCGAGAGCACACTGAACACGGCCGGCGAGACATGCGGGCGGATGTCGGGAGCAACGTGGTTTCGCCACAAACCGCCCAAGTGCAGGAGCTCTGCCACCGCGAGCGCAGACATCACGAACGGAACCACCGCCGTCAGGATCTGAAACGAGATCGCGCTCGAGTACGTCAGCAGATCATGCTGCTTGAAACCGTCGAGCAACGCCCGCGCCAGCTCGCACGCTCGCAGCCCGAACTGCTCGCCGCGCCCGAGCGAGCGAGCCGCACCGCCGGGCGGTGGCCGCGCCGACGCAACCCTCCGCGATTTCATGGCTGGCCGCCCACGCGCGATCCCGAGTTGCGTTAGGCCCTCAACGCTCCAAGCTGCTCAGTCGGCTCGCTGGACCGGCAAGCCAAACCGTTGCTGCAGCGCATCGGCGTCGATGCCCTCGTCGTACCGCTGGTCCAATGCCGGGCGAGTGAACAGAACGATGCGCTCCGCCGGGAACGTGACCAGAACATCCTCCACCGCCTTGACGGGATCGCCCTCACCTGTATCACCGTGGGCATCCAATCCCGCGTCGCCCAAGCCCTCGACCGTCTCGCGCTGCACCAACTCTGCCCGCCGGATCGCCTCATCAGCATCGGAGAGCCAGAACCGCAGCGCAGAGCGGTGAAGCGCCGGTGCCACAACCATGACCTCCGCGTCGTCGGTCGCCTCGCCTAGCGCCACACGCAAACGCTCGGCGGAAATCGGCTCACTCGTAATCACCAGAACCTTCATCACACACTCCTCTATCTCGCCAGCTGTAGAGCATCTAGACCGCGCGCGACCTATTCGAACCGTGGCGCGCCGATCGCGACGATGCTTCCTCCTTGTGCCGACGCCTCTTGAGGAGCGAACCGACCGAGCCTACCTCGTCCGTCAACTCGCCGGCCGTTCGGAGCCACCGTCGAAGCCGTCAATTATCAAACATCCGTCCATCGCGCCACGAGCCCCCCGTACCCAGGAGTAGTTTGATCGCCGGTGAGGCGTGCGCGGTCAGTCTGCCCGATATGAGAACCGAGAGACCGCGTGAAGCGGTGGGCGAACCGCCCCTCAGACGACATCGGTTCGCCCTCCTCGTAGCCGTGGCGTTGATGACTGCGGCGATCCTGCTCACGGCGCTTGCTTCGGCCGTCCTGGGCAGGCCCCTTCTGCGCGCCCGCGCCCACCGGCACCACGCGGCCGCAACCAATTGCGGCCTGCGCCAGGTGGCGTTCTGCGCAACCTTCAACGAGCCCGGCGGGACCGGTAATCGCTCGGGCGAGTTGGACGGCACCGTCTGGGGCGTATCCAGGCAGCTCGGCTACAACAACCTTGGCCAACACCAATATGACGCTGCCGTGCACAGCCTCCAGATCGCCGGGACCTGTCCGCGCGAAGCTGTCACGATCGAGACCGACATCAAGATCTGTCATGGACGGCTGAACGAGGTAGTCAACGACAATCCCGACATCAACGCATCGAACCAGACGATGGAATCGGGGGACGGGACCGTCACGTCTCTGGCCATGTACCCCAAGCAGCCTTTTGACTTCTCCCACCGGACCGGGAAAGTGGTCTTTGACGTATCTGACGACTCGGGTGGCAGCCACGCCGCCTGGCCGGAGTTCTGGATAACCAGCGCGCCGGCACCCGACCCGTTTGCTCATCTCTCGAGCTGGCAGTCCCTGCCGCAGTACGGCTTCGGCATCCGTCTGGACGGTGTATGCGGGCCGGGTCAGGGCGGCCAGTGCGGACCGAAGTGCTCGAATGCCAACGCTACGAACGTAGTAACGGTCAATGACGCGATCGCTGTACGCGACTACACGGAGGATGATCCTGAGAACGGTGGCAAACTCCAGACCGTGAGGGCCGGCTGCGTGCGAGAGCCGACCAGGAGTGGACAACTGAATCACTTTGAAGTGGACGTGTCCGAGAACAGGATTGTCGTCTACGGCACGAATGCCGGCACGACATCTCCGCTGATTCGCCTGGCCACGATTCCGAACGCTGATCTGGGCTTTACGCGCGGACTCATCTGGCTCGAGGATGTCCACTACAACGCGAACAAGGGCGTCGACGTCGGTGTGCACCAAGCGTTGCACACCTTCACCTGGGATAACGTCGGCTTTGATGGACCAGTCTTGCCGAGGGATCTGGCCTTTGATGCCTCCGATAGCCTGACGAGTGTCGCCGGCTACCCGACGCTCACCAACCTTGGCTGGGTAACCTCGGCATCGGCGCCGGTGACGATCACGATTCCGAAGGTAACCGGCATCTCCAAGGCCGTGGGGGGTCTGTTGACCTTCAATTTCGATGATCAGGACGTCGCGCCCGTCACGCTCAGGTATTCGCTGAACCGTCATGCGGTGCAGTCCTACGAGTGGCCGTTTCACGACTCCCTGACCAACAGCCCGAGGACTGTGGCGATACCGATCTCTCTGTCTGAGGTGGTTCGCGGGACCAACCACGTGAGGATCTGGTCCGATCAAGACAGCCTGATCCTGTCCAATGTCGACCTGATCATGCGGGCTGCCGGCGGCATAGTCGATCCCTAACTTCGATCCGGCGGTGGCTCTGGTGGCGCGTATCCCCGAGAGCCCGCAGCTGCCTCCGCGCGACGACCCCTGCTGCCGATCCGCCGGCGCAGCGATCGTCACGGACACCTGATGCGCGTAGAGCCGATATATGCGGCTCAACGCGCATCACCCCTCCCGAGACCCGGTCGCGTCCGCCAAGCCGCCGTGGATGCCGCGCGGCGGATCCAGACGGCCCCACGAGCGGCATTCGAGAGGATCCGCAACACTTCAACGGCGACTTTCCCCCGCGAGCCAGCTCGCAACGTGCCCTTTTGATCAGGCACTTACGCAACACCTGTATGCATCACATGACCCTCCGACCTGAGGAGCCGCCCTATGGGCGCAAACCAGCTTGAACTCGTTCACCACATCCATTCCTGGGACTGCCCGGTGCTGATGAAGCTCGATCCGGAATCGATCGCCTGGACGTGCGCCACCTGCGGCGCAATCGCGACGGCACCCGTCGGGGCACCCCGGCCGCACAGCGCGGCGGCCTGATCGGCCGGCCTGGTCGGGGCCGCGTGCGCGCGCGGCTCACTGACAGCGCCTCGCGTAACGTTCGCGAATCTTGAAGCACGTCGACGCGATCGTGGTGGGGGCCGGGCCGAACGGCCTCTCCGCCGCGATCGAGCTCGCCCGCGCCGGGCGCTCGGTGCACGTCATCGAGCGCGCGCCCGAGATCGGTGGAGGCACTCGTACGAGCGAGCTGACGCTCCCCGGGTTTCGCCACGACGTCTGCTCGGCGGTACACCCGCTCGTGGTCGGCTCGCCGTACCTATCGACGCTGGGGCTCGAGCGTTACGGCCTCGAGTTCGACTATCCGGCGGTCGAGTGCGCGCACCCGCTCGACGACGGCACCGCGGTCGCGCTGGGGCGCTCGATCGCGGAGACTGCGCAGGGACTCGGCGTCGACGGTGCTGCGTACGACTCGCTGGTCGGTCCGTTTGCGCGCGAGTGGGACCGGCTGGCGGAGTTCGTGCTCGGGCCCCCGGTCCGAGTTCCGCGCCACCCGCTGCTCGTCGCGCGCTTCGGCCGCGCGGGCATTCGCTCGGCGCAGCGGATCGCGACCGCATCGTTCGACGGGCCGCGGGCTCGGGCCCTGTTCGCCGGCATGGCGGCCCACTCCTTCAGGCCGCTGGACGCGTCCGCGACGGCGGCGTTCGCGCTCGTGCTGCTGGCCCTCGGGCACACGGCCGGCTGGCCGGTCGCGCGCGGCGGCTCGGCGGCTATCACCACGGCGATGCGCAGGCATCTGGAATCGCTCGGCGGGGTCGTGGAGACCGGGCGGGAGGTTCGCGAGCTGCGCGAGCTCCCCGAGGCTACGGCGATCCTTTTCGACCTCACGCCGCGCCAGCTACTGCAGATCTGCGGCGACGGGCTCCCGCGTAGCTACCGAGCCGCGCTCGGCCGCTACCGCTATGGCTGCGGTGCCTTCAAGCTCGACTACGCGCTCTCCGGACCAGTCCCGTGGCGTGCGGAGGAGTGCCGCAGGGCGGGAACCGTGCACCTCGGCGGCACGTTCGAGGAAATCGCAGCCGGCGAGCTCGCCGTCGCCCGGGGATCGCACCCGGAGCGCCCATTCGTGCTGACCGCTCAACCGAGCCGGATCGACCCGACGCGCGCGCCGGCCGGGAAGCACACGCTGTGGGCGTACTGCCACGTGCCGGGCGGCTCGAACGTCGACATGACGGCGGCGATCGAGGCCCAGATCGAGCGGTTCGCTCCCGGCTTCAGAGATCTCGTGCTCGCGCGCGCTGCCCGCGGACCGGCTCAGATCGAGGCCGACAACCCCAATTACGTCGGCGGCGACATCAACGGCGGCATGGCGAGCCTGAGCCAGACGCTCGCGAGGCCAGTCGCGCGCATATCTCCCTACACGACGCCTAACCCGAAGCTGTTCATCTGCTCATCGGCGACGCCACCGGGTGGTGGCGTGCACGGGATGTGCGGCTACCACGCGGCGCGCGCGGCGCTTCGCGGCGTGCTTCGGTGAGCTCTTCGGGTCAGAGCTCCGGATCGCGTTCGGCGCGCGCAGCGAGCAAGAGACCGGCCAAGGCGTCGACGAGCTGCTCGAACAATGCCGCACCGCGGGTGGCGCTCGCGCGGCTCGGCGCGCCGACGACGCCTGACGTGGTGACCGCCGGCATCGGATAGAGCAACACGCGGCCGATCGTGCGGTCGGGCTCGTCGGTGATCGCCGAGGTATCGACGGCGCCGGCCTCGAGGTGCATCATCAGGCTCGTCTCGGCCTCGTTGGCGTGGAAGTCGGGAGCGTCCTCGGCGTAGCGGGCGGCGATCTCGGGGGACAGCTCGAACAACGAGACGAATCGCGGCCGCAGGTCGGGAAGCTCGTGGCGGAGCTGCAACAGTGCGCTCTGGCACGGCGGTCCGTTGGTCGCGTGGCCGTTGACGAGGACGAGCTTGTGAAAGCCCGAGGCATGGGACCATCGTCCCACCTCGACGACGACGGCAGTCATCGTCGCAGGGTGAAGCGAGATCGTGCCCGGCCAGTGCGCCGTGTGACCGAGCGAGCAGCCATACGGGATCGCCGGCAGGACCACGTCGCCGGTGCGGGCCGCCGCCGCGACACTCACGCGCTCGGCGAGCAGCGTGTCGGTGCCGGTCGCCAGGTGCGGGCCGTGCTGCTCGGTCGCCCCGACCGGCAGCACCGCAATCGCGCCCGCCCTCGCCGCCTCGCCGACCGAAGTCATCTGCATCGCAGCCCATCGGGGATTCGGATTGGACATCTGCACATTTACACCGGTCGGGGCCGGGAATATATTCGGCAGCCGACTCGACCAAGAGGGAGGAGCCGTGTCAGACCCGTCTGGGTCGCCGCCGTCGTACTCCGATTACGAGCTCCAGGAGCTGCAGAAGGTGCTGGTCCACCTTGGCGTCGAGTACGTGATGGCGACTTACGCCGACGGCCATGGGATCGCGAAGTGCAAGACCGTGCCGATCGGTCACTTCCCGGAGATGATGCGCGGCTCAGAGCTGTTCACCGGCGCGGCGCTCGACCTCCTCGGTCAGTCGCCGGCCGACGACGAGCTCGCGGTGTTTCCCGATCCAGATGCGATCGAGCCGCTTCCGTGGCGACCGGCGGTGGCGTATGCGCCCGGCAACCTGTACCTGCGAGGGGAGCCGTACTCGATGTGCTCCCGCACCGTGCTCTCGAATCAGGTCGCGCGGGCGAGAGAGCGCGGGTTCATCTTCAATCTCGGAATCGAGACCGAGTTCTACTTCGTCCGCGTCAACGAAAAAGGACGCCCACTGCCGTGGAATCCGCGCGACACCCTCGACAAGCCGGCCTACGATGCGATCGGGGTGCTCGAATCGCTCGGCTTCCTCGACGAGATGGTCAGGTACATGGACAAGCTGGGCTGGGACGTCCACTCGTTCGATCACGAGGACGGCAACGGTCAGTACGAGTTCGATTTCTCCTACACCGACGCGCTGGGGATGGCCGACCGATTCATGCTCTTCCGGATGATGGCCAAGGAGATCGCGCGCAATCACGGCTACGAAGCGACATTCATGCCGAAGCCCTGGTCTGACAAGACGGGGAGCGGCGCGCACTTCAACATGTCGCTCGCATCGGTGACCGACGGCGCGAACCTGTTCGCCCCCGAAGGCGAGGACCGCTACGGCTGCGGCATCTCCGAGCTCGGTTACCAGTTCCTCGGCGGCATCCTTGCTCATGCCCCGGCGATCGTCGCGGTGACGTGCCCGACGGTCAACTCCTACAAGCGACTGGTCAAGCAGGGATCGATGAGCGGCTCGACGTGGGCGCCCGTGTTCACCTCGTACGGGCGCAACAACCGCACCCACATGCTGCGCGTGCCGACGAAGTCTCCCCGCGTCGAGTCGCGCGCCGTCGACGCGTCGGTGAACCCGTACCTCGGCGCGGCGCTGATGCTCGCGGCCGGACTCGAGGCGATCGACGCAGGGGCCGATCCGGGCCCGCCGATCGACCTCGACATGTACGCGCAATCGGACAAGCAGATCGCCGAGCTCGGCGTCAAGCTCCTGCCGCGCACGCTCCAGGAGGCGATCGAGGCCTTCGAGTCCGATCCGCTCGCGCGCGAGGTGTTCGGCGCCGAGCTCCACAGCGCCTACGTCGAGTTCAAGCGCGCCGAATGGGACGACTTCCACAGCACCGTCTCGGACTGGGAGTGGCAGCGGTACCTGACGTTCTATTGAGCATCCCTATGCCATGCTGGCGCGGTCAGTGGGAGCTCAATTGTCCTCCGCCAGCCTGAGGTCGGCTTCGATGCGCTGCTCCAGCGCCGCGAGGCGAACCTCCTCGAGTCCGAGCCGAGCGCCTTGCGGAGCTCCGAGACCTGGCGCTTCACCTGGGTCACGGCGGAGACGGGAGCAGCACCCGCGTAGAGGTCTTCGGCCAGCCGCTCGACCGAGACGACGCGGTTTCGCGTTCAGGAGCAGGATCGCGAGCGTCGCTCGTCGCCTCGGTCCGCCGAGCCGGATCGGGCCTCGATCTCCGACCACCTCGAGCGGCCCCAGGATCCGGAACTCGAGCACGCGTTGACGATAACCGTCGGGTAGCGGCCCGGTAGCGCGCGATGGCACCCTCCCGGCCATGCGATCGAACGTGACGCTCACGGGAAGTATCCTCCCGCGGCGATGAAGACGTCGACCAAGACTGCGCTTGCCGCCCTCGGCTGCGCGGTCGCGGTCGGCGCCTGCGGCGGATCCCGCCACAGCGCCGGCGCCGGCGGCAACGCCCAGCTCGCGGCGTCGCAATGCATGCGCGCCCACGGCGTCCCGAACTTCCCCGACCCGAGGAAAAGCTCGAGCGGTAGCGAGGGCATGACCGTGCTGATAACACCCGGCAGCTCGGCCGTGACGGTCGCGGGCATCCCGTTCAGCGGTCCCGCGTTCCTGGCCGCGGAGAAGAGCTGCAAGTTCATGGGCGGCGGCGGTGGCACCCCACCCCAGGAGACCGAGAGCTACCAGCTCGCCGCGCTGCACTTCGCGCGATGCATGCGCGCGCACGGCGTACCGAACTACCCCGACCCAGCCGTTCCCGGCGGCAGCGGCAGTCAGAGCGGAACCGGTCCTCAGATCAACAAGAACGCGCCCGCCGTCGTGCACGCGGCGAACGCCTGCAGTAAGTTCCAACCCACGAACGGCCGCGGTTTCTGACCTCCTGGGCTGTCCGACGACAGTAGTTGGCACAGGCCGCGACACGCGATGGCACCGATCAACGTCGGCTCCTGCGTGCACGCCTCGGTCGACCGATCGAGCCGCATCCGCACGCTTACTTAGAGGACATCGACCCCTGTGCCGTGGCTCAGTGGCACCACCGGAGTCACGCGGCCCGCGCCGATGTCGGAGCGTTCCGCGGCGAGCAGCCGCCTCGCTGCCTCCGCCCGGCCGTTGGCCCCGTCATCGGCTGAGCAGGCACGAAGCGCTTGGTCGGGGATCGCGCCCGGCCCGAGCCTGCGGCGTCGGCAGAGTGCGGCTTTGCATTGCAAAGCGGCAGCGAGCCTCGGCCTGGCGTGTCGCTAATGGACCGCAGATTGAGCTGGCCTGCCTCTCGCGAGGTTCGCGTTGCTCCTGCCGGGCGCTGAGTCAGGACCGGCGGGTGCGCAGCAGTACGGCCGCGAGCAGCGTCACCGCCGGGACTGCCGCCACGTCGCCGCGCCACCGAGAACGCCCCCGACGATCCAAACCGCAGCTACGACCCACGCGATCCCGGCCGCTGGCAAGATGTACGCCGGGTGCTTGACCCATCCCGTGAGCCACGACTCCCCCACCGCGACCTCGAGTTTCAACGGAGTGTGGTGAGTGCCTCGCCCGAAGATACGAGGCAGCTTGCCCGCGACGACAATGATCGCTAATCCCGCGACCGTGTACCAGGTGTCCGGGTCGGAGGCGCGCGTCAGGATCAGGATGAGCGCAACAGCTGCACAGGTGGCATCCAGGGCCAGCCGCAGAGCGCTGAGGCCGTCTCGGCTCATCGTGGCACGAGCACCAAACGACCGAAAAACTGTCCACGCGCAATTGTCGCAGGGTTCGTGGGATCACGCCCACCAGATAGATCCGCCCGGGCGTCGCCACGTCTGGATGCGAGGCCCACGGTGCTCCCGAACGACCGAACGGGAAGGCGCAGGGGACGGCGAGGGTAGCTGCCCCTCGGGCGGTGACTTCCCGTTTGTCGTTCCCCACGTGCCCGCCCGATGGCTGGCCGCGCCGGTCGCTACCGCGCGACCATTGGTAGTAACGCAAGGGCGATGCCGGCCGAAGATCCTCAGGCGACGATGCTCTGACGCCAACTTGGCGTGGTTGGCTATAATGGCGTTATGAGTAGGGACGCAACGGAATTGTCGGTAAGCCAGGCTCGAGACCGTTTCTCGGAGGCGGTCAACCGCGCAGTGTTTGCCGGCGAGATCACTTATGTCACGCGTGGGCGCGCGCATCGTCGGGCCGCGGCGATCGTGCCTGCTGAGTGGGTCGAGCGCTACGAGGAGATGATCGACCGAGAAGACGGCGCCATCGCGGCTGCGCGGCTGGCTGACCTACAAGCAGGTCGTGAGACGCCTGTGAGCGCCGACGAGGTGGCCAGGGCGCTCGAGCAGTGAGCGACCGACCTACGGCCGTATGCCGTCCAATACGACCCACGGGCTGCGAAGGAGTTAGCCAAGCTCGACCGCCCGGTCGCGAAACGCATCGTCGAGACCGTGGATGCTCTTGGGGACCAGCCAAGGCCGCAGCGTGCGCGACCGCTCGCCGGATACCCGGGCCTATGCCGCGTTCGGATCGGCGACTATCGGGTCGTGTACGCGATCAAGGACGCCGAGCTCGTCGTCCTCGCGCTGCGGATCGCCCATCGCAGCGATGTCTACCGCAACCTCTGATCGGTGCGCCACGCGGGACGTCTCGAGGGGGGAGAGGGGCCGCGGCCTTGCGGGCACGCCCGCCGGGGCTCCGTGTAGCCTGCCTGGGGCGCATGGCAGCGGAGGTCTCGACACTGGATTCTGGCTACACCAACCGGCCGCCGATTCATGCCCAGGCGCCGTGGCGAGTTCGCCTGGACCCCCACGCGGGGCGACAAGCGACCGGTCGCGCGGTCGACCGCATGCGGCTGACCCTTCGCGCTTACGAGCAGCGTGCGCAACGGCGAGCGGCACTTCACGGCTGGCTTGCCGCCCGCGCCGCCAGGACGGTCACGATGCCTGCGACGTGCTCGGGGAGGCTCTGTCGCAGAGGCGATAGGAACACCGGGAGCATCTAGACGAACACGCCGGACAGCATCGGCGAGCCACGAGGCGAGCGGGTTGACCGCGTGGTCGCGGTTCGGTCAGAATCACCCGTTTCAACGGATCCGTCGGGCCTAGGCCATGGCCTAGGCCAACGAACGCGACGGGAGGTCGCCCGGTTGCGCGAAAGCGGGCGCGCCAACCCGTGCCGGCACCCTCTCGCAACACGCTGACATGAGGGCGACGCCGGACACGGCGCTCAGCTCACTGCTTCTGGAGCGTCGCCACGGTCACGTGGGGCCAGGTGAGGCCGTTGAAGTTGAGCTGCACGAGCTGCGAGTACTGCAACTGGAGGGTGTCTGGCTGGCCGCCCGTTCCCGGCAGCGTCTCGATCCAGAAGGTGGCGTCGACCTCGACGGCCTTGGCGTTGCCGCCGGGAGGGTCGGACGCGCCCATCAGGAAAGCGGTATTCGCAGTTCCACCGCCCTTGACCGGGTCGTGCTGCGTCGAGACGTGGATGAACGTCCTGCTCTTCATCGGCTTGCCCTCGAGCGCCGCCTGGAGGACGCTGTTCGGGTTCTTCACCATGTCCTGTGTCACGCCGGGCGAGGCAAACCGAAAGGCGGTCGCGATCGACAGGTTGAGCTCCGGGAACTGCTGCTCTATCTGCGCGAAATCCGAGTTTGCCGGCGGAGTGCCGCCGATGCCGAACGGAAGGATGTTGTTGTCCGGGATATTCGGAGGCCCTCCTTCGAGGAACTCGGTCGTGCCCTGAACGAGGATGACGGTGCCGTGCGGGATCGAGGCCATGCGAACGACCGTGGCCGGCTCGTGCGGATTGCTCGTCGAAGGAACGTTGGCCCAGATCCCGGGCTCGACGTGCAAGCCGGCCCCGGTGCTCGTGTCGGATATCTGCTGCATGTAGGTGATTCCGAACATGCTGATGTCGGGCATCAGCAGCCCCCGGTTCGGGATCGGGCCGTTGATCTCGGTGAAGACGATCGTGTCGTTGGTGAGATTCAGCTCGAGGAAGCGGTCCTGTGGGCTGTCGGGATGATGCGGGCGCCAGATGGTGTTGAAGCCGTGCCCCGTCCAGGTCCCGGGAAGGTCGGAAAGCGGGCCGAGCGGATCCGCGGGATGCGCCGGGGCCAGGTCGGCGCCGAGCTCCTCGTCGGCGGGCAGTCCCTGGAACACGAAGTCGGGATCGGTCTGTGCAATTGGTCCCACGTTCACTCTCCCTCGGTTTGGCCGGCGGTTACGCTCTTCCCCGGGCCGCGCTCGGCTTGTTCTCGGCGTCGCCCTGATAGCGCGCCTTGACGGTCGCGCCGGATGTGGTCACGAGCGTCGCGCTGCGGGTCCTGGAGTTGATCGCCACCGTCGCGTGCAGGCCGGCGGCCGCGAACGTGATCAGGCCGGCGGGGTGGCGGCCCCGGACTCTGGCGGTTACCAGCACGATCGAGCCGTGAGAGTGGCGGAAGCGCAGGCTGACCCGTGACGAGGAGCGGTGCAGATGGGGGCAGCGCAGCTTGATCAGCAGGTTGCTCACCGGGGGCGGCACCGTGTACACGCGGGTCTCGGCGAGCTTGTCGTGCGATCCAGCGCTGCAGCCGGGGTGGCCTGCGGTGATGCGGTAGAAGCCGGTCGCGACGTCCCAGCCGAAATGCCCGAGCGCGTTGGTGCTGTCGGGATTGCGCCGGTTGGAAGGCGACATCACGAGCGACCCGTTCGGCACTTGCCCGAACGGCCCGCCGGCGGACGCCGAGCGGAGCAGCACGACCTTGGCCCCGCCGAGCGGGATGCCCGATGTGCTGGCGACCTCGCCGCTGGGGTCGTAGTACACGTTGCCGCAGTCACAGGGGTCGTGCGGGAAGTGAATGATCACCCGCACATGCTTTGTCTTGCTCCCGAAGACGCTGATACGCGAGCGCTTGATCCGCACGCTGATCTTCGGCTTGGGCTTCGGCTTGGGCCTCGTCTTCGGTCCGAGGCTGAGCGTCACGCCGACCTTCGTCCCTGTGCTATGTGTGGTCCCGGCGGCGAGCTTGCTCGCGATCACCCGTCCGCTGGCGATCGTGGCCGAGTTCCTCTTCGTGACCGTCCCGAGCGCGCAGTGGGCGCTGATCAGCGCGCTCTTCGCGGCGGCGAGCGTGTCGCCCGCGAGCCGCGGGACCTTGCAGCTCGCCGCTGTGGCATGCGCGAGTGACGCCTGACTCCCCGATCCGGGATCGACGACGACCGCATACGACCTGTCGATGCTGACCGACGTCCCCCCGTGGGTCTTCTCGTTGACCGAGGGCACGTCGGCGACCAGCTCGTTGCTCGTCGGCAGGTACTCGATCAGGACCCCGCCCACCCCGGGGGCGCCAGCGGCCGATGCGACGCTGGCCGCGGCTACGCCGCTGAATGTGATCGTCGGGTTCGGGCCGCTGTCCGGATCGGGATACTCGCTCATAACCGACGGGGCGCCGTTCGCGCCGTAGGTGACGAGCAGCACGAGGCTGCCGGACGTGATCGCGGCGGAGTTGCCGGAGCCGGAGTTGCGCAGCGCGACGGTCGCGAAGTACGCAATCTCGGTGCCCCCCGGCTCGGACGGGAAGGCCGCCGTGAACTGCATCGAGAACGGCTCATCCCAGTTGAGCGTCGGCACTCCGCCGTGGCTCTTCCCGAACGGGCCGTTGATCGTCACACCGGTGGGCAGGGACACCGGCGCGCTGAGGGTGAAGTTCTGCGTCTGGCTGCCCGCCACGACCTGCACAATCGCCGAGGCGCCGAACAGGCTCGATGTCGGCGAAGAAACCTGAATCAGCCATGGCCCTGCCTGCAGGCCGCTGAAGTCGTAGCGACCGTTGGAACCCGTGCTGGTGCTTTGGCATGAGCCACTTACGCTCGACCCGACCTGCGGACAGATCTCGACGCCGGCGCCGTCCACCGGGCTCCCCGCGCTGCTGCCGTCGACCACCAACCCGCTGACCGTGCCGGTCGTCGTCCCGGACCCGGACAGTTCGATGATCTGCGGGCTGCCGGACGCGTCATCGGTGAGCGACAGCTTCGCGGTCTCGGCACCGCCGGCGGTCGGTTTGAACGTGACGGTGGCCGAGCAGCCGAGCCCCCCGCCGACCGGGTTGCCGGAGCAGGTGTCGGCCGTGACGGCGAACGCGCCGGCGTCGGCGCCGGTGATCGACACCGAGGAGACGTGGAGCGTCCCGGTTCCGGTGTTCGAGACGCCGACGGTCTGGGGCGCGCTCAGCTTGCCGACCGCGACGCTGCCGAAATCGACCACCTGCGTCGTAAACGCGACGCCGGGCGGGGCGCCGCCGCTCGTCGGATTCGGCGTGACCGGGTTCGATGCGCTCGATTCCGGAGTCGTGCCGAGCCGCTCAACCGCCGCCACCGTGAACGTGTAGGCGGTGCCGTTCGTGAGCCCGGCGACTGTAGCGCTCGTCGCCGACGAGCTCGCGATGAAAGGCGTCTGCGCGCTCGAGCCGATGTACGGGGTCACGACGTAGCCGGTGATCGGGCTGGTCGTCGTCGCCGGCGCGGTCCAGGACACGGTCGCGCTGACATTGCCCGAGGTGGCCGTAACGCCGGTCGGTGCGGCTGCCGCCGCGGCAGCCGCATCTGACGAGGTCGAGACGCTAACCGGACCGTTGCCGATCCCGGATGGGTTGGCAACCCGGTGATGCTCAGCACGAGCTGATCGCCGGCGTTGACCGAGAAGCTCGTCGGGATGTACGCATCGACGACGTTGCTCCCCACCCCATCGGGGCCCACCGTCACATTCGAGGGGGTCGACGAGCTCGGGCCATCGGTGATGGTGTAGATGTTGGTGTTGCTCGGAGTCGGGAACACCGCGCCGGACGCTGCGCTTAGCTGGATGAAGGCGGCGGTGCGGCTGTCGCAGTCGTCGGGCTCACACGAGTTGAGCGCATGCGTAGCGGTGAGGCGGACCGTGTACGTCACGCCACTCGCCCCGGCGACGCGGCTGTCGATTGTCGAGCTGACCGCGCTCACTTGGCTCGCGGCTGCGATCGGGAACGCGACCGGTACCAGCGAGCTGTCTGATGAGGTCGAGACGGCGAAGCTCGCGCCGGCGCTGGCGGTGGTCGGGTTCGCGACGGCGTACGCGTCGACCTCGACGGTGTCGCCGGCGTTGACAGAGAACCCGGTCGGGATGTACACGTCGACGACGTTGTTTCCGGCGCCGCCGGGGCTCACGACCTCGTTCTGGGAGTACCCGTGGTTCGAGCCGTCCCTGACGTCGTAGAACCCGTTGCTGACGGTCGAGAACACCGTCCCGGCAGGGGCGGTGAGCTGAACGAACCCCGTAGAGGAGCTGAGCGCATGGGTAGCCGTGAAGCGCACCTTGTACAGGACCTGTGTCGCGCCCGCCGTCACGCTCGTCGCCGTCACGCTCACGCCTGTCACAGCCCTCGGTCCGATCGGCGTGCCGGCTCTGGTGCTGGCCGCGGCGCTCGTCGCGGTCACTAGCCCGCCGAGCGCGACGATGATCGCCAGGATCCGTCCGCGTCGCGTCGCGACCCTACTCGCCCCTAGTGCTGATCGTACGCTCATCTCGAGCCAACCCCGGGCGAGACTATCTCAGACGCCGAGCGCCGACGCAAGCCGCAGACTCGATCCGGGGACAGCCGACGGAATCGTGAGGCGCGCTGTCCACCGAGCGAGCTAGTCCCGTAGAGTGGATGTTGCAGCCTCCACCGCCCAGTGTCGCGCTCTCACACCGGCTTGTGGCTCAGTCTTCCCAGAGAGCGACGAGGAGCGGTGCGCATGACGAAGCAGACACACGAGCCCGGACCCGGGCGGTCGACGTCGGACGCCGCGTTCAACGAGATCAAGAAGGACATCGCCCAGCGCAACGAGCAGGCCCACAAGGAGGCCCGGAAGCTGCGCGACGAGCGGGATCGCAAGCAGGCCCTCCTGCGGCGCCAGCGCGACCTGCGGTAGCGCCGGCGGCCGGTCACCGAGCTGCGTTGATGTAGCCGGGCGCCGGCGCGCTTCGAATACGATCGCCTTACACAGGCGACGAGAAGGAGCGCATGCATGACAATGGGTGCCGGATTCCACTGGCTGTGGCCGACCCCGATCGGGCTGCACCGCTACGCCGACGCCGCCAATCTCAACCCGCTTCTGGTCGGCGCGTTCGGGGAGGGGCGGGCCGCGCAGCAGCGGCAGCGCGGCGAGGAGCCCGGGCTGTTTTTCGCCAGCGACGACGATCTGCTGCATCGCGTGAAGCTCCCCGAATGGCAGGACTTCGTCGGTTTCATCGTGTCGAGCCTCGGCGCGACCGCGCAGGAGGCGAACCGCGAAGCATGGTCCGGGCAGGAGATGGAGCTGAGGGTCGCGATCGAGGGGATGTGGTTCCAGTGCAGCCGCGGCGGAGCGTTCCACGACGTGCACACGCACGGCAACTGCTCATGGTCGGGCGTGTACATCGTCCAGATCGACGAACCCGAGCAGCGGGTGACGCATCCGGTGTACGGCGCGGCGAACGGCGTGACCCGGCTCTACGGCCCGCCGCTCACAACCCTGGGGGGAGCTTTCATCGACGTCGGGAACGCGTACCTGCTCCCGCCCCACCACGATGTCCCGCCGGTGCCCGGCCAACTGCTGCTGTTTCCGTCCTGGCTCCTGCATCAGGCGATGCCCTACGACGGCGAACGGGAGCGGATCATCATTTCGTTCAACGCCAGCATGCACGGGGCGCAGGGCGATCAGCTACACGGCTACAGCGCGCACTGACGCCGCGCGTCGCGCATCAGCGCTTCCACTGCACGGTGATCGCTCGATCTGAGCGGTGCAGACGACCCCAATGGACGTCGAGCGCGAGATCGACGGCTCCGCCCACCGCGCCGTCGTGCGCTGCGAGGGCCACCACATAGGGCACGACGATCGGAGTGCTCCGCGGGTCGCCGAGCGGCGTGATGCCGGCCCCGTCGAGCGTGAACGGTTCGCCGTCATCCGGCCCGCCGCTGATCACCAGGCTTCCGTCACCGGCGACCGCAAACGTCACGTCCGCGGGGCGGAGGTTCGCGATCGCGGCTAGTGCATCGCGCCCCAAGCCGCCTTCACGGTCGATTCGCAGGCCTACAACCTCCCCCTGTGCGTGCTGCTCGAAGTAGTCCTCCGGCAGCAGTTCCGGGGTCGGCCCGGTCTCGTCCACAGGGCAGCGGGCTTCGACATCGTTCTCGTTCCTGATGATCAGGTCGGGACGGATGCCCAGGCCCCCGACGACACGGCTTGCGCCTCGAAGCGGCGTCGCGAGCGCCGTCGCGGGTCCTGCGTCGAGCCAGTAGGTGAATGCGTGCGGGACGAGGGCCTCGGTGCTACCCCAGGCCACGACATCGCCCTCGAGGACCGTGAACGACAGCTGGCCGCTCGGTTCGCCACCGATGCTCAGGATGCCCCTGCCCAGCGTTCGTCGCGTCGCGTTCATCACCGCGAGCATCGCTTCCGGGTGCTCGACCGTGAACAGCTCCCGAACGGGGCCGGGAAGCTCGCACACTCCGACCCACAAGTCATCGCGGTGCTCGAACGTGCGCGCCAACGCGAGCTGCCTGGGTACCGCATCCGGCGGCGCGTCAGCATCTGGCCAGAGCTCGCCGACGGTCTGCGTGCGGCCTACGTCGAGGCAGTCTCCCGGCGAGACTTCGGACGGTGGCACAGCGAGGTGGAGCATGATGTTGTCGGGCCTGAACACGTCGCCGTCCTCGCACACGAGCTCGAGCCAGTCTTCGTCGACATCCTCGGGAAGACCGTTCCGCGTCAGCCATCGCTCCGAGGCCGCGGCAAGCTCGTCGGAGATCGTGAGACGTTCGACTACCTTGAACATGAGCGACAGTCTGACACGCCGCAGTCCGCCGGGTTCGGCACACTTGGCGCGTGTTCAGCTTTCCGATCGGCGACCGGCGGTGCCTGCGCCTGCTCGAGGAGGCCGACGCGGAGGAGCTCTACGAGGTCGTCGCCGCCAACCGCGAGTATCTCGCGCGATGGATGCCGTGGGCACCCGCACAGACGCCCGAGGCCACGCTCGAGTTCATTCGCAGGAGCCGGCGGCAGCTCGCGGACAACGATGGCTTTCAAGCCGCGATCGTCGTCGACGACCAGATCGTGGGCCAGATCGGATACCACCATCTCGATTGGGTGAACCGCTCCACGAGCATCGGCTACTGGATCGCCGAGCAGTCACAGGGACGTGGTGCCGTGACCTCCGCCGCTCGGGCGCTCGTGGACCACGCCTTCGGGAAGTGGCGACTCAACCGCGTTGAGATCCGCTGCGGAGTCGGGAACTCCCGCAGCCAGGCGATTCCGGAGCGGCTCGGATTCACGCGGGAAGGCCTTCTTCGCCAGGCCGAGCGTGTCGGTGACGGGTACGTCGACCATCTCCTCTACGCGGTCCTCAGCAGCGACTGGTCGCAGGAGCGTCCGCGCTGAACGCCCGCTGGGCCCGGTGCTCGGGTCGTGTCATCAGGGCAAAGTGGACCGGTTCGACTGCTTCGCGGTGCTGGTCGGGTCCTGGCGCGGCGGGATCGGGGGCAAGGGGGGCGAACTGCTGCGGTTCGGTCGCGAGGGCTGCGACGATGGTGCATCGGTTCGCGCACGCGCGCGCGTGTCGTGCCGCGATTGCTGTCGAGCGATCGGCGCGTCGTGCGGCGGTCAGGTTCGCTTCGCAACCGGCCGAGCCTCACTCCGAAGGGGGGCCGTGATGAAAATCGTTGACCCTCCTCATGCTGTCGCAGACCCGAGGCGGTTTGCGTGAATGTGACGACTCGGAAGGTCCCGGGGGCGGCTCGGTTGGCCTGGGTGCGGCGTCCGCCACCGTCGTCGCCGGGACCTGGTCGAGTAACTGCCCACATAGTCCGGTTACTCGACCAGGTTCGTAGAGCGAGCGCGTTTCGGGTGATCCGGCATGTCCGCGACGGCGAATTCCCCCCTCGGGCGCCCCAACTCACTTTCGTAAGACGATCGGCGATCACGGACGATTTTGCGGCGCAATCTGCGTCGCCTGGTCCACTACCCGTCGATCACGCTGCTGTTGGTCGGGATGCCGATCGTGTTCCTGCTGCTGTTCGTCTGGCCTACTGGTCGTCCTCGGCGATCAGCCCTGCCGAGATCAGCAACGCGCGGATCCGCTGGAGCAGATCAGGGTTGGGATCTCCCTCGACTTCTCCGGATCGCCTGAGATAGACCTGTACCAGCTTCAGCCCCGCGTCCTGAAGGACGTCGTGTCCCTGGTCGAGCATTGGCAGCACCAGTTTCACCGCCTCCTCGATCGCGGCGAGCGCGTCCTCGCGGCGCTCCAGGTCGCTGAGCCTGTTGGACTGGTTGTTCAGCGCCGTTGCCAGGTTGGGCAGGAACGCGTCCGGGCGTATCGCCACCAGCCGGCGGTAGATCTCGACGGCCTCGTCGATCGCGGTGAGCGCGTCCTCGCTGCGCGCCAGCTCGCTGAGCATCAGCGACTGATTGTTCAGCGCGGTCCCGAGGTTCGGCAGGAACGCGTCCGGGCGCGTGGCCGCCAGCGCGCGGTAGATCTCCGCGGCCTCGTCGATCGCGTTGAGCGCGTCCTCGGGGCGCTCGAGCTCGCCGAGCATCAGCGACTGGTTGCTCAGGGACGTCGCGAGGTCGGGCAGGAACGCTTCCGGGCGCGCGCTCGCCAGCCCGCGCCGGATCACGACAGCCTCGTCGATCACGGCGAGTGCGTCCTCCCGGCGCCCCAGATCGCTCAAGCAGCCCGCTCGGTTGTTCAGCGACGTCGCGAGATCGGGCAGGAACGCGTCCGGGCGCGCCGCCACCAGCCCGCGACGGATCTCGACGGCCTCGTCGATCGTGGTCAGCGCGTCCTCGTGGCGCCCCAGTCCGCTCAGGCAGCCAGACTGGTTGCCGAGCGCTGTCGCGAGGTCGGGCAGCGACGCGTGCGGACGCGCGGACGCCAATCCGCGCCGGATCTCGACTGCCTCGTCGATCGCGGTGAGCGCGTCCTCGCGGCACCCCAGCCCGCCGAGCATCAGCGACCGGCTGCTCAGCGCGCTTGCGAGGTCGGGGAGGAACGCGTCCTTGCCCGCGGCGGCCAGCCCGCGGTAGATCTCGACCGCCCCGTCAATCGCGACCAGCGCGTCCTCGTGGCGCCTCAGGCCGGTGAGCATCAGCGACTGGTTGCTGAGCGAGCTCGCGAGCCTCGGCAGGAACGCGTCCGGGCGGGCCGCCACCAACCCTCGGTATGTCTCGGAGGCTTCAGTGAGCGCGGTCAGCGCGTCCTCGCGGCGACCCAGCGCGCTGAGGCAGCCCGCCCGGTTGCTCAGCGACATCGCGAGGTTCGGGAGGAACGCCTCCGGGTGCGCGCTCGCCAATCCGCGCCGGATCTCGACGGCCTCGTCGATCGCGGTGAGCGCGTCCTCGCGGCGCCCCAGGGCGCTGAGTCTGAGCGACCGGTTGTTCAGCGCCGTCGCGAGGTTCGGCACGAACGTGTCCGGGCGCGCGGAGGCCAACGCGCGGTAGATCTCGACCGCTTCATCGATCGCGGTCAGCGCGCTTTCGCGGCGCCCCAGGTCGCTGAGCATCAGCGACTGATTGTTGAGCGCTGTCGCGAGGTCGGGCAGGAACGCGTCCGGGCGCTCGGCCGCCAGGCCGCGCCGGGCCTCGACGGCCTCGTCGATCGCGGCGAGCGCGTCCTCGTGGCGCCCGAGCCCGCTGAGCATCGCGGACAGGTTGTTCAGCGCGGTCGCGAGGTCGGGGAGGAACTCCTCCTGGCCCCCCGCGACCAGCCCGCGCCGGATCTCGACGGCCTTCTCGACCCCAGGGAGCGCATCCTCGATGGCGCTCCCGAACGGTGTGCCCCCCTTATCCGCCATCGCCTGATCCATTCTGTCAGTCTGATGAGGTGGCCGGCGGCGCGCCACCGAGTGGACGCTCCCCTGTTGCTACGTGACGGTGACTTGCTCGCCGGTCGCGCCGCATGCTCCTGAGGCCGGGGCGTTGTTCGGGTCGCCGGAGTAGGCGGCGGTGAACCGGTAGTCCCCGCCTTGGCGGGTGCGAACAGGCCCCGAGCTGAAGCTCGCGTTTTGGTCGATCGTGACCGTGCTCGTGAACACCGGCGGGTGGGTGCAGGTCGTGTCACCCGGCGGGTAGAGGCGGAACCTGATCCGGGGCGACGGGAACTGCCCGCCGGCCGCGACCGAGCCCGACCGAGCAGTGGCGAGGCCGGTGATGGGCGTGCCACGATCTGCGTGGGAGGCAGCCATGCGAGGCGCTAGCCTTCAGCGGGTGCCGACACTCGTGCTCGACCCGCCGCCACGCGAGCTTGCGGCGCTCATCGAACGACGGCGGCAGCTCGGCCAGGATCTGTTCGACGAGATGTGGGAGGGCGTGCTGCACATGAATCCCGCGCCGCACAGCCGGCACTCGAACCTCCAGCAGCAGCTGGCGGAGCTGTTAGGCCCGCTTGCCCGTAAGGCCGGGCTGCTGCCGCGCGTTGGCATCTTCAACCTTGGCGACGATAAGAACTACCGGGTACCCGACGGGGGTCTGCTTCGTCCCGGGCCGGATGGCGTCTACCTGCCGACCGCAGCGCTCGTGATCGAGATCGTCTCGCCGGGCGACGAGTCGTGGGAGAAGCTGTCCTTCTACGCCGCCCGCGGCGTCGACGAGCTGCTGATCGTCGACCTACACGAGCGGACGGTCAGCTTGCTCGGGCGCGAGGCGGGCGCCTACCGGCAGATGACGCGCAGCCGGCTGATCGAGACCGGGCCTGCGGAGCTCGCCGACCGGATCGAGTGGCCGTAGGCGGGCGCTGATATCGATGTTCATACATGAATAGAACGGCGTCACCTGGACGGTCGAGAGCGTTCCCACCCCGCCGACGCGTAAGGGTCAGGGCCGCCCGGGGGTCGTGCGCTCGAAAGTGCGCGCTCGGCTTGCACGAATGCGCTCACGTCGTCGAGTGGAGAAAGCTGTCGGAAAAATGGTCGCGTGTCGTGCGGGTGGCGCCGTAAACGAGGGCCCCGCCTGCCGACGCGGGAGGGTGGCCTACGTGACGGTGACTTGCTCGCCGGTCGCGCCGCATGCTTCTGATGCCGGATTGTTGTTCGGGTCGCCGGAGTAGGCGGCGGTGTATCGGTAGGTCCCGGTCTTGGTGGGTTTGAACAGTCCGGAGCTGTAGCTCGCGTTCTTGTGGATCGTGACCGTGGAGGTGAACACGGGCGGTTGGGTGCAGCCCGTGTCGCCGGGGGCGTAGAGGTTGAACGTGATCGTCCCGGTCGGCTTCTCCGCGCCGGAGAGCGCGGCGACGTCGTACACGTGTCGGCCGAGCGGCACCGATCCGGACGCGGTGCTCGTGAGCACTGGGGTGGCTTTGGTTACGGTCACGACCTCGCCGGTCGCGGCCGCACCCCTCCGACGCGGCATTGTTGTTCAGATCGCCGGGGTACTCGGCGGTCCAGCGGTACGTGCCGGCTACCGTCAGCGTCGCCGACGCGGATGGGTAGCTGCCGTCGCCGCTGACCGGCACCCTGCTCGTAAACACCTGCGCACCCGAGCAGGTCGTGTCACCGGGCCCGTAGAGGCGGAACCTGATCCACCGCGACGGGGACAGCCCGCCCGAGAGGGTCGCGGTGTCGCTGACCTGCCCTCCCGCCGCGACCGTGCCGGACGCGGTCGTGTCCAGCGTGGTGTTGAGGCGTGAGACGATGACCGTCCCGCCCTTCGCGCCGCACGCGCTGGACGCGGGGTTGTTGCTCTGATCCCCGGAATAGGTGGCCGTCCACCGGTACGTCTCCCCGATCGCCGGCGTGAACGACCCGGAGTCGTAGCTGCCGTCGCCGCTGACCGGCACCGTGCTCGTGAACACCGGCACGCTCGAGCATGACGCGTCATTCGGCCCGAACAGCCGGAACGTGACAGACCCCGACGGCGACTGACCGCCTGACACTGTCGCGGTCGCGGAGACCTGCCCGCCGAGCGGCACCCCACCCGACGCCAGCGTCGACACCGACGGCGTCGACGCTGCCGTGTACATCTCAGAAAGCGGCTGAAGGGTGCCTCCGCCGGTCGGCCTGAACAGTCCTACCGACTGGCACCAGCTCACCGCCAGGCACGAGTCGCTGTAAAGGTCGCTCTGCATCTCGCTCGGCTGCGGCGTGCTCTGCACCGACCAGCCCGTCCCGTCCCAAACCTCCGCCAACGTCATCTCCGGATCAGAGCCACTCGCCTCCGCACCGACGGCGATGCACGCGCTCG
>Ga0302325_10004310_pt1 | contig 32948 bp, 31 predicted proteins | sample Palsa_T0_2_FD_201948 | JGI IMG/M metagenome (GOLD analysis project Ga0302325, IMG submission 201948) | Peat permafrost microbial communities from Stordalen Mire near Abisko, Sweden - Palsa_T0_2 | ecosystem: Environmental > Terrestrial > Soil > Palsa > Peat permafrost | place: Sweden: Abisko... | reverse complement strand
CGCCGATTTTGTGAGCCGTGCAAGCCGGTATGCGGCGTGCGAGATGCGCGAGGTTCATCCGGAGCGGCCGGGGCGTACGGATTTGTGGGCCAAACACCCCGCCGCGCGGCGCATCCTGCTGGATCCGGCGGGCAAGGCCATGGACACGGCGGCGTTTGTGGCGCTGGTTTCCCAAGCCGAAATGGAAGGCCGCGATCTGGTCTTCGTGGTGGGCGGCGCGGACGGCCTGCCCGCGGATTGGCGCGGTCGCGCGGACCTGTTGCTTTCGCTATCGCGCATGACTTTTCCGCACGAGCTGGCACGCGCCATGCTCGCCGAGCAGATCTATCGGGCCTTTGCCACGTTGCGGGGCCATCCGTACCCGCGTTAAGGTAGTCGCATCGACATGTCTTGGTTCAAGAAGGAAAATGTGGCGCCGGCCAAGGTGGCGCGGATCGACGATCCCGCGCGCAAATTGCGCACGGAAGGGCTGTGGCTGAAGTGCGAGGGCTGCCGCCAGATCATCTGGAAGAAGGACCTGGAGTCCAACTCGAACGTTTGCCCGAAGTGCGGCGCGCACATGCGCATGGACGCGGCCGCGCGGCTCAAGCTGCTGTTCGACGGCGATTACGAGACGTTCGATACGGAGTTGCGCTCGTCGGACCCTTTGGATTTCTTCGACTCGAAGCCCTATCGCGAGCGCCTGGATGGGATGCGCGCAGCTACCTCGCTTTCCGACGCGCTGATCTCGGCGGCCGGCGCGGTGGCCGGGCGGCGGGTGAATATCTGCTCGATGGAGGCGCGCTTCATCGGGGGAAGCATGGGATGCGTGGTGGGCGAGATGATCACGCGGGCGATCGAGCGCTCCATGTCGCGGCGGATGCCGCTGGTGATCGTGTCTGCGTCCGGCGGCGCGCGCATGCAAGAGGGCGCGGTGAGCCTGATGCAGATGGCCAAGATTTCGGCTGCGCTGATGCGTCTGGACGAAGCCGGCGTGCCTTACATCAGCGTGCTGACGGACCCCACTACCGGCGGTGTGACGGCGAGTTTCGCGATGCTGGGCGACTTGAACATCGCGGAGCCGGGCGCGCTGATCGGATTCGCGGGGCCGCGGGTGATCGAGCAGACCATCCGGCAGAAGCTGCCAGATGGATTTCAGCGGTCGGAATTTCTGCTGAAGCATGGGATGCTGGACGCGGTGGTGCCGCGGCTGGAGATGAAGAGTTATATCGCCACGGCGCTGCGATTTTTCATGGATTAGGGGCCTTGTGGGGCAGGATGGCATCCTGCGCGCCGATTGGCAATCGGCGCAGACTTGCGGGGCTTACCAGGCCGCTGGGCCGACTAACAATCGGCCCGCAGGTTGCCAACCTGCCCCACAAGTCTGATGAATTATCCCGATTCGGTACGGTTTCTGTACGCGCTGGGCAATGAAGTCAAAACCGCCAAACTGGGGCTGGAGCGGATTGGCATTTTGCTCGAAGCGTTGGGCACTCCGCAGCAAGCCTGCCGTATCGTACACGTGGCGGGCACCAACGGCAAAGGCTCCACGTGCGCGATGATCGAATCCGGGCTGCGCGCCGCGGGATATCTCACGGGGCTGTTCACGTCACCGCACCTGGTGGAGCCCACGGAGCGCATCCAGGTGGCGGGCCGGCCGGTCGACGCGGGCCGGTTCGCCGCGGCGTTCGAGCAGGTACATGCGTGCGCGGAGACGCTGCTGCGGCAGGAACGCATCGATCTGCATCCCACCTATTTCGAATGCGTGACCGCCATGGCGATGGTGGTGTTTCGTGAGTGCGGAGTGGAGTTCGCAGTGCTCGAAGTGGGACTCGGAGGGCGGCTGGATGCGACCAATGCGGTCACGCCGGAGTTGTGCGTGGTGACGCCGGTGGACTTCGACCACGAAGCGTATTTGGGTAAGAGCCTGGAATCGATCGCCGGGGAAAAGGCGGGGATTCTGAAGCCGGGCGCGCCGGCGGTTTTCGCGCGGCAGCGCGCGGAGGCCGAGGGCGTGCTGGAGGCGCGCGCCGCGGCTTTGGGCGTGGCGGTTACGCACAGTTCCGATGTGCCGATCTCAAGAATCACTTTACATACGCGGGGCAACGATTTCATGTGGGGTGAGTTAGCTGTGAGCTGTCCGCTGGCGGGGGAGCATCAGGTGGAGAACGCGCGTACAGCCATCGCGGCGCTGCGGCAACTTGGCGTCGCACCTGAGGCCATCCGGCGGGGCATCGCGCAAACCTGTTGGCCGGGGCGTTTGGAGCGCGTCAGCGAAAAGCCGGAAATCATTTTGGATGGCGCGCACAATCCGGCGAGCGCGCGGGCACTGGCGGCCTATCTCGACCGCTTCTACGAACCCCGGCGGGTCTGGCTGATCTACGGCGCGATGCGCGACAAGGCGGTCGAAGAGATGGCTGGGATCCTTTTTCCACGGGCGGGGCATGTGATTGCGACGGCGCCGGCGCAGGCGCGCGCGCTGCGGCCGGAATCGATCCGAGAGTTGGCGGATCACGATTGCATTCAGGTGGCCGCGAATATTAGCGAGGCGCTGGCGCTGGCCACCGGTGCGGCGCGTGAGGACGCCATTTTTGTGACGGGATCGTTATTTCTGGTGGGGGAGGCACGCGCGCTGCTGGTGTGAGGTTCAGCCGCGCGACCTGGGGTCGCGTGCGAACCGGGCCGTCCGCCCCACTGACGTATTGGACGGGGGTATACATATCTGTATACCATCGGAGCGTGACGGAGGAGAATCCGATGATTGTTTATCCGGCAAAGTTCGATCGGGATAAAGACGGCATCTCCGTCACTTTCCCAGACATTCCCGAAGCCATCACCTGCGGATTTTCCGAACGGGAGGCAATGGAATACGCCGAGGATGCGATCATGACGATGCTCTCCGAATACATCAAGCGTCCCCGCGCCATTCCGCAGGCCAGCAAGGCGCGCGGCAGGGACATGCGCACGGTGGTTCTCCCCGCGCTGGAGGAGGCTAACATCCGCCTATACGAGGCGATGCGCGAGGCGGGAGTGCGCAAATCGGAACTGGCCCGCCGCATGGGTTTGCAAAAGAGCCAAGTAGATCGCCTGCTGGACCTGCGCCACCGCTCGCGCCTCGACCAGATCGAGGCAGCCCTGGCCAAGCTGCATAAGCGGCTGGTCGTGCACGTCGAGGATTTGCCGCGCCCGCCGCGCAAAGCAGCGTAGGCCATGTTCCTCAGCCGCCTGCGCGCCTACCTGCTGATCGACCCGCTGATCGTCGTGGCGACGCTGGTCTTCGGCATTGCATCGATGCTGGCTTCCACATTCGACAAAAAGGGCCGCACGCAACATGCGATCGCGCGCTTATGGGCGCGCATCCTGCTGGCAGGGAGCGGGGCGCGCGTCCGCGTGGAGGGATTGGAGAAGCTGCAGAAGGACGCGGCCTACGTGCTGGTGGCCAATCATACCAGCTACATGGATACGCCCGCGGTGTTGCTGATCCCGCTGCAAATCCGGTTCTTCGCCAAGCAGGGGCTATTCCGGATTCCGCTGCTGGGGGGACACCTGCGGCGCGCGGGACATCTGCCGGTGGTGCGCGACAATCCGCGGGCCTCGCTCAAAAGCTTGACCGAGGGCGCGCGGCTGGTGCGCGAGCGCGGCGTGTCGGTGGTGCTGTTCCCGGAAGGCGGCCGGTCGCCCGATGGGCTGCAAGAGTTCAAGGAGGGCGCGGCGTACCTGGCGATCAAGGCAGGTGTGCCGGCGGTGCCGATCGGGATCGTCGGCATGCGGGAGGTGCTGCCGATAGGGTCGGCACATGTGCGGCCGCATGCGGTTACGGTGCGGATCGGCGATCCGATTGCGACCGGAAGCATGAAGCTGGGTGCGCGCGGCGAGTTGAACCAGACGTTGCGGCGCAAGGTGGCGGAGTTGATCGGGGAAGCCGGGGTCTAGCCAACCCAATGCCGCATACTATTCCCGTAACCGACCAACTACATAAATCGAACGAAAGAGCGGGTCCAGGGGGACCCGCGCAGACCAGGGGAGCTGCCCCGCGAGTTCCGCATTAGCCTAGCAGCCCCTAACGATTTTCCGGGTCAAGTCCATCCCACAGCGCGCGGACCATCGCGCGCACCAACTTGGGGTCGAATTGGCCGCCGTGTGCGCCCAGCCGCTCAAAGAAGGGGATGGAGTGGGCCATGGACCAGATCAGCAGGGCCGCGGCTCCGGGATCGACCGCGCCGAATCTTCCTGCGCGCTGCTCGCGCATCAGGAACTCCACTAATTGGCGGCGCAGCAGAAGCATCGGCGAATCCGGATGGCGCTTGGCGAATTCTTCGAAGCGAAAAGCTGGATGGGACATCAAGGGCAGCAGGACGGGGAGCGTATCGCGGAAGTAGTCGATCATCGAAAAGGCGATCTTCTCCAACAGCGGGCGGCCTTTGAACCGGGGATGATGCAGGAGCCGATTCAAGTCCGCCGGGGGCGGAATCATGGCCGCGAAGAATAAGTCTTCCTTGGTCCGGAAGCGCTGGAAGATCAGGCCCTCCGACACGCCGGCGCGGCGTGCGATTTCCCTGGTGGATGCGGCGAAACCTTCCTCCACGAATGCGCGGCGGGCGACGTCGAGCAGTTCATCGTCGGATATGGTCTTGTTTCTACCCATTCCCATTCATGGTGGCACTCCTAGGCGGGTCATGGCTTGCGGGCCAGGAAGTAGAGCGTGGCGGGTCGATTGCCGGTTTCCAGAACTTGGAATCCGGCATCGCGCAGGAAGCTTCCCCATCGGTCCCGCCCGGGAAGGCGGGTATGCGGAAACAGCGGACCCCAGGCCAAGTTAAACCAGAGGTCTTTGGCGATGACGATTAACAGAAACTGGCCGCCAGGTTTCAGTACGCGGGCAGCTTCGCCGAGGGCGTTGCCGATGCCGTCGCGGTTCAGATGGTCGATGGCGTACGCGCTGACGATGCCATCGAAGGCTGCCGACTCGAAGGGCATCCGGCGCATGTCCCCTGGCTGTACCGCGGCGCGCTGGTCGACGCCGGCGGCTTTCAGGTTGAGCAACAGCCTTTCGCGGCCTTGATCGGGCACTTGCTTTCCGTTCTGCGAATTGCCGAAATGGCGCACGTATTCGTCGCTGAAGCCGTCGAGCGCTACCACGAACGTGCGCGGCCGGGCTTCCAGGACCATGAGGGTCGAGCGGCCGGTGCCCGCGCCCATGTCGAGGACGCGGCCGGCACCGGATGGCAGGAACGATTCGGTGGGTAGCGGCATACGTCCGTTCATGTTGACGCCGATGCGGGCCGCCAGGAACGCGGCTAGCGACCAGACGGTAACGGCGCCCAGGATCGCCAACAGCGACTTCGGCCATTTGCGGGTCCGGCCGAGCCAGAACAGCGGCGCGCCGACGGCGGTCACCAGCAGTTGGCCATAGGTCCAATACCAGGAGTAGCCGAAGTTTATATGTGAGTGCATACTTATTTATCGCACAGCGGCACGCTGTGAGCGCAATCCCGCATACTTTTTACATAACCGAGCACCTGTATAGATTGTGGGGCGGTCCCCCTGGACCGCTGCCGACGCCCTCGTCGGCCTATCGCGATTGTCGAAAGCCTTGGTTTTTCGAATGAAAGAGCGGGTCCATGGGACCCGCGGCCGGAGAGCGTGCGCCACGCCGGTTACGGGACGATGCGGACCAGCGCGAGGGCGTGCGGTTGCAGGGTCAGAGACAGATTGGCGGCGTCTTGCTCGGTGGTAACCGGCAAACTGGCCGCATCGCGGAGAAGCTGGATTTGATGACGGGTCGGGAACGCCGGGCGGCCCATGCCTTCCCAGGCCGCCAGCGGCGAGCCGTGCTGCGCATCGACAATTTGGATGCGGGCGCCGTGCGGACCGGTCAGTCCGGCGATCGCCAAACGGATTTCGCGCGGGGAGCCGGCTTCCTCCGGGGCTGCGTAGTTCCAGAGAGCGATCGCCAGTTGCCCATCTGCGTCGCGGGTGACCAGCGCGTTATCGGACGCCACCAGAATGCGTTCATTGCCGAGCAGATGCAAGAGCCGGAAGGCGTTGAAGGCGGCTTTGGGAATTCCATCTTCGGCGATCAGTCCAAAGCCGCCGTAGAAAGGCTGCTTCACCACGCCTTGCTCTTCGAACACATCCGAGAAAGTCCAGAGAGACATGGCCGTGGTCAACCCATCGCACAGCCGGATATTGTTGGCCAGCCAAGGTCCCATGAACGGGGAGTCGGTGACGGCCACTTCGGCCATGTAGCTGGCGTTGTATTCGCTCCAGATAATGGGCAGATCGGGACGCGGCGAGGCATGCACCTGGTCGTAAACCTTTTTCACCGCGCGGCCCACCATATCGCGGCGCGGGATGGTTTCGTGCGTGCCAAAGATGTCCTCGGACTTATCGTTCCCATACACATGCGTGGACACGAAGTCCACAGGCGAGTGGTGGTCGACGCAATGGCGAATGAAACGGTCCGCCCAGGCTGCCTGGGCGGTAGCCGGTCCGCCCACACGCAAACTCGGACTCACGCTCTTGATGGCGCGCGCGGTGTGATCGTATAACTCGTAGTAAGTTGGTTCGCTAGGCCGGCCGCCCCAAAATGGAAGGTTCGGTTCGTTCCAGACTTCGAAATACCATTGCTCCACTTCCGGCTCACCGTAGCGCGCAAGCAAGTGGCGGGTGAACTGCGCGATCAGCTCGTCCCAATGCGCGTAATTGTTTGGCGGCGCGACCAGCGGCTTGTACCAGAACGGAAACGCCTCCGGCGAAGAAGCCAGCTTGCGCGGCATGAAACTCAACTCCACGAACGGGCGGATGCGGCGGTCGAGCAGGCCATCGTAGATCTGATCGAGGTAGGAGAAGTTATAGACAGGGCGACCGTGCGCGTCTTCATCGTAGATGCCGTTTTCGTCGTCGAGAATGGCGTGAAAACGAACGTATTGGACCGAGGTGATGGCGCGGGTGGCGTCCAGGTCGCGGCGGTAGGAATCGCGTAGAGAGAGGTTGGCGCGCCCGGATCCGAACATGACTTCCCAGAAATGCGGGAATGGGCGGGCCGCGGCGCGGGCGTCGATGGGGATGGTTTCGGTGGCAATGGCTCCGGGTTGCGCGGCGGCGGGGACTACTGGCAGTATGGCGGCTGCAATGGCGAATAAGAGTATGCGTTTGAGCATGGCGGCGGGACCCAATGTATTTTACAACAGTCGCCTGCTTATGGCTGAAGAGGTGTCGAGACGAGTCTCGACACGGCATTCTGAGAGCGTGCGCCGCGGTTTTGTTGTGGGAGAATGGGTTGAATGATCGTCGCCGACGGCATCTACTACGCGCTGGGGCTGAGTGCCGGCGGACTGCTGGTGTCCTACCTGGCGCAGCCGTGGTTCGGAGTGCCGCTGTACGTTTTGGCTGCTTTTTGTCTTTATTTCTTCCGCGATCCGGAGCGCGCGATCCCGGCCGGGCCAGTGGCGGTATCGCCGGCCGACGGCAAGGTGGTGGCAGTGAAACGGGAGACCGCCACGCACACGCGCATCAGCATATTCCTGAATATTTTCGATGTACACGTGAATCGCGCGCCGATTGGGGGCACCATCGCCGAGGTGCGTTACAACAAGGGAAAGTTTCACGTAGCCAGCCGCGAGGAGTGCTCCACGGAAAACGAGCAGAACGTGGTCAGCGTGCGGGCCGAGGGTACCTGCGTGGTCTTCAAGCAGATCGCCGGTCTGATTGCGCGGCGCATCGTATTCACCAAGCAGCTTGGCGACGTGGTGGTGAAAGGCGAGCGTGTGGGGCTGATCAAGTTCGGGTCGCGGGTGGATGTGCTGTTCGGCCCGGAATGGCAGATCGCGGTACAGCCTGGAATGCGGGTATCGGCTGGATCCAGCGTGATCGCGCTACGCCGCGATTTCGCCGGCCCGGACCTGGCGGAAGCTCGAGAACCAGTGGTGGAGACGCGGGAACTGGTGCATGCCCAAGCTTAGGAACCCGCTGATCGACCGGCGCTCGCCGGATCGGCGGCCCCGCCGCGCGGCGTACGCGCTGCCGACTCTCTTCACGGCAGGCAACATTTTCCTGGGGTATCTTTCGATTTTGCGTTCTTTTCGCGGCGCCATGCTGGCGGCGGCGGGAGGCGCCGCTACCACGGGCGCGGCGGAGGATTTCGAGATCGCGGCGAAGGCCATCGGGATCGCGGTTCTTTTGGATGGATTGGATGGCATGATCGCGCGCCTGACCCACACTACCAGCGATTTCGGCCGCGAGATGGATTCGCTGGCGGATGTGGTCAGCTTCGGTATGGCGCCGGCGGTACTGGCGTTCGCCTGGGGCGTGCAGTTCGTGGGCAGCGGACTGGCACAACAATTCCAGCATCAGTTGTTTGAGGCCGGCTACTTTGTCGCTTTTTTGTTTTTGCTGTGCGGCGCCGCGCGCCTGGCGCGCTTCAACGTCCAGAAGAATCCCATTCCCAAGAATCCCGGCCGGCCGAACCGCAAGTATTTCGTGGGGCTGCCGATTCCGGGGGCGGCGGGCACGGTGGCGGCCAGCGTTTACGGCTTCTACGGCGAGCCGATCGGTTACTGGCCCATCGCGGTGGTGTGGCTGGGACTGCTGGGGCTGCTGGGGTTTCTGATGGTGAGCACCTGGCGCTACTACAGTTTCAAAGGCTTCAGTTTACGCCAGCCGCACACGCCTTTAATCGTCATAGTGGTAGGCGGACTGGTTTTCGCCATCTGGAATTACGGCCACATAGTGTTGCCGATAATGGCGGCCGTCTATGTGGGCAGCGGCATCGCGATTCGATTGGGCGGCGTCGTGCGGCGGCATGTGTTGCGGCGGCGGCGTCTGGGCGCCCCGCCCAAGGTTCCGGAGCATCAAGTTGGCTAGAACAAACACCTGGGCGCTGGTCGGCAGCGAATCCCTTTTAGGGCGCGAGTTGCGCGACCTGATCGCGGTAGGCCACGTACCGGTGGATCTGAAACTAATCTCCGAAGATCCCGAGAAGGCCGGCGCGCTGACCGAACAAGGCGGCGAACCGGCACTCATCTGGGGACTGGAGGAGCCAGCCCTGCGGGATGCGCCCGTAGTGCTGCTGGCGGGATCGGCCGAAACCACGCTGCGCGCGCTCGAACTGCGCGGGGATGCGCCTGGAACCATCGATCTTACGCACGCCGCGGAAGACCACCCCCGTTCGTTCATCCGGGCGCCCTTTGTGGAAGCTGCCGGATTCCGCGCGCCGGAAGACGCCGTACACTCGATCGCGCATCCGGCGGCCATCGCCATCGCCATGGTGCTGCCGCGCCTGCACGCCCGGTTTCCGGTGCGGCGGTCCGTGATCCGGATTTTCGAACCGGCCAGCGAGCGCGGCACGTCTGGAGTGGAAGAGTTGCAGCAGCAGACTTTGGGCCTGTTGTCGTTCAAAAGCATGCCGAAGAAGATTTTCGACGCGCAACTCGCCTTCAATATGCTGGCGCAATATGGCGAGGATGCGCCGTTCACGCTGGAATCCGCGGAGTTGCGCATCGAGCGGCATCTGGCCACGCTGCTTTCGCGGGGCGCTGGGTTGCAAGCCGCGCCGCCGCCCATGCCGTCGCTGCGGCTGATTCAAGCGCCGGTGTTTCACGGGTATAGTCTGTCGCTATGGGTGGAATTCGAAGAGAATCCGGGAGTGGAGGCGGTGGAATCGGCTATGACGGACGAGCGCATCGATGTGCGGCGGTCCGAGGTCGAGCCGCCCACGGCGGTGGGCATGGCCGGCCAGGACGGCGTGGCGGTGGGCGCAGTGGCCATGGACCGCAACGCTCCGCAGGCCTGCTGGTTCTGGTTGGTGGCCGATAATCTACGGCTGGCGGCGGAGAATGCGGTGGCGGTGGGGAGCCAGTTCTTGTGAGCCGCGGCCATAAGGGAGCCGGTCTATGAGAAAGATGAAATGTGCGGTGTTTGCTGTAGTGCTGTGCGCCACCGGCTGCGCCTATCATGTGGCCGGCAGATCGGACATCATGCCACAGACGATCCACACGATTGCCATCACGCCTTTTGTGAACCGCACGATCCAATACAAGTTGGCGCAGCGGTTGCCGGCCGATATCGCGCGGGAATTCATCGCGCGCACGCACTACAAAGTTGTGACCGATCCGAAGACCGCCGATGCCGTGTTGGATGGCGCGGTGCTGAACTTCACGTCTTATCCGATCATCGCCGACCAAGCTTCGGGTCGCGCGACAGTGGTGCAGTGCAGCGCTTATTTGAAAGTCACGTTGACGGAGCGGGCTACGGGCAAGGTGCTGTTTACGCGGCCGTCGTTCGAAGCGCGGGAGCGGTATGAAATCAGCGTCGATCCGCAGGCGTATTTCGATGAGAGCGGGGCGGGCATCGAGCGGCTGGGACGCGATGTGGCGCGGGACGTAGTCACTTCGATTTTGGAGAAATTCTAGCGATGGCTCTTTGTGGGGCAGGGTGCCAACCTGCGGGCCGATTGTTAATCGGCCCAGCGCGGACTGGTAACCGTGCGAGTTTGCGCCGATTGACAATCGGCGCGCAGGATACCATCCTGCCCCACAGAGCAACCGTATGACTCCGGCTCAGTTTCTGGCGCGCATGGATGGGGGACAGATCGCGCCCGCCTATCTGTTTCTCGGGCCGGAGTCTTACCATCGCCGGCGCGCGCGGGGGGCACTGCTGAAGGCGTTCGACGCGGTCACGCAATACGATCTGGCTGGGACGCCGCTGGCGGAAGTTATCGACGATGCGCGCGCTCTGTCGCTGTTCGCATCCGAGAGAGTGATCTTCGCAGGCAACGCGGAAGCCACGCTTCCGCGCACGCGGTCGGATGAAGATGCCGAGGAGAGCGACGGGCCGGCGGGTTCGGCCGACATGCTGGCCGCATACATGAAAGATCCCACGCCTGGCGTGGTGCTGGTCTTCGATGCTCCGCGCTTCGATTTCGAAGGCGACGATAAGAGGAAGCAGGAGCGCGTCCGCAAGTTTTACGCGGCCGTTGGCGACCCGGTTGAGTTCAAGCGGGGTTCGGCCGACGAGGCGCGTAGGGAAGCGGCCACCCTGGCGCGGCGCGCCGGTCTGAGCATCGATCCGGCAACGGTGGACTTGCTGGTGGAGGCGCTGGCCGCCGACCTGACGCGCATCGCGGTGGAAGTTGAAAAGCTGGCGCTCTACGCGCAGGGGCGGCCGGTGACGGAGGAAGACGTGGGGCTGCTGGTTCCCGACGCGCGAGCCACCACCATCTTCGCGCTGGTGGGAGCGCTGGGGCGGCGGGACCGCTCGCGGTCGCTGGAAATCCTGGACACGCTATTTCGCGACGGCGAGTATTTGCCGGTGGCGCTGTCGTTTTTGTCGGCGCAGTTCCGCGCGGCGCTGGTGGCCAAGGAAGCGGGCTTGCGCAGTCCACAGCAGATCCAGGGACACTTCGCCAAGATGGGAGTGCAGATGTGGGGTTCGCGGGCTGAACAGGTGTTTCAGACGGTGGCGAAGTTTTCGAAAACGCAACTGGAGCGGGCGATGGAGTTGACTTTCGAGGCGGATAGGGACTTGCGTAGCGCGCGGCCGGACGACCGCATTGTGATGGAGCAGTTTATTTTGCGGTTGACGGGGTAAGGCGGCTACTGAGCCGCGCACGTCAGCAAGCGGTTATGCGGCGGCCAGCGACTTCACGCGCAGATGCAGCTTGGATTTATAGCGCGCCGCGGTGTTCTTCTTAATGATGCCGCTCTTTGCGGAACGGTCGATGAGGGAGAACGTGGCGGGCAGCAGTTCGGCGGCGGCCTTGGCGTCCTTGGAAGTGATGGCACGCCGCATGGCGCGGATCTGGTGGCGCAGGCGAGACTTATTCTGCCGGTTGTACTCGGTGCGCTTTTCGTCTTGTCGCACGCGCTTGAGCGCGGAAAAATGATTGGCCATCTGGAAACAGACTGATCCTTACAAGAGATTCGTAACACACAGGATACCGCAAGGCGTGGGATGGGGTCAACTGCCGTATGTGGCCAATTGATCGAGGTCCATGTTTCCTCCCGAAAGGATGACGCCCACTTTACCGATGCCGCCCGGCAATTTGCCGAACAGCAGCGCGGCCGCGCCCACGGCGCCGCTGGGTTCCACCAGGATCTTGAGCCGCGTGAGCAGGAACTTGACCGCCGCGCGGATTTCATCGTCGCTGACCAGCAGGATCTGCTCCACCGTTTGGCGGAGGATGGGGAACGTCAGCGCGCCAGGTTCGGGAGCGCGCAAGCCATCGGCGATGGTTTGGGGTAACGGGATGGAGCGGCGCTCGCCGGCCTGGAACGAGAGAAACGTGTCGTTGCCATCGGCCGGCTCGACGCCGAACAGACGGATCGCGGGGCGCATCTCCTTGGCGATGATGGCGCAACCCGAAAGCAGCCCGCCGCCGCCGACCGGGGCGATCAGGGCATCCAGATCCGGCGCGTCTTCCAGCAATTCGAGCGCCGCAGTGCCCTGCCCTGCCACGATCATGGGATGATCGAATGGCGGCGCCAGCGTGGCGCCAGAGTCTTCGAGAATGCGGGCGGCGATGGCCTCGCGGTTTTCCCGGAGGCGGTCATACGGCACGATGCGGGCGCCATGCGCGCGCGTGGATTCGAGCTTGGAACGCGGCGCGTCGGCGGGCATCACAATGGTGGCGGCGGCGCCGGCATGGCGGGCGGCGATGGCCACCGCGATGGCGTGATTACCTGAGGAAAAAGCTACCACGCCGCGCGCCAGATCGGCGGGCGGGATGGACAGGATCAGATTTGCGGCCCCGCGGATCTTGAATGCGCCGCCCGTCTGCAGGTTCTCGCACTTGAAGAAGACGCGCGCTCCGGCGGCGGCGTCGAACTCGGATGAGGTGATTACCGGAGTGCGTTTGGCGAGCGGGCGTATGCGGCCGGCGGCGGCGCGGACGCCGTCGGGGGTTAGGGCGGACACGGTTCAATTGTAGCGTCTCCGGAGGTCAAGGGACGCGCCGGTAGCTGGCCGGGCGTCCCACGACGGCAGGCTTGGCTCCCGCTTTCCGGCGCCGTGCGCCACTCCGCAACGCAATCAGCAAGCAAACCTGACGCCGCGTCCGCCTGCTGCGCTCCAACAAGCGCCGAATTCGGCGCACTTCGGCATGCAACTGCCTGTCAAGCAAGCTACCTCTTCGGTGCACCTTCATTGTGCGGCTCCTCCCCTAACAACCGATACGGATCGACCCTTGTTAGATAGTGCGTGAGACGTGCCGAACGTTTCAATATTTCCAACGGAAATCCGTAAAATGTTTTCGTGACGCTGCCCCGGGCGGGTCCGCGCAGGATGGAATTACGCGTGCCTGTCGTCCAGCCCGCATTTGAGCGTGCTCAGGTATTCGTCCGAAGTATAGAGCGAAAAACCAAACGACGCGGGTTCGAGCGGGGTAAAGGGCGTCAGGCCCCGATAGCAGGCGAACAGGCCATCGGCATAAGCGTAGTAGTCTTCCAGGAATTCGGTGGATATCACGCCGAAATCCGGCGGGTTTGGGAACACCACGTTCAGGCCGATACCCCGCGACAGAATGCGGCGGTAGTCCATGACGCCCCAACTCTCGAAGCGGGCCGCTACCACCGGCGGCGTACGATTTACCAGTAGATCCGCAAAACTCTGCGGCCGGATTCCGGCGTCCGCCAGCGCCCAGTCACGGCTGGCGAAATCCATGCACTGCACGATCCAGCGCATGACGTCTTTGCCGGCGAGGGAAAGCATCCGAAATTCGGTGTATCTGGCGCGCAGTAAGGGTTCCTTGTCCAAGCCTGGCTCGCCCATGCCGCCGAGATGCAACGCCAGCTTGATGCTGTCGAAAGAGGCTTCCAGTCCGCGGCCGAAGGGATGCAGAATCAAGGGAGGCAGGTCCCACCACTGCCCGCGCCACGAGGTGTCTGGGGAATGTGGGGAAGGAGTCATCCAGATAGCATATCGGCAGACGGCGCAGGAAGGTTTACGAGGGTCTTGTCAAAGGAGTTCCCGCTCACGCTCTTCGAAGGTGCCTGTAGGTTCAATCCGGTGCACTGTCCCGATGAAGACGAGATTACTCGCACGCACGCATCGTCCGCGGGAGCCGATCAACGAAAGAAAACAGAGGACAACGCAAGCGCGCAGGATCGAATCAAAATTTTACCCTTAGTTCGACCCAGGCCCTTCTCGGTGCGCCAGGCGAGAAGAACGTGGCACTCTGCGCCGGCGCGCTTCCGGCTTCGGGTCCGGTGGCGTAGACCGGGAAGGGCAGGGACTGGATCCAACCCTGGCTGCTCAATGCCGTGTTCGAGAGCCACGCCGCCGTATAGTATTCGTGGTTGAAAAGGTTGTCGATTTGGAGGGCCAGTTGCCAGTGCCGGGTCAGATCGTAATGGGCGCGGAAGTTGGTAATCGCGTAGCCCGGTGAAACTCCCGGTCCGAGGTAATAGAAGCCATCGGCCTGGTAAGCATTATTCTCGTTGCCGCGCGCGTAAGAGCTCGACACAACCACTTCGTTGAGGTCGAACATGAGTCTTGAAGTAGCCTGGAACTCCGCATAGGCCTTCCCGGATTGTTTCGGAATGAGTGGAATGCGATCCCCTGGCTGGACCGTGATGATGCCATCGAGTCCCGGATATCCCTCCAATGCGAAGTTGTTGGTGTTATTCGCCGAGCTGTCCAGAGTCTCCGTGCTCTGATAGGTGGCCGATAGAAAAGTCCAATCCAGGCCCCAGGTGACGCGCCCCATGCGCCCATCGAGATCCGCATCGAATCCTTCCCGGAGTGTTTTGGCGAAGTTCTGGAAATAGCCGGTGCCGGTCTGCGGGGCGGCGATGAAAAGGATATCGTTGTGGTTTTCTGCCCGGAACGCCCCAACATTCCAGCTCAGGGTGTGGAGGAACGGAATCTCCGGTTTTCCGCGCAGGCCGGCTTCCCATGTGTCCGTGACCACCTGCTGGAGCGGCGGGTCGGAGGACAGCGAATTGGGCAGGCTGCAGGGCGCGCTCGGATCGGCGCAGCCGAGTTCAATGGACGTCGGTGCGCGGCTGCCCTGGGAGTATCTCGCATAGGCATTCACGGTGGAGACCGGGCTCCAGGTAATCCCGATGGCGGGGTTGAATCGCTGAAAAACATAGTCGCCATCGAGAGAGCCGGGTCCGGGAATGGGATTGAGCCGGTCGAGATTGTCGACCGTAAACCGGTTGAAGCGCCCGGAAACCGTCACGTTCACGGATTTCGCAAGAGTGAGCGTGTCGGTGAAGTAGAGGCTCCAGTTGGGAGTGACGCCATGCAGGTTGACCGCTGAATCGATGGCCAAGCCATCCACGCTGGTCGATCCGTCCTGCCATGCCGGCACGCTGGTGAGGGTGTAGTTGGGATTGACATAAGCGTAATCCGTCGTCTGTGTGTACTCGACGCTCCCGCGGTCCACGGACACCCCGGCGGCGAACTGGTTACGCCCGACGCTGGGAGAAGTGAGCCATGTAATCTGTCCGGAAGCTCCGTATTCGTTCTGGACTTCGTTCGAGTAAATGTTCACACCATCACAGGTCTGGTCGGGATCGCCTAACACCAGGGCTTCCGCCAGACAGGGCCACTTCGGAAACGGAGTGTTCGCGATGGTGGCGCCGCTCGTCGGGAAACCCGTATAACCCGCTGCGGCGAGTGTCGCCTGTTCTTGCGCTGTGGGCTGATAGATTAGCTGGCCCTGGGCGTCACCGTTAAAGTTGGCATCAATTGCGTATGTGCGGATGTTACGGTACCAGGCGTTGCCAGTAAGTGTCAAATTGTTATTGAAGGTGTGCCGGGTAATGAAATTGAATGAAGGCGAGCGGTTCTGGGTGCTGTCGGGAATGGAGTAGACGCTGGAATAATTGTCTTCGAGCAGACGGTAGTCCTGCAGCCCGTTGCCGATCAGAATGTTGTACGCATAGGACATGGTGAGGGCGAAATCGGTCTTGTCCGTACGCCAGCCGAGCCGGCCGAATCCTTGGCCGACGTCCGAGGGCGAATCGACGCGCCATCCCGATTCGTGGAATGCGAGTCCCGAGAAAAACCAGTTCAACCCGGTGGCCTTGCCGCCGCCCCACTCGCCTTCCGCCGCTTTCCGTCCGCTGCTGCCGTACAGTAAATCTCCACTCACGCCGGGATTGGTCAGTCCGCTCTTGGTGGTCACCGAGATCGCTCCGCCCAGCGTGTTCAGCCCGAACAGAGGGTCCGATCCGGGCACCAGCGTGACCTCCGAGATCGCGTCTTTGGGTATCAGATCCCAGCTCACCACGTCGCCAAACGGCTGATTTTGGCGCACGCCGTCCACGTAGACCGAGATCCCTTCGGGCGTCCCGAGCAGCGGCGAAGCGGTATAGCCGCGGAAATTCACATCGGGCTGGAACGGGTTGCCCTGCATTTCGTTGAAATACACGCCGTTCAGCCGCCGGTTCATGAAATCCCCAAGCTCGAACGCGCCGCTGTTTTCGACGTCGGCCGCGGTCGCAGTTTGCACGGGGCCCGCAATCTGGTCGATGGCGAGATCCGTTCCGGCAAGCGGCGTCGTCGCGACGATATCCACTCTCGCAGACTGCACGCCTATGCTCAAAGTGACGGTGCGTGAGATGGGCGTCCCGGATTCCACATCGATCTGCACGGACTGGGTGGCGAATCCGGCTTTGGAAATTTCCAGCCGGTAGCGGCCATAGGGCAAGTCGGGAAACGTATACATGCCCTGCGCATCCGTCTGAAAGCTGCGCTGCGCTCCAGGCGCCACGCTCTGCAACCTTCCCGAGGCTGCCATTGCTGCGCCGGAAGGGTCCTTCACCTGAAGCCGGATTTCGCCGGTTGGGCGCTGCGCCTGGAGCGTCGCGACCGCTCCGAGGAGCACCCCTGCGCAGAAGACGCCGCTTCGTTTGAGGGGTCTTGCAAGTGAGTACATATCCATAGATTCCTTGAACGGACTTTTTGTTCAGGCTTTCTCTGATTTTTTTTGTTCTCTATAGAGATGCGCACGTGGTCGGGATTCTTGTTTGACCTGCCAAAGTCACGGCGGCCCACAGACGCACGTGAGGTGATGTATCCTGAAAGGCAAGCGGGAGAAGACCGACGTGATCAGAGGGTGCGTGCTGGGGATCGCCTGTTTCGCAATCGCGCGCGCGTGGGCCGCCGACGCCGTTGAGCCGCTCGATATCAAGCCCGGACTCTGGGAAATTGCGTTGACCGTCCGCACCAGCGGCCAGCCGCCGATGCCACCCGAAGTCCTCTCGAAGCTGACACCGGAGGAGCGGGCCAGGATCGAGACGAAGGCCAAGGAAAGAGCGGCCGAGGGACCGCGAACAACGGTCAAGAAAAGCTGCCTGAGTGAGCAAGAGTTGCATCAACCGTTCACGCTCACGTTTGGCGGCGAGGGCCAGGGCTGCCGTCAGACCGTAACCAACGCGTCTCGCACCCGGCGGGAGATTCGTGTGGACTGCGGCACGGGCGCCCCACACGGAGGCGGAACGGTGCGGATCGAAACGATGGATCCGGAGAATGCCAAGGTCTCTTCAAGCTGGACCGCGACGGACGGCGCCCGGACGATGAAGATGAGCTCGACGGCCACTCTCAGGTGGCTCGGCGCGGTCTGTGAATTGAACTTTCCGGCGACGCCCAAAGCGACTCCGCCCCCGGCCGTGCCCAAAGCCACACCGCCGTCTGCGGCTGCAGCCATCCCCGCGGCTGCGGACGCGGGTTATTACTACAAACTAGGACGGGAGCAGACCGGTAAGAACGATCTCTGGGGGGCCTTACGGTCGCTCAACCGGGCTATCGATCTGGATCCGAAGAGCGCTCCGTCGTACAACGCGAGAGGCTACGCGTACCTGCGCTTGCAGAGTTTCGCCAACGCGATAATAGAGTTCTCCGAGGCCATTCGTCTGCGCCCGGACTATAAAAATGCCTTCCGGAACCGCGCGATTGCGCGGCAGCACATGGGCGACGAAAAAGGGGCGGCGGCGGACAACCGGAAGGCTGCGGAGTTGGAGAGCCGGCGCTGAACCGGCGATGCGGGGCCATTAAGTCCCGGCTGGGATCTCAAAGATCATGCCGTAGCCAAAGCCACCGGCCGATGCCACGCCCCAAAGGTTCCCGTCGGTGTCCAGAACCAGACCAGCCACGGGATTCCCCCCGTTCGGCCCGCCGGTGAAGTCATGCAAAGTAGTCAGGTTGCCGGAGGTGTCGAGCTTGAACACCGTTCCGTAGCCGATGCCGCCACCGAACATGGTGGTGCCATACAGGTTGCCCGATGAATCGCGGACCAAGGCGCCCGCCGGGCAGGTGCCATCCAGCCCTGCAAAAGTATGCAGCACGGTCCGCTGGTTGGTGTTGACATCCAGTTTAAAGACGACGCCATTCCCTTCGCCAAAGGTTCCGCTGCCGCCTTCCGAGGCAGTACCGTACAGGTTGCCCGCGCCGTCTCCGATCAAACTTGCCATGGGGCGTCCCCCATCCGCCCCCCCAGTGAATTCGTACAGGGGCGCGGCGACGCTCAATTCGAACAACGTCCCCCCGGAGGAAGCCACGCCGCCATAATAGGCGGTGCCGTAATAGTGCCCGCTCTCCATCACCAGACCTGCGCGGAGCATCGCCCCGCCAGGCGGAAAGTCTCGACCCTTCGCATAGACGCCACCCACGATCTCGAATACGGTTCCCGATCCATTGATGCCGCCGGCGTAAGTTGTCCCGTAGAGGCCCCCCCCGTTCAGGAGCAAAGTTCCCGAAGGTCCCGCTCCGTCGGGAGGACCCAGAAAACTGTATAGCGTTGTGAAGGTGTCGCCCGTAGCGGAAATCTTGAACACCGTTCCGAAAAACGAAGCGCCTCCACCGTAGGTGACGCCGTAGAAATTGCCGTTCGCATCCTGGACCAGACCGGCAACGGGGTCCGCGCCGTCGGCTGGTCCGCCGGCGAATGAGTAAATCACGGTCTCCACCTCGGTGGCCACATCAAACTGAAAAACGGTTCCGGCATTGTTCGCGCCGCCCCCGCTGGTGGTGCCGTACAGCACGCCTTGATTCAGGAGCAGGTTCCCGAATGGGACGGCGCCGTCGGGGCCGGTGAACTCGTACATTATGACGTAGCTCTGCGCCTGGGCGGGCCGCATGAAGATGAAGGGGCTGAGGGTCAGCACCGCACAGCCCAGCTTGCTGGAAATCCAATGCCGCATCTTCTCTCCTTAAGTCGCCCCGGCGACGATGCAGGATGCGAGCCGTCGCGTGTCCGCCTGGCTGCTTGCCAAAGTCATAGGGCGATTAAGGAAGGTAGTACGACCGGGACGCGAATATTCTCCGGAAGCGCAGTCGATTATGTGACCAAGGAAACCGCTGAGCGATCGCCGAGGCCTCCTGAAAAGGCGGCCTGCTGGAGTTTCTATATTTCCTTGACTAGAGGACAGCAGATGTCGCAGTGGTGGGGCTGGCGGTTCTATGGAACTCTGGCCGTTCTCCAGTGCGGGCTGGCATTCCAATTGCAAGGCGACCAGTCTTGGCCGCAGCTAACTCTTTAGTTGGCCAGAGCCGGCTGCGGGCAGGATTGCCCAAAGTCACTTAGTGTTCGCAATTTCGCAATCCTGCATAATTTGTGGGCCAGACCCCCTGGTCTGCGCGGGTCCTGGACCCGCTCCTTGCTCGAAGAATCAATTCCTTGACCGTCGTGGCGAGCCGACGAGGGCGTCGGCTGCGGTCCAGGGGGACCGCCCAACAATTTATGCCGCCCACCATACTCACATCTGTCGTCGTTGGTGGCCTGGAACTAACGGGCCTTTGCATTACTTGCCGGCAGAGAGAACGCGTAGAACCTGTTGCTTGCGGTTCCGAGCGGAGCTGCAGAGGGAAAATTGTGGTACCCGGTACCCCAGTACAGCGTACCGTCTACCACCGCCGGCGCTGCGTTAACCGAACCGGGCGCTTTAAACGACCATAATGTCGCACCGGTCGCCGCGTTCAACGCGTACATGTGGCCGGACATGGAGGCGACATATACGACTCCATTCGCCACCGTGGTAGGAGCCAGCGCCAGTGCGTGCTCGGTCGTGTGAACGGTGCTCATGCCAGGATCCTCCACTTGCCAAAGAATCGCTCCCGTGGCGGCGTCCAGAGCGGCCCAGGAAGCTCCGTCCCAAGAGGTTCCCGACGGCTGCAGTGTGTAGGTGGCCTCGGTAGAGTTGCTGATCGCGACGTAGATGCGCTGGTTGTCGGACGCCGTACCCCACTCAATTCCGCCGACTTTCCCTCCCGGCCCAACAAGGGTGTGCCAGACCGCTGCTCCGCCTTTCGGCGAGACGGCCCAATAGATACCGCTCTTTTGACCGGCCCCGACCAACTGGGTGGCAACGCCACTAATAGTAGCCGTGAAAAGGTTGGCGCCGGCGCCGAAATCGTAATCCTCTCCAGCGGGATCTGGGCAAGCCGATCCACTCCGGGTGCAGGCGGTGATCCACGCGTCGTCGACCGAGCACCGCCGTCCCCACTTCACGCTTCCGGTGGCGAGATCCAGCGCGACAACCGAATCCTCGTAATTGCTCGACGCTTGGCACGCCAGGATCGCCGGATTGCTCAATCCAGCGGCCTGCTCACACGCTTGAATCACCGAAGGGATCTGATAATTGTTGCCCGTCGTCACGTAAATCTGGCCGCGCGCGACGTCGATCACGGGTGTGCTGGACCACACCGGAGCGCCGGTGTAGGAGCTCGGTACGAAGTACGTCTGCCAGAGGATCTGGCCGTTTGCCAGCGAAACCGCGGCGAGGCTTCCGCGGAACGTCGGCTCGGTCAGATTTTCTTCCGTGGAGGACACGCCCACGTAAGCGATTCCATTGTAAATAATGGGGGAGCCGGTTTCAACAGCATTCAGGTCGGGATCGAGTAAGGTGCTCCATAACAAGCTGCCGTCGCTGGCGTTCAACCCCAAAAGATAAGCGCCGTACGGACTTGGTTTCGCCAACGATGCGCTCGCGCCGATGATCGCCATCGTGCCGTACAGCGTTGGCGTGGTGCGCGACATCATCCCGGAACTCAAACCATAATCCGTTAGTGTGTGCGTCCAGACAGTAGCGCCAGTGGCAGCGTTCAATTTGTATAAGTTTCCGGACCAATCGGGAAAGTAGACATAACCTCCCGTAGAATCTACCGATGGCGTAGCCGAAACGTCGTTTTGGGTTGTGAACTGCCACTTTACGGTCAAGCCGCTCACGCTTTGAGTACTCAGTATGGTTTCCGCGGATGCCCAACGGCTGTTATTCAGATTGAGGCCGGCGAAGGGCCAGCCGGCAGGTGGTTGCGAAAGGCAGGGCAGGGCCAGCAAGAGAATAGCGCTCGCGGCAGCCAGCGCCGCGCACCGAAAGTTGAACATATATTTATGAAGCCTCGTTTGCTTGCTAGGAGTTTAACTTTCAGGTTAGCACATCATACCTGATTTCGCCCGCTTTCAGAAGCCAGAGCGGTTCATCCGTACTAGTTGGCCTAAGGCTTGGCCCCTTGAGTCTTTCAATTCAAAGACAAATCCGTACGGCTTTGGCCTGGATGGCGGCGCCCAGTTCCCGGAGGATGGGTTCCGGCAGCCGCGATTGGGCCACTTGGAAGAGGTCGCGCTCCTCGCGCCGGATGTGGTCCGCGAGCAAGCCGCACAGCCGCTCCAACAACGCTGCGTCCGGCGCGGTGCGCAATTGTGCGACGAGATCCTCCACTTGGCGATGCTCCGCCTCCAAACTCTTAACCAAAGAGAGCTTACCGACGGTACCTTCAATGGCCGGGAACAGGATTTGTTCTTCGATTTCAAAGTGGTTCACCAGTTCCAATTCATAGCGGTCTATGGCGCGCCGCGCGAGTTTGGCCACATTCGCGGGCGAGGCGTCCTCGCGGAGCGATCGGCGCGTCAACACACACATGGCGAGCGCGTTGTGGTGCTGGTGCGAGAGCGGGATGAGATTGGGATCGCGCAGCATCCTGCCTGCTACTATAGCGGAGATGAACTGGAACGATGCCGCCGAAGACATGCTGCAACAAATACTGGCGCAAACGCCGCGCCCGGTGAGAGAGGCGGAGGAAGCACAGCTTCGCGGGAGCGCCGAGCGCTTGGCGGAAGACGATGGCAAGAGCCGCGTGGGCGTGGAGACCGTAATCGCGGCCTGGGTCGCCAATACGCCGGAGACCGTCCGTCCGGACCTGCCGCGGCAGATGGAGCGGTTCGGGCTGGACCCGGCGGAGTACGGGCATCTGCTGGAGTAACGGCAGTGCCGACTCTACAGCCAAGTGGAATATAACCAATCGCCGCACGGACCAAGGCGCCGCGTTGCACCCAAGATCTCCTCATTCACGGTCTCTTAAGACTTTGCGCAAGATCTCGACGAACGTCGATCTACCGGTCTAATTGCGGCTTACCGCGACCGCCGAATTTCGCGCAATCGAGGGACTACGGCGGCGCGGCCCAATCCCCATCCTGGCGATTAACTTGGCGGCAGCTTTATCGCCGGCGGTCACGACCCCGGCCATTGGCAGCTCCCGCGGTGCTGCTTCAGCTTTGCGAGCCGGTGTGGGTCTCCCCATGTACTGCCGTCTGAAAATATCGCAGCCCCTAATTTAATCCGGATATTTCCGACCTCGATCGGCATTCCGATGTACTTGGTCCACTGCTGTCCGGGTTGCCAGGCCGGCCGGTGCTCCAGGCACGCGTCGACGTCCGAGTCTTTCCATCTTCCCGCCGTCTGCGCGCCCTGGAAGACGAGCATAAAAGCACTGAGCGGAGCACGACTCTGGTTGGTCACGACGACCCAGACTTGGGTGTTCGGCCCGTTCGGCCCGCTACCGTTTCTCACATTCACGCGGAGAGGGGCGGGCTGGTCCGGCAAGGAAGGCTGGACGTCTGGCAGTCCGGTTGCCGGCTGCGACGCCCCCGGGACTGCGGAAGGGGCAGGATCAAACGAAGAGACGACCCCAGCCGCCGGTCCGCCAGTCCAACGACGAAACAGTTCGTGTAACTCCGACGGATCTCCCGCCTCGTTGCCGCTCAGTACTAAGTCGTTCTCTTGAAACCCGTTCCCGGTGCGCAAGCTGACCGCGCAGCTTCCCGCGAATTCCACCACCCGGCCGTGATTGAGAATAATCCCATCGGGCTGCAGCGTATAGCTGCGACCCTGCATCTGTGGCTTTAGATAACGCATCAGCGCAGCCGGGCTGGCAGGCATATTGTTAAAAGCCATCTTGGACCACGCGGCTGACGGATAGAACGCGAGAAACTGGTAAGGGAACTGCCGAGTGGAAATGGTGAAACTATGAGCGGGAAGTTCCCGGAAGTCGACGAGCATGTAGGTGCCATCTAGATCCCCTGCCACGCATGGCCGCGTCGCGCCGTTTTCGGCCGCGCTCGCTTTAGCCGCAGCGACTGTGACGACTAGCAGAGCGGCCATGAACCAGGGCGTCGGGTTTAACTTGAGAGATCCGTTGACCCAATTCAGCGATCGAGGTCCGCCGCGGAATTTTAGGATGCTTCGAAACTTAAACTCTAAAGGCGCCATTGGCTCACCGCATGACCCTAGTATAACAAAAACTACAATACGGCGGCATCACCCTCCGTGCTCCAGTAAGAATTTCACAGACGCGACGGCTCGCCGCGCGCTTAAGCGATGCCGCCACCAAAACCAGACAACAGCGGGAACTCGAAACGGAAGCGATTCCAGCGCACAATCTTGGATAAGAATGCAGCAAATCACCGCGCGCAGTCATATAATCAGACCCCGCCGCGCCCTCTGCATGTGCACATGATCCGCAGATGTATTTACACAATTTAATACTACTCAAACCACTTTGACCTTTGTTTAGGAGCGGTCCTGGAGGACCCGCGCAGGCCCGCCCCACCACGTCAGCAGTGCATCCACCGAGAACCGGCCGGGGCCGAAGATCAGCACGATCGAAAACGCAACCAGAAACGTGTACGGTGCGGCGGCGTAGAATTTGTCCGGGTCCGAGAAGATCGAGAACAGGGCTTCGCGGTCCCCCGCGATGAACGCCACGATCATGTCGCAGGTAAGCAGCAGCGCAAATAGCCGCGAACCCAGCCCCAGCATGATCAGGATGCCGCCGACGAACTCCAGGCCGACGATCAAAGGTGTAGTCAGGCCGGGCAGCGGTATGCCGAGACTGATGAAGAAATCGGTGACTTTCGCCAGGTTGTGCAACTTGCCCCAACCGGTTTGCATCATCTGGAATCCCCAGTAGAGGCGCACCAGCAGCAGAAACGGGGATTGCAGGCTGGAGGCTGCGGTAACGAGCAGGAGGTAGAACTTGGTTAAGAATGCCGGCACAGCCAACCCATTTCCGCCCACGCGCCAAACCAAATTTCCACGCGATGGCGCAGCTCCTCGACCGGAACCGGGCTGTCTTCCAGGGCCGCTTCCATGGCTCTGCCGACCGGCAGACCTCTGCCCAGTGCGGCGAGCAGACGGAATTCTTCGGCATCCAGCCGCCGGTAGTAGACCATGAAATCCAGGCGATGCACGGCCAGAAAGATGTGCTCCGGCGGCATGCGCTGCATGAGACCGATGCGCCGCACCAGGCCCCCGGCCTTGCGTTTGAGCACCGCGTTGCTGGCCGTGCCATGTTCTTCGGATGCCGCGTTCACTCTCACGCGCAAGTCGTCCACCGGATAGCGCAGCTCGATCAGCCGGATATAAGGTTGCAGGCCGATGCGCAGGCCCGTCCCCAGCTCCAACAAATCCTCCGGACCGAGCAGCGTTTCTTCTTTCGCATCGAAGGCTTCGATATGCGCCCACTCCAGGCGAATGATATCGATCGCCAGAGCCAGCCGGTCGCCGGCGAACGTGGGGTTCCGGCGCAGCCATTCCTCCAGGCGCGACCCCAGGTTCCGCATCGTCCAGGATGCCGAAGGGAGATCCGTCAGGTAAGCCTTCGCCAATCGCCCGAAGGCGCGCTGGCCGAGCACCGCGCGCAGGCCGGGGAAATCCTCGTAGAGCGAATCGAACAGGCGGTACCAGTAGCTGCGGCTGTAGATCTCCAGGCGCTCAAGCGACGTCAGGCGGTCGTTGGGCTTGATGTAGTCCACCGGCGCCGCGGGATCGGCGTGGTCGCCCGCGGTTAACGGACGCATCAGGGCAGCCGCCATGCTCTTCTGCAGCGCGAGCAGGCTCACGGCGCCACCAGCATTTGGGCGGTTTGGGGCGCGGCGACGTATTTTTCGGCTTTGCGCGCCTCCGCATGCACTTCCTCGAACGACGGAATGCGGTCGTCCCATTCCAGCAATGTAGCGGTCGGCCCCACGCGCTGGATGGCATGGTCGTAGAGCTTCCAAACGGGATCGATCACCGGATGGTCGTGCGTATCCAATATATATTTCCGGAATTTCGAATGCCCGGCAATGTGGATCTGCGCTACGCGCTCCGGCGGCACGCTGTTCAGATAATCGTAGGGATCGAAGCGGTGGTTGCGGGACGAGACGTAAATGTTGTTGACGTCGAGCAGAATGCCGCAGTCGGCGCGCTCCACAACTTCGTTGAGGAACTCCCATTCCGTCATTTCCGATTCATGGAACTCGGCATAGCTGCTGACGTTCTCGACGGCGATGGGCACTTCAAGATAGGAGCGGGCCTCGCGGACCTTGCGCGCCGTCAGTTTGGCGGCTTCGAACGTGTATGGCATCGGGAGCAGATCGTGCGTGTACCGGCCGTCCACGCTGCCCCAGCACAGATGGTCGGTGACCCAGGGCGTTTTGGTGCGCTTAACCAGGGCCTTCAAACGGCGCAGGTGATCGCGATTAAGCGGCTCTGCCGAGCCGAAATACATCGATACGCCATGCTGCACCACCCGGTATTGTTCCAGTATTCGATCCAGGGTGGCCAGCGGACGGCCGCCATCCACCATGAAGTTCTCCGAGATGATCTCGAACCAGCTCACCACCGGCTTTTTCTCCAGGATGTGCTGGTAGTGCGGGATACGGAGACCTACACCGATACCGTAATCGGTGAATCCATTGAATCGATTTGCAGGCACTTGTTTGAGAAAGGTTGTGGCTGTGGCGCAAGCGCCCCGGCAGGAGCGCCCGCGCCACGACGCAACGCCAGACTATGTGGTCTTCTTCTTCATGGAGCCGTCGGTGGCGCAGCCGCCCTTACCCTTGCAGGAGTTCTTGCCCTTGCAGCCGGCGTCCCCGGTCTTGCAGCCGCCCTTGCCCTTGCAGGAGTTCTGCCCCTTGCAGGCATGCTTTTCCTTGGTCGCCTGCCAGATGGTCCCGGAGGACTGTCCAGCCAGCGAGCTGCTGGAGGAAACCCCCTGGCCGGCGGAGCCTGAGGAGACGGTGCTTGCGTTTAGACGTGTCATCGTGCCACCCAGCAGGCCGGTGAACGCCGCAGTTAGTACTAACGAGCCTTTGGAAACTTTCATGATCTTGTATACCCTTTCCTTTGTCGGTTATTCCCGAATGCTTCGGAATTTTGGGCGCCCGCGGCAAGACAGCAAACGCACCCGCGCGCGTCCCTAAAAGTATACGACAGTTGCCGGCTATGCGGATTCCCGGCTGGCATAGGAGATGTAAACAAAAGCTCCGCGCGTGCGTCAATTTTAAAATGAACGACATGAGCCGGCGGCGGACGCTGCGATGCCTGATGGGCCTGGCCGCGGGGCCCGCGCTGGCCAATCAACCAATGAAGCTGAAAGAGGGCGGGGCGGAGATAGAAGTCTCGTTCGAATCGGACAACTTCGATCTGCCGCAAGCGGCTCTGCTCGCCTGGGTCAGCCAGGCCGCGCGTGCGGTGAGCGCGTATTACGGTCGCTTTCCCGTGCCCCGCGCCCGTGTGCGCATCTTCGCGGGAGGCGGGCAGGGCGTCTCTCATGGTACGAGCTACGGGGACGCCGGCGCGTGGTGCCGCATCACGGTGGGCCGCGGCACGACTGCCGCGGATCTGAATGACGACTGGATGCTGACGCACGAGATGGTGCACTTCGCATTTCCATCGGTCGAGCGCCGACATCACTGGATTGAAGAGGGCAGCGCCACCTATGTGGAGCCCATTGCACGGGTTCACATCGGCAACCTGACCGCCGCGCAGGTATGGAGCGATATGCTGCGGGACATGCACCAGGGCTTGCCCGCGGAAGGCGATCGAGGCCTGGACAATACGCACACTTGGGGCCGCACCTATTGGGGCGGCGCGCTGTTCTGCCTGCTGGCGGATATTGGCATCCGGAAGAATACGGCAAATGCCAAGGGGCTGGAGGACGCTTTGCGAGCCATCAACCGTGCGGGCGGCACTATCGAAGTGGATTGGCCGTTGGAACGGGCACTCGAAACCGGCGACAAGGCGACTGACGGCAAGACCTTGATCGAACTTTACAAGAAGACGAGCGCGCAGCCCGTGATGGTGGATTTGCCCGATCTGTGGAAGCAACTGGGAGTCGGGCTGAAGGATGGCAGGGTGGTGTTCGACGATCACGCGCCGCTGACCGCTGTGCGCAAGGCGATTATGTGATTGTAGGGCAGACCCCCTGGTCTGCGCGGGTCCCCCTGGACCCGCTCTTTCGTGTGAGAAAGTCCGACGAGGGCGTCGGCCGCGGTCCAGGGGGACCGCCCCACAACTTATACGGATTAAGGCGTTCCACCCAGGCTCCCGGCCACCAGAGGCGTATATGAAATCGCAGCTCCGGAGGGATCGCTGAATCCCAGCGTGACGATCACCGAAGTATTGGGCGCCAAGTTGGATCCTTTGGGAAGCGCCTCGACAAAGGGGCTCCCGATCGGCGCGAAGCAGGCCGTGGCTGCCGATCTGTTCGCAAGCGTGACCGCGGCGGGAAGGTCTTCCAAGATGAAGAACAGGGAACCGCCCACGGCAGTTGTGCCAGCGTTGGTCAGAGTGACTTCCTGCACGTATATGCTCTTGCTGGGATCGTAGACGATCTTGCTGCTGGAAATGGTGAGGCCTTCCGCGACATAGGCTTGGCACGTACTGACGGTAAGGGCGGAAAAGATCGCGCGGCTGTCGTCATAGCTGCCTGTATCGGTAATAGTCACGCTAGTCAGCACCTGGCTGGCAAACGCGGCCGGCAAAATGTACTGCTGGCGGTCCAGGAGCTGGCCCTCGCCGCCATTTGTCCAGACTTGGATAGTACTGGTATTATTGATGGTGCTTGTGTATCCGCCGCTGTTGTAATTGCGGACATTCACGTCGCCCACCAGCGGTTGCGTAGCGGTCGCACCACCGCTCCCGGTGAAAGTGACATACAGATAGGCATCCGGGCCCGCCTGACCCCGGAAGGTGTTGAGCAAAGTGAAGGCAGAAGTGACGCCGGGCACGCCGACCGGAATGGTTATGCTGACCACACCCGATCCACAATTTCCCGCTAAGGAGCCGCTCCAATAATTATTGGGACCGGTCGGAATCGCGAAGGGAACACCTCCGAAATTCTGGCTGCCGGTTGGAAATGTGCTTGCGTTCAAGATCGAGTTATCGCAAAAGGGAGATGTCCACAGCAAATTCGCCAGGGTGCTGATATCGATAGGAATCTGGCCGGCGCGCGCCGACACGACGGCAAACGCCATGAGCGCACACGCGACGCTGAAATTAGCTTTCATTTCGATAAATCCTCCGCCGTCCATTGTACCCCCCCCCGGCAATTTGCAAGCCAATCCTTATTTAAGGCGTTCCACCCAGGCTCCCGGCCACCAGAGGCGTGTATGAAATCGCAGCTCCGGAGGGGTCGCTGAATCCCAGCTTGACGATCACCGAAGTATTGGGCGCCAGGTTGGATCCTTCGGGAAGCGCCTCCACAAAGGGACTGCCGATCGGCGCGAAGCACGCAGTGGCCGCCGATTTGTTCGCAAGCGTGACCGCGGCGGGGAGGTCTTCCAGGATGAAGAACAGGGGACCGGTCACGGCTGCCGTGCCGGTGTTGGTCAGAGCGACTTCCTGTAAGTATAGCTTCAGGCTCGCATCGTAAACGATCTGGCTGCTGGAAATCGCGATTGTTTCCGTAACATAAGCCTGGCACGTACTAACGGTCACGGCGGCCAGGACCGCGCGGCTGCCGTCCGTGCCATTACCCTCACTTCCAGTATCGGTAATCGTTATGCTGGTGAGCACTTGACTGGCGAATTCCGGCGGCAGAATATATTCCTGGCGGTCCAGCCGCTGGCCCTCTCCATTGGTCCAGGCCTGTACCGTGCTGGTGTTATTGATCGTGTTTGTATTGTCGTCATTGTTGTAATCGCGAACATTCACGTTTCCCACCAGCGGTTGGGTAACAGTCGCGCCATCGCTTCCGGTGAAAGTGATATACAGATATGCCGTCGGACCGGCGAAGCCCCACATGGAGTTGAGCAAGGTAAAGGCGGAAGTGACACCTGAGACGCCGACGGGAATAGTGAGGCGGACGACGCCCGGCCCAAAATTTGCCGCCGCCGCGCCCGCCCAATAGTTGTTGGGACCGGTCGGAATCGCAAACCGGACGCCCCCGAAATTCTGGCTGCCGGTCGGAAACGTGTCTCCATTGATGATCAGAAAATCGTTCGGACCTACATACGTCCAAGGCTCATTCGCCAGGCTGCTGAGATCGATGGGAATCTCCGCGGCGCGCGCCGAGGCTGCGGCAAACGCCATGAGCGTGCACGCGACGCGGAATTTAGCTTTCATTCGATAAATCCTCCAAGGTGCGACTCGCACGTTTTGACATGCTGAGTCGCTGTTTATTGTACTCCCCCCCGGCAATTGTCAAGCCAATGCTTATTATGATTATTGGGGTACCACCTCGAATGAGTCCGGCAGGGACGAGGTCTACGTGCGGTCGTTTTCAATGAACTCCGGCGGGACAGGCACGGAAGCCAGTGGCAGGTGGCAAATCTCCAATAAAATGGGGGTATGATCCGCACTGGCGCGGCGACGGCCGGGAGCTTTACTATCGTACTCGCGATGGAAGAGTAATGGCTGTCGAAATCGGGGCCAATCCGGAGTTCCGGGCCGGGAAGCCTCAGCCGCTCGGGCCCTTGTCGCCCCACAGATTGCTTCCTACGCATGGGATGCCACGGCGGACGGCAAGCGTTTTCTTCTGGCGCCGTGCCCCAGCGCGGACCGGAGCAGTTTACGGTGGTGCTGCACTGGCAGGCTGGTTTGAAGAAATAAGGGAGGGGGCACTGTTAGGATGAAAGCATGCGGCGGTTGTTATTGCTGTACGGCCTTCTGCGTCTGACGGCCGTGGGCGGCGAGCATTGGATCCGGTTCACCTCCGGTCCTATCGAAGTATTCAGCAGCACCGGTTCGAAGGACGGGCGCGAAACCCTGGTCAAGTTCGAAGAGTTCCGGCACGCGCTGGGATATACGCTCGGCGAGAACGATCTGCAATTGCCGCTGCCGATCCGCATCCTTCTCTTCAAGAACGGGGCGCCACAGACTCCGGAGCCGGTGATCCGGGGCCGCGCCCAATATGACATCGTCCTCACCGCCCGCCAGGCGATCTCCAACGAAGTGTTTGCGCGCCTCACGCAGTTGTTTCTGGACGCCAACACCGCGCCCATGCCGGAGCGGCTGGAGCGCGGCCTGGTGGCCTTGTTCTCGACCATTGAAGTGAACGGCATCCGCATCACGCTGGGCGAGCCTCCCTTGCATCCCGACATGGACTGGGCGCGGGTACACTTGTTGGCCGTCGATCCGGAGTATTACGGCAAGCTGCGTGTGCTCGCTTACAACTTGCGCAAAGGTGTGGACGAGGACGCGGCCTTTCGCAACGCGGTGGGCAAGACTCCGGAACAGATTGAACTGCAAGCGCAGCAGCATCTGGCTGGGGGCCGCTTCCAGGCAACCTCGATTTCGCCGCTGCCCATGAGCCCGGAAGATTTTCCGGAGCGGTCCGTGGATTCCGACCAAGCGCAGTTGGCCATCGCCGACCTGTTGTTAGGCGAGGCGTCGCGCGCGATTTATCGCGATCTGATCGCGCAGAAGACGCGCGTCCCGGAAGCTTGGGAAGGCCTCGGCATGCTGGCGCTGCGCGACCGGCAGACCCAAGATGCGGGCAATGAAGCGCGCCAGGATTTCGCCGCCGCTATAGGCGCGGGCGCGAAGAGCGCGGAGTGCTACATGGAATACGCGCGCCTGGAACAGGACAGCGCCAAGGCCCTGGCCGCGCTGGAGCGCGCCGTGAAGATCAATCCCAAACTGGCGGAGCCGCATTTTCTGATGGCTCAGCGCCAAGCCGAGTTGCCCAAACGCATCCAGGAGCTCAAACTGGCCGCCAATCTGGATGCGCGCAACATGGCCTATTGGCAGGCGCTTGCAGAAGCCTATTTGGACGCGCACGATTTTCCGCTCGCCGCGCAGGCCTGGAAATCCGCCGAACAAGCGGCTTCCACGCCAGGCGACCGCGCCCGCATGCAGCGCCAGCGGCTCGATGTCGAAGCGCAACGGCTGGATTGGGAAGACGCCGAAAAGAAGCGTAGAGCCGACGAAGAGGCGCGCGAAATCGATAGATTGAAGCAGCAGGCGCGCGCCGATCTGCACGCGCTGGAGGCGCGCGCTAATCAGGGCCACGCCTCCGCATCGCCGAATGAAAAAGTAGTCCCCTGGTGGGACGGTCCCAAGGCATCTGGCGTGGCTATAGGTGTAATCAAACAGGTGGATTGTATCGGCAAGCGGTACCGCCTGTGGGTCCAGGACGACGATCACAATACGGTCAAGCTGCTGATCGCCGATCCTGCGCAGGTCGCCGTGACGGGCAACGAAAGACTGGAGTTGAGCTGCGGAACGCAAAAACTGCGCCGGGTGAAAGTGGAATACTTCCCGAAAGCGAACGCCAAGCTGGCGACCAAGGGCGAAGTGGCCACCATCGAGTTCCAGTGAAGCCCAGCCCATATCGTTGGGTGGTGCTGAGCGTTTTCGTGCTCTGCTCCGCGATCAACTACCTGGACCGCCAGACGCTGGCCACGCTGGCGCCGCTCGTGCGCGCGGAGTTCCGCCTTTCCAATGCCCAGTACGGGCTGATTCTGTCGGTCTTCTCGATCGCCTACGCCGCCTGCGCGCCGTTCGCCGGCATGCTGATCGATCGAATTGGATTGAATCGCGCGATCTCTTTGGCGGTGGGGGTGTGGTCGTGCGCCGGTATCTGCACGGGGCTCACGCGCGGCCTCGGCGGATTGCTAGGATGCCGGGGTGTGCTCGGCATGTCGGAGGCGGCGGGCATTCCCGGAGCTGGCAAGGCGATTTATCGCTACCTGCTGCCTTTGGAGCGCGCCTTGGGCAACGCGTGTAACCAGGCGGGTGTCAGCCTGGGACTGATTCTGGCGCCGCCATTGGCCACCTGGATTGCCATGCGCTATGGATGGCGGCAGGCTTTCGTGATCACCGGCAGCCTGGGACTAATCTGGATTCCGCTTTGGAACCTGACCGCCCGCGCAGCCGAGCCGAGCCTGTCCGAGCCCAGCCCATCCAAGCCGCGACCGTCAGGGAGCGGTCCCCCCACCCCCCTCGATCTGCTTCGGTCGCCACGCCTGTGGGCCTTGGTCGCGGCGAACGCACTCAACATGAGCGTTTACTCGCTCTGGACCAATTGGACGACGTTGTATCTGGTCGACAAGCATCGCCTGGCGCTGGCGGAAGCCAACTGGTATGCCGTGATCCCTCCTCTGGTCGCCGCGCTGGGCGGGTTCGGCGGAGGCTGGCTGTCGCTGCTGTGGATGCGGGCAGGCGTGCCCGCGCTGGCCGCGCGCACGCGCGTTTGTCTGGTAGGCGCACTGCTGGCCATGCCTACCGCGCTGATACCGCTGCTGCCCACTCCCGGTTTGACAGCCGCTGGAATCTCGCTGAGTATCATGGCCGTTTCGGCGGTCAGCGTCAACGTGTACACGATTCCGTTGGACCTTTTCGGCGGGGCGCGTGCGGCGTTTACCGTTTCCATGCTGGTGGCATCATACGGCGCCGCGCAAGCGCTGGTCTCGCCAGCCATCGGCGCGGTGGTGGACGCGCATGGTTATGGGCCGGTGTGCCTGATGGCCGCCGTGATGC
>Ga0302325_10004308_pt1 | contig 32953 bp, 24 predicted proteins | sample Palsa_T0_2_FD_201948 | JGI IMG/M metagenome (GOLD analysis project Ga0302325, IMG submission 201948) | Peat permafrost microbial communities from Stordalen Mire near Abisko, Sweden - Palsa_T0_2 | ecosystem: Environmental > Terrestrial > Soil > Palsa > Peat permafrost | place: Sweden: Abisko... | reverse complement strand
CCTGAGCCCCGGGCATGCATCTGACGACCCCATGTGTTTGGGTCCAACCTGGGTCCATCGGCTCCCGAAAACCATACAGAACGACGGTACAACACGCAGAACAAACCTAAACGAGACAACAGCTTAGTACATCGGTTGTTGGTTCGGGACCAGGGGGTCGGAGGTTCGAATCCTCTCTCCTCGAACAAGTCATTGCTTATCAATAAGATGCGCTCTATGTTCTCACTCGCCGCTACAGCGCTCGATGTAAGTGAGCGCTCAATGGAATCAGTCGCTTCCGCTAGCGGTGAGCACCTGGTTGAGTTGGCGGTGGGCCCAGGTTTGCCTTGCTTCGGCTGTTGCGATTCCTGAAGCGTAATCCTTGGGGAACTTTGAGTGAGTGGTTCGCTCTCCACGCTATGTGCGCATCCGGCCGGAGCAGGATCATCAGAAACTTGCCGCGAGTTTGCCTGCCATTGGAAAGGGAGGGTTGGCGCCCTGTGCATCAGAGCGACCAGTCGTCCCAGAAAAGGCATTTCACCTTAAGGGGTATGGAGCCATAGCGGATTGCGGGGGTCGACCCGGGCTCGAATCATACTGGTTCATTGAATCGATGGAACCGTGGATGGCTCCCATACGTCGCTGCTAGTGGCCACAAGTTCTCTCATGTTGGACCAGGTACGCCTACTCGGGACATCCTTCTCCCCAAGCAAGACCGACCGACCATACGCCAGCATGCGTTCGCGCACACGCTTCCTTTCGACTTCTGGCCAGGTCTCGTAGGGATGGGGCCCGCGGACTACTACCAGGTCCTTCGGGCCCTGTACGCGGCTGTAGGAATCCATCGCACCCTCGAGACCGTCGGCGTAGCACCACAACCCACGAGCGATAAAGACGCTGGGCCATTTGCGCATTCCGGCAAGGGTCGCAGAACTCGGGAAGAAGACGATATTATGTTCTACTTCGATGCCACCGATGAAAAGGGGACGATCTCTCCCAGGTCCGCGGCCGTCGTCCTTCGGAGAAGTCTGCTCAGGCAGATAACCAACACCACTAGAAAAATCCGCAAGGAGAATCGCTCCCTTGATATGCGGATCTCTTTTAGGCGCAGTGCAGGTAATTTGCGGCATGTCATAGCTGCAATCTTTGTCGAAGTTGATGGTCATGGCCCAGGACGTGCCCATTGTGCCTCTTGAACTACCCATAAGAAAGACTGGCAGGCCAGGATTCGGGTGGTCGACGAGTGCAGATGCCGCGTCTCTTCCACGGAGGAGAGTGCCGCTCGGTGTGAGGAGGCGCATGCCAGAACCCGTGCGAAGGTTATCCACGATCTGCAGCAGATCATGTCCAAGTTGAAGAGTATTGGTCTCGCTTATCCCGCCAGAAACTCCGATGCCACGACGATCGAGATAAAGAAAGTCATAGCCGGACTGATGCATCACGTGCACTAACGTTCGCCAAACGGCCATCCCTTTCGCCCCGGTCGTCGCACTTGGCCAGCTATCGTCTGGAATTGTTTTGCCAGTGGCGGGATCGATGACATACGCAACGTCTTTGGGGTCGTCGATCGCTGTGACACGGTCGCCGCCACCTCCGCAGAGGATGATGAGCGCACGCTGCTTGCGATGGTTCCCGAGATCCACACCTTTGCCGCGAAGGTACCAGCCACGCAGATAGACATTGCCAATGGCACGCTCATGCATTCGCTCCCAGGAGTCTGGTGGAACAGTGAACTCCACCATGTAGGTTTGCGCATCGTCCTGCGCGATGGGTTCGTTGTAGGGTGCGCGCGCAAAATAAGCAGGGCGACGAATGGAAGCTAAGTCCGTTTCGCTACCCTTCTCATCGATCTTTCCGAGCAGGAATCTCGCGTGCGGATCGGTGAGGAGTTGTTCTTTGTTTGGTGGATGCCGAGCCATCACCTGCTTGTAGACACGCTCGTAGCAGTTCTTATCGGTCTTACATTTCTCCCACTGTCCGCGCAGCTTTTCGTCCGTGAATTCACTTACGTAGAAGTCGCCCTGATACCCTGCGGGAGGTTGAAAATGAGCGGTCGTGAACGGAATGCACGTCCTTGGCCCGGCGGATGTGGGAAGCAAATACCCGGGCAGAATCATGTCGCGGTCGTATCCTACGCGTGCGTGACAATCCGGCGCCGGGACAGGCGCGCGCGTCGGACGAAACGTCTCTTTCGACTGCCCCAGTGCGACAGCTGCGCTTACCGTAAACAGAAAGAGCACGGCGGTGATATTGCGAGCCGGTGGCGTCATGCGTGGTCCCTCATTTGGTGTGGCTGTGAACTTCGTGGCCAGGGGGCTTCGGAAATAGCTGCACCATGATGGTGTTTTCTTCCTCGGTACGAATGGTTTCCTTAATGTCACTCCAGTGCTTCCAGGTGGGATCGGATCGCAGCGTGTTGCGTACCTCGGAGATTGTCTCCGCGCGGCGGCCAAGGCTGTCGGCATTCCGGTACTCGTATATGAAGAGTGAATCCCACGGCGGCCCCACGTTATACCGGTTGAGGTAGATGGAATAGCTCCGCAAAGTGCCGGTCTTAAGCCAGCCTTTCACCTGCGGAACGAGATAGCCGTCGATGTATGTCTTGTACTGGTCCAGCGATTTGTAGTCGTACGGAATGATGTAGAAGATCGACATCGAGGAAGGCTGCGCATCGGACGCCTCCGACCATTGCAGATCGGCAAAGTACGTCTGCTGCGGCTTCGCAAGCAGGAGCCCCGCCTTATCCAGGCCGCCTGGCCTCGTACGTTCGAGATTAAGCCAATGATCCGTCGCTGCGTAATCGTGGAACTCCATCACCAGGAGCGCGTCATACGTCTCACTGACAACCGGATTGAAAAGTACTCGATAGCGTTCGAGGACGCCTTCCTTTTTCAGCCTCTCCAGGAGCGCCATCTCATCCGTCTCAAGGTAGGTGCGAAAAGCGGCTCTGTCTGCGGGTTCGCAGCGATAGGTGATCAAAATCTGTCGAGGGCCGCTGTCCTGAGCCATCAGTGCCGATCTGCCGGCGAAGAGCGCAAGAAGCATAGCAAGGCAGATCGATACAGCGAGCTTCAAAGAGATGCGTGTGGACAAGGAAGCCTCACGATGATTTCAGCGATTCGCTTTTAGAAAACCGAAACCTTGAATCAGGCCCAATTGGTTTACCGGTAATGCGTTTTATCTTTATAAAATACAATCATCGAACGATCCATGCAACCCATGCAGTCAATGATCGCCGCTTCGCCCTGGTATGGCTCCTATCGCCGTAGCCTCACAGGCCCGTGTCTGTCGCTTGCGGTTGGCGCCCGCGACAGGCGCTACGGCGCGTACCGCCTGCTCATTGAGTGAACGGCATCTGTCAGGCGGAAGATGAGACTTCCATCAGATGCTAGAGTGCCGATCTCCAGCCGACACCTCCGGCGGTGCCGGTTTGGCGGCTTTTGCAGCCCGGGCTTCCGAAATGACGCGCACCAGATTCTCGCCAGCTATACGAATATGTCTTCGCAGGAGCGCGACGGCCGGCTTGACGTCTCTCGCCTTGCAAAGGCCCAGCAACTCGCGATGGTCGGCTTCTGCATCTTTGATCGCGCCCGTCAGCAATAACTGGAGGCGGATGTAGCGATCGATCTGAATGTTCACCGTATGCACCAGCGCCAATGTCTGCACACGCTCCGAAGCTGCATAGAGGCTGCGGTGAAAGCGCCAGTTGAGTTCTCCCCATTGACCCACTTCGCGATGGTGGTACGCCTCTTCGAGCTGGTGGTTCAGGTCGCGCGCCACACCGAGATGCATCTCCGTCATCTTCGGCAGAGAGTGGCGCAGAAGCTCGCACTCGAGCAACGCGCGCAGCTCAAACAATTCGCCTATCTGTTCCAGTGGCAATGAGGTCACGACCGCGCCTTTGTGCATCTGCATGGCGATGATCCCTGTTGCTTCGAGCTGACGCAACGCTTCACGGATCGGCATGCGGCTGACTTTGTACTCCGCCGCAAGCGTCTCCTGGACGAGCATGTCGCCTTCCTGGAACTCGCCGGTCAGGATTCGATGCTGTAGGGATTCGGCTACGGCTTCGGGGAGGCTCAGGCGCTTGATGCCCCGGTCCACGGGAAGCGACACCGGCTGCGGTGTGGCTGGTTTGCGGTTTGTGTCCTGTCGCCTCATGAGCGTGAATCGATCATACCGAAACCGGGACTTGACTGTAGATTGGATCCAATCTACAGTCAGTAACTACCTGGAGGACCTATGGCAGTTTGGAAGGGTGTTTTCCCCGCGGTCACGACCAAAATGACGCGGGATGGCCGGATCGATGCGGACGCCATGAAGGCCAGCCTCGAGCGTCTGGTGCGGAATGGCGTTTCCGGCGTAATCGTACTGCCGATGTTAGGAGAAAACGCTTCTCTCTCTCTCGCCGAGCGGGAAAGCATTATTCGTCTTGCCGCGGAGACCGTCGCCGGTCGCGTGCCGGTACTGTCTGGACTGGCTGAAATCACCCTCGAGACGGCCAAAAAAAACGCGGCGCTGTATCGCACGTATGGGGCCGAGGGGCTGATGGTTTTCCCGAGCCTGGGCTATATGACCGATCCGCGAGAGACGGCGCACTGGTTTCGCGAAATCGCCGGAGCTGCCGGCATTCCGATCATGATTTACAACAATCCCATTGCATACAAAGTGGACGTCACGGCTGAGGTGTTGCGCGAGCTCGTCGATGTTCCCGAGATTGTCTGCATCAAGGAAGAGACCGGCGACATTCGCCGCGTCACCGACCTTTACGTTGCGTTCGGCGATCGCTTTCAAATCTTCTGCGGCGTCGATGACTTGATTGTTGAAAGCAGCGCGCTCGGGGTTACCGGCTGGGTTTCAGGCATGACGAACGCGTGGCCAGCTGAATGCGTTCGCATCTTCAATCTCTGTGCGGCGCAGGATTATGTTGAGGCGCGTAAGCTGTATCACATCCTTACGCCGTCGTTCCATCTGGATACTCACGTCAAACTGGTACAGTACATCAAGCTCGCAGAAAAACTGGTGTGTGGTTCGCCGGAGTGGGTGCGTGCGCCCCGCCTTCCTCTTGTGGGCAATGAACGCGAATTTGTGACCGCCACGGTGCAGGCGGCGATGGATACGCTCAGGACGAAGGGGCTTACTGCCTCCCATTAGAACGAGCGGGCAAACGAGGCCGCCTGCTACTGAGGTTCTGAAGGCAGTATGAGAATGCAGCAGGTCATCACGGTCGTTGGCGCGCATGCCGAAGGGGAGGTTGGCCGCGTGATTACCGGCGGCGTGATCGCGCCGCGTGCGGCCTCGATGTTCGAACGCCAGCAAGCTGTCGAGCGCGATCAGGACTGGCTGCGTCTCATGCTGCTTTCTGATCCTCGCGGGAGCGTCAATGCGGCGGTGAATCTTGTGACTCCTCCGATCGCGCCCGAAGCGGACTTTGGCCTGATTGTGATCGAGTCTGATTACTATCCGCCGATGTCTGGTTCGAACCTGATTTGTACGGTGACGGTTGTGCTCGAAACCGGGATGCTGCCGATGACCGAGCCGACTACGAAACTCTGCGTCGACACTCCGGCTGGGCTGGTTCGGGTGGAAGCGGAGTGCAGCGGCGGAAAGTGTCGCCGGGTCTCGTTCCGCAATGTTCCATCGTTTGTTCTTCATTCGCAGAAGACGGTAGACGTGCCTGGGCTGGGCAGCATTGTGGTGGATGTGGCCTATGGCGGCATGATGTACGTGATTGTCTCTGCGGAGGATCTGGGTTTCAGCCTTGCGCGCAGTGAAGCGCGCAGGCTGGTGGAGACTGGTGAACGCATCAAGCTGGCTGCCGCCGGGCAATTGCCCTCTGTGCATCCTTCCAATCCCGGCATTCACACGATCAACCAAACTCTTTTTGCAGGGCCAGTCACGGTCCGGGATAGGATCAAGACCGCCAAAAATGCTGTTGTGGTCTCGCCGGGGCGCCTTGATCGCTCTCCTTGCGGCACGGGAAGCTCAGCACGCATGGCAGTGATGCACTCACGTGGCGAGCTCAAGATTGGCGAGCCTTTCAAACATCTGTCGATCCTTGATACGGAGTTCGCCTGCGGGATCGAGGGAACCACCAGAGTCGGTGAGATCGATGCTGTGAGCCCCTGCGTGGCGGGACGCGCCTGGCTGACAGGCGTGTCTTACTATGGCACCGATCCGGAGGATCCGTTCCCGCATGGATATCGATTGAACGATACGTGGCTGTCGAGCTGAGGGTGGCGGGTCCTAATTATTATCTTGTATTACATGAGAAAAATGTACGATCTAAGTACGCCCATCAGTCATGACTCTCCGCGCCAACGTCCCCGACGACCATTCTCTTCACCGCCAACTCACACTGCGTGATCTGGTCTTTTCGCAGATACTCTCTGTAGTTGGTAGTTCGTGGGTAGGTCTTGCAGCAGGGCTTGGCCATGCGCAGACACTTGTATGGATGTTTTCTTTTGCCACGTTTTATTTTCCGATGGCTGCCGCAGTGTACTACCTCAATCGCGAAATGCCACTCGAGGGTGGTATCTACGTTTGGGCCCGTCGAGCGTTCGGCGATACCACCGGCTTCCTTGTCGCCTGGAACGTGTGGCTCTATGGCCTGCTGCTCATCGCGACCGTGCTTTTTCAGCTTCCCAGCGAACTCGCGTTCATGATCGGCCCGTCTGCGGCGTGGATACCGGAAAACCACCTGCTTGTGATTTCTGCGATCGGTACGCTGGCACTTCTTCTCGCGCTGTCAGCATTCCGCGGCCTGTCTCTTGGCAAGTGGATCCACAATATCAGTGGAATATCCGTCCTGCTCGCCTACGCCCTGCTGATTGCCGCACCCTTCTGGGCGATGCTGCATCATGTGCCGATCCACTACACCCCGCTTGAGTTGCATCTTCCCAAACGTGATCTGGTATCGCTTGCGCTGATTGCGCAGATTCTCTTCGCGTCATCGGGTCTCGAATACGTTGCCATTATGGCCGGAGAATCAAACGCTCCCAGCCGCGATATCGGGCGCTCCATTCTCATTGCAAGCCCCATCGCTGTTCTTATGTTCATGCTTGGTACCGCATCGGTTCTGGCGTTCCACGAGCTTTCAGGCATACCCATCAACTACATTGCTCCGATTCCGCAAGCACTGCGCCTCGCCTTCGGCGGCAGCGGAGTTGGTACCTTTGTTGCTCGCTTTGCGATCCTGCTGCTGCAGATCAGAATCATTGGTTCGGCCAGTTTTATTTTTACAGGCGTCACGCGTCTACCGATGACCGCCGGTTGGGATCACCTCATTCCCGAGTGGTTCTCCCGCCTGCACCCGCGCTATCGCACACCAACCAATTCCATCTTTGCCTCGGCGGCAGTGATCGCTCTCGTTACGGCGCTGGCCAGCGTTGGCGTCCACGCTTCGGAGGCTTTTGCACTGCTAAGCAATACCAACAACACAGCGTACGGCATCGCCTATCTCGTCATGTTCGCGATCCCCATTTGCGGCGCAGTGTTTCTGCGCAAAACACTGCCACGCTGGTTATGGGTGGTCTGCGCGATCGGCTTTTTAGTTGTTCTCTTCAGCGTCGTGCTTTCTGCATACCCTTTCCTCTCCATTCCGAGCCCACTTTCGTTCGCACTCAAAGTCGCCGGGATAACTGGAGCGGCGAATATTGCCGGCTATGTCTTTTATCGTGCGCGCCGGCAAGAGGTCATCGCATAGACGGTGAGCTCCTCAGCAAACTTCAGAGTAGCTCCCCGCGCACCGTCCTTCGGCCACGACCAGGCGCGGGCTATTTTTCAGCCTATGAGGACGGCACCGCCATTGACGTTCAACACCTCCCCGGAGATGAAGCCGGCGTGATGGGTACAGAGAAACAGAATCGGAGCAGCAATCTCATCTACGTGTGCAGGTCGCCCCTTTGGTATAAGACCAATCAGCTGACTCGATACCACAGGATCGCTCAGCACCTCTGCCGTCGCCTCCGTCGTGACCCAGCCGGGTGCGACGCAGTTGCAATGTATGCCATCGCGTATTAATTCGGAGGACAAACTCTTGGTCAGGCTGATTAATGCGCCTTTGGTGGCAGCATAATCCACATGGAAGGCTTCTCCGCGCTGGCCTGCAGTGGAACTGATGATCACGATGTGGCCGCGGATGGGTTCGTTCTGCGGCTGGGACCGCATTTGCTCTACTGTGGCGCGAATGACCCCGAAGACACTATCCAGGTTGATGCCCATCGTGCTCCGCCACTGTTCCGTTGTCATGGATGAGATGGGAGCATCATGGGGTGGCCAGACGCCATGGTTGAGAACTGCGCAATCGATCCGGCCGAAGGCGTCTACCGCTTGCAGAACAAGGGAATGCCCGTCTTCCGGTGTGGCCAGCGGCTGCCTGATGGCACGACAAGCATCGGGGCCACCACAGGTAGCGGCAAGCTCTTCAGCCTGCCGTTCGGCAGATCGATAACTGAAAGCGACCTTTGCGCCGGCTTTGCGAAAGAGACGTACCGTTGCCGCGCCGATTCCACGGGAACCGCCCGTGATCAGCGCAACTTTGCCGGCAAGAGAGAGGGTGACGCCGCTCTCATCTACATGATTCATGGAGGTCCTCGCAGAATTTCGTGTGCAGCTTTCTAGCCACGCAGTGCCTTTGAGATTGCTTCAAGCCCGCCTGCGAGTTCTTCGGCGGTGGGCCAGCCATATCCAAGCCTGAAGTGCTCGTCCGGCATTTCGAACCAATGGCCGGGCCCGAGATAAACCCCTTCCCGTGACAGCAGGCGTTGATAGAAAGCCGGAGTTCCTCCGGGCGGTGTTGTCCTCATACGAGGAAAGCATACGACGCCGCCCGTCGGGGCAACCCACTCCAATAATTTCTCATGTTCGATCCAATCACTCACGACCTGTCGCCGTCTCCGCATTTCGGCCAGCGTTTTTCTCAGTATGGCGTCCCGGTTCGTGAGGATCTGTTCCCCGATCCATTCGTGAATGACGCTTCCGCAGATACTGATCTGTTCCTTGGCGGCCAGAAAGATCGTTTGCAGCTCTTCATCGGAAGTGATCAACCATCCGAGCCGGATTCCAGGCACACCGTAGGCCTTCGAAAGAGAGGAGACGCTGATCACGTGAGAACCAAGCGAAGCAGCGATCGGTAAGGTTCCGTCCAGCGATAAATCTCTGTACGTCTCGTCAACGAGAAGATAGCAACCATGCTTTTTCGCAAGAGCCGCGAGCTCACGGAGTTCCGCCTCGGTGAGCATTACGCCTGTTGGGTTGTGCGGCGTGGTCACGCTGATCAGCTTCGTCTCCGGCCGGAGGGAAGCGCGCAGCGAATTCATATCCAGAGCGAACCCCTGTTCGAAACTAAGATCGACGAAGGTGATCTGGCAGCCGATGGCGCGGGGCGTTTCGAGGTTGGTGGCATAGTTCGGCCGGATGACAACGAGGTGATCCTGCGCTGAGAGAAGAGCGGTGGCCACAATGAATAAGGCCCCAGCCGCGCCATCCGTAATCAGGACATTATCGATCGACAGTCCCGTGCTTCCGTGCAGGATGAGTTGCCGGAGTGGGATGCTGCCGCGATGTTCGTTATAGAGGAGTTTGAGGTCGGGTATCTGCAGGCCGAAGTCAGACAGACTGTGATCTGCGATGGAACTCTCTGACAGGTTGTAACGAATGCGGTCGTATCCGAACTCTTCCGGCGACTCCACTTCGATCGGCATTCTTGTATAACGCATCGCAAAACCTCCAGGGATTGAGAGCTAAGCCCGTTGCATGGATACGCCGCGATTTCAGACCAGCCGACGGACCCACTCGGAAACATTGCCGCCGCAGAGGACGACCGCTACTGTTTTGCCTGCGTATTGCTTTGAAGTTTTGGCGAAGGCGGCAAGGGCCACGGCCGCCGCACCCTCAATCAACCAGCCCTTTTCACGCTTCACAAGTCGTATGGTCGCCAGAATCTCCTCTTCCGTGACAAGAACCCGGCTGTCGATCACGGACTGAGCCATGGCAAAGGTGATGGAGCCTTCTTCCACGCCGCCGGCGGAACTGTCTGAGAGGGTTGTTTGCTCTTCAAACTCGATGATCTTCCCCGCGTTGAGACATTCGTAGAGAACGCGAGAGTTCTCTGGCCAGCATGCCACAACTTCGGTCTGAGGAGCGGCCTGTTTCAGATAAGCTCCCATGCCGCCAAGCAGTCCTCCACAGCCAACCGTTATGAATACGGCATCCACAGCGGGAAGCTGGTCCAGCAATTCAACAGCAGCAGTGCCCTGGCCAGACACGACCTGGTAGTCGTTATAGGGCGAAACGAATATACGGCCTGTTCTTGCCGCTTCGGAGCGAGCAGCGATCTCTGCGTCGAGCGGCTGCTTCCCGGCACGCGTTATCTTCACGCGGAAGGTTGCAATTCTGTCGATTCGCTCTGGCGCTACCTGATCGGATACGAAGACCTCCGCGGGTGTATCCGTTCTCTGGGCGGCAAGAGCCAGGCCGAGGCCATGGTTTCCGTTGGATGCAGTGGTCACGCCGGCTCTGCGTTCTTCTGCGGAGAGACTCAGGATCTTGTTGCTTGCACCGCGCAACTTGAACGAGCCAGTTTCCTGCTCGTTCTCGAGCTTGGCGAATACTGTGGCGCCACTTTCCGGGAAAAGTGAGCTCAGATCCACCACTCTCGTCCTCTTTACGACGTCATGAATGCGTTGCGATGCCTCAAGAACGGATTGGGCCAGGCGCGCGACAGGTTCTGCTAGGGGTTGGGTCGGTTTCATGTGTGGCGCAACAACCTTTCCGTTCTTCTTCGTGGCTTGGGCGAGTGCGACGGCGCGGGGCCCTGGCTCAATGCGACCCCAGTGCGAACGGCGGAGATTGAGGAATGGCCGCACCATCTTTTCGTGCATCGGACGCTCCGAACTTCACGCCCTTGCCATTGACCATGACCGCCTGGCCCCCACCCATCTCCTGAGAGTACGGTGCTACGACTTCGATTCGATGACCCATCGCTGTCAGCTCTTGCCGCACTTCCGCCGGGACGCGCGATTCCATGAAGAGATCGCACCCATCAAAGGTGACTTTTACGAAGCGCGCGGCTTCCAGAGCATCCTGAATGTTCATGTGATAATCAACGATGTTGGCCACAAACTGAGCTTGCGCTTGTGCCTGATTCCAACCGTTCATGATGCCGAATCCGATCTTCAGATCATCCTTTTCCATGAACGCCGGAATGATGGTGTGGATGGGGCGCTTTCGAGGAGCGAGCGTATTCGGTTGACCAGGCTCGAGGGTGAACAGCGCGCCACGGTTCTGCAGCACGAAGCCCGCACCGGGAATGACTACCTCCGACCCGAAGCCCTGAAATACGCTCTGGATGAGGGACACAATGTTCCCGTCTTTATCAATGGTCGTGAGATAGGTAGTCCCTGAAACGGGAAGTTTTGCGATGGCTTTGAGATCCGCTGGAACGACATGGCAGGTGGCATGCTGCGGATCGATCTCCCGGCTGTGCTGCGTGCTGAGTTCTTTGGAAACGAGCTGTTGGACTGGAATTTGTGAAAACCTGGGATCACCGACATATTTGAGCAAATCCGCATACGCGTGCTTCTTTGCTTCGATCTCGACGTGCAGGGATTTGCTGGTGTTGTGGCCATATTCTTCCATAGGGAAATGCTCCATGATGTTGAGCATTTCAAGAGCAGCGACACCCTGACTGTTGGGGGGTAGTTCGCTGATCTTCCATCCGCGATAGCTAGTCGATACTGGCGTGACCCACTCGCCTTCAAAGGATGACAAGTCATCGCTCACCATGGTGCCGCCGAGGGAGGCGGATTTTGCGAGGATGGCTTCTGCGATTCGCCCCTTATAAAAGCCGTCCCGGCCGTGGTTTGCGATCTCTCTGTACGTCTGGGCAAGCTCCGGGTTTCGAAACATCTGTCCAACGACAGGCACTCTACCGTCAGGGAGATACAGCTTTCGCGCATCAGGGTCCGCCGATAATCTGATGTACTCGTCAGCCCAGTCATGAGAGATGAGTTCGGTCACCGGAAAGCCATTTTCGGCGTAGTAGATTGCCGGAGCGAGGAGTGAGTCGAAGCTCATCGTCCCGAAACGCAGCCGCATCATGTCCCATCCGGAAACTGCGCCTGGCACGGTGACGGAATAAATGCCTTTGTGCGGCACAGCATCGAGATGCCTGGCATGCAGCAGGGCTGGGGTCAACCCTGTGGGCGCCCACCCACTGGCGTTTACTCCAAAGAGCTTCCCCGTTTTTGCTTCGTAAATAATCGCAAAGAGATCACCACCAATGCCATCGGCATCCGGTTCTACCAACCCCATGACTGCATTGGCCGCGATGGCGGCGTCTACTGCATCGCCTCCGGCCTCAAGAATTTTGACCCCTGCTGCCGAGGCCAGCGTCTGATTGGTCGCTACTATGCCGAACTTTGTGATCACCATGGAGCGGGCCTGGGTTCGCGCAGCTTCGTGTCCCGACTCCTGCGCGAACGCAGATACGGCTGCCAGAAGGCAATAAAATCCAGCACGGAAAACTCGCATAGCCTCATTCTCCTGAGTATTATGTGAATACAAAATACTATAATCAAAAATGACGATGTGCGGGGCAGATTTGCAGAACTCTAAGTGAAGGCCCTGTTGATCCTGATGGCGGACAGGAAGACGCTCGATATGGCGTCTCATACGGCGGTTTACAGGGTACGCGTGAAGGTTGCGGGCCGCTAGATGGCGGCGTAGCTAAGACAGCGTGGGTCGTTGGGCCTTTCCTGTTTCCAGACGCTTCAGAATGTCATCGAGAGCGCGTGTGAGTTCCACAAACTCGCCGGTTGGAGCAATGGTTCGAAAGACCTGCTCATTCAGCCCGCCTCGGGTTTCATGTTCCAGCGCCAATTCGGCAAACGACCGGTCATGCATAACGGTTGTAGCTGCGGCCAGTCCGCGAAGCATCTGTCCTACATATACGCGAGCCTTCTCACTGGAAGCCCCCTGATGTTCCATCCAGGAGGCCAATGTGCTTGCGAATCCAAAATAGCTGGACATGATGGCAGTAGCAGCCGTGTATATCTCGAATTCTTCTTCCCGGTCGAGCTCGATTGCGGTTCCAAGTTCGTCAAGAAGCGCCTTAACAGAGGGATTCGATGGGTACATTACAGTAGGCGATTGGCGATAGGCGGCTGATGGCAGCGGGACTGCTCTCGTCACCCTGCGCGCTGGGGCGGTCACAGATTGTAGATATGGAAGCGACACCGCGGGAACGACACTCAGGATCTCATGATCGGGCCGGAAGCGCAATGCTGTCAGGACTTGATGTGCGATCTGCGGACGTACTGCAACGACAACTGTGTCGGCCACATCGAGCACCGCTTGATTATCTCGAGCGATCGTAACGTTGTCATGCCTCTGGGCCAACTGCGCAGCTACCTCGGCGTTGCGCGGCGACAAAATGATGGAGCCCCTGATGGAGCTTTGACTTAGGCCTTCCACGATGGCTGACGAGATGGTTCCGGTTCCGATAAAGCCCAGCTTCATGAGATTCCCTCGTCGCGCTGGTCGAAGTTCACAAGAGATCAAGAGACTCCCGACGGCTTGATTCGCTTAGCCAGTGCGCACATCAGCGCCGAAGAGATTTTCGCATGATCTCCCTGGTTCGCAGTCGCTGGCGGTACATCGTTAAGCCGCTTAGAAAGAGCACTGCCGGCATGAAGCCCGTTGCACACATGAGCAACCGTGTCGCCATGCCGCCAAACTCGCCATAGTGAATTTGCGAAAGGCCAATCAGGAAGCGCTTCGTTCGCGAACTGTAGCGCAATTCGGTGATAGAAGCGATATGTGGTGTTCCATCCGGAGTTTGTGCGATCGATAGCTGGTTGTTCCCGGCACGACCATAATCACCGGGAAGTTGATAGGTGATCGTGATGGCGGCTTTGGACGATTGGGGAAGGGTCGGCCTGGCTGATCGAGCAGTCAATAATGCCTCGTCTAAAGAGAGCGGAGCCGTTGCCGGTCTCGGTACAGTCGGCTTTCCGGACATCCCTTTGCCTGCCTTAGGTGCGGCGCTTCCGGCGCTGGCCTGCCCGAGCAGTGCCGTATTAATTCCGGAGCGCCACGTCATATAAAGCGCGGTCGTTGTGGCCAGCAACAGAGGCCACATGGCCCAGAATCCCACGAAATAGTGCAGAGGGCGAGCGCTTGCGCGGGGACGAAGTCGTGACCAGGCCCATGTCCTCGGCCACCACAAGATGAGGCCGCTGATGGCCATAAAGATACCGGTAGCTGCAATGCATGATTGCAACCAGGCAGCCTTCCTGCCAAGGAAGAGAGCATGATGGAAGTCCACCAGAAAGCTCATAAGATCTTTCCCGGGGCCACGGGTTCCCAAAACCGTGCAGGTGTGTGGATCCGTATAGACAGTGGTCGCCTGTTCCTTGGTCGTTTGACCGGCTGGGATGGTGAGCCACTCAAGAGTGCCATCGGTTGCGGTGGGAAGGCGTAACGTGCGAACCGTTTTCTGTGGATTGACGGCTTGCGCGGCGGCCAGGCATGTATCGAGGTGCATAGCGCCTTGCCTGGAGGTGTGTGTCAATGATGGAAAGACAAGGCGTTCGAGTTCAAACCGAAAAATCATCGCACTCCCCGAAAGCGCGACGAGCACGAGCAGTCCACCCAGACTGAGTCCGAGCCAGAGATGGATGGTAGACAGCACGGAGCGTTTGGATGCGCTGACGGGGAGGGCGGGCGACGCTCGTGCATACGGTGTTGTGGTCATGGATGCGATTATCAGGACTTCTTTGGACTCAATAGATTCTCAGAGCTGACGAGAATGCCATCGTCGTCGCTGTATAACCAGTCACCGGGACGGAATGTTGCCTCGCCGAAAGCGACGATGACATCTGATTCGCCGCTGCCGCCCTTCCCGCTTTTTCTCGGGTTCGTGCCAAGAGCCTTGATGCCAATGGGCATTTCTCTGAGTGCGATGGAATCGCGCAGCGCGCCAAAAATCACGAGGCCGGCCCAACCGTTCCTGATGGCGATGCCGGCAATCTGATCGCCAACGATCGCGGAGCCGAGGTACCCTGCGGCATCCACAACCATTACTTCACCATCGGACGGGGTGGAAAGAACCGTACGCACAAGCACATTATCGTCATAGCACTTCACCGTGCGGATGCGCCCATAGAAGTGCGTCGCGGCTCCAAATTGCCTGAATTGCAAAGCGCATGAATAGCAATGCTGCCCAAAATCGTCGATGATGTCAGCAGTCTGAAATGGTATGGATGGCATAGGCGTCCTCTGCGCAACCGGCGGAAACCTTGTTTGGATAATAGCACGACAAAAAACAATGTTGTTGACAAGCGGGTTCAGAGCAACCTAGCATTCGCCCAAGTCCGTTGATTCCTCAAGCGAGACGATTCACGCCAGGGAAATTTAAAACCAGGGAAAATCAGAGAAGCGAGCGATTGGTTTGAACCAGGCAGGCCTTCCGTTGTTATGAATCCGCCTTCGCAGATGCGGCTCGATGCGACGGAAGCATTGCGCCATCGGACGATGAAGAAGGTCGGTGGTCATCTCATTCCGTTCATGATCGCGATGTTTTGCGCGAACTTTCTGGACCGGGTGAATATCAGCTTCGCCGCGCTGCAGATGAATCACGATCTTCACCTTTCGCCGCAGGTATATGGTTTTGCCGCGGGTATCCTCTTCGTTGCTTATACGGGATTAGAAATACCCAGCAATCTGATTTTGCAGCGTGTCGGGGCGCGGGTATGGCTCTCTCGCATCATGATTACCTGGGGGATCGTCGCCGCTGCGAACGCATTCATTTTCGACAGGAATTCGCTTTACATCGTGCGGCTGCTACTAGGAGCAGCGGAGGCGGGGTTTTTCCCCGGCATCATGTTGTACCTTGTGCGCTGGTTTCCGGCGAAAGAACGTGCCGCCGCGATCACGCTCTTTATGATCGGAAATCCGATCGCCATCATTTTTGGCGCCCCCATTTCGACCATGCTGTTGTCGTTTGGTAATATGTTCGGCATCGCGGCCTGGCGATGGCTATTCCTGTTAGAAGGACTGCCATCTGTGGCCCTTGGGGTTACGGCGATCTGGTGGCTGACGGATCGTCCTGAAGACGCGGAGTGGTTGGAACCCGAAGAGCGTTCGTGGCTGTCGGCGGAACTGGCACGAGAGGCTGAGGGCCGGCGCAGCAAGGGCCCTTCGGGAGTTGGCAAAGTCTTCCTGCATGGGCCGACGCTTGCATTCGCTGCCTCGAAATTCTGCGTGCTGCTGGCTTTTTACGGCATTGCACTCTGGCTGCCTCAGATTGTGAAACAGATCGGCCACCTGACAACTATCGAGACGGGGTTTGTATCGGCAATTCCTTATCTCTGCGCTGCGATTGGTAGCATTCTGGTGGGCAAAAGTTCCGACCATTCCGGCGAGCGGCCGAAGCATATTGCGTATCCTGCGTTTGTTGGCGCAATCGGTTTCCTGATCGCAGCCTCGTCGGCGAATGTATATCTGGGTATGGTGGGTCTGTGCCTGGCTGCCACGGGCATTTGGTGTTCGAATACGATCTTCTGGACGATGCCCGCTGCCATGCTCTCGGGTGCCTCCGCGGCGGCGGGCTTTGCTCTGATCAACTCGGTTGGCAACTTGGGAGGATTTTTCGGGCCTTCGATTACTGGCCTGGTCAGGGCTTCGACGGGGAATTACGCGGCAACGCTGGTGATCCTTGGCGTCTTCCTTGGGCTGAGCGGCCTGATTGTTTTGCTGATCGGCCGGAGCGATCAACGAAACGCCCAAGCTTAGGTGAGAACACGGCGTTCGATCAAAGTCCCGCAGGACGCATTACAGTTCGTGCGCAGCGAACTTCGGGATCGGGCCGGCTTTTCTTGCAAGGCCAAGCTTTGAGGATTGTGCTCCTTCAAGATGCTTGTGCAGAAAGGCCGAAGCAGCTCGATAATTACCGGTCTCCAAAATATCCAGGAGCGCGAGATGCTCTTTGCACTGCTGAATCATGCGGGAACGCGCGACCGTCAAGCGATATTCCATGAGCCTCCGCAAGCGGTTCACGCGACGGATCGACTCCAGCAGAAACGGGTTCTGGGCGCCGGCTACGATGATTTCGTGGAAGGAGGCTCCAATCTGGAAGGTTTGACTACGGCTGTAGCTGAAAATTCCGCCATCGAGCATGGCTTTTTGCTGGCCACGAAGCTGGGCAATCGTTTCAGGAGAAATGCTGTATCCGGGCTCAAGAAGCGCGACCGGTTCGATGAGCAATCTAAAGCGGAAGCTCTGCTCGTACACTTCGGGGGAGTTCAAGGTGGGTTGAAATTCCCAGCCATGCCCCGGAAGACGTTCCAACCAGCCTTCGTGCTGCATGCGCGTCAGGTACTTTACCAGCCGGCTACGACTGACGTCGTACCGTCGCATGAGCTGATTCTCGGTAAAGCGTTCGGGCAATGCCCCGGATAGCCGGTCTGCGGCAATCTCAAAGTAGACACGATCCTCCGCTTCACCCCCCTGCAGATGCTGCTGCTCCAATGCATCTGCATCGCGCACCAGAAAATAGCCGCGGTTCGGCCTCTTTTCGAGAACGCTCATTTCGTCAAGCAACCGAAAGGCTTCTCGAACCGGCGTACGCGAGACCCGGAATGCGTCGGCGAACTCCTGCTCAGAAAGATGCTCGCCGGAAAGCCTCTTCGTTGTGCGAAGCAACTCAACAATCTGCGCGGCCAATTGGGACGGCAATGCTGATGGTTCGTTATCCGATTGGCTCCGTTTGCGTTTCAAGTGCTGCTCACCCTTCCGCTACTTCTATTCGCTGAAGACGCAGAGCGTGTACGCCGCCCGCCGCGACCTCGATGATTGTACTTTGATAAGATTGCTTTTTATTGGTGTAAAATACCGTTTGTGCCGGAAACCATTAAAACTGTAATCGACGGAATAGGTCGCCTGACGGGTGAATCGGATCAATGACTAACCCGCAACCATTGAGCTCCGATGTCTTATCGGCCGAACTTAAGGTCGGTGGTACGACATATCGAGTCAATCTTCCGAAAATAAGCAGCAGCAGTGGCCGAAAGCTCCCCTGCTCCCTGCAAATTCTTGCGGAGAATGTCTCACGCCGCGCCCCGGAATGTCTGGAATCCTTCCGAGCCTGGCTGACTGGTGGCGGGCGAACAGAGGCTGAAATCGATTTTCATCCGGCCCGCGTCTTAATGCACGATACGACCTGCGTTCCTGCCCTGGTGGATATCGCGGCCCTTCGCGATGCAGTCGTGAAGCACGGCGGGGATGCTTCTCTCGTCAATCCTCAAATTCCAGTCGACCTGGTGATCGACCACTCAGTGATGGTGGATCGCGCCGGCTCGTCGAGTGCCTTTGCATTCAACCTCACGCGCGAATTTGAACGAAATGCTGAACGCTACTCGTTCATTCGCTGGGCGCAGAAGAGTCTGAAAAACTTTCGCGTTGTCCCGCCTGCAACGGGCATCCTTCACCAGGTAAACCTCGAGCATTTGAGCCAGGTAGTAAGTGTCATTGCGCAACCATCTGGTCCGTCACTCCTGATTCCCGACACCTTGATAGGTACAGACAGTCACACGCCGATGATCAATGCTTTAGGAATTCTGGCCTGGGGGGTCGGAGGCATTGAAGCGGAAGCGGCCGCACTGGGACAGCCAATTACCTTGCGCATTCCAGAGGTGATTGGCATACGGCTCCTCCATCGCCTGGCGCCGGGAGTAACAGCAACCGATCTGGCCCTGACGTTGACGGAGCGATTGCGCGCTTTGCATGTCGTGGAGAAGATCGTCGAGTTCTACGGAGAGGGCGTCGCCAGCCTCTCTGTTGCAGATCGCGCAACCGTCGCCAACATGGCGCCGGAGTACGGAGCAACCTGCTCCTTTTTTCCTGTCGACATACACACGCTCGAATATTTGAGACTGATAGGGAAAACGGACACTCACGTGTCGATGGTTGAAGGCTATACCCGGGGACTTGGAATCTGGCACGTCCCCCAGGATCCTCCCATGTTCACGAATGAGATCGACTTCGATCTGGCTTCCGTACGACCGGCCATGGCTGGACCGAAACGGCCGCAGGATCGGGTCGGGCTCTCGCAGGTGCCGGCAAGTTTCCTGTCGATGCTGCAACAGGAGTCACCTTCTGTTCCCGCAGTACGAACGACTGAAGTTCCCGGTAAGGAGTATTCCGTGCAGGACGGCGCGGTTCTGATCGCCGCGATTACCTCTTGCACGAATACTTCGAACCCCGCGCTTATGATTGGTGCCGGCCTGCTGGCGCGTAATGCACGGCGGAGCGGCCTGAGTGTTCCTAAGTGGGTGAAGACCTCGTTGTCACCTGGATCTCATGTCGTTTCTGAGTACCTGCAGCGGTCGGGTCTGCAGCAACCCCTGGACGAACTTGGGTTTCAGCTCGTGGGATATGGATGCATGACATGCATTGGGAACTCCGGAGAAATAGACAACGAACTGGCCGAGCTGGCGCTCAAAAAAGAGCTTGTCGGCGCCGCCGTTCTTTCCGGCAATCGCAACTTCGAAGATCGGGTCAGTCCTTCCGTGCGAGCGGCCTATCTCGGTTCGCCGGCATTGGTAGTGGCGTATGCACTCGCCGGCAGCGTGCTGAAGAATTTAGAGTCCGAGCCAGTAGGACATACACCGGATGGCACGCCTGTTTTCCTATCAGATCTCTGGCCTTCGGATCAGGAAATCGAGCAGATAGTCTCGCAGTTCGTCACGCGAGAGAGTTTTCGCGCCCATGCCAGGGATGTGTTTCGTGGACCGGAACAGTGGCAGACCATTGAGACGGCGGAAAGTGAGACATACCCCTGGCGTGAGACGTCCACCTATCTTCGCAAACCGGTTTACTTCGAAGATGTCGCAATGGACACTCCAGCAGCTGAGGATCTCGTTGGCGCAAGGCTGCTGTTATTGCTGGGAGATTCTGTTACGACAGATCACATTTCGCCGGCCGGGGCCATTCCACTTGCGAGTCCTGCCGGGCAGTTTCTTGCCGGCCGTCGTATTCCGCCGGCCGACTTCAATCAATACTCAACACGGCGAGGCAATCACGAGGTGATGTTGCGCGGGTTGTTTACCAACCCACGTCTCCAGAACGAACTTCTCCCGAAGCCGGAGTCTGGCGTACCACAAACACTGATTCAACCTTCGGGTGAAATCCTTTCCGTGTATGAAGCGGCCCTTCGCTATCGTGAACAGCGAACGCCGTTGATCGTGATGGCAGGCAAGGACTATGGCGGTGGATCGAGTCGCGATTGGGCTGCCAAAGGCCCCGCACTGCTGGGCGTGAGAGCTGTGATCGCGGAAAGCTTCGAGCGCATCCACCGCTCGAACCTCATCGGTATGGGCATACTCCCTTTGCAATTTGCCGAGGGCATCACCCGTCATGCGTTGCACCTGGACGGCTCAGAGACATTCGATCTGCTGGGTTTGTGTGACCTGAGACCATCGCAGGGTGTTCTCCTGCGTGTTCACCGGTTGGACGGAACACAGCAGGAAGTTCCGCTTGTCCTGCGAGCTGAGACTGCGATGGATGTGGAATATATACGCCACCAGGGGCTGCTTCCTTACGTGTTGCGCCAGTTGCTTTTAAAGAAATCCCTGGAGCACCCGGCACTGGCCTGGTCGAAGGAGATCCAATGAGAACGTTGTTACTCTGTTGCTCGCTGTTGACCGCCGCCCTTCTGGCACAAACGCCGTCTACGACAAGTTCGGCCGGCGGCGCGAGCCCGCAACCGCATAACAACCTGCATCCACCGCAGGAGGACTGGGCTCGCCTCGCCTTTTATGCGACCGCCAATGCAGGTCTCGCGAAGGAGCCTGGTTCGCGGTCGAGAGTCGTTTTCCTGGGCGATTCGATCACATTTCACTGGCAGGATGCGAAGTACACCAGCTTTTTCGGGGACCATCCCAACTTTGTGAACCGCGGGATTCCCGGCAACAACGCCGGGCAAATGCTTTTGCGATTTCGCAGTGATGTGCTCGCACTAAATCCCAGGGTGGTGGTCGTCTCTGCAGGATCAAACGATCTTGCCGCTTTTAAGCTGCCGGACGTAGTCGCGTTTGCGGGGCAATCCATCAGCTCGATTGTTGAGCTTGCCCTGCTACATCATGAGAAAGTTATTCTCTGCTCTGTCACTCCCATCACCGACGCGATCCGCCCGCAAACCACAGAACGGAATCCCGCGGACATTCTCCGCTTGAACGGGTGGATCAAGAGCTTTGCCGCAGAAAAGCACATTTCGTATGTTGATTTTTATTCAGCGCTGAGTGATGGACAGGATCGATTGCGGCCTGAACTCACGATCGACGGACTACATCCGAACGGCGAAGGGTATAAGCGCATGGAACCTCTACTTCTCCCGCAGATCGAAAAGGCATTGCGGAGCAGATAGCACGTCGCCAACCACGACGCCGATTTCGTACACAGGGGCCGGAAGTCGTACCACATTTTCAAATCCGAATTGTTGTTGACAAATGTATTTTGTGTGCATAATATCCATGTCCATTGGTGGTCAAAACAGGATCGTTTCCGGTCTCCGGGAAGAACTCCACCGTTGGAGCAGCGTTTGTTTTGGCTATGGGCCCCTGTTTCGAGTCTGGTTTATCCAGTCATCCATACCGCTAAAGGAAGGATCCGGGGACACCTCATGCATCAGAAATCAATGTTCCTGTCACGCATTTTTTGTCTGGCCCTCTGCGCGATCACAGCATTCCATCTTCCCGCAGTGGCTCAAACGGTGGGCGCGACGGTATCGGGTACGTTGACCGATGCGAGCGGCGGGGTGGTTCCTAATGGCAAAATTACCCTAACCAACACGGAACAAGGCATTGTGACAACAGCTACGTCGAATCATAATGGCGCGTACACGATACCCAACGTCGTCCCAGGCGCCTACGAGATCAAGGTGGAAGCACCCGGTTTTCGCGCCGAGGTGAAAAAGGGACTCACTCTGACCGTGGGCGCGCAAACGACGATCAATTTCGGCCTGGTCGTTGCGTCCCTGGATCAGTCGGTGATTGTGGAAGATGCGACTTCTCAGATCGAGACCGGCAACTCGGCGCTAAGCGATGTCGTCGCTGGCCAAACAATCCGCGAACTTCCCTTGAATGGGCGTGACTGGACCCAGATGGCTGCTCTCGAGCCTGGTACGGCCACGGTTCGCAGCCAGAACACCGCTGCCAATGGAAGCAGTCGCGGCAACCGCGGATACGGCCAGCAACTCAGCATTTCGGGCGGCCGTCCTCAATACAATACGTACCGTGTCGACGGCATCAACGTGAACGACTACGCCAACTCGTCACCGGGAAGCTCCGCTGGCCTTGCACTCGGGGTCGATGCTATCGCTGAGTTCTCGGTGATATCAGCGAACTACTCCGTCACCTATGGGCAAACCTCCGGCGGTATCATCAACGCCATCACGCGCGCCGGCACAAATAAATTCCACGGTTCGGCCTATGAGTTTGTCCGCAATGACAAGTTTGATGCTGAGGGCTACTACGACCGTACAAAGCTCCCTTACCGGCGTAACGATTTCGGTGGCACTCTCGGCGGCCCGATTGTCCGGGACAAGACTTTTCTCTTTGGCAACTATGAAGGCTTGCGCCAGGTGTATACCACCACGACCAACGCCGTAGTACCCAGTGACAATGCGCGCGCTGGGCACCTGGTGGCCGGTACAGTAAAAGTCGACCCCGCTGTTGCACCGTACCTCGGCTTTTGGCACGAACCGAACGGCGCTGTTACGGGAGATACGGGCATCTACTCCTTTGCGTCCAAGGCGTTTACGCCCGAGAACTTCTTTACGGTCCGCGGAGATCAGGTTTTCTCGCAGAAAGACTCGCTCTATGCAACCTACGCCTGGGACAAAGGCCAGACCGTTCAGCCTGACTCACTGAACATTAATAATCAGAAAGGCTCGGCCTTCCGCCAGTTGGTTTCCGTAGCAGAGAACCATGTTGTCAATCCCAGCTTCTACAACACTCTCCGTATCGGCGCGAACCGTGTCTCTGCGACGTCGCTTATCAAAACGCCTGGCGCCAATCCTTTGGGCTCGGATCCGAGCCTGGGTGTCGTTTCTGGACTGGATGCTCCGATCATCGCGGTTGGCTCTGGCATTACCTCCACCAGTGGTGGTGTAGTCGGTGGTTCCGCTGTTTATTACGGATTTACTACCCCGCAGCTTTATGACGACGTCGTGCTCGTGAAAGGCAGGCATCAGTTTAAATTCGGCTTCGCGGTGGAACGGATTCAGTCGAACATTCTGATTGCTAACTACAACTACGGCAACTACAGCTTCTCCAGCTTCGCGAATTTTCTTGAGAACATACCAAAGACGCTTACCATCGCTACCACGCCACCGACAGCGATCGATCTGCGCCAGAGTGTGTACGGTGCCTATGCAGAAGACAACTGGAAGATCACACCACAGTTGGTTCTGACCGCAGGTGTACGTTATGAGCCGGTTGAGGTTCCGACGGAGACACGCAACCGCCTGGTCAATCTTAATGGCATCTCGGGTCTGCCCTACACCGGGAGCCCGCTCTTTTCCAATCCGAGTTACAAAAATTTCGAACCACGCGTAGGCTTTTCGTATAGCCCAACGTTTACCAATGGCAAGACGGTAGTGAGCGGTGGCTTCGGGATCTTTGATGTGCTGCCGCTCACCTGGTTGTTCAATCTGCAGTTGAGCCAGGTTGGGCCATACACAGAGGCCCTTGCGAATTCTCAACTTCCAGCCGGCTCGTTTCCCAAGACCGCTGTGGCGCTGACCTTAAATGGCAGTGGGGCTCCCAACGAATCCTTTATCCAGAACAAGCCACCGGTCAACTACATCGAACAGTACAACCTGACCATTGAGCAGCAGTTTGCGCACAGGATGAACCTCAAGATTGGCTACGTGGGCTCGCATGGTGTGCACCAGCAGGTCTATACGTCGGATGCGAATGTTCCGGTTCCAACCCTTAATACAAAGAGCACGCTGGTCTTTCCCTGCGGGTCCAGCACAAAGGCGTATGTGACCTGCAGCTCTTCGAACGCGGCGAACAAGATCAACCAGAACAGCAAGGCCGTTGGCCAGATCCTCGCCAGCGGCTGGTATACCAATTCCGAATACAACGGCCTGCTGGCGAGCCTTAAGCAGGACGTCGGCAAGAACCTGCACTGGATGGCAGCGTTTACCTGGCAGAAAAGCTTCGACGGCAGCTCCTCTGTCACCTCCGGTACTCCTTTCGCAAATTCTCTCAACGTATACCTCTTCCACCCTTTCTATGGCGTATCGGACTACAACATTCCACGCGCCTTCGTCGCCAACCTGTTGTGGGATTCGCCGAGGCTGATCGAGAACAAGTGGGCTGGTGGCATCGTCAACAACTGGCAGGTGGGCGGCATCTATCAGTTGTCGGATGGAGCGCCGTTTACCATGATCATCTCGGGCGACAATCTCAACCTGGGCAATGGTACGCCGCTGGATTTCCCAGACCGTATCACTACCGGCAGCGGTTGCAGCGGCAACCCCGTTCGTTCCGGTAACCGTTCCAACTACGTCAATTTAAGCTGCTTTACATTGCCCGTGAATAACACGGGTGCGCCCGGTACGCGCTTCGGCAACGAGCAGCGCAACTCACTGCGCGGCCCGGACTACAACAACCTGGACTTTTCTCTCGTGAAGAACTTCCCGACTCGCTTCATGGGAGAGGGCAGCTATCTGCAAATCCGCGTTGAGACTTTCAACTTGGCCAACCATCCAAACCTGGCGCCGCCGTTCACCACAAACTCGTTCAGTGTGAGCAGCGGCGCACTGGTGACCGCGAACACAAGCACCGGTTCGCTGAATACAACGCAGAACGCTACGCCACGTCAAATACAGTTGGGTGCGAAGCTGGTCTTCTGAGTGCGTGGGCTGGCGCGCCATCAAGCATCGGCTGATTGTTTCTATCTTCGAGCGCGGGTCATGCGACATCATTGAGTTTTATGATTCTAAAGTACAATAGGAGAAGCGTGAGGCCCACCATCGGGAGAATGCATGGATCAGACGTCCATTTCAGCTACCTATATGCGTGGTGGAACCAGCAAGGGTGTCTTCCTTCGCGCGGATGCCTTGCCGGCTGATCCCGCATTGCGGGATAGAATCCTGCTGCGCATTCTGGGGAGCCCGGATCCTTACGGTCAGCAAATGGATGGCATGGGTGGGGCGACGTCGAGCACCAGCAAAGCCATGGTGATTGCGCGTTCGTCGAGCCCCGAGCATGACATTGACTACTGGTTCGGCCAGGTGGCGATCGACAGACCCGTAGTGGACTGGTCCGGCAACTGCGGAAACCTGACTTCAGCGGTTGGCCCATTCGCCATCGCGCAAGGCCTCGTGGACGCTCCCGAGAATGGCTTTGCTGCGATCCGCATGCGACATGCCGGGATGAATGTAACGATACTTTCCCACGTCCCAATGAAAGATGGTGCGGTCGTCGAAGATGGCGACTTTGAATTAGATGGCGTGACCTTTCCGGCTGCGGAGATCGTCGTTGAGTTCCTCGAGCCAGGAAGAGGAGAGAGCAGTCACGACGGTTTGTTCCCCACCGGATCGCTCATCGATGTAGTAGACATACCCGGCATCGGGAAAATTGAAATGACCATGATGAACGCCGGCAATCCGACAGTGTTTGTCGAAGCGGGTTCCCTGGGTTTACGCGGCAACGAAATGCTACCGGAGATAAACTCCGACACCTCTATCTTAAAAGAGCTGGAAACCGTTCGCGCCCATGCGGCCGTCTGTATGGGCCTGGCTGCAACACATGCGGAAGCAAGTCAAGTACGGTTACACACTCCCAAGCTTGCCTTTGTTGCAAGACCGGTCAGTTATGTCGCCTCGAATGGAAAGTTGATTGCTTCAACATCTGTCGACCTGAACGCGAGAATTACCTCCATGGGAAAGTTGCATCATGCGATGACAGGTACGGGCGCGATTGCGCTCAGCGTTGCCGCAGCCATCCCCGGCACACTGGTGCAGCGGATTCTTGGGGCGCCGATGACTCGCATCGGGTTTGGCCATCCTTCCGGAACCATGTCCGTAGGTGCTGAAGTGCAATCAGACAACGGCCATTGGAAGGTAAACAAAGCGGTGATGAGCCGCAGCGCACGTCGCCTGATGGAAGGGGTCGTATTCGTTCCATCACGGTTGTTTGAGGAGACGCTGTGAAATTGGTCGCCGCAGACGATCCGAAGAAGCACGAACAACCAGAAGCTACGGGGATATCCGCCGAGGGATTGGTGGGTTATCTCAACGCGTTGAAAGTGCAGGGTCTGGACCTGCATGGACTCCTGGTGCATCAGCGCGGCTACCCTGGCGTGGAAGCGTATCGTTGGCCTTTCCACGGCAACCGCCCGCGAACCTGGCATTCCATTGCCAAGGCGTTTACTGCGACCGCGATGTGCTTTGCCCTGGAAGAAAACCTCTTTGCATTGACAGACAAGGTAGTCGATTTCTTTACGGACGACGTTCCTCCGGAGGTGAGTGACCATCTGGCAGCCATGACGATCAGAGACCTGTTATCGATGCGCACCGGCCACGCGGAAGAGACTTCCGGTTCACGATGGCGCGGTATCAAAACCAGCTGGATTGCAGAGTTTTTGAAGATACCCGTCGTTCATCCTCCAGGGGACGTATTTGTTTACACGAGTGCCGCAAGCTACATGTTGTCGGCAATTCTGACGAGGGTGACGCGTCTGACTCTTCATGAGTATCTTCGCCCGCGTCTGTTTGAGCCGCTCGACATTCATGGTGAAACCTGGGACGTTGGTCCTGACGGCGTCAATCCCGGCGGCAACGGCTTGGCTTGTACGATCGCCGATCTTCTCAAGCTCGGCATGCTCTATCTGCAAAAGGGACACTGGAACGGGAAGCAGATCGTCCCGGAAGCACGAATTGTGGAGGCGACCCGACCGATCGGCGATAGCGACTACGGTCTGCATTGGGTGACCGGCCCGGACGGCGCATGCTTCGCCATGGGATTGTTCGGGCAGCTGATTGCGATATTGCCCGCATATGAAACCGTCATCGTAATCGCCGGTGCGATCAACCGGTCCGACGGCTGTTCTGGTGTAGTCGTTCCTCTTCTGTTGCAGCATCTGCCATCGATATTCCCCGGTGAAAGCAAAGCGAACACCAGGCCAACAGAGCTCGACGATTATCGAGAGCGATTGACGAGGCCACCTCAGCTTGCGTCATCGGCGCCGGCTCCCATCGGATTGCGTCGTTATGCGATGGCAAAGAACTCGACCGGGATCGATGAAATAGTGTTCCACATGAGCCGGCTACAGTGCACGATAGAACTGAGCTATTCCGGTGTGCTCCGTACCATCCAGGTAGGGATCGATCGATGGATGGAAGGGCAAACAGATATCTCGGGTGCGCAGATCCATCACGGATATGACGCCGCGCCAGCGACAGTCGTCGCCGGCGGGCGGTGGCTTTCGGAGACCGAACTGGAGATGAACTGGATTTTCCCCGGGATGACCTTCCGCGATACAGTTCTTTGTGATTTTCGGAACAAGCGCCTCTTATGGAACCGTCGGTCCAACGTGAATTCGAGCGATGTCCACATGCCTGCTCTGCACGGATTTCTGATTCAAGGATGAAGTTGGTTCTGAGCGTCTGCCAGTCTCGGGGTTGCTTCCAGCAGGGCTTGTGTGTATGCATGCTGTGGCTGGTGCAGCACAACATGCGTCGGGCCCTCTTCAATGATCCTGCCTCCGGACATAACGATCACGCGGTCGGCGATTTGTTCCACAACCGATAGATCATGGGTGATAAAAAGGCAGGCGAAACCGTACTCCAACTGCAGCTTTTCTAACAGTGTCAGCACTTGTGCCTGGATGGTCATATCAAGGGCAGAAACAGGCTCATCCGCTACAACGAGCCGTGGCCGTGACACGATGGCTCGTGCGATTGCCACACGTTGACGCTGTCCTCCAGACATCTCCTGGGGATACCGGCTCTGGTAGCCGGGCAGGCCAACCTCCTTCAGGACTTCGGTCACACGGTGCTGGTGCTCCTCTGCGGTGCCTGGCAGCTGACGCAAGGGTGCAGCGACAATCTCTGCCACCCGCATCCGTGGATCGAGGGATGAGAAGGGATCCTGAAAGATCAGTTGGACCTGCGTCCGGTATCGGCGCTTGTCCTCCTTTGCCATGGAGGCAAGGTCGATTCCATCAAACAGAATCTTCCCGGAGGACAGCTCTTTCAGGCTCATGACAGCGCGGCCAAGCGTCGTCTTGCCCGATCCGCTTGTCCCGACGAGAGCGACGATTTCACCACTGCGCAGCGACAGATCTACGTCATGCACAATCTGTTTCGTTTTTGCGCCGCGAAGAAAGGTCGCCCGTTCTGCGTAGGAGATACAAACGCGGTCCAGTCGCAGGATCACAGGCGCGTCGTCCGGCGGATGCGGCTTGGCATCTGGCCGGCCAGGCCGAGAAGCGAGGAGCCGTTTTGTGTAGTCGTGTGCCGGCTGCGTTAATACCTGGCGGGCACTGCCCGCTTCCACCAGACTGCCTTTCTCTAATACCACGACGCGTTGGGCGTAGCGTGCGACCAGACCAAGATCATGCGTGATGAGCAGTGTGGCCACTCCGCTATCGCGAGCAAGCTCAACCATCAACTCCAACACCTCGCGTTGGCTGAGCGTATCCAGCGCCGTCGTGGGCTCATCCGCGATCAGAAGCCGAGGTTTGAGCAGCAAAACCGAGGCAAGCATAATCCGCTGTCTCATGCCTCCCGAGAATTCATGGGGAAAGGATGTTAAACATCGCTCCGGGTCGCGAATCTGCACTCGCCTGAGCATGGCTTCTGAGCGCTCATGGATTTCGTCCGACGGTAACTTCAAATGGAGTTTCAAGCCTTCCGCCATTTGCCGTCCGATCGTGAGCGCTGGATTCAGCGATACCATCGGCTCCTGGAAAACCATGCCTACTCTCGCTCCGCGCACGTCACGCATCTGTCGTGGGTTCAATTGGGCCAGATCCTGGCCGTCCAGATAGATGCTTCCGCCGGTCCGGATAACGCCGGCGGGCAACAGATCGACGATGGCACGGGATGCCATCGTCTTCCCGCTGCCGGATTCCCCGACGATCGAAAGAAATTCGTTTGGGCCAATATGAAAGGAGAGGTCGTTGAGTAGTAGCTTCTGCTCGCCGTGTCTGGGAGCCGCCGCAATTCTCAGGTTCGTGACGTCCAGCAGATTCTTCTGACGACTCATGCATTGCTCCGTGGATCGAACCAATCGCGCAGCGCATCGCCGAAGAGGTTTACTCCAAGCACGGTCCATGCAATGCATATTCCGGGGACCACGCTCAGCCAGCTTGCGTAGTCCATATAAGGCCTTGCTTCCGAGAGCATATTGCCCCACGTTGGGGCGGGCGGAGGCACTCCTACCCCCAAAAAGCTCAAAGCGCTCTCCGACAAAACGACCCAGCCAAAGACACTCGTTCCGAGAATGAGGATCGGAGGAAGAATATTGGGAAGGACGTGGCGATACATCGTGTAGAGCACCCCGTCCCCCGCAATGACGGAGGCATCGATGTACTCTCGTTCTCGCACCGACAGGACAGCGCTGCGGACCACGCGCACCACCGGAGGCAGGTAAGCGAATGTCAGAGCGAGAATGATGCTTTCCGTCCCAGTGCCCAGTACGGCAATCAGGCCGAGAGCGAACAAAATGCCTGGCAACGCCAGCATGGCATCATTGACCATCATCAGAAGGCGGTCCACCCAACCGCGCAGAAACCCGGCGACGACACCCAGTGCCGTACCGAAAAGAATGACCAGAACAGTGGCCACCGATGCGATGGATACACTGATGCGCGCGCCCAGCATGGCTCGGCTGAGCACATCTCTGCCGAACTGATCGGATCCGAATAGGTGGTGAAGGGATGGGTGCGCGAGAGGATGGTCGAGGTCGATAACAAGCGGGCTGTATGGCATCCAGAGACAGCCCACCAGAACCGTCAGCAAAACAGATCCGACCAGGATGCATCCGAGAAGCGCGCTACGGCGCATAGGCCACAGGCTGCGTATCATCGTTCAGCAGCCACCCGTGGATCGAATAAGGGATAACACAGATCGACCGTCAGGTTGATAGCGACATAGGCGACGCCGGTAAACAGAAGGCACCCTTGCACAACGGGATAGTCTCGAGCCAGAATCCCCTCGACCATGAGTCTTCCCAAGCCTGGCAGCGTGAACACCGTCTCAATCACGGCGATGCCGCCGAGCAGCTGACCGAGTGTCAGGCCTGCGAGCGTGAGCGTAGGGGCAAAGGCGTTGGGAAAAACATGCCTCGATAACACAGAGAACTCAGACAGGCCTTTCGCCCGGGCGTGCGTGATGTATTCCATCTTCAGCACATCCAGGGAAGACGAGCGCATCATGCGGGTCAGCACACCGCCGGCGCCGATGGTCAGGGTAATGACCGGCAGCACTAGAAACGATATCCACTGTGCTGCTCCTTCTGAGAAAGGGACGTACCCTGCGACAGGGACCCATCGAAACTTCAAACCGAAAATGAGCAATAAGATCAGCCCCAGCCAGAAGCCGGGCACCGCCAGTAATAAAGACGCTCCACTGACGACAGCAAAATCGAGTGAAGTATTGTGGCGCCACGCTGCTAGAATGCCCGCGCAGATCGCGATGAGCGTGCCCGCCGTGACTGCTACAAGAGCAACCAGCGCAGACACTGGAAACCTCTGGGCAATGAGTTCGGAGACCGGTTCGCCGGTGGCAATCGACGTACCAAGATTTCCGTGGAGACTTTGTTGGAGCCAGTGAAAGTATTGAAGAGTCAACGGCCTGTTGAGGCCCATTTCTTCGCGCAGGGCGGCAACAGACTCTTTGTCGGCGCCTTCGCCGAGAAGTACCTGAGCAGGGTCCCCTGGCACCAATCGGATGATGGCGAACACAATGATGGAGACCAGCAAAAGGGTAGGAAACGTCAGGAGCAATCGTCTGGCAATATATCGCAGCATCCGCGTCCCCTGGAGTCCCCGCCTGCTTCGGAAGATGATCGCCGTGCCGGCGATCCCATTTGTTTGGGCAATCCGCTACAAAGCCACTCGTCTCATCGTTACAAAACAATTGCACTTTACATATGTAAAATACAGTATAAATGCTTTGTCATCTTCCCAATGTATTGGGCCTCTCGCTTTTCCCACGGACTTTCCATCACGGTGATCGATGAAACGTTTGTTCCTGCTGTTTGCTTTGCTGGGCGCTCTTCCTGTAGCGGCAGCTGAGACCAGAACCTGCGAGAGCCTCAAGGACGTGACCCTGGCGCACGCTCGAGTCACAACGGCACGTGTGATCCCTTCCGGCAGCTATGTGCGCCCAGGGCATGGGCCCGAAACAGAGTACGCAAGTGTGCCGTCCTTCTGCCTGGTGCAGGGACTATCGACACCGGTTGAAAAATCTCATATCGGCTTTGAAGTCTGGCTGCCTGGGGCAGACAGTTGGACGCGACGGATGATGACCGTAGGGAACGGCGCCTACGAATCTACGCTGTACTACGCGCAGTTGGCCGCACGCGTACGTGCCGGGGATGTGGGTGTTGCCACCGACACCGGTCACACCGGGGGCGCAGACGACCTGAGCTTCGGCGCTGATAATGTGGAGGCAATCAAGGACTGGGGCGGCGGCCGCTCCGTACACGAAGCCACGGTAGCAGCGAAAGCAGTCATCAACGCCTACTACGGCGAGCCGCAGCGATTTGCTTATTTTGCCGGCTCTTCCACCGGCGGGCATGAGGCACTCAACGCAGCCCAACGCTACCCCGATGATTTCGACGGAATAATTGCGGGGGCTCCTGGCAATTACCGCTCCCACCTCAACCTGGAGTTTCTGTGGGAGTTTCAACACAATCATCCCAGGGGCGACAACCTGCATCAGATCGTTTCCAACGACAAGCTGCTGTTTGTCAACAAGATGGTTGTCAAGGCATGCGACGCGATCGACGGCGTGAAGGATGACGTGATCTCCAACCCCCCTGACTGTCATTTCGATCTCGATACGTTGCGATGCACAGGCGATGAGAGACCCGGCTGCCTGACTGCGGATCAGATTGCAACCTTGCGCGCGATTTATCAAGGGCCACGAGACGCGCGCACTGGCAAGCAACTCTATCCTGGTTTTCCGTACGGGAGCGAAGGCGTGATGATGAAAGACACGCAGAAGTTCCCTGGCTGGAGCGCCTTCTGGGCGGATAACAACGACCCAACAAAACCCGCACGTGCTGACTTTTTCCGCCTTTGGGTCTTTCATGATCCCAACTGGAATTGGTGGAGTTTCAACTGGGGTAGCGATGTGGACACCGTCCATCGGGTGATGGGCCCGGTGATTGACGCGACCGATCCCGATCTGTCGCGCTTCCGCGCTCATGGCGGAAAACTCATAATGTTTATCGGGTGGTCGGATCCAGTTGGTTCTGCCAACGAAGCTACGGAGTACTACGAGAGCGTGGTTGCCCGGGGCAAAGGCAAGAGTTACGGAGAGAAACTCGCCGATACGCAGTCCTTCGCCCGCTACTACATGGTGCCGGGCATGGGCCATACGGCCGGCGGTCCCGGCGCCACCAATATGTCGACCGCGACGCGCGACTCTGCGCCACCGGTCGAGGATGCGCAGCATGACATGACGCTTGCGCTGTTCGATTGGGTTGAAAAGGGACAAGCTCCGGATACGCTCATCGGCACTCACTACAGCCAGGGCTCAGGCCCTTCCGGGAAAGTCGCTTTCGAGCGCCCCATCTGCGTTTATCCGAAAACTCCGCATTACGTTGGCGGCGAACAGGATAAGGCGACGAGTTTCACGTGCGGGGCCCGCTAACGCGCCTGCTCGCCGTCTAACTCTTCAGGCTGACGCCCCAGTAGCGCGGAAAGCCGGTCAGCCAGGTTTTAT
>Ga0302325_10004306_pt1 | contig 32960 bp, 31 predicted proteins | sample Palsa_T0_2_FD_201948 | JGI IMG/M metagenome (GOLD analysis project Ga0302325, IMG submission 201948) | Peat permafrost microbial communities from Stordalen Mire near Abisko, Sweden - Palsa_T0_2 | ecosystem: Environmental > Terrestrial > Soil > Palsa > Peat permafrost | place: Sweden: Abisko... | reverse complement strand
GCCGGCGGCTCACCGGCCGGCTTCGTGCTCGTCTTGGACTTCATGGTCTGTGTACTCATCAAGGGTCCTTTCCGGGCGGCGCCCGGCCCAGGACCTACGCTCGCCTACGGCTCGCTCCGGTCCCGGGCCGCCACGCAAGCCCGATCGATCACCCCAACCACACACAGAAGACCGGACAGACCCCGACTCGCGGTCGGTCAAGACACGAAAAGGATTCATCCAGGGCTATAACGCGCAAGCCGCCGCGACCAGCGAGCAGATCATCATCGCCGCCGAGATCATCGGCAACGGCGTCGACTACGGCCTGCTAGAGCCCGTCGTCGATGCCGCGGTCGGAGAACTGGCCGCGGCAGAGATCAGCGATTAGATCGACGTTCTGCTCGCCGACGCCGGCTACTGGGCCAGCGGCCAGATCGAGAACCTCGCCGCCAGAGGCATCCGGCCACTCGTACCACCCGACGGCCAGAACCCCGAGAAGAGCATCGGCAAGAACCGCAAAGGACCGCGTTATGACTTCATGCGCCGCGTGATCGCCAGCGACCACGGACGCGTCCTTTACAGCAAGCGAAAACACACGGTCGAGCCCATCTTCGGCCAGATCAAGCACAACCGCCACATCACCCGATTCCAACGGCGAGGTATCACCGCGTGCAGATCGGAGTGGCGACTCATCGCCACCACCCACAACCTCCTCAAGCTCTGGAACGCAAACCGCGCCCCCCAACTCGCCTAAGCGCCACCGACAGCTAGATCCCCCGCCCCCCGCACCACGCGAGCGGCCCAAGCAGACCAAAACCCAGACCCAGACGCCGGCTAAGACCCACCCCCTCCCCAGCCAGCGCACACCTTTACGCGACAGCCTCCGCAGAGCCAAGAACGGACGAAATTACTGTCAACGGAGAGGGCGGGATTCGAACCCGCGATGGAGTTTGATCCCCATACTCGCTTAGCAGGCGAGTGCCTTCAGCCACTCGGCCACCTCTCCCTGAGGTTGGCACGTCAGTGTAGAGGCTGCCGAGCGTGCTGGGCGAGCGCGTTGCATCCGCGGCTGACCGCCTGCGTCGGCTTGCCAGGCTCGAGAAACAACTCGCGGAGCGACTCGGTCCGGCTCGATCGCCAGGTCGATGCGCGAAACCAGCTGGGTGTCGGGGCTGGATAGCCACAGCCCGCCGAGATCTGAAGCTGGCGAACACCTATCCTACCCATTGCTATTGGCGTGAGCTGAATGGCCGAACCGTGACGAGCTACCGCGAAACCGAGCATCTACGTGTCCTGATTGCCAACGAGCGCAAGGACCGCCTGGCGCTCGTCGCTCCGATCGTCGTTGGGCTGGGACACGAGGTGATCGCACGTGAGATCGATGTCGAGGACGTGGGCCCGGTGACCGCCAGAGAGCGGCCCGACGTGGCGCTTGTGGGACTTGGGGACAGCTCAGAGCACGCCCTCGCGCTGATCGACAAGATCGTGCGGGAAGCCGCCTGCCCGGTGATCGTCCTGCTGCACGCTCGCGACCCCGAGTTCATCAGCGAGGCGTCCAAGCGAGGCGTCTTCGCCCACATCAGCGACACGGATGTCGAGGACTGGCAGAGCGCAATCGACATCGTGCTTCGGCGCTTCGCCGAGTACCACGACCTCCAGGGGGCATTCGGGCGCCGCGCCCTGACCGAGCGAGCCAAGGGGATCCTGATGGAGCGCCACGGTATCGACGAGGCGAGCGCTTTCGAGATGCTGCGCGAGCAGTCCCGTGTCGATAACCGCAAGCTCATCGACCTGGCCACGGCGGTCGTCGACGGCCACCGCCTCCTGCCGGCAGAGCCCCAGGCTCAAGCTCGGTCCTGACGCTCAGCCGCCCACATAAATGCTCAGCGGGGCCCGGCCAGATCGCTAGCCTTCGTCGTGGCCATGGAAGGGTGGCAGAGCGGTTGAATGCACCGGTCTTGAAAACCGGCAGGCGGGCAACCACCGCTGCTGTGAGCCGAGCGCCGAGGCCGACTGTTGCGGCCCTAGCCACGCGAAGGATGCGACTGCACCGCCGACACCACCACACACCCGAGCGATGCGCGAGAGCGGCACAGAAGCCGATCGGTTAGCGTCGCTCTGCTCGGCGGTAGCGGTCGATAGCGATCACGGTCCAGATCGCCTCAACCACACCGAAGGGCCATGTCCCTGCGAGGAAGCCGTAGGTGCTCGATAGAGCACAACCGCAGGCGAACGCGAGGACGAATCCTCGGTGACGCCGCTCCAATGCGTACATGACCATCATAAATGTGACGGCAGTAGCGCCGAACGCCGTAAGCATCGTGGGTCAATCTGACTCTGCGTGTTGAGCGGGCACCTTGAGGTCGAGGGCAAACGCGATGGCGTCGAGCGCGGGCTCGTACTCGGCCTGGGGTACCGCGACGGTCAGCCGCCGTCGCTCGGGCTCCCAATCCAAAGTGAAGAACGGGCAGCACTCCCGCTCAATGGCGATCGTCTCGTCAACGGGCTGCGTGTCTACTTGCTCGTCGAGGTCAACCACCAGGCTCCGGGGAGTGCAGTCAATTAGGCGGGCGCCTGCCCCGGCCTGCCGGTAGCGCTCTAGCTGCAAGCGCAGTCCGGCATCGTCAAGCGCACAGCTCGGCGCCATCGGGAGCGGGTCCATACCGGACAGCCTACGACTCTGACATGGGCATCCTAGTGTGGGAGCGGCGCACCGAACAGCCCGGCGATGGCGCCAGCCAGGCCGGCAGCAAGCAGGGTTACAACGACGCCGCGCCGCAGCGCAAGCGCGCGGGGCCGAACAGGATGAAAGAAACCTTTACGCGACTATCGCGTAAACCGGGGGCGGTGTCCCCATTCGAGGCTGTTGCGCAAATGTCGTGGTGTGCAGGAGCACTGACGGTCAGTCGAGCTGACCCGTTGTGTCGGGGAGCGTCAGCCCGGACAGCCAGGTGTCGAACACCTGCTGTGCTCGGAGCGCAAGCTGCGCGGAGTACGCGGAGGCGTCCTCGCGCAGACCCGCGACGCTGACACCGCGGGCGCCGAGCTCGTAGGCGTGACCGACGAGCCAGCGCTCGAGGGACGTGCTGTCGGCCTCGAGATGGAACTGGAGTCCGAGCACGTTCGGCCATCGCGCGAACGCCTGGTTGGCGCAGAGCGGCGTGGAGGCGAGTGGCGGCAGCTCGGGAGGCGTCGAGATCACGTCTCCGTGCCAGTGCAGGACGGGGACACCCCGAAGCGGCTCGAGCACCGAGTCGCGGGCGGCGTCCGTGAGCGTTACCGGCGCGTAGCCGATCTCTGCTTCGGAGCCTGGCCGCACGCTTCCCCCAGCAGCCACGGCGAGCAGTTGTGCGCCGAGGCAGACGCCTAGCGTCGGGCGGTCACGGGCAAGACGCTCGCCCATGAGCTCCAGCTCTGCGCCTAGGAATGGATAGGCGTCGGTGTCCGCGACGCCGATCGGACCGCCGAGCACGACGAGGAGATCGGCGTCACGTGCACCGCGCCATGCATCGTCCTTGGCCGCCGGCGCGTCGAGGTAGGAGGTTACGAACCCGTGGAGCGCCAGGAGCGGCGCGAGAAGGCCGAGATCCTCGAACTCGACGTGGCGGATCGCGACGGCCGTTCGTGTCATTGCTCGCCACAGTCGCCGATTCCCGCCGTCGAGCCCGCCGCCGAGCCACTGTCGGAGAAGACGACCGGTGAGCGACGGCCGGTGTCGACCCGTAGCTCGAAGATATCGGGACGGCTGTAATGCCCGACCGCGTCCATATCAAGGTGACCGCGGGCGATCTCAGCCAGGTCGACCTTGGCGTACAGGATCACCTCGTCCTCGAACACGGGCCCGGCGAGGACTGAGCCGTCGGGCGCGACGATCGCGCTGCCGCCCCGCATCAGGTACGAGCTGGGATCCGCGCCGATCTCCTGCTGATACCAGTCTGGAAACGCGCCGGCGCGAATCGCCTGGCAGGCGGTCAGGACGAACACTCTGCCCTCGAGCGCAATGTGCGTCATCGTCGACATCCACGTCGGGCGATCGTCGGCCGTCGGCGCGCAGTACAACTCGACTCCCTGCGCGTACATCGCCTGTCGCAGGGCCGGCATGTAGTTCTCCCAGCAGATCACCGTGCCGACGCGGCCGACGGAGCTCTGCGCGGTCCCGATCGTGGAGCCGTCTCCGAAGCCCCAGATCAGCCGCTCGGTCCCGGTCGGCATCAGCTTGCGGTGGATCCCGGCGAGCCCGGCCACGGGATCGATCATCAACGCCGTGCAGTAGAGCGTCGAGCCAAACCGCTCGATCACGCCCACGACCACGAAGATCCCGTGAGCGGCGGACGCGCTGATCAGGCATCCCACGCCGGCGCCATCCAGCTGGACGGCCGTGTCGAAGTAGCGCTGGTACAGGTCCCGGCCCGGACCGGATCGGCGCCCGACAACTGCACCGAAGGCGGTGCCCTTCGGGTAGCAGCCGACGAACGCCTCAGGGAACACCGCCAGCTCGGCGCCACCCGCCGCGCACTCGGCTATCAGGCCTTCGGCCTTGGCGACGGTCGCAGCGGAGTCGAACGGGATCGACGCCGCTTGAACCACGGCAACCCGTGTCATGGGTGCCGTCCGTTCCGTTGCGATCGGTGGCTATGACTCAGCGCCTGCGCCTCCACGGCGTTGACCACGAGCACGGTCGCACCTTCCTCGTGGGGGTTGCGTAGGGCATGGGGGATGTCGGCACGGAAGTGGACCGCGTCGCCCGCTGCCAGCGAGGAGGTGTCCCCGTTCACGTCCACCTCGATCGAGCCGCTCAGGACGTACACCCACTCCTCGCCGGTGTGCGCTGCAGGCTCACCCACACGGCCCGGCAGCAGGCTCAGCTCGACGACCTGAAGCCAGCGCAGCGCAGGGTCCGACAGCGATTGCAGCGACGCGTCGCCGGCTGCGATCGTGTGCCTTTCCCCGCTGCGCGATACATAAACCGTGTTCTGTGCCGGCGACTCGCCCACGAGCGTGCCCAGCGACACACCAAGCGCGCGCGCAAGCTGCAGCAGCAGTCGCACGGTCGGCGTGCGCTGGCCGTTTTCAAGGCGCGACAGGTGCGCGACCGAGATCCCCGACAGCTCCGACAGCTGCGCCAGCGTCAGATTCCGCCGCAGCCGGTAGCTGCGAATCAACGCGGCGATCCGCTGATCGTCGTCGCTCGGGTCGGGTGTCGTCTCGAGCGGCTCTGTCGCGCTCGCTTGCGGTTTCATGGCCTGGACAATATAGGCGCCAAGGTGATATGTTGCCCATCGGCAACTTGGGTTGTCAACGATTGATTCCGATGTGCACGACCCGGAGGACCACCCAGAGCGCAATGAGCACCGCGACCGCAGACCAGGTCATCGCCGACACCGTGCAGGCGGCCCAGGCCGTGCTGGGCGCCGAAATCGAGGCGATCTTCACGCTGGGGAGCTTGGCGCACGGCGGGTTCGCGCCGCTCGTCAGCGACGTGGACGTCGCCATCATCGTCGCGGCAACGGTGCCGAGCACGGCCGAGCAGATGGCACGCGTGCAGAGCCTCGTCGTCGAGAAGGGCAGCAGCCCGCTGTCGGGGCGCCTCTCGGTGTTCTGGGCTGACTGGCACGCGGTCCGAACCGGCGATGGCGGTCACAGCCGGCTCGGGCCGGTCGATCGGCTCGACCTGCTCGACTCGGGACTCCTGCTCCTCGGATCGGACCTGCGCGAGCCGAGCGTCCGCCCTTCACACCAGGAGCTCGTGGTGATGAGCGCGGATCACATCCTCAACAAGTTCACCGATGCCTACCTCGAGCGGCTGCGCGATACGCGAGCGCTCCTCGCCGGCGGACCCCGCGCCGTCACGAAGGCGATCCTCTTCCCGGTGCGGTTCATGTACACGCTCAGAACCGGTCGTATCGGGCTGAACGACAACTCGGCCCGCTGGTACGCGGCCGAGGACCTGCCCGGCGGCGCGCTGGCGCTGAAGGCGCTCGAGTGGCGCAACGATGGAATCGCCGACGCCGAGCTCGCCGACCAGATGCTCGGCGCGGAGCTGGATGCCATTCACGACCAGTGCTTCTCCGGGTACGCAAGTGAGCTGGAAGATCTCGGCGAGACGGGCCGTGCCGCCGCGCTGGCGAAGCGAGCTGCAAGCGTCCAAGTCGCCCACTCGCACGCAGGCTGAGAGATGCGCGTCGCAAGCAAGGCCCCGGCACCTGAAAGGAACCTCGAATGGCTCAAGAACAACTGATCCACGGCATCATCGCGTACCCGATCACGCCGTTCGGTGAAGCGGACATCGACGCTGACCGGCTCGCGGGTCTCGTCGACACGATGGTCGATGCCGGAGTCCACGCCATCGCCCCGCTGGGCAGCACCGGCGAGTCGGCGTACCTCAGCTTCGATGAGTGGAAGATGGTCGTCGACACCACCGTCACGGCAGTCGCCGGGCGCGTGCCCGTGGTGGTCGGGTCATCCGATCTCACCACCTCCGGGACGGTGGCCCGAGCGGAATACGCGCAGCAGGCCGGCGCGACGGCGGTCATGGTGATCCCCGTTTCATACTGGGCACTGAACGAACGCGAGATCGTGCAGCACTTCACCTCGGTGAGCGACGCGATCTCAATCCCGATCATGGCCTACAACAACCCGGCCACGTCCGGGATCGACATGTCGCCGACGCTGCTCAACCACATGTTCGAGACGATCGCGAACGTGAAGATGGTGAAGGAGTCGACCGGCGACATCCAGCGTATGCTCGATCTCAAAGAGCTGTCCTCAGGTGAGCTTCCGTTCTACAACGGCAGTAACCCGCTCGTTCTGAAGGCGTTGCTCGCCGGAGCAAGCGGGTGGTGCACGGCGGCCCCGTGCCTGCGCCCGGGGCCCGCCATCGCGCTGTATGAGGCCGTCGTCGCCGGCGATACCGCGCGCGCGACGGAAATCTACGAGGAGCTTCTGCCGCTGCTCAGCTTCATCGTCTCCAAGGGCCTGCCCCCGGCGGTCAAGTCAGGGCTTGACATCCTAGGCGAGCCGGCCGGCGTCCCGCGGCTGCCGCTGCTTCCGCTGGATGCCGAAGACCGCACCCAGCTGGAGTCGATCCTCACCCATGTCTGATTGGAAGTGTCACCAGTACACGAGGGCTGGCTCGCCCTCCTCGCTGTCGCTGAAGGGGCGGTCCAGCCAGTCGAAACCCGTGTAGCTTGTAGAAGAGAGCGCCCTAAAAGTCCGGCGCGAGGTAGAGCTGGGTCAAGCGCGTCGTCGTCGAGCACTGAACCGCCCCGGGAAAGTTGGAGGTTTCCAAGAATCCCAGAGGCCAGGTCACACTGCCGTGCAACGTGTCTGTGAGCTCGCCGGGCTTACGGGTCCTCTACCAGTCTGCCCTCCTTCGGTGGATGGAGGTGAGTTGCGCATCTCCTCACAAAGTGGACTCGCGTCCAAGGTGATTACACGCAAACTGAGCCTGGGCAAAAACCTCGTCGTATTGGCCAGTCCGAGGCACCTGACCTTAGCCATCGGTCCATACGCAGGGCGAAAGCGCTGGCGTAACTTTCACCTCGGGTCCCGGCACGGCCGGGGATCACGTTTTCACACATATACAACAAGGGGGTCCACCCGTTATGAGTACCGGCACCGCCGCCGGGCTGCCCGCTGGCAGCTCGCAAGAGTCCGCTCCAAGGCTTCGCCCGCACGCCCTGGGGTTTCCACCGCTGCTGGCCCAGTCGGTCGCACTGATATCGCCCACGATGACCGCGGTGCTGATCATCGCCCTCGCCTTCGGTGACGCAGGACAGGGGACGTGGGCGGCCTACCTGTTCGGCACGGTCATGCTGCTGTTCGTTGTCCTCAGCCTCAACCAGTTCGCTCGACGGTCCGCGACGGCCGGATCGATGTATGCCTATACCGCGCGCGGCCTGGGGACCTCGGCCGGTGTCCTGTCCGGCTGGGCTCTGATCTGGTCTTACTGGGGTATCGCCACGGCGGGCCTCGCGGGATTCGCGATATTTGCGAAGGAATTTCTGTCCGGTATAGGGGTCCACGGCACGGTCTCGCCGATTTTCCTGTTCCTCGTCAGCGGTGCCGTCTGCCTGACGATCGCATGGAAGGACATCCGCGTCTCCTCTCTGCTGACGCTCGCGCTCGAGGCCCTCTCGGTCACCTGCATCCTGGCACTGGCCGCGGTGGTGCTGTTCAAGCACGGCCTGTCGGTCGACACGGCGCAGGTGAAGCTCCACGGCGTCAGCCTGAAGGGTATGGACTTCGCGATCGTCATCTGCATCTTCAGCCTGGTCGGGTTCGAGAGCGCGACGACGCTGGGCGGCGAGGCCAAGCAGCCGCTGCGCAACGTGCCGCGAGCGGTGATCTGGAGCCTGCTGATCACGGGTGCGTTCATGGTGTTCATGAGCTACATCGAGGTTTTCGCGACCAAGCACATGGGCGTGTCACTCGGCACCCTCGAAACGCCGCTGACAAACATCGCCTCGGCATACCAGGTGTCCTTCTTCCACATCCCAGTCGCACTCGGTGCGATGGTGAGCTTCTTCTCGCTGTCGCTCTCCTGCCTGAACGCCGGTGCCCGCATCATCTTCCCGCTCAGCGGCCACGGCTTGCTGCCGCGGCAGGCGCATGTTGTGCATCACAAGAACATGACCCCGCACGTGGCGCTCGCCTCATACGGCGCCGTGATCCTCCTCGTTGCGGCTATCTTCAATCTCACGGGGACCAGCCCCAGCACACTGTTCGGGGATGCCGGGACGATGGCGGCCTTCGGATTCCTGTCGGCATACTTCCTGATCACGATCGCTGCACCGTTCTACCTGCGCAAGCTCGGAGAGCTGAAGCATCGCAACGTGGCCATCGCGGTGGCGGCGTTCCTGTGCCTGCTGGTGCCGACGGTCGGCAGCTTCTACCCGGCGCCTCCCTATCCGGTGAACCTGTTCCCATACATATTCCTGGCGTTCATGCTCCTCGGCGGCGCGCGCCTCTATCAGATGCATCGCACGGCGCCCGAGACCCTCCCGTCGATCCAGCGTGACCTCGAGCTAGCGCTCGCGGAATCGGCGCACGACATCGCCGTCAGCGAGGAGCTGCACGAGGGGTTCCCGCACCGGCAGCGCATCACCGGCCCGGCGACTGCGGCTCCTGGTGCGACGACCGCTCCCACAGGCGTGGGGATGGTCTCGGCTACCACACAGAAGGAGTAGTGATCTGGCAAGGGGGTGGCCGCCGACGGCCACCCCCGCATCGAAATGCCGACGGTTCGGTAATCTCGGCGGGCTGGACGCGGGTGGAGCGAGAATAAGGTTGGGTGGACCCCCTTCCGTCTAGCTTCGTCCGCGTCCGGCGCGTCAGAGCGGGCGTGTTGCTCCCGGCGTCTCGGCGTCGTTCGATCGCCGCGATCGCCACGGCCGTCGCGCTCGGCCGGTACGCTAAACCCGCGATGGCTCTCGCGGACGAGCGATACATGTTGCTCACAACGTTCCGGCGCGACGGCACGCCGGTGGCGACGCCCGTCTGGATAACTCCGTATGACGAACACAGCGTCGCCTTCTGGACGAGCTCCGGCTCCGGGAAGGCCAAGCGACTCGCGCACACCCAGCGCGTGACCGTGCAGCCGTCCGATGCCCGCGGACGCGTGAAGCCCAGCACTGAGCCGGTCGAGGCGACCGCGCGTGTGGTCAGCGGCGAGGAGCTCGAGGCGATCCGCAAACGGGTGATCGCGAAGTACGGCTTTCAGACGAGAATCACCAAAGTGCTCGCAACCATCTGGGGCCTTCTCAAAGGTAAGCGCATCCCCTACGGGGACCGCGGGGTCATCGTGACACCGCTTGCATGATCGGGAGCGTCACCCTCAACACGGCGCCACCGTCGGGGGCGTTGTCGGCGTGCGCCTCGCCGTGGTGCGCTTGAACGATCGCCTTGACGATCGCCAGGCCGAGGCCGGACCCGCCGGGCCCGCGACTTCGCCCTCCCTCGGTGCGCCAGAAGCGATCGAACACCCGGTCCCCGGCGTCGGCCGGCAGACCGGGCCCGTGGTCGCGGACCTCAAGCACCGCTCGATCACCTTCGCGTCGGACGCTGATCTCGATCGCGGTCTCCGCGGGGGTGTGAATCACCGCGTTGCGGGTCTGGCCTGCACGCTGGATGAGCTCGCGAGCGAGGACGCCGCGTTCTGTGCCGACACCGGCACCCCCTGCATCTGGACGGCGCGCTACATCACCGCCAAGCGGGAGCGGCACATCTTCGGCTCGTTCTAGTGGGCATCGATGGCCAGCGCGATGCCCAACGCGCTCGGCATCGCGCTCGCCTATCCCGGGCGGCAGGTGATCGCGATCTGTGGCGACGGTGGCCTCGCGATGCTGATGGGAGAGCTGCTCACGATCGCCGAACGCAAGCTGCCGGTCAAGATCGTCGTGCTCAACAACGGAGGGCTCGAGTTCGTCAACATCGAGATGCAGGAGGCAGGGATCGAGCCGTTCGGCATCAAGTTCGAGAACCCCGACTTCGCCAAGCTCGCCGATGCGATCGGCATCACCGGCATCCGACTCGAGCAGCCAGGCGGCGTTCGAGACAGCGTCACCCGGCTGCTCTCCACCCCGGGGCCGGCGCTGCTCGACGCGGTCGTGGATCCCCACGCCCTGAGCCTCCCACCGCACATCACCTTCGGCGAGGCCGAGGGCTTCTCGCTCAGCCTCGCCAAGCAAGCGCTGCACGGCAACCTCGACGAGGTCATCGAGACCATCAAACGCAACATCCGCATCGTCTGACCCAGATCATGTTCGGAGAGCCCTGCGACAGGGACAACGACGAGCGCATAGCCGCGGCCGCTGCGGTAACGCTGTACCTGCGCGGCGGGGATTTGGTGGGTAGCTGATGCGGGTGAGGCTCGGCATCTTCGTCGTTCCAGACGCGACCGACCCTGCCTCGACGGTCGGGCAGATGCTCGCGGCCGACGAGACCGGTCTCGACTTCGTTGGCGTGCAGGACCACCCTTATCAGGGCCGCTTCTTCGATACGTGGACGTTGCTCGGCGCATACGGACCACGGATGCTGAGGCTCACAGGCCGGCTCGCAGACGGCTGGCTGCCCAGCCTCGGCGGTCACTACCTGACACCCGAGGATGTGCCCCAACGCCAGGCGGCGATCGACGAGGCCGCGCGAGCCGCCGGGCGCGATCCGGGCGACATCGAGAGGGCAGTGAACGTGATGGGTCTCGAGGGCACCCCGGCCTCTTGGGCTCAGCAACTCGCTCGCATCGCCACCGACCTGCACTTCTCAACGCTGCTCGTAGGCGTCCCCGACGACGATCCGATCGGCTTCATTCGCCGGCTCGGCGAGGACACCGCGCCGACCGTCCGCGAACTGGCGAGCTGACATACGGCGCGCGCGCCCGAAGCGCGGTCCGATGAACAACGACGAACTGTCGTCACCGCGGGCGACACGCCCGATTCGTGAGCGGGCCCGGGTGGACCGCTAGCCTTCGTCGTGGCCGTGGAAGGGTGGCAGAGCGGTTGAATGCACCGGTCTTGAAAACCGGCAGGCGGGCAACCCCCGCCTCGGGAGTTCGAATCTCCCCCCTTCCGTTTTCGTCAGGTGTGAGTGCGTTGCTCGAACTCTGCCTGGCCTTTCGCTGGGCGTCGCCGGATCGGCGGGTGACGGTCAGCGGGGACGGTAGACATCGGCGCGATGCGCGATCGCGACGACCGTGATCGAGCGGGTCGCGTCGTCGATGCGATAGATGATCCGGTAGGGCCCGCGGCGCGCAGACAGGTACCCCTCCAGCTCGAAACGCAGAGGCTTACCCAGGCGTCGGGGGTTGGATGCGATCGCGTTGAGGGTCTCCATGATCGCCGCGGCGACTGATATGGGCAGGCGATCGATCTGGCGACGCGCAGGGGGCGCGACCAGCAAGTCCCATCGTGGCTCGCTCACGCTGCAGCGTCGCGGCGATTCTGGAGCTCAGTACGCAGTTCAGCAAGCGTGGTGGCCTGCTCTCCGCCGGCGAGTGCCTGCTCACTCTCGTGGATCTGTGCCATGAGTGCCGGATCGGAAAGGATTGAGAGGGTTTCCTCGAGGCTCTCCAGGTCGTCGTGGCTGATCAGGACTGCGGCCGGCTTGCCGTTGCGTGTGAGCACTATACGGTCGTGCTGGTCCTCTACGCGGTCCACCAGCTCAGAAAGATGCGCCTTGACAGAGGAGAGGGGCAGAGTCTCGGACATGACCATTATTCTAGTCATCTTTGTCACGGGCGTCAAGAGGGGCCGAAACGCTCCTCATGGAGCCTTCGGATCAGAGGCCATGGAGATTTCGAGGACTTTCCCGCCATCTCCGTCTTCTCCTTCGGGTCGCGTACTAGGCCTTTACGATAAGGTAAAGGCGTGGCGCGCATCTCCAGCAAGCATCAGGTGACGCTCCCGGTCGAGTCGTTGAAGCGGGCGGGCCTCAGAGTCGGCGATGAGGTCGCGATCGAAGCTGATGGAGCAGACCGCATCGTCGTCCGCCGCGTTTCGCGCGATGCGGAGCGAGCGCTGGGTGTGTTCGACGGCTTGTACGAGCCTGGCTACCTGGAGACGCTTCGCTCGGGCGAGCGGGCGTGAGCGGCTGCGTCCTGGACACCGACGTTGTAATCGCGGCGCTCGATCGGCGCGACCGGCACCACTCCGAGGCTGCCAGGGCGATCAGGGCGATGTCTGAGCAAGGCGTGCCGCTGCTGCTGTCGCTGATCAACTACGCAGAGACGCTGGTCAGACCCGCCGAAGACGAGAGCACGCTGCGCACGGCACGAGATGCGCTGGCTGCTTTGGGGGTCGCGCTGATCGCTCCAACGCCGCCGATCGCCGTGGACGCGGCGCGGCATCGGGCGTTGAACATCAGCCTCGCTGACGGGTTCGCGCTCGCCACGGCGCGGGCATACGACGCGCAGCTGGCGTCGTTCGATCGCCGAGTTCGACGTGCGCTCCCAAAGGTCGGGCTGCAGCTCGCGCCGCAGTTGAGCTGACTTGCGCGGCGCTTGAATCACGCTCACCGCGCCGCCAGCATCCCCCGCACGGCCTCCTGGAAGGCGCCGGTGGTGAAGCACTGCGGCTCAGCGAACTCCTCCATCGCGATCGTCGTCTCCCAACTGCCGTCGGCGGCTGCGCGCAGCAGCGGCTTGGTCATCGCGAGCGCGTGCTCGGGCAGCTTCGCGATACGGTCGCACCACGCGTCGGCCGCCTGCAGCAGCTGCTCGTGCGCGACGACTTCGTGGACGAGCCCGAGCTCGAGCGCGCGCTGGGCGTCGAGCTGCTCGCCGCCCGCGTAGTAGGCGAACGCTCCCTGGTAGCCGAGGCGCCGCGTGAGCGCCCACGACGTGCCGACCTCGGGAAGCAGGCCCAGGCGCCCGAAGGCGGGGACGATCCGCGCGCGCTCGGACGCGATCGCCAGGTCGCAAGTCAGCGCCCAGGCGAGCCCGACGCCGGCGGCGGGGCCGTTGATGGCGGCAATGAACGCGACGTCGCTGCGCGCTATCAGCCTGGCGATCGCGCCGAACTGGTGGCGAATCCAACGCCAGATGTCGGTGGTGCCCTCGACCGATGCGAGCGCAGCGGGCGCGTCGTTCATCATCCGCAGATCGCCGCCCGCGGAGAAGCCCGGGTCGGCGCCGGTGAGGACGATCGTGCGTATCGCGCGGTCGGACACGAGCTCCTCGAGCGCCGCCTTCAGTTGCAGGACCAGCGGCGCGCTCAGAACGTTGAGCTTGGCGGCGTCGTCGAGCGTGACGAGCGCGCGATCCTCGCCGCGCTGCACGTCGACGAGGGCGTCGGGGTGCTCGCGCCCGCTGGACAGGAGGTCATCGTAAAAGGTCATCGCGTCTCCTTGTTCTCCTTCAGGGTCTGCCACGCGGCGTCCGCGAGGACGCCGGCTACGGCGGTGGGTACGCGCTTGCCGCGGCCGGCCACCCAGTGGCGGGTGTACTCGTGCGCCGGCCCTAGCCACAGCGCGTCGATGAGATCGATCGGCAGGCTGCGCAGGACGCCGTAGTGGACGTGCGTCTCCCACCACGCCGTCGTCTGCGCGAAGAACCAACGGTTGTGCTCGCGCAGGGTGGCGTCCTCGTCGGGTCGCTCGCCGAGTAGGAACGCGGCCGCGACGCGATTGGAGCTGACCCACCGCAGATAGAAGCGCACGCCTGCCTTGACGCCGCCCTCGGCGTCCGCGTGGGCGCGAAGCTCGGCCACGAAGCCCTCCTGGAAGTCGCGCGTGAGCTCGTCATACAGCGCCGCCGCGAGCCCGGCCTTGTCGGGGAAGTGGTGGTAGAGCGCGCCGACGCTCACGCCCGCCTGGCGGCGGATGTCCTCGAGCGTCGCCGCCAGCGCGCCGTCCGCCTCGAAGCGCTCGAGCGCCGCGCGCAGAAGGCGCTCGCGGGCGCCGACTCCGCTGCGCCCGGCCGGGCGTCGCTCGCTCGCGCTGGGCGCAGACGCAACTGGCATACAGAGATATTATCGATATTGACAGAGGATTCCTCTGTCGATCAGGCCGCGCCTCAGGCTTGCGGCACTTCACGCGGGGGCCGCCTCAGGCTTGCGGCGTCCACCCCGAAAGCCCCTCCCACGTCTTTCCCAGCGTCGCGGCAGAGGGGGTTGCAGAGCGTGTGAGACGGGGCCATACGCCGCCGACGGCGATCGCCAAGGAGCTTCCCAACGCTAGCCAGCTACCCCAGCTCAGCGACAGCGAGAAGACTTCTTCCGCGGCGACGGGCTTGGCGACCATGCGAAACAGAACGCAGATGGTCGCCGTCAGCCCAATCAGCGCGATCTGACCGTCGCTTACCTGTGAGACGCCGGCGAGGCGCGACAGCGCCGAGACGAAGGCAGCCGCGGCGAGGATCAGCAACACGATGTGCGCGTACTTCAGCGCTTGGTCTGCGCTCAGCGTCGCGACTTGCCGACCGGCGAGCGCGTTGAAGCGGCTGGCCACGCCCTGCGCCTGGCTTTGCAACGCGGCATTGCCGAACTGCACGGCCAGCTTGCTGAACGCCTGCTGGGCGGATGTGGCACCTGCGGCTGTCACGCTGAGCGCGTACCAAGGCTGGAACACCGACACTGCCAGCAGCGGCGCCCCCACAGCGGCGATGAGACTCCCGATTCGCGGACCGTCCTCGGCCATGGCACCCTAGATCGGCTCGCTGACGCTCGAGCTTGAGCCGCTCAGTCGGCGCTCGTCCACGAGCCGACTCGAAAGACAAGAGCTGAGGCTAGTTAGTGCCGGCGGCGGTGCGGGTCCGCACACGGCACTGTCGTGTGGGCGTGCGGCTGCGAGCCGTCCTGGAACGAGAAGGTGGCCGCGAACGGGAACCCGCCGCGTGGGCATGTGCTGGGCAGGAGGATGCCCTTGGGCGTGTAGGCGAGCGTGTTGCCTTCCGCCTGTTCGTAGTAGGTGAGCCCCTGTGGTCCAAGGGTCACGCGCAGCGAGACGATCGCGACGTCGGGTGCCCCGGGGACGCTGGGGATGATGGGCAGCTGCATGTTCAGGCGACCGCCGAACGGTGGACCGCTGGGTAGCAGTTGTGCGGGCGAGAGGATCTGCGTGTTCACGGGACTGGGGCCGGAGGCGTACAGCAGGAGTGCGATGTGGCCTTCCTCGTCCGGCGCGCGAGCGATCGAGAGCGACGCGTTCTCGGTGACGAGCTCCGAGCCGAAGCGAAGCTCCGCGACCGCGTCGCCGCGGCCCATGATCGAGTTGGCGGGGCATCCGCTCGCGCCCGCAGCTTCGATCGACGAGGCCGAGCAGACGGCCAAGCCGAGCCCGCTGAGCGCGAAGCCGAGGTTCTGCGGGTATCGCACTTCGACTTCGGTCAGTGCGGATGGGATCCGGCCCGCGGGGGCTTGTATTTGGAGGTCGAGGTCGATGGTCGTGGATGCGCCGAGTCGATACGGGGTGAACGAGGCGCCGAGCGTCACCGCTTGAGTGGCGAGCGCGGTCGTGGCCGGGTACAGGCAGAGGAACACCGTCGCCAGTGTGCCCAGGGCGACTCGCACAGATCGACCTACGCTAGCCACGAACGTGTCAGTAGCTGAGGCTGCCCGTCGTCTTGATGACGAGCGCGTAGTTGTCCCGGTCGAACGTGCCGTACAGCCCTCCGCGACCGTGTGCATGAGCGTACCGGCCGCTGCCGCCGGTCACGGTGAGCGTGCCGGAGAAGCTTTCGTAGGTGCCGGACCCGTGTGGCGTGGCGGTCCCGTGACCGTCGATCGACCCGCCGCTCGCGTAGATCGTGAACGAGCCGGTGAAGGTCGTTCCCAGATCGAGGCGCACGCGCATGCTCCCGGGCAGCGTGCCGGTCGCCTTGCCTTCGTCGATCAGCAGCGACCCCGAGGACTTCACGTAGTGCAGATGGGCGGTGTCGGTCGCGTTTAGGACGTGCGCGGAGTGCGCGCGTCCGGCGCGGTGACCCGTATCGGCGCCGGCGGTCACGGATTGCGTCGCCGTGGCAAGGCAGCCGGCGACAAATGCGCCGCAAAGGGCGCTCGTGACTATGCGGCGCACGTGCTGGGTCATCTGACGCTCCGATCGTCGACTGCTGTTGTAACGCGTCGCAGCGCGAGTTGATGCGCTCCGCTGGGCGCTGCGCTCGGCGGAGCGTCGGCCGCCCTGCCGCCGAAGCGTCTCGAGCGGGTGCTGAAGTGCGTGAGCGAGTCCTCGAACGCGGCGCGGGAGAAGTCGGGCCACATCTCCTCGCGGAACACGAGCTCGGAGTAGGCGGCCTGCCAGAGAAGGTAGTTCGACAGCCGCTGCTCGCCGCCCGTGCGGATGATCACGTCGGGGTCGTGCAGGTCGGGCGCGTAGAAGCAGCGGCGGAAGTCCTCCTCCGTGCCTCCCTGGAAGCGCTTGGCGGCATCGAGGATCTCCGCGCGCCCGCCGTAGTTGAAGGCGATGCACAGCGTGATGCGACGGTTGGCTTTCGTCAGCGACTCGGCCCAGTCCATCAGGGCGCCCAGCTCGCCCGCGGCTTCGTCGCGTCGGCCGATGAAGCGCATGCGAACGCCGTCGGCGTGCAGCTCGGGGGTCTCCCTCTCGATGCGCGCCGCGAGCGTGCGGATCAGCTCGCGGATCTCCTCGGCCGGGCGCGACCAGTTCTCGGTAGAGAACGAGTAGACGGTCAGCTCCTGCACCCCCAGCTCGATCGCGTCCGCCAGGCGCGCCTTGAGCGTGTCGGCGCCGGTCTCGTAGCCAGCCGACACCGGCAGTCCTCGCGCGCGTGCCCACCGGCGATTGCCGTCGGCGATGAGCGCGACATGACGCGCAGGCGGCTGCGAGTTCCCAGGGCGGGAGGGCATCGTCGCTATTCGTTCATTTTTTTATGTATATGGATGTGCGTACGTCGTGAGATTTCCAAGGGAGCGTGCTCGTACTCGCTTGGCGAGCCGCCAGGTGCGCATCAGGGCGAGCGTCGGCGTGATCAGCGGCCGCAGCTCTCTCTGTATGCGGCGGGTCACCGGCGACGCCAGATCGCTGGTGGCGCTCGGTGCGGAGGTGTAGTAGGCCGCGACACCCGCCATTGTCATCAGGTGATGCGCGCTGGCGGGTGCGTCGCGTGCCCGCGTGGCGGCCTGTTGGGCGACGTGTACCAGACGCTGTCCGAGTGCCGACCTGTCGTCGTAATGGTCGATGTAGGCGAGCGTGCCGTCTGCCGCGTCCTGCTCGTAGTCCACGACGCTGTCGAGCATCGTGCTGAGAACCCCCAAAGCCAGGTAGACCTCGTCGATCGCCGCGGCGTGCTCGGCGGTTGTGCGCTCGTCTCCCGCGAGCGCTATCAGCGCGTGAACGGTGAGCACCGAGGACGCGGAGCCCGCCAGGTACTCGCGCCATTCGAGGCCAGAGCCGTTCGTCGTCTGTCTGGCCCATCGCTCGGCTATCGAGGTGTTGCTGAGTGCCGCGGCGTGGGTCAGCGCCTCCGCTTCCGCGCAGCGTGCGGCTGCGCGCCGCATCGTCGGTGCGAGCGCTTGCGCCCTCGGAAGGCACGCGAGCGTCTCTCCGACGGTCATCGCGAGCTCCCGCAGGTATCCGCCGTCGGATCCGGATGGACGGTGGCGGTAGTAGTCCTCATCGAGCCCTGAGCTGGGATCGAGCGCGTCTGTGAAGGCCTTGAACAGCTGGCGGCCGTTGGCGAGCGGATCTGGTGTGCGCTGCTCGGTGAGGCCGTCCAGGTAGTCGTACATCAACTCGAGCGCGACGATCCCGCGGATCGTGGCTGTGCGGTGGCGGCGGGGGGTGAGGGTGGCGAGCGTCGCCGCGACCTCTGCGGCGAAGCCCTCCTCTTGCAGCGTGTGCAGCGCGAGGGTGCGCAGCTCGGGATCCTCGATCTCGATCGCCCGTGCTCTCCAGCGCGCGAGCTGGACGCGCACCTCCGGCGCGACGGTCGTCCAGTAGCGCGCGTTGGCGAGCACCAGCGCGAGGCCCGCGCGCGCCAACAGCCGGCGGTCGGCGAACACCGTCGATGGCTCCAGAGAGTCGTGGGAGGAATCTCCGCTCATCTCCCTCCTCTAATCCTCCCCGAAGGCGAGCGTGGGAGATACGCGCGAGGCGAGGAATCCGGGTACGGCCGCGAGCGCCAGCACGACGAGCACCACCAGCACGAAGATCTCGAGTGGGCGTCTTGCCGTCACGAGGCTGGCGACCGGGAACCCGGTGACGTGTTTGAGGTAGCTGTCGATGATGAGCTGTCCGTAGACGCCGGCGAGCGCTCCGGTGACACAGCCCGCACACAGCATCACGAGCGCTTCGACAAGCAGCAGCCGGCGCAGCTGGGCGGGTCGTGTGCCTTCCAGGCGCAGTGAGGCGAGCGATATCCGCTGCTGCCAGATGCTCGAGCCGAGCGCGGCGACCATGGCGATGATCGTCGCGGCCAGCAGCAGCTTCTCGATCTCCCCAAGCTGGCCCAGTCCTTCGCCGCCGGAAGCTTCGATTCGCGCCGCGCGCGTGCTCGGCGTGATCACTTCGAGTCCGCTGTCTCCTCCGAGCTGACGTTCGACCGCCGCTTTCGCCTGAGCGAGGTTCGAGCCCGGCTCCAGATCGACGCCGAGGGCGGTGAGCGCCGAGGTCGCGAAGGCTCGTGCGTAGTCGCTGGTGTTCATGAAGATCACACCAGTGGGCCAGCCGAAGTTGGTGCTCGTGGCAGCGAGACGGAGCTCTGTGATGCCCGTAGCGGTGGGGAGTCGCACCGTGCCTCCGACATCGAGGTGGTGTTCGCTCGCGATCTGCTTGGAGAGCACGATCCAGCCACCTTCCCGTAGCCGCCGAGCCGCCGTCGCGGCTTGTCCCTGAAGAACCTGGCCTTCGAGCACCGATGTCGTCGCGTTGGCCGGGCGTGCGATGATCCATGGCCGCCGGTCGCCCCAGTCGATGAAGCTCCCCTGGTAGGCGCCCACCCCGGACACGGCCGGCAGCGCCGCCGCACGCGCGGCGTAGTCGCGCGCCGGGAACGAGACGGTCGCCTGGTTGTCGAGCGGGCTGATGACCCACAGTTGCGCGTCGCCGGAGAAGCGGTGGGCGACCTGACCGATGCCGCGCAGGAGATCGCCGCGGGCGCCGCCCAGCGCCATGCTCCCGAACAGGGCGACGGCGCCGGTCGCGGCGAGCGCCATCGAGCGAAGCGTGGTCGCTCGCAGCCCGGTCAGCGCGACCGGCAACAGCGTCAGCCGCTGGTAGCGCTCGCCGATCAGGGCGGTGGCGCGCATGACACCGGCCAGTGCGATCGGGACGGCGAGCATCGTCGCGAGCGCGAGCAGTACGCACGCGGCCAGGGCCGCAGGTGGCACGAGCGCGAACAGCGCGCTCGCCACCAGCAGCAGCCCGAGGGAGGTCGCCGTGAGCCTGTTGCGAGTCTCGGTGCTGAGCTGATTTCCGGGGGCGCCATCGTCGGCGTAGACGGCGTCGCTGGCCCGCCCGCGCCGCAGGTCGAGCAGCGGCGTGCAGGCGCCGAGGCAGCTCGCGAGCAACCCGCAGGCCAGGGCGATCAGCATCGGCCTCGCTCCGACGACGGTGGCGGACCCGAGCGTGAACGCCTGGGAGAGGTAGCCGGTCGACTGGTGGAACAGCCCGACCGCGAGCGCGTACCCGGCGAGCAGGCCCACCGCGGATGCTGCCAGCCCCAAGCACAGCGCCTGGAACATGACCATCTGGCCGATCGCGCCGCGTCTGGTCCCGTCGACGCGCAGATCGGCGATCGTCTGGCGGCGCTCGGGCGCGGTCAGGAGCATCGCGTTGAAGGCGAACAGGAACCCGAGTAGCGCGCTGATGGCCGCGAACAGCCCGCTCGCCTGATCGCTCGGCCCGAGCGCCTGGTGAAGCAGCGCGAGATCCTGATCTGAGCGGGCGACGGTCAGACGTCCGCCCGTCAGGCCGACGAGGGCTTTGCGCACCGATGCTTCGGCGCCCGGCTCGGTCTCGATCAGGATCCTCGAGATGCGGCCCGGCTGGCCCGCGAGCGTCTGCAGGTAGCTGAGCGGCACGACGGCGATACGCGCACCGGCGAGCGCACCGGCGGCTTCCCTGCCGAGTATCGCCGAGATCTTGCGGGGATAGGCGCGGCCGCGGAGCAGCAGCGACAGCGCTGGCTCGTCTTCGCCTGTCGCTGTGGGGGGCAGCCTCAGCGCGCTGGCGGTGGCGGTGCTGAGGCTGATGCCGTCGGCGGAGAGGGACTGACGTGGGATCGTGTGGGCGAGCCCGTCGAGCGTGGCGAGGCTGAGGTCCGCTCCCGCGAGATACACGGCTACACGCCGGCCGCTGGGGCCGACGATGGTCGCGGTCTCTTCGAGCAGGGGCGCCGCCTGGCGCACGCCCGGCAGGCGTTCGACCCGCGCCAGCAGCGATTCGCCGAAGCCTTCGGGGCCTCGGGTTCGCACTTGCAGGTTCGCCGGGCCGATGACCGTGTGCACGACTTCGCCGGCCGAGCCGGCGATGCTGCCGTTGGCGATCAGCGTCGCGGAGACGAGCGCGACGGCGACGGCGACGCCGAGGCCGGCGAGCAGCTCCTGCGCCGCGTGGACCCGCAGCCGGTTGCGATACAGGTAGGCGAGCGCGTAGGGGCCCATGAAGGGGCGGGACCTGATGGCTGGTCGATCGGTCGCTGTCACATGAGCCTTCCGTCGCGCAGCGCGCAGCTGCGGTCGGCGATCTCCAGCGCGGCAAGGTCGTGGGTGACCAGCAGCACCGCGGCGCCCCGCTCGTGCGCGATCGAGCCGAGCAGCTCTACGATCTCGCGGCCGCGCGCGCTGTCGAGGTTCCCGGTCGGCTCGTCGGCGAGGATCAGCCGCGGCTCGCACGCGAGCACCCGCGCGATCGCGACTCGCTGGCACTCGCCGCCGGACATCTCAGATGGTGTGTGGCCGATCCGCTCGCCAAGCCCGACTCGCTCCAGCCATGGCTTGGCGCGCTCTTGCGCCTCTCGCATCCGCATGCCGCCGACGAGCAGCTTGCGCGCCGCGTTCTCGAGCGCGGAGGCTCGTGGCATCAGCCGGAAGCGTTGGTAGATGAAGCCGACATCCCGCAGCTGGTATTCGCTGATCTGCCGCTCGGACAGGGAAGCGAGGTCGCGCCCGTCGTAGCGGACGGTGCCGCTGTCCGGTTGCATGAGTGCCGCGATCATCAGCAGCAGGGTCGTCTTCCCCGAGCCGCTCGGGCCGTGCAGGGCGACCATCTCGCCCGCGTTGACTCGCAGCGTCAGGCCGTCGACGGCGTGGACCTCTTCGCCTGCGCCCCGGTAGCGCTTTACGACGTCCGCGAGCTCCAGCACTGGTGCGGCTATCTTCTCACGGCCCAGGTCAGACGGGCGCTCACGCGCTCGCTGCCCGGCTTGCTACGTCGCGCAGTTGGACGACGGGGGCGAGCTCCGGGGATTGCAGCTCGCCGTGCAGTTCGCCGCCCGCCAGAGACAGTGCGCGGTCGGCGCCGGCGAGGCAGGTCGTTTCGCCGACGCTCATCAGCACGGAGGTGCCCTCGTCGGCGAGGCTGCGAAGCAGAGACAGAATGCGATCGCGTTCGAAGACGTCCACGCCAAGAGTGGGCTCGTCGATCACGAGCAGGTTTGGCTGGTGCACGAGCGAGCGGGCGATCCCGACGAGCACCGTCTCGGTGACGTCGAGCTCACTTGGCTTGAGGGTCGCGCAGTGCGACGCGTTGACTCGTTTGAGCGCCGCGTGCGCGCGGGTGCGTGCCGATGGGCCATGTATGCCGCGCGTCAACTGGGCGGTGATCAGCCGGTCGATAACGAGCTGTCCTTCGGTCGGACGGAATGTCTTGCGGCAATAGCGAATCTGCTCGCGCAGATCCTCGCCACCGCGAGCGTTCAGAGTGCGTCCGCGCAGCGAGACGACTCCCTCATCGGGTGGCTCGAGGCCAGCCGCGATGCGCAGCAGTGTCGAGCGCCCGGAGTTGCGCCGACCCCAGACGGCGACCAGTTCTCCAGCGCTCAGCTCGAAGGAGACGTCTCGCAGCGCGACGCGTTCGAGCTGCCCGCGACCGTAGCGCTTGCCGACGCCGGCGAGCTCAAGCAGGGCCATTGTGGCGGCCTCGGTCCGCCGTCGTGCGAAGCTCTCTACGCGCGTACTCGATCCATGGGAGTTTGGCTTCCATCGCCAGCCGCTCCTCCTCGCCGGCGAGGCGATCCGCCAGCGTCCCGGAGGCATCGGGCACCGCCAGCTCTACATCCCGTGGCCGAGCCCTCGTCGCCTGCGCCAGGCACATCTGCTCGTAGCGATCGAGGACGGCAAGCGCGGCTTCGGGTGCGAGCGCGGCGAGTTCGCGCGCGAACAAGCTGGCGCGCCGACGGTCCTCTGCGGCTTGCCCCATCAGGTGCTCCTGGTAGCGCAAGACCCCCTCCTCGGTGGCTCGGTAGTGCAGCCTGGGCTGCCGGGAGGCGACACTAGGAAAGGGCTCGCTGGTGGCTTCGATCATGCCTCTGACCGCGAGACTGTCCAGCGCGGTGTAGATCTGCGACGGGCTGCTGAGCTTCAAGAGATCGCCGTAGTTGCGTTCGAAGCGCTGCAAGATCTCATAGCCATAGCTGGGCCGCTCGATCATCAGGCCGAGCACGGCCCAGTTCACCGGCGAGCGCATCGCCCCAGTACCTGCTTCCCTGAGTGCCCTCCCAAGCATCTATAGGGGAATGATACACCGAAAACAGGCAGGTTCACGTAGGCCAAGCTCCTATTCACAAAGTAGAATCTTCTGCTTCTCGAATATTTGGGCCGCTGTCTCGCTCACCGCGTCGAGGCGCGTGCTACGCGACGGGGCGGGTGTGCGCCCATACCGGCATCAGGGCGTACACACAGGCGGCGATACTAGCCAATCCCACAGCACCACCGCGCGGCAAAGGATTCACAAACTAGAACCTTCTAGCACTGGGCTTGCGATTAAGCCGGATCGCGGCAAGGATGCGGGTCGGGATGAGGGAAAAAGAGTGACTGTGCCTATGAGGGCCAGATGGTCGGCGTATCGCGAGGCAGGCCGCTCGGCGTCCCCGCTCGCCCAGCGCGCATCCGAGCCCGCAGGAGCTTGGGTACCGCTCGACCCCTCCGAGTGGTACTCAGGGACAGCTGGCACCGCGTCGTCGGCGCCCAGCCTCATCCCTGGCGCCGCGGCCATCTCCCCGGATGGTCGCGGCGCCACCCCCGTCGGCAATTGGCCGCCTCTGTGTTCGCTTGGCGCGCCCCCGTGCGGACGGCTCCACTTCCTAGACCAAAGACTGTCCTTGCTCAGCGCCCAATCCGGCTCGACGGGCGCGGCCTCCGCCTCCCCCCGGCGTCTAAGACGCCCAAGTCATCGGCAGGGCCCGTGGCCTCTGGGGCCGTCTGCTCGAGTGTGCTCGAGTGCGCTCCCCACCCTTTCACTGGTTACCCGTGAAGGTTTGAGCGGGGCGCTCGTCAATCTTATGAGGGGCGCCGCAGAGCGGACAACCTTCTGCCCGTCTGCGCGACGGCGCTCAGTGTGCGCTCGAGCTTGGGCGTTGGCCCGGGTGAGGCGCGCTGTCCAACAAGACCGGCGCCGGAGCGCTTCTCTTTGTCCGGATGGCACCCCGGCACCGGGTGATACGAAAGGAAGTTCTAGCAGATGGGAAGAAATAGGTCAATGTATAGACAGACATTCCTCACCCTCGTGGCGGTGTGCGTCATGAGTGTGGTCGGAACGGCAACAGCCTCGGCCTACACGAACCCGATCCTGGAGAACGCGAAAGGCGAACACGTCACCAAACTGAAATTCACAGGTCACGATCAGGATGGAGGAGGCGTAGCGCTCGAGAATAAAGCCCTAGGGGACAACGGCGTATGTAACAGCGAGGAAGGTACGGGAGAACTCAGCACGACCGGTACCGGGTCCGCGGCCAAGACGTCGGGTACGGCGACGTTCACCTTCAAGGGTTGTAAGGAAACACAAGAGTTGAGCAGGTGTGAGACCGGCGAAACGTCCGGCGAAATGGTATACAAAACCTCGCTCTCGTTGGTGTGGCTCGGCAAGGAATCCGAAGAAAGACTCGGCTGGCTGGCCGCAATCGCTCCGGAGTCCAAAAAACCCGGTAACGGTGAAGGCGGCAAACTGAAATTTACCTGTGCCGGGAAAAACGGAATCAAGAACGAACTCGAAGGCGGGTTTGTCGCGACGCCCGGCGGATGGGGACTCGGTGAAACAACACGTACCCAAGGTTCGATCGAAGCAAGAATAAGCGAGTTTCCAAAGCAAGAATTTACGAAGTACACGGAGGAAGGCGTCGAACAAGAAAGCACCTTTTGGTCCAAGTTGCAGACGTTCGCGTTTGAACCCGCCGCGACGGAGTTCGAACAATTTATGATGCTTTCGGAAGCGGTGAAGATCGTCAAGAGCTAGGCAGCCACTCGTCGGCGAGATAAATGGTGGTGCGTGGGGCCCCAGCGGTCCCACGCACCGCTCGCAGCGATTACCGGAAAGAAGCCACGTAATCCACGACCACATAACCAACCAAGCATCGCCCGGATGTTCGAGCCGTCCGAAAACCACAGAGCGGTGGCCGGCCGGGCCGAATACTCGGATCATGCACTAAGGAAAGATAAAACAATGAAAAGCATAAAACCCCACTTGACACCAAGCACCGCAATCGCCTTCCTGGCACTAATCTTCGCCCTCACCGGCGGCGCCTTCGCCGCGACGGGCGGCGGCAGTAATCCTTCGCACGCGACGCTGATCGCCTCAGCATCCAAGGCCAAGCACAAGTCAAAGACCGGCCCCCGCGGCCCCGCCGGCCCCAAGGGCGCGACCGGCGCAACGGGAGCGACGGGGCCGCCCGGCGCCACCGGCGCCACCGGCCCCGGCGGTCCGCAGGGACCGCAGGGCGCCGCGGGTACTAACGGCACCGATGGCACGAATGGCGAACCGGGTAAAAACGGCGAAAGCGTGGTCAGCAAAGCATTCGCCGGTGAAAAGGAAAAATGCAAAGAAGGCGGCAGTGAATTCACCGCGGCCGAAGGCAAGAAGACCTATGCCTGCAACGGCGAGAAGGGCGTGATTCACCCGGGCGAAACCCTTGCTCCCGAAGCCTCCGAGACCGGCGCATGGTCATTCGGCTCGATCGAAAGCACGTCGCTTGGGGAAGGTGGCCTTCTGTATGTACCGGTGGCGTCCTTCGCCATTCCGTTGGAAAAATCCCTGGGAGAAGCGGAAGTTCATTACATCAACAAGCGTGGCGAAGAAGTCCTTGAATCGGGACCGATTCCAAACACGGGCGCGTGCAAAGAAGGAACCGCTGAAAAACCGATGGCGGCGCCTGGCAACCTTTGCGTGTATGCCCACGAAGAAGAAGATGTAACGACTAATTCCGGAATAATTCACAATCCAGCCAACAACCACGAAGGCGCCGGAACAACCGGGGCGGAGCAGACCTTCATTGTGGGAGTAGGTCACGCGAAGGGTTATGGCACCTGGGCGGTGACCGCGCCCGCCGCATAGGAACACGCTGTCTCCCCGGGGGGCTTCGGCCCCTCGGGGCGCCAGCATAAGCGACACACCACACGAACACATTCAGACACAGACAAATGCACCACCCCACTGAGAAAGGCACGTAAATGAGCAAGTCAAGCCACAACATCGGATCCGTGCTTCACCGCCTCGGTGTCGCTGGGCCCGTGCGCTCGCGTACCTTTCAAGGGGCTGGTGCGCTCATCGCCGTCTTGGGCTCGCTCGTGTTCGCCAGTGCCCCCGCCCAGGCCGCGATCGCGCATAAATATATTTCATCGCTCACCGGGGAGCCCGGCGGCTTCTTCGGCTCTGAGGTGTGCGGTGTGACGGTCGATCCCGCTACCCAGGATCTCTATGTTGCCGATCCTGGAAATAATGTGATCGACATCTTCGAACCTTCGGGCGGCGACTACACGTACAAGTCGCAGATCAGCGGCTCGAGCGTCCCGGGAGGCTCCCTCATCGACGAAAATGGGCCCTGTGCGGTCGCGGTAAGTGATGTAACCGGTGATGTTTATGTGACGCTCGGCCCGCAGCCGGTGAACGCTGAAGGATACGAAACGCCATCAGTCTATGTGTTTGACGCCCTGGGTGACTGGATCAAGACGATAAACGGTTCTGGTACGCCCGAAGAAGGTGGTACGCCCCAGGGCAGACTCGACGCAGGCCCCCTGTATGTGGCTGTAGACCAGTCCAGCGGCGACGTCTATGTCTACGGTGTCGACGGTTTTCCCGATGTCCAGGGCGGCGGCAGCTACGCCGATCGGTTCAATTCCGCAAACGAATATATATCGCAGTTCAAGAAGTTGGAACGTCTTGAAGGATTGGCTACCAACTCTAGTGGCGATGTCTACCTCTACGGTGGGGGCGATGTCTATGAGTTCAACTCCGCCGGAGGCCAGATCGCCCAGATCGCTGCGGGCAAAAATGGTAATGAATACAGCGGCATTGCAGTTGACGCGGCGGGCGACGTGTACGTCACTCATGAGGGAAGCTACGAACATACTACGAGCCAAGAACGGAAGGTGCCGGTCCCGGTCGAAGAGTTCGACCCCGCGGGTGAATTGCTCGGCCAGATCGAGGGTGTCCCGGGTCGTGCGTTCAGCATACCCGAAAGCGTAACGGTCAATGCCATTGGGGACGTGTTCGTCGCCAATGGCAGTTCCTTGGGCGTGCTCGACTCCCCGGGCGCGGTAGATGTTTTCGGCCCAGGCGTCGTCGTGCCCGGCACAACGTTTGCGGCGCCCCCGCCGTCGAGTGTGAGTCCGACGATCGCTGCGCTGAGCGGCAGCGTCAATCCGACCGGGGTGCTGGTGACCTCGTGCGAGTTCGAATACGGCACGGAAGCGGGCGTCTACCCGGACAGTCAGGAATGCGAACAGAGTCCGGCGGACATCGGTTCGGGCACGAGTGCGGTGACGGTCAGCGCGACCCTGAAAGGCCTTGCGGCGAACACCACCTATTACTTCCGTCTGAACGCCGCCAACGCCAATGGCAATGCCTACGAAGCTAATCTCCTCAGTGAAACCTTTGTGACGCCCGGGGCTCCACGCGTCAACAATGAGTCCGCGGAAGTAAATTCGACTGAAAAAACCGGCCAGACGCACGCGACGCTGCAGGCGACAATTGACCCCGACGAACGCGAAACAACCTACCACTTCGAATACGGTGAAACGGAATCATACGGGACCAGCGTTCCTATTCCCCCCGGCGTCATGGCTGCCGGTGGCGTGCCCGAACCGGTCACGGCCAAACTGAGCGGGTTGTACGTCGGCACCACCTACCACTACAGGGTGGTCGCGAGCAACGAATGCGAAGCCGGCAAAACCTGCACTGGTTACGGCCCTGATCAGACATTCACGACAGTCGCGGCCGCGTTGATCCAAGAGTCGGCCGCAAACGTGACTGACACCAGCGCGACGCTGAAAGCGCAGGTCAACCCATTGGGTAGCGACACTACCTGTCAGTTTCAGTACATCACGGATGCGAGCTTCCGGTCGACAGGCTATGAGACCGCCGTCTCCCTGCCGTGCACGGCCGGCCTTGGCGAAGGCGAAACGTTCGTGTCTACGAGCGTTGTGCCGCAAGACCTCGCCCCAGACACCGTCTACGACTACCGCGTCGTGACCGCCAGTTCACTCGCTCCCGCGGGCGTCGACGGGCCCGATCAGACGTTCACGACACAACCATTGGGCAGTATCTTCGAGTTGCCCGATGGTCGTCAGTGGGAGATGGTTTCCCCGCCGGATAAGTATGGTGCGCTGATCGAGCCGATCCGTTCAGTTGGCCTGATCGAGGCTGCCGCGAATGGTGGTGCGTTGACGTATGTGACGGATTCGCCGACCGAAGCAGAGCCGCAGGGCTACGTGAGCCTCGTGCAGGTGCTCGCTACGCGTGGGCCGGGCGGCTGGTCCGATCGGGATATCGACGTCCGTCACAACGAAGCGCCTGGTGCCCAGTTCGGCGGTGGGTTGGAATACCGGTTCTTCTCCTCAGACTTGTCCTCGGCGATCTTTCAAACGCAGGGGTACTTCACCCCTCTGACGGGCGAAGAAACTTCACCGCAAGCGAGCGAAGCGACGCCCTATGAGCGTGCGAACGCCACCTGCCAGGCGACGCCGGCGACGTGCTACACGCCGCTCGCCACGACCGCGGACGTGACATCCGGCGCCGAATTCGGTTACATCTCCAAGATAACCGCCGGGGGAGTCAAAGAAGCGCCGGTGAAACCCGTGGGCGCCACTCCAGACCTACACCACGTCGTGCTCACGGTGGAAGGAAAGGGACATAACGCCTCTCTTTTCCTCACCGAACAGCCGGCCCCGCCCTCGAGTCTCTACGAGTGGTCTGCGGAAAAGCCGCCGGCCGAGCAGCTGCAGCTCGTCAACATCCTTCCCGCAAGCGAAGGGGGCGCCCCGGCGCCAAGCGCTATTTTCGGCGCCTGGGAGTCTGAAGAAAATCACCTTACTGTGAAGAACGCGATCTCCGAAGACGGCTCGCGTGTCGTCTGGTCTACGCAAAAAGCCCTGTATATGCGTGACACGGCAACAGAAGAAACGGTGCGGCTGGATACCGTTCAGGGGGGTTCGGGAAGCGGTAGGGCCCTGCCCGAATTCGATCTCGCCAGCAGCGACGGGTCGCGTGTCTTCTTTACCGACTCGCAGCAACTGACCGCGGATTCTGGCGCGGCAGAGGGTGCGCGGGACCTGTATGAGTGTCAGATCGTGGAAGTGGAAGAAGCAGGCCATAAGCGCCTGAAGTGCGACCTGTTTGACCTGACGCCGGCGGGGCAGGGTGGTGAACGGGCCGACGTGCAGGGTACGGTGCTCGGCGCGGGTGAAGACGGCTCATACGTGTATTTCGTCGCGGATGGGGTTCTCGGCGACGGCGCCGAACACGGCGCGAGCGCCGGGGAATGTGGTGTCGGCGGCAAGGGGGCGAACCCCCGCGGAACCGTGAAGGAGGAGGAAGAGACATGCAGCCTGTACGCGGAGCACTACGACGGCAGCGGATGGGAAGCGCCGAGGTTCATCGCCACACTATCGGACTGGGAAGACGACGACTGGCTTGCTGAACGGCTTGGGGTGCATACGTCTGGGGTCTCGCCGGACGGTCGCTATCTCGCGTTCATGTCGCGGCAAGAGCTAACGGGCTATGACAACACGGACGTCAGCGAAGAAGAAACGTACGAAGACGAGGAGGGCGAAGGCCCAGAGACCAAGGTGCACCACGATCAGGAGGTGTACGAGTACCATGCGGCTGAAAATCCGGGTAGGGAATCCGGTAGGTTGATCTGTGCGTCGTGTAACCCGACCGGTGCGCGACCAAAGGGCGAAGTGTATGCCAGAACCCATGAAGAAAATAAACTAGTCGGCGGTGAATCTGTCTGGATGGAAGGCACGTGGCTCGCGGCGAACATCCCGGGCTGGGTATCGTTTGCAGGCAAAAATAATACGGGCGTGCACCAGCCTCGCTATCTCTCGAACGACGGACGGCTGTTCTTCAACAGCCATGAAGCGCTCGTCCCCCAGGACGTGAACGGGACGTGGGATGTATATCAGTACGAGCCGCCGGGGACCGGGAGCTGCAGCGAAGCGGCTGGTACGTATAGTCCCCGCTCGGGTGGCTGCGTCGGTTTGATCTCCTCTGGTGAATCCGATGAAGAATCCGCGTTCCTCGACGCTAGTGAAAGTGGGGGTGATGTGTTCTTCCTGACGGCTTCGCAGCTCGTGCCGCAGGACACCGACAGCAACCTCGACGTCTACGACGCCCGCGAATGCGCGAGCGAATCTTTGTGCTTGCCGGCTTCGGCTGAAACGCCGCCGCCGTGCACGACCGAAGCCTCCTGCAAACCCGCCCCCGAACCCCAACCCTCGATCTACGGCGCCCCCGCGAGTGCCACCTTCGTCGGCCCCGGCAACCTCGCGCCACCGCCCCCGGCCGTCGTAAAGAAGGTCACGACCAAGACCGTGACGTGTAAGAAGGGCTTCGTCAAGAAGAAGGTCAAAAACAAGCAAGTGTGCGTCAAGAAACCCAGGAAAAGGTCGACAAAGTCCTCCAAGAAGAAGGGTAAGTAACCATGTTCAAGCGATTCACACTTACCCTTCTGGCAGTTCTCTCAGTCGCGTCGTTCGCGACCATGGGCGTCGGCGTGTCAGCGGCCGCCGCCGCGGAGCCGTGGTGGCATCTGGCCTTGGGTTCGGCCCCGGCGACCATCGAACCCGAAGGCACCGGTGAACTCGTCGTGACGGCGAGCAACCTTGGTGACGCGGACGCCAGGGGATGCAGCAAGGTCGTGGCAGGGGCCGGGAAATATAAGGACTCGGGGTGTACGGAAGCAGCGGGCTCGGAACCGAACGAACGTGAATACGAAAAGACGCCGGTGCGGATCGTCGACAAGCTCCCGCCCGGGCTGAAAGCGCTGTCCATCGGTGCGGTGGTGAACCTGGAAGACGGCGGCAACGGCTCGCCGGTGCCCTGTTCGCTGTCGCCGTCCAAGGAAGAAGGCACCTGCACGTTTGCCGGTACCTTGCCGCCCTATGACCAGATCGAAGTCCGGATCCCGGTAGAAGTCGAAGAAAGCGTGGCCGTGGGCGCGGTCAACGAGGCGAGCGTGTCCGGTGGCGGCGCATCCGTTCTGTCGAGCAGTCGCCCGCTTGCGATCTCGACGGCGCCGCTGAAGTTTGGTGTCGAAAACTACGAAATGTCGGTTGAAGAAGAAGGGGGGGCCCCGGATACGCAGACGGGCTCGCATCCGTTTCAGCTGACGACGACGACGGCTCTCAACCAGTCCTCCGAACCGGCGAGCCCGCCCGCGCTCGCGAAGGACCTGCACTTCAACACTCCTCCGGGCCTGGTCGGCAACCCCACCGTGTTCCCGCAGTGTCGGGAAGCGCTGTTCCTGCGCACGAACGAAGATCGAGAAGGGTCTGACTACTGTCCGGCCGATACGGCGCTGGGGATCGCCGCGGTCAAGGTCATCATCCCGAACGTCGGCAATGAGGTGGCCAACTTTGTCGTGCCGCTGTTCAACCTTTCGCCCGAGAGAGGCGAGCCGGCGCGCTTCGGCTTTTTCTTCGACGAGATACCGGTGTTCCTGGACACGTCCATTCGCACAGGCGAAGGCTACGCCGTGAGGGTCAGCGTCGACAACATCACGGAGTCGGTGATCTTCGTCTCCAGCCGCGTGACGTTCTGGGGCGTCCCTGGGGCTCCCAGCCACGATAGTTCGCGTGGTTGGGAATGCGTCGCCGACGGGCACTTCAGCGTAACCAAGCCTGGTCGCTGTTCCTCTGGAGAAGAAAGCCCTCCGCCGTTCCTGGCCCTGCCGACGTCTTGCACGGGAGGGCTGGAAACGACGATGGAAGCGGATTCGTGGCAGGACGAGGGTGCGTTCACCACCTTCGGTCAGAACCCGTCCGCGGCGCTGCCGGCACTGGACGGGTGTAACCAGTTGCCGTTCAAGCCGACGATCAAAGTCTCCCCCGACGTCCAGGAAGCGAGCAAGCCGAGCGGCTTGAACATCGACGTGCACGTCCCGCAACAAGTCGATCTGGACTCCGAAGGTCTGTCCGCGTCGGATGTGAAGAACATCGTCGTCACGCTGCCCGAAGGCCTGATCCTCAACCCGTCGGCCGCGGATGGATTGAGTGCGTGCCCGCTGCTGAAAGGAAAAAATCCCGTGCAAGAAGAACGGGAAGGCAAAGGCGAACTGGACGGCATCAACCTCGAAACGCCTCAGCCGGCGAACTGCCCCAACTCCTCGAAGATCGCCAACGTCACGATCCACTCGCCGCTGCTGCCGACGCCGCTCGAAGGCTTCGTCTATCTCGCGGCGCCACAGAACTTCAGCACGTTGAGGGGCTTTCCCCAGGAAAACCAGTTTGAAAAACACGTTGCGCAATACCTCGTCGCCGAAGACAAGGAAGCGGGCGTCCTCGTCAAGCTCCCCGGCAGCGTGGAATTGGGGGGAGAACCGGGAGTAACGGGCCTGCAACCGGGGCAGATCCGCTCGACCTTCGCCGACCAGCCGCAGCTCCCGTTCGAAGACGCCGAACTGCACTTCTTCGGCGGAGAACGCGCCCCATTGGCGACCCCGTCGCACTGCGGCTCCTACACCACGAACGCGTCTTACGCGCCGTGGTCTGGTAACGGGCCGACGCTCGCCGAAGGCCAGTTCGCGATCAACACCGGTCCCAACGACAGCGCCTGTCCGGGCTCGGCGCTCCCGTTCAACGCCACGCTGGCGTCCGGCAGCACGAACAACAACGCTGGATCGTTCAGCGAACTGACGACGACGCTCTCGCGCCCGGACGGCAACCAGAACATCCAGTCGGTCACGCTGCACTACCCGCCGGGCCTCACGGGCCTGCTCGCCGGTGTCGAACTGTGCCCCGAAGGGCAGGCCAACGCGGGGACATGCGGTCCGAACAGCCAGATCGGGGAAACGATCGTCAGTGTCGGCGTCGGCGGCGACCCGTTCACGGTCACCGGCGGCAAGGCCTACATCACCGGCCCGTACGAGGGCGCTCCAT
>Ga0302325_10004304_pt1 | contig 32962 bp, 25 predicted proteins | sample Palsa_T0_2_FD_201948 | JGI IMG/M metagenome (GOLD analysis project Ga0302325, IMG submission 201948) | Peat permafrost microbial communities from Stordalen Mire near Abisko, Sweden - Palsa_T0_2 | ecosystem: Environmental > Terrestrial > Soil > Palsa > Peat permafrost | place: Sweden: Abisko... | reverse complement strand
CGGCTCCGGGGGAAACGTTGCCATCGCTTCTGGGGCCACGTACACGCTGCTGAACGCCCTCTCCTCGGAATTCGGGGGGCTCGTTTCCGGTGCCGGCTCGTTCGCCGTCTCAGGCGCCGGGATGCAAACATTCACCGGCGCCGACACCTACACCGGCGGCACGACGATCGGGTCCGGCGCAATTCTTCAATTGGGCGACAGCAGCGCTTCGCTGAACGGCTCGGTCGCGGGCACGATCGTGGACAACGGGACTCTGATCCTCAATGACTTCAGCGCGGCGACGATCGGCAACTCAATCTCTGGAAGCGGATCGCTCTTGGTGAACAGTGGCGCCATGTACACGTTTGCGTCCGCCAATACCTACACGGGTGGAACGACCGTCACAAACGGCGTGGTTCAGGTTGCCAATGCCACCGGCTCAGCCCTCGGCACGAGCACGGTGAGTGTCGTCGGAAGCGGAAGCACACGCGGCGTTCTCACCGGTTCGGGAAGCTTTTCCGGACCGCTGATCCTTGCCCTCGGCGGTCGCGTGTACCCCGGCTTCTATGGCACGACATGGGCCCCGGCGACGCTCAGCGTGGGGTTAACCTCATTCAGTGGTGGTTCTTCCACCGGGTTTGGATTCGCGATCAACAACGCCACCGGTTCCGCAGGCTCTAACTGGAGCCTGCTTTCGGTCAACGGCTTGCTGACGATCTCGGCCAGCGCCTCGTCTCCCTTTGAGATCGATCTCAACTCGCTGACGATAACCAACGTGATCGGCTCAACGGCCAATTTCAACGCCACGAGCCCTTATTCTTGGATGTTCGTCCAGACAACGGGCGGCATCACCGGATTTGCGGCGAGCGACTTCAGCTTCAACTTGAGCGCCACCGGCGAGCCCGGCTTCCTCAACGCGACAAACGGCGGCGCGTTCTATGTCACCCAGGTTGGCAACGCCCTCTATCTCAACTTTGCGCCCGTTCCGGAGCCGTCAACCTGGGTGCTACTGCTCGTTGGTGGCGCCGCGCTGATCTTCGTTTCGAATCGCTCGCCGGGCGCGCGCTCGAAGGCCCACATGTCGAAAGCGGAGGAGGCTGATGAAGGAGTCATAACCAACTGAGCTAAGCGTCCAGAGGAAAGGGAAGAGGTTAGGGTAGGTTCGGCGGAATCGGGCAAACAAAAATGGGCCTGTTACGGCCGGCCGGTGCCGGTATCCGCTCCCAATTCGGCGAGGCGTTCACGGGCTGCCGCGAAATGGGGGTCCACGCGGAGGGCGGTCCGCAGTTCCGCGATTCCTTCGTCGGTGCGGCCTAGTCGAATCAGAACGTTGCCGAGGTTGTAATGGGCCTCAGTGATATTGGGATCGAATTGTAGCGCGGTTCTGTAGTGAGCGGCGGCCTCGTTCAGGCGGCCCATGCCGAAGAGAACGCTGCCCAGGTTGTCCTGCGCTTCGATGTAGGCCGGTTGAATGCGCACGGCCTCCTCATATTGCTCTGCCGCTTCCGTCGTGCGGCCCGCATGGACGAGCAGATTGCCGTAATTGTAGTGGGCTTTCGCATAGGCCGGATTCAGAAGCAGAGCGGCGCGGTAGTGCGAGGCCGCTCCGTCGATCCGGCCCTGGCTCGCAAGGGCGTTGGCAAGATTGTAGTGGGCCTGGTAGTACCGCGGGTCGATTCGAAGCGCGGCCTCAAATTGAGGGACCGCCTCCGGGGTATGGCCCATTTCGGCGAGAACGCTGGCCAAATTGTACCGCGCCCACGCGTTTCCCGGCCGTTTGTCGACCGTGTCGGAATAAATCGCCAGATTCGAACGATAGTCCGTGTTGCGCGCGGCAGTCATCGTGGCCAGGACCAGAACGCCGGGAGCGACGAGCCACCAGGCGCGCCGCCCAAGCCGGGAGTACAGGGCCGCGACCACAAGCGCGATGACAGCGGCCAGGGGAAGGTACATGCGGTGCTCTGCCAACATCTGGCGGGTGCCACCGACGACACTTGAGGTCGGTGCCAGGAGGAGGAAGAAGGCTGCGCCCAGAAAGCCAAGCGCCGGCCGGCGGCGGAGGGCCCAAGCGGTGGCCGCGAGAAGCGCCAGGTCGATCGCAATCCAAGGCGCCGCTGCTGCAGGTCCGACGAAGTCCTTACCGTAGTCGAGAATCAAGGGGTGCGGCCAGAGGCTGAGCCTCAAGTAGTGAACGATGGCGCCCGCTTGGCAGAGGGCGTAGTCCCCAGGCGTCACCCCCGCGCTCGTTCCAATCGTTCCACCGCGATTGCCGGCGCTCGCCACGAGCCATCCGAGCCAGGCCCATGTCAGGGCGAGAGCAAGGTAGTAGCTCTTGCGCACCTGAAACGCAGCACTCCAACTGCCGGCAACGAAGGTGCGATCATAGAGGAGGATGACCAGGGGGGCCGAGACCATCACCTCCTTCGTGCCCATGCCGAGCAGGCAGGCGACCCACGAAAGGCCGAGCCAGGTGTGGTCTTCGCTTCTGGGCTCCGTCTGATTCTCCGTTCCGCGGATGAATGCATACAGGGTGAGAAGATAAAAGAATCCCATCAGCGATTCGGCGCGCTGGACCAGATAGGTCACCGATTCGGTCTGGAGCGGATGGACCACCCAGAGGAGCGCGATCGCCAAGGCAAAGCCATCTGCGTGGGTGCTCTCGGAACGGAAGCGCTGAAATTCCCGGCTTGCCATCGTCCGACGGCAAATTCCGAATAGCAGCAGACCTGCCGCGATGTGGATCCCGAGGTTGACCGCGTGATAGCCGTGCAGGTGCAGTCCGTGGACCGCGTAATCGAGGGCAAAGGAGAGATTGAGAATGGGGCGCCCTTCCACTGTGGCGCCCGCGCCGGCCGGCGGATCGAAGACCCCGGCAATGGGCCAGAGGGACCGGATGGTCGGGTTGTCCGGAATCGACAGGGCATCGTCGAAAACGAACGGAACGGAGAAGCTGTTGTGGAACGCAGCGAGGGCCGCCGCTGCGATGATTCCGCCAAAAAGAAGGGACCGGCCCGTCATGGAAAGGGTCACCAACTCAGCCGAGTCAGAAACGTCGCCTCCTTTGCGGCTTCGGGAGCCGTAACGACCAGCTTGGTCCCGCGGGTTTCATGCGGGCCTTTGTCCACGGCCCCGGGTGGCCCCGCCGCGACGACCACATTGGGCACGATTTCTGACCGGGCGCCGGCGGGACGGTCGATCGTGAGAGCGAGGTCGTTCGGCTGTTTTGCGCCGTCGAATTGAAACAAGATCGAGTAGCTGTGCGGCTTGGTGGCCGTGATCGTATCGGTGATCGAGAGCTCATGGCCGCGCAAAACGAAGCTGCGGGAAAACTCGGTCAGCGCCAAGCTGCGGGCGTAAGCGGCGGTGGCATCGGCGGTCACCGAAAAACCCGTCGTGTCCGCCTGGACCGAGCTCAACCGGATGCGATCGAGGGTGGAATAGGGCACTCCTTGAAATGCGTTGTGACCATCGCCTTCCCGGCCTTGGCCATGGCCATCGATCAGGAGGGTATTGTGATTCTGTGTCAGGGGAATCCCGCTGTAACCGGAATCGCCGGTCAAATACTGGCCGCGGGCGTAAAGAATGAAGCTCGCCGCGTCCGGATGCGCGTGACCCTCCTCAAGGCGCCACTCCGGAAACTGGACGCTCATATGCGCGGTATGATGGCCCTCGGGCGGCCCCGATTTGATGGCGACAGCCGTGGCTTCCGGGCCCCAGCCGCTCCGCCAAAAGAACACGTCATGGTCCGCGAACCGGTGGAATGGCGGCAGGTCGGCCATCGAGGCAGGCTTGATCGAAGGGTCGTACCAGGCGACCGCCCAATAATCCTCAAAGCTCACTTGCCCCTGGCCGGCGAGCCAGTTGGCCACCCCTTGAATCTTCGGATCGTGAAAACGCTGAGCGAGGCGGTACAAGAGTATGTAGTTGGAATGGAGGTGGCCGCCTGGATGCGTGCGTTCGTATTCTTCTCCCTGTCCGGACCGGCTGTTAGCTCCCTCAAACGTATCCGCGAAGTCGAAGACGTCCTTGCCGCCCGGCAGCATGACGTGGGCGAGATACTCGTAGGCGAGCCGAAAGCCGGGTTGGTCGTACAGATCTTCGCCGGTGGAATGTCCCAGCGCATCCAGATAGTGGACAAGCCAGGGCGTGGCAAAGACCCAGTATTCAAACCCCTCGTAATAGTAACCATCCGGTGAATACGTCGCCAGGACGCGGTCGAAGAGCGCGCGCACCCGCGCGGCCCATTGAGGCGCGTCGGGCACCTCATCATAGAGCGCATACGCCGCGATCCCCAAACCCGCGGCCGGAATGAACAGGTGGTTCTGGCTGTAGGACAGCACGCGTCCCGGCTTGAGCTCGTAGGAAGCATAGAGGAGGCGCGCCTGCTTGACGAGTTTGTCGCGGTAGCGGAGTCGTTCCGCCTCGGTCAGATCGTGGTAGAGCAGGTCATAGCCGGTTGCCAATCCGTAGAGGAGGTGGCCGGCCGCCAGATCGATGTTGGGTTTGTTGGTGCTGTATCCCCAGACGTCGTAGCTGACCGCCGCGTCCATAAATTTTTTGGCCGCGGCCAAGTACCGCGGATCTCCGTCCATTCGGTAGCAAAATGCGGCTTCGGCAATCGCCAGGGCGACGTTGTTCTGGGCGCGCCGCTCTTCCGCGGGGGGCGGCGGCGGTTCGGTGGTCAGGGCCAGACCGGTGCGCTGAGCCCGTTCCCAAAGCGCCGCGTGCGTCGAATGGATCCGTGTCTGGAGCGCCCCGAGTTCCTCCGCCGTAAAGAAGACGCGCGGATGGATGCCTCCAAGTTCCGGCTTGAGGGCGGCGGGATGGCCCTGCTCGAAACTCAGCAGGGGATGGGGTCCCTTGAGCTTCCCATCGAGCGAGGACCCCAGCCCCTCCCGGGCATCCTGGCCGTGCGCCACCGTGCAGCTGGCTACAAGCGCTAAAGCAATGAGGCGCTTCATAGCATGAGCTGGCCGCCGTTGATCTCCACCGTCTCACCGGTCAAATAGGAAGCGGCGCTGGACGCCAGGAACGCCACGACTTGAGCGACTTCGTCGGGCGTGCCCGGCCGGCCCAAGGGAATTCCGGCGACGAAACCCTTCATCGCCTCGGGGCTTGTGAAGGTCTCGTGAAAGGGCGTGTCGATCACCCCGGGTGAAATGCAGTTCACCCGGACGTTGGCCGGCGCCAGTTCCTTCGCGAGGTTCTTCGTGAGTGCGATGACCGCCGCTTTGGCGGCCGCATAGTGACCGGCCCCGATGCCGCCTCCGTTGCGCCCGGCAATCGAACTGACATTGATGATGGCTCCTGCTTTGCGCTCGATCATCGATTTGGCCACCGCTTGCGCGCAGAGAAATGCGCTCTTCAGGTTCAGGGCGAACACTTCGTCCCAGCGCTCCTCCGTCAGTTCGAGCAGTTTTAGGCGCTCGACCAGGGATCCGGCGTTGTTGACCAGGATGTCGACGGGGCCGAATGCGTCTACGGCTGCCTGGACCAAATTCCGACAGCCGGCTCCTGTTCGCACATCCGCTTTGACGGCGGTCGCCCTGCCTCCGGCTCCGCGAATCGCATCGAGGGCGCCCATGGCGCCCTTCTCGTTCTGGAAATAGCTCAGGACGACATGGGCTCCGGAGGCCGCCAGAGCGCGGGCGGTGGCCGCGCCTATGCCGGACGAGGCCCCCGAAACGAGGGCGACTCGGCCGTTTAAATCAGAATAGGTCTGCATAACGTGGGTGGGGTGGGTTGTGGGTGCCATCGATTCGCTCGATCTTGCCGAGGGTCAGAAGCAAAACGACCGAGGCTACGGGCGCGAGGCACCCCGAGACCACGAGAATGGGCGTGTAGGAAAAATGGTCGACGACCCACCCGGTGGAGAGCGTGAAGATCATGGCTCCGAATCCGGCAGCGGTTCCCGCGGCTCCGGCCACCAGGCCCAGCGCCCGCATGCCCACCAAATCGGTGGGCAAGGACTGCACATTGCCAATCCAGAATTGAAACGCGAAAAGAGTGATGCCCATGCAGCCCAGGGCTGCGTACGGCGAGGAGACCCAGATCGCACCCACTCCAGCCGGCATCAGGAGGCCGCCGATGACGATGGCGCTCTTGCGAGCCAAGGCCACCGAACCCGTTCGGCGAATCACCGCTTGCGCGAAAAATCCGCCTGCAAAGCTTCCTATGCCCGCACAGGCAAAGGGAAACCAGGCGGAAGCGCCAATCTCGCGCAGGCTGAAGCCGCGGACATTGTGCAGGTAGAGCGGCAGCCAGTTGACATAGAGCCACCAAACCGGGTCGCACAGAAAGCGGGCGAGAAGAACTCCCAGCACTTTTTTGGAGGCGAAGATGCGGCGTTTGCTGAGGACCGGCAGAGCCGGGTCCGGCCGCGATTCCTCCCGCACCGGCTCGCTCTTCGGATACAACAGCCACCAAGCCAGGAGCCAGAAGAAGCCCAAGGAGCCCGTGAGGGCGAACGTCGCCCGCCAGCCCCACCGCAAATCGATCCAAATGATGAGAGGCGCGGCGACGGCCGCTCCGATGGCGGTTCCGGCATTGGAAACACCAATTCCAAGGGCGCGGTCGCCGGGCTCGAACCAGGCGGTGACGGTACGCGCCGCGCCCGGCCAGGCGCCGGATTCTCCCATGCCCAAGAGGCCTCGGAGAAATGAAAAGCTCAGGACCCCCGAGGCCAAAGCGTGCGCCACCTCCGCCAACGACCACCAGAGGATCGCCAAGGAATACGAGATCCGGTTGCCGAGCCGATCAAAGATCGAACCCCAAACCGACATCGAGATCGAATACGTCAATAGGAACACCGTGCCGATCTTCGCATATTGGAAATTGGTGATCCCGAGATCCTTTTCCAATGCGGGCGCCAGGACCGACATGGTCTGCCGGTCGATGAAATTGATGAGAGTCCCCAGAAAAATCAGGATCATGATGATCCATCGCACGCGTCCCCAGCCGCTCGTGCCAACCGCCGGCGCCGGCCGACCCGCCGTAGCGTGGCGATCCCTATTCGCGGGTGAAGGGGGAGGGGAGGCCATGGGGCGGGAATGGGCGGGGCGGAATCTAGGGGCTGAGCCGGGTCGTCGTCGTTCTCTGGATCAGCCGCGCCTCGAGGACCTTGCGCTCGGGCATCGGGCGGGGATGTTCGATCTCATCCAGAAGGAGCCGCATCGCTTCAATTCCAATCTCGTGCATCGGCATTTTCATCGTGGTCAGCCCCATCAGATCCGCGGCCTCGACGTCGTCGTAGCCGATGACCGACATATTGTCCGGAACGTGCAGGGCGAGCGCCTTCTGCAGATTCAGAAAGGCGAGCGCCAGGGTGTCGTTCATGCAGAAGAGCCCAGAAACGGTCCGCAATTCCTCGAGGAATTTGGCGGGCACGGCCTTATTGGTGCGCGACGAATGGATAATCCAATCGGCCTGAAGCCGCGGTCCGGGCTTGATGCCCGCGTCGATCTGGGCCTGGCGGAAGCCGCGCCAGCGTTCCTCTTCAAACCACTCGCCCGCGCCCTCGCTCGCCGTGCGCGCAAGGTATCCGATGCGGCGATGTCCCAGGGATAACAGATGCTGGGTCGCGTCGTAACCGCCTTTGTACACGTCATCGATGACATAGCTCACTTCATCGCGGTATTCCGCGTCGACCCGGACCATCACAACAAACGGCAGATTGGCCTGCTTTAGCAACCGGATCGCCCCGGAGCGGCCTTGGTCACGCGTCGGCCAGAGCAGGACGCCGTCGACCTTCTTGCGCTTCAGAATTTCTTCGATCGCCTCCCGCTCCACCTGGGTTTCGCCGTGGTGCGGGCGGAGGATCAGATCGTATTGATCGCGCGCCGCCTCTTCCTGCAATCCCTGGAGGAGCGCCGCATGCTGGCCACCCATGCCAAAGGAGAGTCCCCCAAAGACCGCCGCGAGGGTCTGCGTGCGCTGGCGTTTCAATCGGGTGACGAACGTCCCCCGACCCGGTTCCCGAACGAGCAGGCCTTCCTTGACGAGGGTGCCGACCGCCCGGCGCACCGTCAGAAAGTTTACCTTGTAGTCGTCCGCCAGCACGCGCTGTCCGGGGAGGCGCTCGGCGAATTCTCCTTTGCGGATGCGCTTCCGCAGTTCGTTGGAGATGCGGTCGTGCTTTCTGAGCTTCGGAGCCAGAGCCATAACAAACCGGTATGTATTGCGATATATATTGCCGCTTCAACCGAATTCTTTTCTTTTGGGTCCCCCCTCTCGCCATGCCCCCTTTCTCCGTGCTGCGATCTGTGTCGGACTTCAACCGCGCGTGCGGCCTCCTGGCCCTCGCGCTCGTGGGAGCGTCGGCCTCGCTGCCGGCCGCGCCGCCGCCGCCATCGACCGCAGCTGTGTCCGCCGTTGCCGGTGCGGCTCTTGCCAAGGCGAAGACTGCGGCCGAAGAAACTCCGCTCTCTCTACCGGGTGCGGAAACGTTCGTCTACCGGACGGTCGAAGACATTTCCGTGCGCCTCCACGTATTCAAGCCTGCCGGATGGCGCCCCGGCGATCGGCGGTCGGCCCTGGTCTATTTCTTTGGCGGAGGCTGGACCCACGGAACTCCCCTTCAGGCCGCCGGGTGGGCGCGCTGGGCGGCTGCGCGCGGCATGGTCGGAATGGCCCCCGACTATCGGGTGAAGAACCGTGCCGGCACCTCTCCCTTGGAGGCCGTTTCCGACGGGCGCGCCGCTCTCCGTTGGGTGGAGGACCTCGCCATCGAGCTCGGAATTGACCGATCGAGGATCGCGGTCGCGGGAAGTTCGGCCGGAGGACACCTCGCGCTCTGGACGGCGATCTCTCACACGCCTCCCGGTTCGGATCCCAGTCTCGCGCCCACCGTCAAACCCGCGGCCCTAATTCTTCTCTCGGCCGTATCCGACACGTCCGTCGCGACCGGGTACACCCCGGCGAGGTTTGGCGAGAATGCGACCGCTCTGTCGCCTGTCCATCAACTCGATCCGCGGATGCCGCCCATGTTGGTTTTCCATGGCGACGCGGATCAGACCGTGCCCCAGGCGCAGTCCCTCGCCTTGAGGGACAAACTCCTCTCCACGGCCAACGTCTGCGAATTTGTCAATGTGCCGGGAGGGGCTCATTCATTTACATCCCAGCCGGGGTGGCGTGAGAAATCTGAATCGCTTGCCGAGGGCTTTCTCAAGGAGCAGGGTCTGCTTCCGGCCCAACCGCATTCCTGACCACTCCGGAAACTCGTCCATGTATCCGACTCTTCACCGCAGAATCGCCGCCATCGGCGGCTTCCTCCTGGCCTCCACCCTTGCCAGCCTCGCCGCGGACCCAACCCCCGCCGGTAGCCGTGCTCCGGATGCCTCGGAGCCCTTGGCGAAAAACGACTCCGGCCATTTCCTGAAAATGCATGAATCCTTTCTCGCCCGGGGCGCCGCCGGCCCGATCGGACTTCTCTTCCTGGGCGATTCGATCACCGAGGGATGGGGCAAAGCTCCGGATGTATGGAATCAATACTACGGCGCCTACCAGCCCGCGAACTTCGGCATCGGAGGCGATCTGACGCAAAATGTCATCTGGAGGATCGACAACGGCGAACTGGACAACCTCCACCCAAAGGTCGTCGTCCTGATGATCGGAACGAATAATTCGGCCAGCCACTCCAGTGAGCAAATCGCCGCCGCGGATACCAAGATCGTCCGGCTCATCCAGCAGAAAATTCCCGGGGTCAAGATCCTGCTCCTCGCCATATTCCCCCGAGGCCCCCGAAAGAACACCAACGGCACCCTGGACAGCGCCGTGGAGCGGATGGCCGTCATCAAACGGGCCAATGCCCTCCTGGCCAAACTCGACGACGGCGAGTCCGTCCGGTACCTGGACATCGGGCCGAAATTCCTCGGGCCGGATGGGACGATTCCCAAGGCCATCATGCCGGATCAGCTGCACCCCAGCGCGGCGGGTTACAAGATTTGGGCCGAAGCCACCCAGCCGCTCTTGAGCGAACTTCTCTCCGGCAGCGCTGCCGCCCGTTAGGCGGAATTCCAAGCGGAAGTTTTGTCACAGTTCTGGGACATTTGAGCCTGAATGCCCGTCCCAATGGACGTCCGGGTGGGGTCTTTCCCTCTGTGGGGCCGCGCGAATTGCAATGGCGCGTCTTGTGCATAGGTTAGGAACCATGGATCCCGCCCAGTTCACCCAGATGTCGCGTCAGACGATGACCGACGCCCAGGCGATTGCCCGTCGACTGAACCACAACGAAGTGGACACGTGGCACCTCCTTTCGGCGCTGCTTGCGCAGGAAAATGGCATCGTGCCGGGCCTGATCGACAAGATGGGCCTCACGGCTAGCGCGCTCCAACTCGCCGTCGAACGGGAATTGGACCGCCTCCCCAAAGTGACAGGCAGCGTCGACACCTCCAAGATCTACGTTACACAGGCGGTCAACGACGTCCTGACCCAAGCGGAGAAAGAGGCCAAGGCCCTCAAGGACGAATTCGTCAGCGTGGAGCATCTCTTTCTCGGACTGTTGGAGGTCGCCCGGCCCGACGCCTTAAAAAAGCTTTTCAAAAGTTTCGGCCTCGACCGGAGCAAGGTCATGGATGCCCTCCGCGAAGTGCGTGGCAACCAGCGTGTGACCACCGACAATCCGGAGGCGACCTACCAGGCGCTGGAAAAGTACGGCATCGATCTGGTGGCCCAAGCGCGCAAGGGCAAGCTGGACCCGGTGATCGGCCGCGACGATGAGATCCGCCGCACCATTCGAATCCTCTCCCGCAAGACCAAGAATAACCCGGTATTGATCGGCGAGCCCGGCGTCGGCAAGACAGCGATTGTCGAGGGATTGGCGCACCGCATCCTTCGCGGCGATGTGCCGGAGGGCCTGAAAGATCGGACGATCTTCTCCCTCGATATGGGCGCCCTCGTCGCAGGCGCCAAGTACCGTGGCGAATTCGAGGAGCGGCTCAAGGCCGTCCTCAATGAGGTGCGCCAGAGCGACGGACGGGTGATTCTCTTCATCGACGAGCTGCATTTGATCGTCGGCGCCGGAAAAACCGATGGCGCGATGGACGCGGGCAACCTGCTCAAGCCAATGCTCGCCCGGGGAGAACTCCACTGCATCGGCGCCACGACCCTCGACGAGTACCGCAAATACATCGAGAAGGACGCCGCTCTCGAGCGGCGTTTTCAGCCCATCACGGTGGATCCGCCCTCGGTCGAGGACGCGATTTCGATTCTGCGCGGCCTTCGCGAGCGCTTCGAACTGCACCACGGCATCCGCATTCAGGACAACGCCCTGGTGAGCGCGGTGGTCCTGTCGAACCGCTACATCACCGATCGCTTCCTGCCGGACAAGGCGATCGATCTGGTCGACGAAGCCTGCGCGATGATCCGCACCGAGATGGATTCGATGCCGCAAGAGCTCGACGAACTGACCCGGCGATCCCTGCGCCTCGAAATCGAAGAACGAGCCCTCGCCAAGGAAAAGGACGAGGGAAGCAAATCGCGCCTAACCACCCTTCGCCGCGAGCTGGCGGAGGCCCGCGAACAGGCCCAAGGCCTCAAGCTGCAATGGGAGAAGGAAAAGGCCTCTGTCGATCGCGTGCGCAAGATCCGCGAGGACTTGGAGAAAGCGCGCCTGGAAATGGAAAAGGCCGAACGCGCCTACGATCTCAACAAGGTGGCGGAGCTCCGCCACGGCCAGATCCCGACCCTTGAGGGCGAGCTCAAGAAATTGGAGAAGGCGGGGAATACGACGACGCTCTTCAAGGAGGAAGTCTCCGAGGAGGAGATCGCCGAAGTCGTGGCCAAATGGAGCGGCGTTCCCGTCACCCGGCTCGTCGAGGGCGAGAAGCAGAAACTGCTCCGCCTCGAGGAGGTCCTGCACGAGCATGTGATCGGCCAGGACGAAGCGGTCACCCTCGTCACCGAGGCCATCCTGCGCGCCCGCAGCGGAATCAAAGACCCGCGGCGTCCCGTGGGCAGCTTTCTGTTCCTGGGCCCGACCGGGGTCGGCAAGACCGAACTCGCGAAAACCCTCGCGGAAACCCTTTTTGACAGCGAGGCCGCCCTGGTGCGGATCGACATGTCCGAATACATGGAGAAGCATGCCGTCTCACGCCTGATCGGCGCCCCGCCGGGTTACGTGGGCTACGACGAGGGCGGCCAGCTCACCGAGGCCATTCGGCGCAAACCCTATTCCGTGGTTCTATTTGATGAGGTGGAAAAGGCGCACCCAGACGTCTTCAACGTTCTTCTCCAGGTCCTGGACGATGGGCGCATCACCGACTCGCAGGGACGGACCGTCGACTTCAAGAACACGATCATCATCATGACCTCGAATATCGGCTCGCGCTTCCTGCTCGAGGGGGTGGTGAATGATTCGATTCCGGAGAGCGTCCGCGAAAGCGTGATGGCCGACCTGCGCAAGAGCTTCCGGCCCGAGTTCCTGAACCGCATCGACGAGACCATTCTCTTCAAGCCGCTTTCGCTCGAGGAAATCACCCACATAGTGGATCTGCTCCTGGCCGACCTCAATCGGCGGCTCGCGGAAAAGCGCGTGACGGTGACCTTGGATACCAAGGCCAAGGAATGGGCGGCGGAGAAGGGCTACGACCCGGTCTTCGGCGCGCGCCCGCTGAAGCGCTTCCTCCAACGCCAGATCGAGACCCGCCTCGCGCGGGCCCTGATCGGCGGAGAGGTGAAAGAGGGCAGTGACGTGCGCTTCTCGGTTTCGAAGGACGAACTGGTCATGAACGAGGGCCGGCCAGCGGCTGCGCGGAAGTAAGAGGCGGCGCCTCCTGCAAAGAGCCTGCGACTCCCGAAAAACGGCGGCGCCTGAGCCCGCTTTAGCGGACTTGCAGGCAAGAATGGGGTCAGGCCCAGCTTGAGATATTTGAGTACGCGGCAATGATGGGGTTTCCGTGGAACTTCCATCCGCCCATTCCCAGCCTCCTCCGGGGCCTCCCATCCCTGATTCCCAATCCCTCGCCGAGGAATTGTCCGCGCCAAGGGTGGCTGCCGGCGCTCTGGGGCCGTCACCTGGTTCCGGCCTACTGTCGGCGGAGGTTAAGCGGCGCCATATCCTTCCGAAGGCGTTGGTCATCGGATTGGTGGCCGGATGCATCGCCTCGGGCTTTCGCGCGGCGCTCCAATACCTCGAACTGAGCCGGATCGGTTGGATCGAGCGGCTGAAGCCAATGCACCCCCTTGAGGCTTTGATTTTCTCGATGGGCGTGTGCGCGGCCGGAAGCGCGGTCGGCCTGTGGCTCGTCCGCCGCCTCGCTCCGGAGACGGCTGGAAGCGGGATCCCCCATCTGAAGGCGGTCGTTCTTGGGGAACGGCCTCTCAATTGGAGGCGCGTCCTGCCGGTCAAGTTCTTCGCGGGCCTAAGCGGGATCGGAGGCGGGCTGGCGCTCGGTCGCGAGGGCCCCACGATCCAGATGGGCGGCGCGACCGGGCTGATGGTCGCCGGCTGGTTCCGGGTGACTCCAGGAGAGGGAGAGCGCAAGGCCCTGGTCGGCGCGGGCGCGGGCGCGGGTCTCGCGGCAGCATTCAATGCCCCATTGGCCGGGATGGTGTTCGTGCTGGAGGAATTGCAGGGCGGCTTTACCCCCGTGGTCTTCGTGGCGGCGTTCCTCGCTTCCGTCACGGCGGATGTGGTGTGCCGCGTTCTGACCGGGGAGACGCCGGTCTTTGCTTTGCGGTCGATGCCGGCGCCCACGCTGGTTGAGTTGCCCGTGGCGCTGGTCTTGGGAGTGGCGGCGGGATTTGGCGGGGTCGCGTTCAATAAATGCCTCCTTGGGAGCCTTGATCTCTTCGCGCGGTTGAAGCGCTGGCCGGTTCTGACAGTCGGCGCCCTGGCTGGAGCGGCGGTCGGATTGGCCGCCTGGCTTTATCCGGGTGTCAGCGGATCGGGAGCGGGATTGGCCGAGCGGGCCCTCGATGGGCAGATTGCGATGGGCTGGATCCTGGTGTTGGCGCTCGCGCGCTTTGCGCTGACGATGGTGAGTTACGGGTCCGGGGCCGCGGGCGGAATCTTCGCTCCTCTCCTTGTGATCGGGGCTCTGGTGGGCCTTGCGATCGGAACGCTGGCCCACGAGATCGCGCCAGGGCTTGCGCCGCATCCGGCGATCTTTGCGGTGCTGGGCATGGGAGCGTTGCTGACCTCGATCGTGCGCGCGCCCCTGACCGGAATTGTTCTGATGATCGAATTGACCGGCAAGTACGACTTCATGCTGCCGCTGCTCGCCAGCTGCTTCGTGGCCTACGGGGTGGCGGAAGCGCTGGGGGATCATCCCATTTACGAAGCGCTGAGGAAGCGCGCTGCCGCCGGCCAGGATCTGGCCGGGCACCCCTCGGCGAAAGATGCGGCTGCGGTCGCGAGCTAAAGGAGCTGCCGCTGCTTTTTGATTCCCCTCGGGCAGCCGTTCGCCCCAGAGTGGCTCCCCGTGCCCGATCCGATCCGCTACCTCGACCGCACCGACAAGACGCTCAAGACCGAGGATATCTACGGGGAGCGCTGGCTGCGCTGGGCGTATGAAAACCCAGTCGGGCGCTTCGCGGTATGGCTGTTGATCCGACGGGCGATTTTCTCGCGATGGTACGGGAACCGGATGAATCGGCGTTCGGGCATTCAGCTGCTGCCGTTCAGCCAACCGAGTGACGAGCTCATTCTGCCCTTCATCACGAAGTACAACATCGACGTGGGCGATTTCGCCAAGTCGCCCTTCGACTACAAGACCTTCAACGAATTTTTCTACCGCGCGCTGAAGCCGGGGGCGCGCCCGATCGCGCCGGGGGATGCCGTGGCGGCGCTCCCGGCCGATGGCCGGCACCTCGCCTTTCAGAATGTCGATGAGGCCGATGGGTACTACGTCAAAGGGGCCAAATTTACCCTCAAGGAACTTTTTGGGGATGCTTCCGAAGAAGTGCGGCCGGGCGGCGCCGACCGAAGTTCCGCAGGTGGAACGGTCGCCGGCGGTGTTCCGACAGCAAGCCGCTCGCTTCCGGATCTGTTTGCCGGCGGAAGCATGCTCATCTCGCGTCTCTGCCCAGTCGACTATCACCGCTTTCATTTTCCCGCTCCCGGGATTCCCGGAGAGCCGCGCCTTGTGAACGGGTTCCTGTATTCGGTGAGTCCGGTCGCCCTGAGGCGCTCGCTGCGGTACCTCGTGGAGAATCGACGCGTAGTCACGCGGATCGAGTCGTCCGTTTTTGGGACGGTCGCCATGATCGAGGTGGGCGCGACCAATGTGGGAAGCATCCGGCAATCGTTCGTGCCGGGACGGCCGATTCAGAAGGGCGAAGAGAAGGGGCTTTTCGCCTTCGGCGGCTCGTGCGTCATCACGCTCTTTCAGAAGGGCCGCATCCGGTTCGACGCCGATCTAGTCCAATCGAGCGCCGAGCAGATCGAGGTGTACGCCCGGATGGGAGACCGCTTGGGCGAGGCTCCGGGTTAGAATAGGTGGATTGTCAGATTCGCTTATTGAAGGTGCCCCCGAGCGTCTGACAAATCCCTCAGTTCATTCATTCTCATCATCGCAAGTGGGCTGAGCATATTCGCCCCAGAAGATGGTGCTACCGGTAAACCGGTAGTCAGAGGCGACCACTATTATGAAAAGCCAAAAGCTGCCGAGCAGTCACCGATTCAATTTCGCTCGTAGCGGTCTGTGGCTCATCCACCATCTCCCTGGCAGCATTTGAATACTCGGATCTCAGGTCTCCCCAACAAGCCATCTTGAACTTTACTACCGAGAGAGCACTCCAAGAAGTCACGCGGGGGCTGGGCATTCGTGATTTGCACCGGCTCGCCACGATGTCACTGGCCAGGTGAAAACCAGCCACGATGACGCGTGAGGCTGGCGCCTGGCTTATACTCTCCGGCGATACCCAGCAGCATGGCGCCGTCGCGGCGTCGGACGCGCTTGTCCTTCTTGAACGCTACGCGGGTCTGCCCGTCGCGAAATTGAAGACAATCCGCCGGCAAGACCCGAAGCTGGCGCAAACCGCCAAGGAAAAGCGGGCGGTGGCTGCGTACCGGTCGGCGGTCAAACTCGCTTCGCAGGGCAGGGCTGTTGCCGCCTTTGACGCCCTGGATCCTGCCGGCGTATGTGCCGAGGAACTAGCGTCGTTTCAATCCCAACATCGGATCGACTGCATCAATGTCTGAGAATCTCTCGCCTAGCTTGCCTTTGCTGTTCGTGGGCAGTTGGTGCCCGGTGATGTCCACCTCCGGGACCTCGCAAGTCATCCAATAATCATGCAGTACTTTCAACTGTTTGCGGAGACCTTCCAGAGTGTTGGGTTTCACATGATAGGAACTGGCTCCCAGCATGTAAGCCTTCTTGATGTCGTCCAGGTCGCGAGAGGAAGTTAAAATGACGGTGGGAATAATAGCCCACGCGGGATTTTTCTTGAGAAATTCCAGCACGGAAAACCCGTCTTTTCCGGGCATTTTCAAATCAATTGTGATGAAGGTAGGATAGGCATAGGTGGCACGATCGGAATATTTTCCCTCTCCAAGCATGTAGCTGATCGCCTCCTGGCCACCGTGGACGGCGTGAATGGGATCTGTCACACCGATTGCCCTGAATGAATTTTCAATAAAGGTGCGGTCATGCGGTTCGTCGTCCACGACGAGGATTGTTGAGTGGTATTTTTTCATAGGGTGCTGCCGGAAAGGGTCCTGGGAGGCGGCCGAATGACCGAAGGATGTTTCCCGCCATTTGGACGGTCCCTGGATTCGGATTTTGTCTGCCGCTGACAGATCGCGAATCCCAATTTAGATCCGTTGTAGTGCAGTCTTCCGGGGCCGTGCGATCCGGCCAAGTTCCAGGGCGATATCCTCGGGCGAGAGAATAAAATCAACGCATCCGCTTGCGATTGCGCTCTCGGGCATATCCGGCTGCGCAGCTGTGTCTGCCTTTTGCGCGATGGTTATACCCCCTACTTCTTTGATGCCGCATAGCGCGGCGGCCCCATCCCCATCATACCCGGAGACAATGACGGCGACCAGTTTGCCCTCCCAGTGCTGAGTCAGGGATTTTAGAAAAACCGTGATTACGTCGGGCCATCCTCGGGGCTTTGAGATCGGTTTAAGGCGGAATTCGCCATTGAGCACATGCAAATCCCGCTGTTCGGGGATGATGAACACACGGTTGGGTTGGATAAGAAGTCTTTCCGTAATCAACTCCACGGGCATCGCGGTGAAGCGCGGGAGTATTTCGTGGAGTCTGGTGGCGACCGTTCTAAGGTGATTCACGATGACGATGGCAACGCCCAGATCAGCCGGCAGATTCCTTAATAACCGGATATATGCGTCGAGGCCACCGGCCGAGCCGCCTACACAAACAACAGGAAAATCGTTGGTAGCACCCTTAGCTTTCATTACCATCTACGATCGCCAGGATGGACGCCGTTTACCGTCTACGGTCCACCGAGCAGTCAGCTTCTCGTCCGAAATCCGCCCATCAAAAAGACGATAAGGCATATCAGCAGAATTAGGCCGACACCGCCTCCACCGATGGCGGGACCCCCGAAGTAAAAACCGCCGCCGCCGAAAAGGAGAAGAAGCACGATCACAAGGAAAATGAGATTCATAGCCTGCAAGATAGCACGATGCTCTAGCGGCTCCTATGGGGTCTTCTCCTTCCATCCTCAATTTGTCATCGAGGGATAGGCTTGTTGCAGCAGTGTCGCCATCGGGACCTCCTTCGTCTGAGTGCCCGAGCCATCGCGAGGCGGTCGGAATATCGACGCCGGACTCGATGCAGCGGGTCGCGAAAAGATGGCGGAGATCGTGATGGTTAATCGGTTTCAGGCCGATAGCAGACCAGCAATCGCAGGGACTCGGCCAGGGACAGCAACAGACGCCGGGGCCGAAAATAGGGACTCTTTAGCCGGGGCTCAAAAGAAGAACCTCTGAGCTGCGCCGGTTCCGCCGAGCCCACGCATCCCGGAAGGCGATTGGAGCAGCAGTGAAAATCTCAGAGGCGGCTGCCGCTTTTCGAGCTTCCGAATCCGGCAACTTCAATCGGCAGGCGCAGCCTATGCGGCCTGGAGCGCGCGCACATGTGCGATTTCGCGCCGCGCAATGGGCCGGACTTGATCAGGCAGCAGCGTCACTACTGTCACCGTCTCCCCCGCCAAGGTCATGAATTCGACCTCGTAGCCCGCGCCAGCATCATGGATGTGCACGACCGTGCCGATGTCGCCAGCCTTCAAGCCCTCGGCGGCCAGGTCTCGGGTGAGCACCACGCAATCGTGTTCTTTAATCATGACTCCAAAGGATAGGCCGTGATCAACCGGGGAGCAAGCTGTCCTTTATCGCGCTGCCAGACGGTGCGAATGCGGGGGCCGCGACCATCGGGGGTCGGCAACTTTCCGTCAACTTGGTAGCGCGGGCCAAAGCCGGTTTCCACCACTTTGACGACCTCATGCTTCCGTCCGTGTTCGCAGAGGGCTTCGGCGAAGGCCTCCCATTTTTCAGCATCGAAGCCAAATGATGAAAAGAACTGCGCCTTGCTCGCACCGAAGCGGTGACTGGACCGCCGAATTATCCCGAGTTGAGTCCAACTGGCTCCCTCTCAAATGCGGCCTCCCGACCGGTCAACTCAGCATAATCTGCTACTCGGAATTTTCTACAGGCGTTTTCTACAGTTCACCCCGATTTTTGGGCCTTTTTGAGGAAAATTGGGAATTGGCCAAAATCGTTCGCAAGGCCTTTTCCCCTCTGAAAACGCACATGAAGCGAAGTGAGACAAATTCCGCAAAATGCCCTCCGAGTGGTGAAAGGTATTTGTTCCCTGCCAAGATACTTCGTTCTATACTCGGGCGAATAAAATGGGTCGAAATGGGCATTCTTACGGATTCTTGGGAGAAAACGGGGCGCGTGGTAAGTGATTAATGAGGAGAAAGTAGGCGAACAGAAGGCAGTTGGGGTTGAGTGAGGAAATCCGGAAGTTAGAGTCTTAGAAGCCGGCCCGAGCACAGCGCGGAGGCCGCGAAGAAGGTGAGTTTTGGTCCGCCTGCCGTGGCATTGGCGCATGCCGGTTGAAGCAACAACATCGTTGCAGAACTGCAACAACTCTATTGCATCGGGGCATGAGCCCTGAACCACCCAATCCCTTCATCTTCGGCCAAGTGCTTGGGCCAAGCGCACCGTTCTGTCCACGGCCCCAATTGGAGCGCAGCATTCGCGAGACGGTTGAAAACCGCCAACGACTCGTGCTCTTGGGGGACCGACGCATGGGGAAAACCAGTCTGGTCGAGCACACCTTGGCCGACGGTGCCGCGCTCCTTGTTTCAATTGACCTGCTCGGGCTGGCCTCAGTCGAGGACTTCATGGACCGCGTGCTCTCACGCTTGGAAACGATGTTGTCGAGTCAGCGCCCGTTGACGAAGCATCTGCCGCCGGCTATGAAAGAAGCCTTGGCTGCCGTGTCGTCACTGCGGCTTGACCTCCCGTTTGTCCATATAGAGGCCAAGCCCACGAAAGCCTCTACGGTGATGCAGGTGATGGGACTGCTCGCACGCGTGAGCCGGTGGAAGCCGCTCACGGTATTTTTCGACGAGTTTCAGGAAATCGTGGACCGACTCGACGAAAAGGCCGCGCATCATCTGCTCGGTGTTCTCCGAGGCGAAATCCAACGGCACGAGCGGATCGCGTACCTTTTTGCCGGCAGCGCAAAGGATTCTCTGACGGATATGTTCACGGCGTCATCGAGCCCATTCTACCAGTCGGCTCGCATCCTCGAGGTCGGTTCAATTCCGCACGATGACATGGCCCGCTTTCTCGCGGACCAATTCGCCAAGGGCGATCGCACATTGGACGACAGCGTGATGGGAACGCTCTATTCCCTTGCAGGCGACAATCCGAACGATCTCCAGCAAATCTCTTATCACCTGTGGGCGCGCTCAGCACCTGGACCGATCGGGCTCGCAGAATTGCGCGCTGCCCTTGTGACGCTCATGGCCGAAATCGGCCGTGCCGGCGAGCGCGTGGTGAGCGGAGCAACCCCGAGCCAGCGGCGAATGCTTTTCGCGCTTGCATTGTCCGAAGGCGAAATGGAGGTGTTCGGGAGCGAGTTTTTGGAGCTGGCCGGCTTCAAGACGCATCAGGCAGCCAACCAAGCAATCAAGCCATTCCTCAAAGGCGCGACCGCGGTGCTCGAAAAGCAAGGGAGCAAGGTGCGCTTCCGCGAACGGTTCATGCGAATTTGGCTGCTGTCGCGCGTGCTGCGCAATCCGCGGGTGTTGCCGACCGGGACAGGCCGTGAAGGTCAGTGGGTGCAATTGGTCCGGCCACACCTCGCCGGGTTGTTACAGTAGCGTGATTCCTCGGGCGGCGTCCCCTGGTGCCCGGGACAGGATTTGAACCTGCACGTCTTGCGACACCAGATCCTAAGTCTGGCGTGTCTGCCAATTCCACCACCCGGGCGCGGGCGTCGTCGGACCTTGTGAAAGAGACTGGACGAGGGCAAACTCGAATCGGCGATCCGGATTCGTTGAATCGCGAGATTCAAACTGAAGGCGGCGGCAGGCAATGACGAAGGCCTCGTGGGTCGCGGTGTAGGCGCCGGTGAGCCGGCCCTCGAAAAGGTCGTATGCCCGTTGCAGGTCGCAGCTCACATCATTGAGCGCGACGACCGGCATGGGGGTCACTTGCGGCGTCGTATAGACTTTGCTAAGTCTTAGAAGCCGGTGCCGCAAGGCGTGCAGGTTCGAGTCCTGTCCCGAGCACCACGCTAGCGGATCTCAAATTTACAGACTGCGCCGGAAAAACTCCATGATCCGCTGCTCTTCGCGCAGGCGCACGATGGCGGAATTGGCCCCGGCCATGTGGGTGCCGAGCATCGGCATGAACTCGTACGGTTTGCCGGCGAGGAAGAGTGCGTCGGCGAGCTGAACCGAATGTTCGAAGTAGACGTTGTCGTCCGTCAGCCCGTGGATGAGCAGGAGCGGGCGGGCGAGCTGGGCCGCGTACGTGAGGACGCTGCTGGCTCGGTAGCCGTCCGGATCTTCCCGCGGCAGGCCGATGTAGCGCTCGGTGTAGTAGGTGTCGTAGTTCTCCCAGGTGATGACGGGGGCGCCCGCCACCCCGGCCTTAAACGCGTCCGGCCGGCGGATCGTGGCCATGGCGCTGAAATAGCCGCCGAAGGACCATCCGGTGACCCCAACCCGCGCCAAATCCATTTCCGGATAGTGTGCCGCGAGCGCCTTCAGTCCCTCGATCTGATCGTGCAGCGCGAGATCGATGAAGTTCCCTCGCATGAGCCGTTGCCATTCGCGACCGCGCAAAGGGGTGCCGCGGCCATCGAGACTCACGACCACGTATCCCTGGTCGGCCATCCATTGCTCAATGAAGTAGGTCCTAGCGGCCGAGGTCACCAAGGTGGTTTGAGGCCCCGCATACACATGCAGAATGACTGGATATTTCTTGCGTGGCTCAAAATCGGCCGGCCGCAGCACCACGGCGTAGAAAGACGGCGAACCAGCGGTTCGGGTCAGCTCGATCCGCGGCACCGCTTTGGGCGTTTCCGCAACCGAATCAAGCGCAGCCTGTTTCGCCCCCTCGGCCGAGAGCACTTCGGCGCCCACCGTCCCATCGACGAGGCTGGAGATGTGAACCAGCGTCCGGCCATTTTCGGAGAGCCGGCCCGAATGCTGTCCGTGGCCGTTCGTCAGCTGCCGACCAGCCCCGCCGGCAATCGGGAATTTCCAAATCTGCGTCTCGGTCGGGTCGGCGCTGCCCTGGACAAAGACCCAACCGCCCGCTTCGTCCACGCCCACCAAATCGCGGTAGCCCAGTTCAGTCGGCGTGAGTTCCCTGACGAGCGTGCCCTGGCTGTCACGCAACTCCAGTTGCCAGAAGCCGCGGCGCTCCGTGGTCCAAAGAAACTGGGCGCCTCCCTTGAACCAGTGCGGGATCGCCGGCTCGACGAGATTGAGCCACGCGGAATCCGTCTCGCTCAGAAGCTCGCGGGTGGCGCCCGTCTTGGGATCCGCTGCCAGCAGGCGTTCGTCCTGCTGATGCCGATCTTCAACCAGGACGGTGAGGGGGGCGCCGGCTTCGCGCCATTCCACGCGCGCCAGATAGGGAAATCGTTCGTTATCCCAAGCGATCCACTGGGTCGGGCCGCCGTCCCTTGAAATCACTCCCAAGCGGACCCGGGCGTTCGTTGAACCGGCATGCGGATAGGCGGTCTTGATAGGGACTGCTTCCGGGTGGAGCGGATCGGCGATGTAGCGCGTCTCCACCTTCGCCTCGTCCGTTTCCTGATAGGCAAGCCAGAGCGAGTCGGGCGACCACCAATAGCCATCCCTGCGGTCCATTTCCTCTTGGGCGATGAATTCGGCGGCGCCGTGGGAGAGGGTGGGCGACGCCCCGGTCGTGAGAGCGCGGACTGTGCGTGTCGCAAGATCGATCACGTTCAATTCGCCGTCTCGCACAGCCGCCACATAACCGCCGTCGGGAGAGAAATGCGGTGCGATCCACTGTTCGCCCGGAAGCGCGGTGACCTTGAGATCGGCGCGGCTCACGACATACAGCTTGCCGGACAAGGTCACGAGCAGGCGGGTTCCGTCTTTGGAAAGGTCAAAGTCGGTGAAGCCTTTGAGGCTGTTGCGGGTTCGTTCGCGGTGAGCCTTCTCCTCCGGCGTGAGCACTTCCTCTGATTGCCCTAGAATCTGGGCCGGTGTGACGAGCTCGCGTTCGCGGCCGGTCGCCACGTCGAGTTCGTAGAGGCGGAGAACCGGATCGCGGGGACCGCTCCGAAGAAAGATCACGGCCGAGCCGTCGGCTGTGGGCCGGGGCGATCTGGGCTCGCCCAGCGTGTAGTTGCGCGTCTCAGCCAGGTCTCGAAAGAGGGTGACGCTGGGATCCTCGGCGGCCGACGCGCAGGCGCACAGGGTGAGGGCTGCCGACAGGGCGGCGATCCGTTTTCGCATACCGCAGCGAAGCCGACGGCAAAGGCCGAGTCGAGAGCGGGCGAGAGAGCTGAGCGCGCGGGCACCCACGCGGCCTGTTCAGTCTACGCCAAACGAAACAGGCCGCAGGGACTCACCCCGCGGCCTGCACCTATCCAATCCGCTTGCGGAGACTATCGCGACGCAACGAGCGTCTTGGCCGCGACGTTGACGGGAGCCGCCATCATCGCCGTGGCCACCGTGGGGGAGACCAGCGAAAGCTGGGACACCCGGCCTTCATCGAAACGAATGACCAGCGTGCCGGCGGCAGCGCTCTCGTCGGCGACGAAGCCCTTGTAGAGCCAGGTCCCATCGGCCAGGACGGCGGAGGGCTTTCCCAGGCGGACCGAAACATGGATCCGGTAGCTTCCGACCTGGACGTAGGGCCCGGCCGCCTTGACTGGCACGATGCCGGCGGTGGCGAGGAGCTGGGCGGTGGAGTCCGTTTGGGAAGCGTCCTTGGCGGAGGTGATGGCCGGAACGAGGAGGAGCGCGGAGGCGAGGGCGACGGCGCGGAGGGAGGAGATGAGGAGCGTGTTCATGGGAGAGACGATTGTGGCTGTTTTGATTTTTTGTTTGTTCATCACCGGTGGGTGACGTGGGTGAAGTTGCTCCGCCGGCCATTGCATCGCGAGAGGCGCTGCCTGAACGGCTCGCGGCGCATATGAAGAGCGCAGCGCTCGAAACCAACGGCTCGTAGCACCTATGAACGGCTCGGGAAACCCGTCGACTGTCACGGTTTGCGGCCATAGTTTGTCTTTGTCATGCGAATCGCCGCGCTCACCCTGCTCGCTCTCGCGGAGGTGGCGCTTGCGGGGGCTCCCGCGGGGCCTGCGCCGCAGTTTCAGCACTTCGAGCCATTCCTGCGGGAATTTCGCATCATGCTCGGCGATGATCCGCGTTGGGCCTCCGCCACGTGGGACGATCGGGCGTGGCCCAAGGTGCGTTCGGACTCTTTGCCGATCAACTCAGGAATTTTCTGGATCCGCTTTCACATCGTGCGATCAGCCCCCAAGGCGGGCGAGCCGATTGGCGACGAATGGTTTTGGAAAAATCTTCCTGAGAGTCAGCCGATCAACGCCCTGGGCACCGTATCCTCCTGTTCCTATGAGCTCTACTGGGACGGCCGGTTTGTTTTTCGCAACGGGGTGGTCGGCAAGGATCGGGCTTCCGAAGTCCCCGGAACCACGGATTGCCTGATGATGATTCCTCTCGAACTCATAGGTCCTGGAGAACATGTGCTGGCGTTCCGGATATCGAGCAACCGCTCCGATTTCCCGGGCGCACCGCGGTTTCGGATGGTCTTCGGGATGCAGAATTACGACTGGAGGACTACCTACGAGGACCGTCAGGCGATCTATCCGATGATCGGCATGGGCTGCGCTTGGGTGGCTGCCATCATCTGCGGGGTATTCTATTGGTTCGTGGATCGTCGCCGGCCCCTGTTTTTTTGCAGCCTGTTCTGCGTCGCCGTCGGGGCCTACAATTTGGCGGTCGCCTGGCGCTCCCTGAGCTGGCTGATGTTCAGACCAGAAACCTACGACCAACTCTATTCCCGTCTGATGGCGATCATCGTGTCGATGGCTTTAATCGGATGCCTGCTGCTGCTGGTCTATCTGGAGCAGTTTGCCTTCAAGCGCAAAGAGCGGTGGTTGGGCGCGCTCGGGCTGCTGCTAGCGGCGGTATGGTGGATGACCGGTAGTCAGTACTATGGGCGGGTCCTTTGGGAGTTCCGGGCGGCGCTGGCTCTTTCGACCGTCGCCATCGGCTGGGCAGCCTGGCGCCGGCATTCTGGAGCGCTCTTGGCGTTGCCGGCGGTGGTCTTCGGCCTGGTCACGGTGGATTTGGGGGCGGACTGGCGGTATGGCCTCAACCATTCTTTCCTGATCACTTTTGCGCTGATCGTGCTGGCCCTGCTGACTTCGGTCGGCCTTCAGGTGCAGGCGAATCGAAGGAAGGCGCGCGCGACCGAACTCACCGCGGCTCGGATGGAGATCGAACTGCTCAAGAAAAACCTTCAGCCCCATTTCCTATTGAATACGCTCACCGCCCTTTCGGAAGTCGTCGAACAGGATCCGCCTGGCGCAGTGCGGCTGATCGGCGACCTTGCGGATGAATTTCGCTCTCTTTCCCGAATGTCGGCGGAAAAACTGATCCCGCTCAGCCAGGAGCTGGACCTTTGCCGGGCCCACTTGCGCGTCATGAGTCTGCGAACCGGAAAAGCCTGGCGGCTCGAAGCCGAGAAGCACGATCCGGCCGCTCAAGTGCCGCCGGCACTTTTTCTCACCTTGATCGAAAACGGATTCGCTCATCAGCGCGTGGCTGCCGCCGAAGCCGCGTTTGTCCTGCGTCATGGGAACTCCGCGGACGGAGGAATTAGCTATGTATTCCTGTCGCCGGGTGAGAGGCACGAGAACCCGGATCGCGTTCCCGGCGGCACGGGTCTGCGTTACGTGAAGGCGCGCCTCGAAGAGAGTTTTTCGGGGCGTTGGAGCTTTCGGGATGGCCCCACGGCCCTTGGCTGGGAAACCGTGATCGAATTCCGGAGTATCGCCTGAACGCCATGCGCCTCCTGATCGTTGAAGACGAACCCCTGATCGCGCAGCGCCTCGAGCGCATGTGCCGTGAAATCCTCGGCGCAGCGCTGGAAAGTGTGGCCCACGCCTCCCGCCCGGAGGAGACCTCCGCGCGCCTGGAGGAAACGCCCATCGATCTCATGCTGCTCGATCTCAACCTCCAGGGCGCTGATGGCATGCAGCTGCTGAAGCGGGCCGTGGCGGGTTCATTTCACACGATCATCGTCTCGGCCAACACCGATCGCGCGCTCGAGGCGTTCGAATACGGGGTCCTCGACTTCGTGCCCAAGCCGTTCAGCCGCGAGCGTCTCGTGCAGGCGCTGGGCCGCTGCACCGCGGCCGAGGCGCGCGCGGATTACGCGGCCAAGTACCTTGCGGTGCGGAAATACGGCCGGGTCGAACTGGTCCGCGTGGACGAGGTCGTGTACGCCAAGGGCGCCGGCGCCTACTCCGAACTTGTTTTGGCGTCGGGGGCGACGGAGCTGCACGACAAATCCCTCGAGAAATTGCAGGCCTTGCTCCCGCCGGTCTTCGAACGCATTCACAAGAGCTATTTGGTGCGGATGAGCGCGGTGAAGGCCCTCCACGCGGAGGAGGGCAGCCACTATGAGGTGGAATTGAAAGGAGGCGCCCGCCTTCCGATCGGGCGCACGCGCTACAAGGAAATCCGGGAGAAGTTCAGATGAGACGCGTCGCGGCGCCTGCGGTTGCTTATTCGGACCTCTTGGCCGCCGATACCTGCGCCGCCGCCGTCAGTATTTCCTCGGTCGGCGGCCGTACCTGGAAATTCGGGTTGAATTCGACGAATTTGATCACGCCGTCGGTCCCAATGATGAAAATCGAGGGGACCGGCAGCCAATGTCCGTCCGCATCTCCTGGGATCTCCGGCACGCCGATATGGTGGGAGGCGTATTTGGCCGAATCCTTGTCCGTCAGGCGGAAGGCGACCTGGAAGGCCAGAGAGGCGGCCATGGACCGATCCGACAAAAGCGTGTAGGTGAGTTGATGCTTGTCCAGCGTCGCCTTCAGGGCTTCCGGCTGATCGGTGCAGACCGCCAGGATCTGGTAGCCGAGCGCGCGGAATTTTGCCTCGTAGTCCTGCATTCCCGACAGCTGCTTGTTGCAAAACGGGCACCAACCCCCGCGGTAGAAGATGAGCACGGTCGGTTTGGCGGCAAACGCCTGGCCAAGATCGAAATCGGCGCCTTCGAGCGTCTTTACGGTGGCGGACGGAGCGGAAACGCCGACCTTTAGGGGCGTGACATTTTCGGCTCCCAAAGGGAGTGCGGCCCTAGCCGGGCTCGCCCATGGAATGATCGCCGCGAGGAGAACGGGGAAAAGCTGACGTGATTTGGAGAGCATAGGATTGATCGAAGAGTCGATGGGCGCTCGGAGGTGAATGTCGTGAGCAGATATTGGGCCGATAGGTATGAGGTGTCAGGGGGACAACTATTCCCCGACACTCCAAGGATGGGTTGCGTGGCGCTCGGAGGCCGGGTGTCGTCAGGGATTGTGGGTAAGCCATGAGCGATTCAAAGAGGCGGCTGTGTCCTCCGGGGTCGACCGGCGGTCGCCCTCGGCGTGACGAGGCGCTCGAAGGCCTCCGAGGCCTTTGTGCGCTCCTGGTTTTTTACGGCCACTTGAACCTTCCGGTTGTAAGGGTGGATCCGGGCTATGATCCGCCCAGCTTCTTGTCCTGGTTCGAGATGCGATCGGCCGCTGTGCTGATTTTCTTCGTTCTCTCAGGCTATGTGATCGGTCTGACCACGACTCAAACGGCCACCGCGGCCAACGCCGCAACCTACTTAAGAAAGCGGTTTTGGCGTATTTTTCCCATACCTGCGCTGGTGATTCTGTTGTGCTGGGCCCTGGATACTTCGACCGCCTGGCAGACGGTGCTTGGGAACATCCTTGCCCTGGACAACGACGCCTTATCGGGGAGCCGTATGAATGCCTTGCTGCCCAACGATCCCGTTCTCTGGAGCGTGCATTACGAGGCCGTGTTCTATCTCGCCTTCCTGGCGATCTGGTTCGGGCGGCCTCGGGTGGAGTGGATCGTGGCCGGGTGTCTCGGATTGGCTTTGGCAGGCTGGCTCGTCGGGGGATGCCCACCCTGGATCCCCCGGTATGCGTGCGGATTCCTGTACTGGGTCGCGGGCCTTTCGATCGCATGGATGCTGCCCAAAGAGGCGGCCCCGCATCCGAACCGCTGGTTCGCCGCATTCCTGGTGTTGTATGCGACCTGGATGGTGGCGCCATTGCGGACCTTCGGGATTTTCTACGATTTGAGCTACCTCTCCCTGGCTCCTGTCAGCGTGCACAGGCTGGATTTTTTACCGGTATGTGTGTGGCTGATACTGGCCCTTTCAAAACGGACCTTTTCGGCCCAGAAATGGCTGGAGTGGGGGTGTTGGATGTTCGCGGCCTCGGCTCTCGTGACCGAGTTGTTCACGAAGACTCTTTGCAGCGTCCCCTGTCTTTGGATTTCCGGGCTTTCGCTTGCAGTGGCCGGGCTGTCGATGCTGACAGCGCGATCCATCGAGCCCCGTTTGCTCGCCCTGCTGGCGCCGATGGGGCGCATTTCCTTTGGATTCTATGTCGTCGCGTGGCCGGTCCAGTTTGCGCTCCTGCGCCTCCTGCCTCTGCCCGAGGGGACGGCGCTGAGCTATTTGCTGCGCTGCACGGTATCGCTGTCGCTTTCCCTGGCGATCGCGTGGTTGCTTGAAAGCCAGTTCCAGTCCTGGATTTTCGCGAAGGGAAGTCATCCGGGCGGACGCGTGCTGAGGCGATAGATGCATGGCCAACGGGAATCGAGGCAAAGGAATTCAACTCGACAAGGGCCTTCGCTTGCATCATTCGCCGAGGACCCAACCCCGGTCGTGGACTCTCAAAAATCAGAACCTGCACGATGGTTTGCGGAAGAGGTGCAACCGCACGAAGCGTCGCTCCGCGCAGTCCTCCACCGATCTGTCCATTCGATGGCCGATGTGGACGACTTGGTTCAGGAAACATTCCTTCGGATCTTTCGGGCTCGGGACAAAGGGCCCATCCGGTCAGGAAAAAAATTCCTCTTTGCTGTGGCCCGCAATGCCATGCGCGACCTGTTCCGTCGCCGCGCCGTCGCCGACATGACACCTGTCACGGAAAATATCGCCCAGGACGTCCTGCTAGATAAGCCGGGAGTCGTGGATCTGGTTATCCGCCGTCAGGAGCTTGACCTGCTGGCCGAGGCTGTCCGCGCGCTCCCTGAGCGCTGCCGCGAAGTGTTCCTCCTGCGCAAAATCCAAGGACTCTCACAGAAGGAAATCGCCGCGCGTCTCTCGATCTCGGAGAATACGGTGGAATCGCTCGTCGGCAAGGGTGTGCGCCGCTGCGCCGACTTTCTTCACGCCCGAGGGGCCAGTCCCGCTTCCCGCCATGGATCCGGAGAGTGACTTGGCGGCGGAGGCCGCTCACTGGCTGGCTCGGCGGGACCGCGGACTCACTGCGCGGGAGGCGGATGCATTCGAAGCATGGCAGGCTGCGGATCCGAGGCACGCCGCGGAGTTAGCACGTATCGACGCCACATGGGCCCTTTTCGAAAAAGCCCCGGCGGGGAGCGCGCTGGCCGAGATGGCAGCTCGGGTGGAGGCTCGGACCCGTCCGCATGCCCCCCGTCTCCTCTGGCCGATTTGGGTTGGAGCGGCGGCGGCGGCCGCGCTGGTCTTTATCTCTTGGATCGAGGTTCATCCGGCGCCCCCTTCATCCGCCGCCGGCGCCAACGCCTTCTACCGCGTAGTCCCGACGGATGCGCGGAGGCTGACGCTGGCCGATGGCTCCATCGTCGAAATGCGCGGTGATAGCGATATTAGGACTGAGTTTACGCCGGACTTGAGGCATGTCGTCCTCTTGCGCGGCGAAGCCCATTTCGCGGTGACCAAGAATTCGGCGCGCCCCTTTGTCGTCAGCGCGGGCAAGATGTCGGTCCGCGATCTCGGCACCGCGTTCGATGTCGAACTCAAGGGTTCGGAGGTCGAAGTCCTTGTCACGGAAGGAAAAGTGACGGTTGAGGATGCGAGCGGAACCATGCGACCTCCGGCGGTTCCACTGTTGGTCGCGGGCCAGAGGGCGCTGATCCACCAAGACGCGGCAGGGGCGCCCGACCGGGTGACGGTCGAATCGCTCGCCCCGGGCGAAATCGAGCAGGCGCTGGCCTGGCAGAGCACGTGGCTTATTTTCGACCGCACGCCCCTGGAAAAAGCCGTGGAAGCGTTCAACGCTCACAGTACGCAGAAGATAGTCATCGGAGATGCCTCTCTGCGGGATCGGCGGCTGGGCGGGATGTTTCGCGCCGACAATGTCGAGGGCTTCGTCCGGCTCCTGCAGGACAGCCTGGATGTAAAATCCGTCCGACCGGCTGGCCGCGAGATCGTCTTGCTTCCCGAGCGTTGATCCGTCGCGGAAACTGGGCCGGACGGAACGTCTTCCGCCTGCGATTCCTCGCCCTGGCCGCGGGTGCGCTGTTGTTCCTCCGTTCCGGCGAGGCCGAACCCGCCGCAGACCAGCGCCATTTCGACATTCCGGCGGGGGAGGCGGAGGAGACTCTGAGCCTCTTTTCACAGCAAGCCGGGGTCGAGCTTGTCTTTAGCGTCGACAAGGTAGCTGGGGTTGCGACCCGCGGAATCCGAGGCGAATTCACGCCGGTCGCTGCTTTGGGCCACATGCTGGAGAGCACGCCTTTGACCGTCGTGCAGGATCCCGGGACCGGAGCTCTCGCAGTCAACCGCCGCGCCGGTCCGTCTCCCCCGAGGAATCGGTCCCCTGCTCCCCGGTCTCAGGAAATTCGAGCCGGTCCGGCTGGGGCGGAGGAACCCGGCGCCGGGCAGCCAAGCGATGAGGTGGTTCGGCTGCCGCAGTTCACCGTGTCCTCCGCGATCGACAGCCACTATCGGCCGGCCGATACGATCTCCGCTTCGCATATCCGGGGCGAGCTCGGTGACACGCCTCTTTCGATCGCCGTCATCACCCGCGATCTGATGCAAGAACTGGGGGCGAACAGCATCTATGACGCAACCCGTTACTTTTCCGGAGTCAGCAATGGCCGCGGCGCCGGCGCGGGCGGAATTCTGGACCGGCAGGACTTTCGCGGTTTCGAAAGTTTTTCTCGGACCGTTGACGGGCTATCGACCTTTCTCATTCCGGGGAACAATGGGTTTCAGGCCAACTTTGAGCCGGAGTTCGTCGAGCGTGTCGAAGTGGTCAAGGGCCCCGACTCGATCCTATCGCCGACCGGCAGTCCCGGAGGATCGATGAATGTCATTACCAAGTCCCCTCTGTCCATCCGCGCGGACGAACTCACGATCGAGGAGGGCAACTACAACGGGAATAAGATTTCGATCGATTCCACGGGGCCGCTCTCGGTTGGCGGCAGCCAGAAATTGTCCTATCGCCTGATCGCCGATTATCAGGATGGCCAGACCTTCGTTCCCGGGAGTCTTCGGCAACAGGATTTGAGCGCCCAGCTCAAATATAAGCTCAGCGAGCAGACGGAGCTGACGGTCAAGTATTTCGGCCAGCAGTGGGAATTGACCGGCGCTATTGCCGATCCCAACGACGATGGCTGGTACGTGACCGATCCGAGCTCGGTGCGGGGCGCCACTTTGGCGAACGCGCCGCCGCCCGGCTCGGGCTTCAGTTACCGCGGTTGGAATGGGGATACCACCTGGAGCCATCGCTTCGACCGGATGAACATGCTCACCGCGGAAATGACGAGCGCACTGTTTGATCTTATCAGCGTCCGATTCAGCGCAGCCCTTCTCTACGACAATTTCAATCAGAACGCGGGCTATCTCAGTGCCGCGCCCCCGATCGAAAGTTGGGATCCTGCCACGGGCCAGGAGATTGCCATCGGGAACAACTTCAATCCTGCCAGCGCCGCGGAAATCGCCAATCACGTCCAAAGCATCAATCGCGATCTGCAGCTGCAGAATGATTATGCCGCCAACTTCCGTCCGGGCGGAATCCTGCTTCAGCCCGTGGTCGGCTGGAGCTACCAACAGGGACGGAATCCACTGGATGCCGATCGGACCGCGCCGCTGCCCAACGTCGATCTGCTGTCGTCAACTCCCTACGATCCTCCCCGGCCGGCGGCCGCGAGCTACACCTTGGCGACGGACACGAACGCGCATGCCTGGCAGTCGCAGATCTACTTTTTGACCAAGGCCGGGTTCTACGACAACCGGCTATTTCTCGTCGGGGGCGCTTCGCGGCTTTGGACCAACACCAGTTCGACCGACCTCATGTCCGGAAATCAGGTTGGCTTGAGGGGAAGCCACGACACCTACCTGGGAGGTATCTTGGGCAAGCCCCTGCCGAATCTATCCTTATACTACATGTTCTCGAGCAATGCGGCCATCACGACCGGGCCGAATGTCCTGCCCCTGTGGGAGACCGGGAAGCAGAACGAATTTGGCGCCAAGACCGAGTTCTTCGGGCAACGACTGTCTTTTACCGCAGCCCATTTCCAAATCACTCAAGACAACCTCTCCAGTCCGAATCCTCTCTACAATACCGATCCAGCCAACAACCCGAGCACCATCGTGACCGATGAAGCCAACTATGGCGTGGAGTTCGAGATGGTGGGAGCCCTGACCCAGCATCTGTCCATCATCGCCAGCCATACCGATATGCGGCTGCGGGATGCTTTTGGCCGCCGCCAGCGCAATGTGCCAGATACGATGTCGGCGCTCTTGCTCGAATACCGCTTCACCAGCGGAGCTCTCAAGGATCTGGCTGTATTCGCGGGTGGCATCCATTCTGGCGATTCGGCTGGCGAGACCGTCACCGGCTTTACGCCTCTCGGAGTTCCGGAGCAGCCTGGCTATTACATCTCCGGCTGGACCGTTTACAATCTTGGGGCCGACTACCGCTGGAGGCGCTATCGCCTCAATCTCAACGTGGATAACCTGCTCGACTCCCGATTCATCTGGCAGCCGACCGGCCGCAATTCGGTGAGCCCCTATCCCGGCACCACCGTCCGGCTCACCGTCTCGGTTCGTCACTAGAGGCGTTTATTCCGTCACGGAAAGTCCCGGGACCTGCGTCTTGTGGGTGAGCAGATCCAACGGGTCCATCCGGTTCGGATCGAATGACCCCCACCACGCATCGCCCCATGACCAAATTCGATCTTCTGCGCGGCCTCGGCATGTCCGCGCCCCTTCTAGCCTGCAGCGTCGCCCTCCATGCCCAAACAGCGGCGGAGCCAAGCGCGTCCGCCACGGCCGCCGCCAAAGAGGAACCCGTGCAAATGCCGGAGTTCGCCATTACGGAAGGAAAGGCCGACCCTTACCGTGCGCAAGAGGTCATGTCGGTCGCGCGCATTGCCGGCAATATCATGGATGCTCCGTTCACGGTGAACGTGGTTTCTCCGGAACTGCTCAGCGACCTCGGCGCCAACGTTGGATACGACGTCAACCGCTACTTCGCCGGCG
>Ga0302325_10004302_pt1 | contig 32962 bp, 25 predicted proteins | sample Palsa_T0_2_FD_201948 | JGI IMG/M metagenome (GOLD analysis project Ga0302325, IMG submission 201948) | Peat permafrost microbial communities from Stordalen Mire near Abisko, Sweden - Palsa_T0_2 | ecosystem: Environmental > Terrestrial > Soil > Palsa > Peat permafrost | place: Sweden: Abisko... | reverse complement strand
ACGATCCTCGGCGACCAGCCTCACGCTGAACCACGCCTCCAGCGTGTCGCTGACCTACGGCGCGCTGTTCCTCGTGCTGTGCGTGGCCGGGCATCTGGTGATCCGCTTCTGCCTGCCCGACGCCGACCCCTACCTGTTCCCGCTCGGCGCGGTGCTCGCGAGCGTCGGCATCGTGATGGTCTACCGCATCAACCCCATGCTGGCGCGCCAGCAGGCGCAATGGATGGTGCTCGGACTGGTGCTGTTCGCCGCGACGATCCTCGCCCTGCGCCGCCGCGGCGTGGGCGTGCTCGAGCGCTACCGCTACACGATCGCGGTGATCGGCATCGGTATGACTGTGCTGCCGCGCCTGCCCGTGATCGGCGAGCAGGTCAACGGCGCCTACCTCGATATCCACGTCGGCGGCGTCTCCTTTCAGCCCGCCGAGCTCGGGAAGGTCGCGATCGTGATCTTCCTCGCGAGCTATCTGCGCGACAACCGCCAGATCCTCGTGACCGGGGGGCGCCGCGTAATGGGCTTGACGATCCCGCCGATGAAGCAGTTCGGCCCGATGCTACTGGTGTGGGGCGCGGCGATGGGCACGTTGCTGCTCACGGGCGAGCTGGGCACCTCGCTGATGTTCTACGGCGCCTTCCTCGCGCTGCTGTATGTCGCTACCGGGCGCTTCTCGTTCCCGCTGATCGGCCTGGTCCTGTTCGCCCTCGGCGCGTGGTTCGTCGCCGGGCATGTCGAGCACGTGCACGCGCGCGTGCTCGCCTGGGAGCACCCGCTCGATCCGACGCTGTTCAGGAGCGGGACCAGCTACCAGCTCGGCCAGGCGCTGTTCGCTCAGGCCGACGGCGGGCTGCTGGGGACGGGCTTCGACCAGTCGCTGCTACGCCTGCCCGGTGGCTCCTCGATCCTGCCGGTCCCTGAAAGCGACATGATCTACGCGGTCATCACCGACGAGCTCGGCCTCTTCGGCGCTGCCGGACTGCTGCTCGTCTACCTGCTGTTCGTCGCCCGCGGTCTGAAGACGGCGATGTTGGCGAAGGACTCGTTCTCCAAGCTGCTGGCGAGCGGACTGTCGTTCGTCGTCGCGATGCAGGTGTTCGTAATCGTCGGCGGTGTTACTCGCGTGATCCCGCTCACTGGGGTTACGCTGCCGTTCGTCGCCTACGGAGGCTCGTCGGTGGTGATGAACTTCGTGCTGCTCGCGCTGTTGCTCGTGATCTCCGATCGCGCGCGGCGCCCTTACTCGCGGACCTGACGTGCCTGCACGTTTTTGTGCAGGTTTGTCGACCTTTTCGCAAGAGAACCTCCACAAACCAAATAAGAACCCCAACAAAGCAGTCCTCGCGCAGGGGAGCCCCGCGCGCCGTCGAAACCCAGGCCGTGCTGACTTCGACGATCGCGGCGACACCACGCCTGTTCCTGCGGACACCGCCGCAGCCCGCACACAACCGCTACGCAGGATTGACCGAGCCCCGATCGCACACAGGCGGCCTGTCATCTAGCGGCGGCCTGTCCTCTCCCGCGGGGCTGCACCGGCGGCCGTGGTTGGCGCGGCTGCGCCGCGCCCTGGAGGAGCAGCTTTTCGTGTTGCATTACCAGCCGATCGTGTCGTTGCGGGACGGGAGGGTGTCGCATTACGAGGCGCTCGTGCGGCTCGCCGACGAGGAGAGCGGAGCGCTGGTGGCGCCCGGCAGGTTCCTGCCCGCGGCCGAGCGCTACGGCCTGATCCGCGAGATCGACCGAATGGTGTTGGCCCAGGTGGCCACGCTGCTCTCGGGGGAGCACGGGGAGCGCGGCGTGCGGATCGCGATCAACTGCTCGTCGCTGTCGATCACCGACGGAGGGATGCTCGCCGAGATCGAAGCACGGCTTGCGCTCGCGCGCGTCGATCCCGCGCAGCTCGTGATCGAGATCACCGAGACCGCCGCGATCTCCGACATGGAGCGCGCCCGGGCCTTCTGCGCGGGAGTACAGGCGCTCGGCTGTGCAGTTGCGCTGGACGACTTCGGGGCCGGCTTCGGCTCTTTTCAATACCTCAAGCATCTGCCGTTTCAGTACCTGAAGATCGACGGCGACTTCATCCGCGGCTTACCGGCCTCGCCGAAGGATCAGCTCGTGGTCAAGGCGCTCGTGGATCTCGCCCGCGGCATGGGCAAGCAGACGATTGCCGAGTACGTCGGCGATCGGGCGACGGTTGAGACGTTGCGCGACCTCGGCGTCGACTACGCGCAGGGGTTCGAGGTCGGCCGACCTCACCCGGTTGTTCCGCTGGCGGTGTAGACCGCTACTTGGGCTGGGGGAACTGGGATCGCATCGCCGCGTCCCAGACACGATCCGGGGTGAGCTTGCGCTGCAGGATTGAGAGGCGCGCGGAGGCGGTCACGGGCACGCGCGTGGGCGCGCGGCGGCGGGTGATCGCCTTCTCGATCGCCTTCGCCACGACATCCGGGCCGCCGCCGAGGCGGCGCATCGGGCCTTCGTAGACACCTGTGGTGAGCGCCGAGACCTTCGTGTCGAACTCGGCGTACGGACCATTTGCAGGGGCGGCCTCGGCCGCCTTTGAGATGGCGGTGGCCGCGAACTCGGTCACGATCAGTCCGGGCTCGATCAGCACGACGTTGATCCCGAAGCCTTTGACCTCGAAGCGCAGCGCGTCTGAGATCGCCTCCAACGAGTACTTGGTGGCGTGGTAGAGGCCCGCGCCGGGGAACGTCAAGCGCCCACCCATCGAGCCGATGTTGACAACCTTGCCCCAGTGTTGCGCGCGCATCCCGCCCAACACCATCTGGGTGATCGCGATCACCCCGAACACATTGGTCTCGAACTGACGCCGCACGGCCTCCAGCGGAACCTGCTCGATCGCGCCGCCCTGACTGTAGCCGGCGTTGTTGACGAGGACGCCGACGGCGCCCTCGGCGCGCTGCACCTCGTCCACCGCCGCCCGCATCGAAGCCTCATCGGTCACATCGAGCGCCAAAGTGCGGCAGCCGGCGTCCTTCAGGTGCTCGATCGCCTCCAAGCGGCGGGCGGTCGCGTAGACGGTCCAGCCGCCGTTGGCCAGGCGGCGGGCCGTGGCCTCGCCAATGCCGGAGGAGCAGCCGGTGATCAGCACCGCCTTTGAGATTTCGCCCATCGAGATTGCAGCATATGGGTTTCCGGGCAGGGCTCCGGGTGGCGCCAAAAGGCGCCGCCGTTCTCTAGGCTGAAGCACCGATGCGCGCGGTCACCTTTCAAGCTCCCGGCGAGGTGCGCGTCGAGGAGGTTCCCGAGCCGGAGTTGATCGACGCCGGGGACGCGATCGTTCAGATCGAGGCGACGGGCGTGTGCGGCTCGGATCTGCACATCTACCACGGCCGCGTGCAGATCGAGCCGGGCTTCACGATCGGACACGAGTACGTCGGCACGGTGATCGAAGCCGGCACGGACGTTCGCGACGTGCTGGTCGGCGACCGCGTGCTCGGCTGCTTTCAGACCGCTTGCGGACGCTGCTGGTTCTGCCGCCGCGGGTGGTTTCACAAGTGCGACTCCTCGCGCACGTTCGGCCACGGCGCGGCGCTCGGTGCGCTCCAGGGCACGCAGGCCGAGCGGGCCTTGGTACCAAACGCCGATCTCGTGCTGCGCAAGGTGCCCGCGGGGATGAGCGACGAGACGGCCCTATTCGCCGGCGACGTGATGGGCACCGGCTACCACGCCGTCGCCGAGAGTGGCCTGCGCGCCGGCGATGTCGCCGCGGTGCTCGGCCTCGGGCCGGTGGGGCTGTGCGCGGTGCAGGCGGCGAAGGCGTCCGGCGCGGCGCACGTGATCGCCGTTGACTCGGTCGCGGAGCGTCTGGCGATGGCGGAGTCCTTCGGCGCTGAGCCGGTGCACCTGAGCGAGGGGGACCCGCGCGCGGCCGCGCGCGCTGCCACGGAAGGACGTGGGGTGGACGTGTGCATCGACGCCGTCGGGCACCCACAGGCGCTCGATCTGGCGCTGCGTCTGACGCGCAAGTGCGGGACCGTGCAGGCGACCGGGGTCTACGCCGAGCGCTGTGAGCTGCACATGGGTCTGTTGTGGATCAAGTCGCTCCAGCTCTGCGCGGGCCACGCGAACGTGATCGGTCACGTCGACCGCGTGATGGCGATGATGTCCGCGGGCGTGCTCGACCCGAGCCCGCTCGTCACCCACCACATGTCCCTCGACGACGCGGTCGAGGCCTATGCGCTGTATGACCGCCGCGAGGCGCTTAAGATCGTGCTCAAGCCGTAAAAGCCATCCGCAAGGAGCCGCTATGACCGCCGCTGCCGACACCGCAAGCCCGAACACCCTCCCCGACGCGCTGGGTGCTCCCGCACGCGAGTTCATCTCCCAATCACACCGTCTCCTGATCGGCTCCGAACATCTGGACGCGGCCGACGGGCGCACGTTCGCCACGCTGGACCCCGCCACTGGCAGGGAGATCGCCGAGGTCGCGCTCGCGGGGCCCGAGGACGCCGCGCGGGCGGTCGCCGCCGCGCGGACGGCGTTCGTCGAGGGCCCCTGGTCATCGATGCCCGCCTCGGGGCGCGAGCGCCTGATGCACGCGCTGGCGGATGCGATCGAAGAGCGCGCCGTGGAGATCGCACAGATCGAGTCGCTCGACAACGGTAAGCCCGTCGGACTTGCCCAGTACGTCGACGTGAACGGGGCGATCGGGCACCTGCGCTACTTCGCCGGCTGGCCGACGAAGATCGAGGGCGGGGTGCTGCCGGTGAGCGCGCCGAACATGCACTGCTACACCCGGCGTGAGCCGGTAGGCGTGTGCGCGCAGATCATCCCCTGGAACTTCCCACTGCTGATGGCCGCATGGAAGCTCGGCCCGGCGCTCGCCGCCGGCTGCACGATCGTACTCAAGCCCGCCGAGCAGACGCCGCTGAGCGCGCTGCGGGTGGGCGAGCTGGCGCTCGAGGTCGGCTTCCCACCAGGTGTGCTGAATGTGCTGACCGGCGACGGCAGTACGGGCGCGGCGCTCGTGGACCACCCGGACGTCAACAAGATCGCTTTCACCGGCTCGACCGCCGTCGGCCGCGAGATCGGCGCCAAGGCCGGCAAGGAGCTCAAGCGCGTGACGCTCGAGCTCGGCGGCAAGTCGCCGAACATAATCCTGCCGGACGCCGACATCGACGCGGCGATCAAGGGCTCATTTCAGGCGATCTACTTCAACTCCGGGCAGGCGTGCAACGCCGGCTCGCGCCTGTTCGTCCCCGCGGAGCGCTTCGACGAGGTGATGAGCGGCCTTGCCGACGCTGCCAAGGCTGCTCAGCTCGGTCCGGGCCTTGACGCGGGCACCCAACTCGGGCCGCTCGTGTCGACGGAGCAGCACGAGCGGGTCATGGATTACATCGAAGCAGGTCGTGCCGAAGGCGCCGAGGTGCTCGCGGGAGGCGAGGCGGCGCTCGTCGACAGTGGCGGCTACTTTGTTGCACCGACGCTGTTCGCCACGACCTCCGACGAGCTGCGGATCTCCCGCGAGGAGATTTTCGGTCCGGTGCTGGTGGCCTCTCCGTATGACTCACTCGAGGAGGTCGCGGCCAGGGCAAATGCAAGCGAGTACGGGCTCGCGGCCGGCGTCTGGACACGCGATGTCTCGAGCGCCCACCGCCTGGCCGCGATACTGGACGCGGGCATGGTCTACATCAACACCTGGGGGGTGGTCGATCCGTCGGCGCCGTTCGGCGGCTTTAAGGCCTCGGGCATCGGCCGCGAGCACGGCCACGATGGCCTCGACGCCTACCTTGAGACAAAGACGGTTTGGACAGCGTTGTAGGCAGCGGCGGCGGCGTTGCTTCGGGTGGCGGTGCGGGAGCAGGCTGCGTCGTAGATCCCCGGCCGGCCGGTCGGCCGTGCGGGGAGGGCGCCGCGGGCGCCGAGCCTCGCAACTCGCGCTTTGCGCGGCTGCACGAGCATCCGCAGGCAGAGCGCTGGGCGTGGGCGCTGATCGCCCTGTGTACGCTCGTGCTCGTCGGCGCCACCCTGGAGATCGTGCTCGACGCGGCGGTCGGGCACTCGGCGCTGATCCCCAAACAGCCCGCAATCGCCGGCTGGCTGAGCGGTATCGGTGTGCGTCTCGGCTACAGCACCTTCCTGATCGCGCTGCTCGCCTTCACCGGGGCCTACGCAGTGCTGCTGGGGCTCGCGGGACGCATCTCCAAGCGCTGGGCGATCTTGCTCGTGGGTGTTTTGCAGCTGGTTGTGTTTGTCGGCCCGGTTCTGATCTCGACCGATGTGTTCAGCTACATCGCCTACGCCCGCATGGGCGTCGAGCACGCGATCAATCCCTACACGCATGGCCCGATCGCGATCGTTCGTGACCCGGTCTACCAATATGTCGGCAAAGACTGGATCCACGTCGCCACTGCCTACGGCCCGCTGTACACGCTGCTCTCCTATCCGCTTGCCCCGCTCGGCCTGAAGGCGGCGCTGTGGGGGATGAAATTCGAGGCGCTGCTCGCGGGTGCCGGCACGCTTGCGCTCACCTGGCGTTGTGCCCGCCTGCGGGGCCTGGACCCTGTGCTCGCGCTGCTCGTGGTGGGCGCGAACCCGCTGTGGGTGATCTACGGCCTCGGGGGCGCGCACAACGACCTGATCATGACGCTGTTCATGATGGCCGCGGTCAGCTTCTCGCTCGCCGGACGCGACGCGCCGGCGGCCGCCTCGGTGGTGGCGGGCGCGCTCGTGAAGGCGACCGTCGCGGCCCTCTTGCCGTTCATGATCCTGTCGAGTAGAAAGCTAGCTCCGATTCTCGGCGCGCTGGGAGCGCTGGCGCTCGCCGCGCTCCTCGGCTACGCGGTGTTTGGCATCCACGGGATCGACCTGATCGCCGCGCTGAACCGCGACGCGGCGTTCGTCTCGACCGACAGCTTCCCCACCGAGCTCGCCCACCTCGTCGGCAAGCCGGGAGTGTTCCCGATCGACCACGACCTGCTCAAGGCCGGGCTCGTGCTGATCGTCGGGTATCTGCTGTGGCGCACGTGGCGCGGCTATGACTGGGTCGCCGCCTCCGGCTGGACGCTGCTGGCGATCTCGGTGACGAGCACGTGGCTGTTGCCGTGGTACACGCTGTGGTCGCTGCCGCTGGCCGTGGTCGTGCGCGACCGCCGCCTGCTCGCCGCGACGCTGGCGGTGCAGGCGCTGTTCATTGTCCATCAGATGGCTCCGTTGTTGGTACCGGTCGGATGAGCGACGCTACGACTCCCGTCCAAGACGCGACTTCCGTCGACGACGGTCGCTGGAAGCGCCTGCCCGAGTGGATACAGCCACGTGATCGGGAGCTACCTGGTACGGGTCGTCGGCAACTGGTCGAGGTGACGTTACTAATCCTCGCGGGCCTGCTGCTGACGGTAGCGACCGTCAACGACGTGGTCGACCAGACGCACGTCAACCATCGCCTCAACGCCGACCTGCGCACGTGGCGCGCATACACCGGCCACGACTACAAAAATGTGTCCACCGAACAGGACCTGTATGGCCACACGACGAAAGATGTGGTCTGCGGCAACACCACGCCCGGACCCCCGAAAGAACGGATCCAGCTGTGCCTGCAGATGACCGGGCCGGTCGTCAACGGACGCCGTGCCGCGCGCGGTGGCTGGTACCTGCCGCCGAAGGTCGAAGACGCGCCGGTCTTCCGCTATGGCTGCTTCGGCGCGGCGACGCCGGCGGAGTTCTGTGGAAAGGCAGCGGCGGGTGTGGCGGGAAGTCCCGAAGGCACATCTTCGGAAGCCACCCAGTGAGTCTGTGGAAAGGCAGCGGCGGGTGTGGCGGGAAGTCCCGAAGGCACATCTTCGGAAGCCACCCAGTGAGCACGGCGGTCTGCCCGCCGCAGGATGCTAGCTCGAGCGAGAAGGCGCTTTCGCCGAGGTTTCCCCGGATGGAGGTCACCCGGTGAGCGCGGCGATCTCCTCGCCGGCGGCGGGTGGGCATCACGTCGCCGCCACGCGCAGAGGAGCGCTGCCCGCTTGGTGGCCGCTCGCGGCGCTCCTGCTCCTCGCCGCTGCGCTGCGGTTCTCGACGCTCGGGCTACAGAGCTTCTGGTACGACGAGGCGTTCACACCCGTGCACGTGCTGCACGCGAGCCTCGGCGCGACGCTGCATTCGGTGGTGCACACCGAGAACACGCCGCCGCTGTGGTACGTGCTGATCTGGGCGTGGTCGCGCGTATTTGGCACGGGGGCGGTCGCGCTGCGTCTGCCCTCGGCCGTGTTCGGCGTAGCGACCGTAGCTGTCGCGTGGGCGATCGGCCGCGAGTTAGAAGGCCCGCCCACCCACCGCGCCACGGCGATTGCGGCTGCCGCCTTCGTCGCCGTGAACCCGCTGTTCGTGTGGTATTCCCAGGAGGCTCGCGCGTACGGCCTGTTCGTGCTGATGAGCGCGCTGGCGATGCTCTGCTTCCTGCGCGCGCAGCAGGAGCCGACGCCAGGGCGACTCGCGGCCTTCGCCGCGACGGCGTCGCTGGCACTGCTGAGTCACTACTTCGCGGCGTTCCTGCTGGCGCCGATGATTGTGATGCTGCTACTTCAAGGCGGCGCACGCCGGCGTGCCACGCTGCTCGCATGTGCGGCGCCGATCATCGTCGGGCTCGCGTTGCTGCCGCTGGCCTCCGCGCAGGGCGGCCATGGCGCGCAGTGGATCGGCGAATGGGCGCTCACCAGCCGCCTGCAAGCGATCCCGCAGTACTACCTGACGGGCTACGCGGGCGCGCCGCTCGGACACGGCATCGAGCTGCTCGTGGCGCTGCCGATCCTTGCAGGCCTCGGCTACGGCCTGTGGAGCGTGCTCGAGCCGCGCGAGGAGCGGGGGGCGCTGATCGCGCTGACGATCGCGGCATGCGGAGTGCTGCTCCCAATCGTGCTGATCGCGTTCGGCGCGGACTATCTGGCGCCGCGCAACCTCGTCGCGGCGATGATCCCGGTAACAGTCCTGATCGCGGTGGTCGTCACGGCCCGACGGGCGGGGCGCACCGGCGCAGTGCTGGCGGCACTGATCGCACTGGGAGGCCTGGCGATAACGATCGACGTAGATCTCAGCCCGCGCCTGCAGCGCGGCGACTGGCGCGGTATCGCCAAGATATTGCGCCCCACCATCGCCGGCGAGCGCGTGATCACGACCGTCGAGCTCGGCGCGGCGCCGCTCGAGTACTACCTCCCACCGCTGCACAACCTCGCCGAGGGCACAACGGTGATGGTGAGCGAGATCGACGAGACCGGCTATGCGCCCCTGCGGGCCTCGGCGGGCCTCCCCCCGGCGCCGGGCTTTCACCTGCTCGCCCGCGAGGATGTGCATGGCCTGGTCGTCTACCGCTTCGTCTCCCCGGCGCCGCGCACGGTCTCCGAGGCCGCCTTGCGCAGACACGTGATCACCGAAGCGCACCCCGAGGTGCTGATCTCGCCGGGCGTCCAGATTTCCTCTGCGGGCAAGCGAACTTAGCTCTTTGTCTGCTTATTTCTGAATAATTCGAACTTGCGGATAACTACGGTCTCGTGAGCGGCGTGGCGTGGCGATCTTAAGGATATGCCACAGCTGCCAGAACCGCTGCCGCAGCCGGCCGAGCCCGTGGACGCGCCGACGAGCAGAAGAGTCACGAGCCGGAGAAGGTGGATGATCCTCGCATGCGCGATCCTTCTCGTCGGCCTGGTGGCCTCGCTCGGCAGCGCGCTGCTGTGGCGCTCGAGCGTACGCGCGCACGATAAGCAGGAGTTCCAGACCAGCTCGACCGACGTGAACGAGACGTTGGAGACGCTGCTGCAGCGTGACGCCGACTTCGTGGCGACCCTGCGTGCCGTGTTGACGATGCAGCCGCATTTGAGCGCCACCCGCTTCGATCAGTGGTTCGCTCAGCTCCAAGGCAAGCAGCGAGAGGTGAGTGGACTTGGAACGACCGTCGTGGAAGCGGTGCCGGCGGCCGACCTGGCCGCCTTCCAGGCGCGACGCGCCGCCGACCCGGCGTTTCGGGCGTTCGTGGGGGGCACGACCGTACGCGTCGCTCCCAGCGGACGCGGGCGCTACTGCCTGCTCTCGGCCGGCGGGACCGTGACGCCGTACACCAGGGAAGTGGGGCAGTTGGTGCAGGGCGACTGGTGTAACCCCGCCTCACCGATCGGTGGATTTGCAGACGGCGGAATCTCGCAGGCGAATCTGATGCAGTCGATCACCGACAGTGGACAGTTCCTGGTTTACCCAGTGACGGTCCAGAACGTGAGCACGCTGTTCATCGAAGCCGCGTTTTACGGGCGGGGCGCGAGCCTTCAGAGCGTCGCGCAGCGCCGCGCGGCGGTCGCGGGGTGGGTCGGGAGCTCGTTTGCAATCACAGCTCTGATCCACGAAGCGATCGGCGCTCACCACGGTCTCGGCGTCGCCCTCTACCACAGCAACCCCGGCGAGAGCGAAAAGCTGATCGGCCGGGTCGGCACGGCTTCACCGGTAGGTACCTTCACCCATGAAACCATCCTGCAGATCGACGGCACATGGAGGGCGGTCGTGCGCGCCTCGGCGGCCGCGAGCGGGCTCTCCGCCAATCTGCAGGGATTGGCGCTATTCCTCGTAGGGGCGATCATCAGCCTGCTGCTGTTCGTGCTGGTGCTGGTGCTGACACGCTCGCGCGAGCGTGCGATCGGGATGGTGTACGAGAAGACCGGCGAGCTTCGCCACCAGTCGCTGCACGACGCTCTGACCGGGCTGCCCAACCGCGTACTGGCTCTCGACCGCGCCGAACAGATGCTCGCTCGCGGGCGCCGGCAGCAGATTCCGGTCGCGGCGTTGTATATCGACATCGACGGCTTCAAGCACGTCAACGACACGTTCGGGCACGCCGCGGGCGACGAGCTGCTGCGGACCGTCGCCACCAGACTGAAGGGGGTGGTCCGCGAGGGCGATACCGCGGCGCGCCTCAGCGGCGACGAGTTCGTCGTCCTGGTCGAGGGCTCCGCGCTCGACGCCGGTCCCGAGCTCGTCGCCGAGCGTCTGCTGGAAGTGTTGCGAGAGCCTTACGAGATCGACGGCCACAGAGGAAGGCAGCTGTCGCTCACGGCGAGCGTCGGCGTCGCGCTCGGCGAGCGCGCGAGCGCCGCTGAGTTGCTGAGCGACGCGGACATCGCCCTGTACGAGGCGAAGGCCGCCGGCAAAAGCCGTTACATGCTCTTTCAATCCAGCATGCAGACCGCGGCACACGATCGGCTCACGCTCGAGATGGACCTGGCCGAAGCGCTCGAGCAGCGAGAGCTTTTCCTTCAATACCAGCCCACCTTCGACCTGCAGTCGGAGAAGGTGATCGGGGTCGAGGCGCTGATCCGCTGGCGCCATCCCACGCGCGGTGTGATCGCGCCGATCGAGTTCATCCCGGTTGCCGAGGAGAGCGGGCTGATCGTCCCGATCGGACGCTGGGTGTTGCAGGAGGCCTGCCTGCAAGCCGCGATCTGGTACGGCAGCGGCCACAGAATCGGCATGTCGGTGAACGTCTCGGGACGCCAGCTCGACGATGACGAGCTGATCGACGATGTGCGCGGCGCCTTGCAAGAGAGCGGGCTCGATCCGACGACGCTGACCCTGGAGATCACCGAGACCACGCTGATGCGCGACGCCGAGGCGACTGCCACGCGTCTCCATCTACTCAAGGAGCTCGGGGTCCGGATCGCGATCGACGACTTCGGCACCGGCTACAGTTCGCTCGCCTACCTGCGTCAGTTCCCTGTGGATGCCCTGAAGATCGACCGCTCGTTCATCAGCGGCATCGCCGGATCGAAGGGGTCGGCCGCGCTGATCCACACGCTCGTGCAGCTCGGCAAGACGCTCGACATCGAGACGCTCGCCGAGGGCATCGAGGAGCGCTCCCAGCTGGAGACCCTGCAACGCGAACATTGCGACCACGGACAGGGCTTCCTATTCTCGCGACCGCTCGATGTCGAGGCGGTCGAGAGGTTTCTCAACGCCGAGCAGTCGGCGACATGGGCGCTCGGCAGGAGCTAGCTCAAGCGCTGTAGGACGCGGGCGCAGGCGGGTCATCGCGAATGCCCGCGATCTCGGCCAGCAGCGATTGCGGCGAGGTTTCCCCGAGCACGCGTAAACGATGCAGCCGGTAGCTGTCTTCACCGGGGTGCGCCCAGCCGGGGACGACGGTTGTCGACCCCGTGTAGCCGGCGGCCTTGACGGCGGCGATCACGGCCGCGTCGTAGTGCCCGGACGGGTAGCAGAACCAGTTGACCGGGACGCCGTAGCGCTGCTGAACCGTGCGCCGCGCGACCGCCACTTGGTAGTGCAGCGCTTCGGTGTCGAGCGCGATCAGGTCGGCGTGGCTGAAGCCCTGCGTGTCGAGCTCCCAGCCAGCCGCGACGAGGCCTTTGACCTGCCGCCGGCTGAGCCCGCCCTGGGAGGGCGGCAGGCCGGTCAGCTGCAGGTTCTCGTCGGCCACCCAACCGAGCCGGCGCAGGACTCCCAGCGCCTGGGTGTACTGCGACTGGTAGCCGTTGTCGAAGGTGAGCACGATCGGTTTGCCCGGCCCCAGCGAAACGCCGTGCTGCCAGTACGCCTGCACCTGATCGAGCGTCACGGCGTGCCAGCCGGCATGCTCGAGCGCTTCCATCTGTTCCGCGAACTCGCTCGGCGCGACGTACAGCCCGGGGAACGGGGCGCCCGCGGGCGGGGCGGCGATCACGTGGTACATCAGGATCGGCACCGCCTGCGTTCCCGGCGTGCCTGTCCCCGCGAGGGAGGCGGCCGTGCCGTGCACGGTCGACGGATGCGTTTGTGCGGCTGCTCGCCGGCTCGCTCCGTCGATCGCATGCGCGTGGCCTGCGGTGCTCAACGTTGCCTTCGGACTCGAGCCGCCTGTGCTCCCGATCAGATTGGCGAGCGCCACACCGGCGACGATCACGACCAGCGCGGCGAACGCGCCGGCGAGTTGATAACGCCGGCGACGGGTCGCGCGCCGCGAGGCTTCGCGCCGCTCGCGCAGCCGCTCCGGAGGGTCGATGCGGGGTGTGGACACCGGCGAAGCATGGCAGGCTGCGGCGATGCATTTCGAAGACGTCCCGCGGCAGGCGCGGCCGGTCCGCGAGAGCGGTGCGTGACTGATCTGAGGGCGTCTCGGAGGGCTGCTCAGCTGAGCGTGATCGCAGGAGGCGGGGGCGGGGGAGCGAGGCCGTCCTCCGCTTCGCGATGCGCGGGCACGCCCGCCGCCGCGTAGGCGTCGAGCGCGTCGAGTGTCTCGGCCTTCAACAGCGCCTGCGCGAGGTTCTCGAGCTGCTCGCGATGCTCAGTGAGCAGTTGCGTGACCTGCCCGTGCGCGCGCTCGACGAGCTTGCGCACCTCCTCGTCGACGAGGCGCTGGGTCGACTCCGAGGTCTCGCTCGCGCCCGGCAGGAACGGCCCCTCGCCGTCCGCTGGCAGTACCGCGATCGGGCCGATCGCCTCGCTCATGCCCCAGCGCCCGACCATCTGCCGGGCGATCGCGGTGAGCTGCTGGATGTCGGACTCGGCACCCGAGGTGATCGTGTCGTAGACGAGCTCCTCGGCGACGCGTCCGCCGAGCGCCACCTCGATCTTCGCCTGGAGGTCCTCCAGCGAATACGACACGCGATCCGAATCGGGCGTGGAGAGGGTCACGCCGAGCGCCATCCCGCGCGGGATGATCGAGACCTTCCTGACCGGATCCGCGCCCGGCGTGAGTATCCCGACGAGCGCGTGGCCGGACTCGTGGTAGGCGGTGCGTTCGCGGTCGGCGGGGGAGAGCAGAATCCCGCGCGGCGAGCCGAGCATGATCTTCTCCAGCGAATCGGTGAGGTCGCCCATCTCCACATCCTCGTGCCCGCGCCGGGCGGCGAGCAGCGCGGCCTCGTTGGCGAGGTTCGCCAGGTCGGCGCCGACCATCCCGGGCGTGCTCGCGGCCAGCGCCCCGAGGTCGACGCTCTCCGCGAGCGGGATCGAGCGCGTGTGTACTTCGAGGATTTCCCGCCGGCCGGTGCGGTCGGGGGCCTGGACGGCCACCCTGCGGTCAAAGCGGCCGGGTCGCAGCAGCGCCGAGTCCAACACGTCGGGCCGGTTCGTGGCGGCGAGCACGACCACCGCTTGGGAGCTCTCGAAGCCGTCGAGTTCGGTCAGGATCTGGTCGAGCGTCTGCTCGCGCTCGTCGTTGGCGCCGCTGACCGAGACCGATCCCTGTCGCGAGCGTCCGATCGCGTCGAGCTCGTCGATGAAGATGATCGCCGGCGCCGCCTCCTTCGCCTTGGCGAACAGGTCGCGCACCCGCGAGGCGCCGACACCTACGATCGCCTCAATGAACTCAGAGGCGGAGATCGAGAAGAACGCGGCGTGCGCCTCTCCGGCGACTGCGCGCGCCAACAGCGTCTTGCCGGTTCCGGGCGCGCCCGAGAGCAGCACGCCGTGGGGCATGCGCCCGCCCAGGCGCCCGTAGCGCTCGGGGTTGCGCAGGAAGTCGACGATCTCCGACAGCTCGGCCTTGGCCTCGTCGATCCCGGCGACATCTTTGAAGGTCACCCTGATCGTTTCCGGGTCGACGCGCCGCGCCTGCGAGCGCCCGAAATTGCCGAGTGCACCCATCGCGCCGCCGGCCTTGGCGGCGCGTCTGGCGATCAAAACGAACAGGCCGACGATCAAAAGCGTCGGGCCGAAGCCGAGCAGGATCTCCGCCAGCAGCGAAGTGCTCGTGCTCGTCGATTCGGCGTTGATCTTCACGCCCTTTTCCTGCAGCAGCGCCGACAGCTGGCTGCCGTTCCAGAAGCTCGGCACCTGCGTCGCGAACAGCTTCGTCGGCGTCGCCTTCGTGTCGCTCGCCGGATAGCGTTGCTTGGCCTTGAGCTCGCCCTGGATCGTGTCGCCCTTGGAGGAGATCGAGTAGACCGAGTCGCCCTTGACCTGTTCCAGGAAGTACGGGCTGAACGGCACCGTCACCCGCGGTTCGCCCGTGGTGGGCCGGAAGAACAGAACCGACAGCAGGTTGATTGCCAGCAGGATCCCGACGAACCACATGAAGCCCGGCCGGCGGTGTGCCGGCGGCCCTTTCGGCGCCTGCTCGGGCATGCCGCGCCCGTCGGGCGCGGGGGAGACCTGCCAGCCGCGTTTGTCGCGCGGTAGCGGCGGGTGCATGTCTGAGCGGCTCGCGCTCAGGCTGGCCGATCTTCGATCGGCAGGCTCATTCGTCGGCGATTCGTCGGCGGCCAACGTGGTTCAGCCGGTGATGTAGACGATGTCGCCCAGCGCCAGCATCCCGAAGACCGTTTTGGCGGTTTCGATCGGGAGCTCGACGCAGCCGTTTGACTGGGGAAAGCCGTAGGAGCCGCGTTCGTACCCGTGTACCGCGTCACCACCGTTGAAGTAGTTGACCCAGGGGACGTCGGGAATGTCGTATTTGGTGCCGTCGACGTCCGTTCCGCTCATCGTCGTCGAGACGTCTCGGGCGAAGATCGGGAAGATGCCCGTTGGAGTTTCCGCTCCCGGGACGCCGGTGTTGGCGGGAGTGGAGAGAACCACGTGATTGCCCTTGTGCACCTCGAGCGTCTCGGGTTCGGACTCGGAGACGGTCACGAAGGTGTAGGGGTTTGGGTCCCTGCGCCCTGCCGTCTCGGCCGCCAGCAGGCTCTCCCAGATCCGGGTGTCGGAGACGCTGGAGGATTCGGTCGCTTCGATCCCATGTGCGGCCTCGAATATGGTGAGCGCGCCCTGGGTGGTCTCGTCCAGGTGACCGTAGTCAAGCGGTGGCGCGTCATGCACGTTGGCGGCCATCACGCCGGTCGGCGGGTGGAAGGCGTGGTGGGCGGCCATGCTCCTGGTCTCCGCGCCGCCGGAGAAATGGATGCCGTAGATCGAATGGAAGGTGTAAGGGAGATATCCCAGTCGCGCCAGCGCCTGCTGGAACGCCTTCACGGGCGGGCAGGCGACCTGCAGCACGAGAGTCCTGGTTTTGCCGAGGGGAGTTTGCCCCGTGGCCTGAATCGCGGCCGGGATCGTGAGGTTGTAGGAGATGCACGGCTCGAGCGTCGAGGCGGGCGTGAAGTACTCCGAGTCGCCGTTGGTGCTCCAGGCGCCGGCCACGTGGGGGCTGACCGTCGGGTACGGCGATCTGGGGGCCGGTGTGCCCGACAGCCTGACCCACAGCGGGGCGGTGCCATCGACGCGTGTGCGGTCTGGCAGTGCCGTCAAGGTCGTATGCGGCTCCGCCGCGACAGGGGTTGCGGTGGGCATCGCGGCGCTGGCCTGGTGGGAGCCCCCGAGCAGGCCGCTGACTCCGTGGTCCAGGCCGGCCATCGCGACGATCGCCACGACGGCGATCACCGCCGCGGCCAGCAGCAGGCTGGCAGGCGGGGCACCTCGTCGGTGGGGCCCTGCCGGGGAGTCTCGGTGTGGTCTGCGAAAGCGACCGAAAAGCCCGGTGGGACGATTCCCTTCGAGCATGGACCCTTCTCGACGGTCGCTCATCTCCCACAGGGTAACGCTTTGCAGGCCGCTATTAGCGATCTTTTTGCGCGATTGATGGACAAGCTTCGTAAGGGCGCGGCCACGCCTACGCCTGCGCCCACGACGAGCGCTCTCATCACTCCCACGATGACGACCACCACCACGACCACCACCACGCCGCCGAGCGAAAAATACGACTACTAGCGGAGGGGAGGCAGGGCGCGTGTGAAGCTAGACTGCGTGCCCCCGCCGGAGTAGCTCAGTTGGTTAGAGCAGAGGAATCATAATCCTCGTGTCGGGGGTTCGAGTCCCTCCTCCGGCATGGCGAAAGTGCAGTAACGGCGGTGAACGAGCGCAGTACGGTTCGAACAGCGGGCCTGCCTTGGGCTACGTCTTCCTCAGGCCGATGATGTGGGCATGTTTCGATGGCTCACGGGGGGCAGCGTAAGAGGACTGTGGCTGGATGCTGGCCTAGCGCTCAGGTTGAGCGTCTTGGGTCTCACCGCTGAGCTCGTGATCGCTTTGACGACCGTGCTGCCGAACGCGCCGGTTATCCCGCAGTGGCCGGTTGTTGTGCTTTTTCCCGGCATCTTTGTCGTGCATTTGCGCTCGGTGATGGTTCTGGGTCGACAGCGCGGCCACAAGCTCAACATCAGGGACCTGCTCAGAGGCCTGCCGGTGGTTCTCATGGTGGCGTTTGTCGCCTTGTTCATCGTCGCCTGGCTCGTTGCTCTGATATCGATTCTGCACATAGGGGGTCAGCCAAGGGATCTCGACGGGCGGTACTACCTCAACGATCGTGGATCGCTCGTTCCGGTGAGGCACAGCGAATACCTACACGCCCTTGTCTTGCAGCAGCGCATCTTCACGTTGATCCCGGCCGTCTTCTATGCGCTTGGGGTGGTGGTCAACTGGCCGGCACGTCTGACAGCGGCCGTCTGGTCGAGTGGATTGAGCGCCGATCATCACAAGGCGCCTGGGGCTACATCGCTGCCTGCGAGCAGTGTGGCAAACGCGTTTGGGCTGAGACGTCGTCGGCCACGCGCGGTGATGGCGGTGGTGTTATGCCTCCTACTGGCGCGGTTGCTGCTGATCGGCCTCACGATCCCCACGGTGCGAGGCTGGCTGCACGTAGGGTCCTCGTTGCCCTCCTGTACGGCGGCCGGCATCAGCACCCCCACGGGTCGCGAGGGCAAGTGTGCGCGCATCAGCGGCCTGTTCTCCAGCACGGTCTACAACGTCGTCGATCGCGCGCACACGCTCCAGATGCCCGAATACCAAGCACGTCTGATCGGCACACGGATCGCATCGACGCGGGCCAACGGTCCGTTCGCCGGCGCCCAGGAATACCCGGACCACAGCGGTCTGCTGGTGTCCTTCGAGGTCATGATCTCCAACACGAGCGGTGTACCTCTGGCCTTCGACAGTACGGGCAAAGACATCGAACTCGCGCTCCCGCGCTTGCCCGGCTCGGAAGTGGACCTGGCGGAGGAAGAGCTCCTCAGCAGTCAAGGCACCCCCGTCCAGCCGTCGCTTGCACAGCGGGGCGCCATACCCGCCCGGGGGAGTGTTACCGGATGGGCGACATTCGTCGAGCCTCCGTCCTCGCTTGCCGTCCTTACCGCACGCCCGGCAGACCTCGACTTCCATCGAGTCGACAACGACAGCAACTACGTCGGCCAAATCCGTCTGTGGAAGTAGCGTCGGCTGAGCACGGAGGCCAAGATCGCCGAGCGCTTGTTCGACGACGGCTTGCCGTGGCACTCCGCGACGTTCCACTCGGCCTCTGGCCGTTGATCGATCATTATTTTGCCTCGCTACAGCTGGGCTCCACGTCCGCGGTAGGGACCAAGGAACAGCACGAGAGCGACGAGCAGCAGCAGCAGGACAAACGGGTTGACGAACGCGCCGCCCGCGACGCTGAGAACGACCAGGACGATGATCAGAAGCAGTATTAGATCCATGAACATCCCTTTCGGTTTAGGTCTCACGTTTCAGGGCTCGTCTACCCGGCTGCCGGGTCACTCAATCATTCGCGTTACTCGTGAGCCTGCCAGACGTCTTCGCACGGGTTCGGCCCTCTGGAGGTCACGAGCGCCAGCCTCACCTGTGCCCAGACGCCTGCCGACCGTCGGTGTCGAGCTTATGAAAGGAGCGCCGACTGCCGATGTGTTGAGTTGACATGTCTGCGCAACACTCGAACCCGGGATTGGATGAGATACGTGTGCCGGTGCCACCATTCGTCTCGGGGGATCAGCCTGGAGAGGATCTCGCTCGTCTCGGTGAGGCGCTGAAGGCGCGACTCGCAGATGTGCTCGAGCAGACGGTCGCGCGAACATCGGGGTCGGGCGAAGTCGTCGACTCCTTGGTTCAGGAGAGCTTCGAAAGAATCTGCAACAGCTCGACGATCGCGGTGGCGCGCTGGATCGCGGGGGAGGGTATCGAGGTGGCGGTCGAGGCCGGCCGGGAAACGTGGGAGATCTTCGCCGAGCTGGCCGCTCACCGCGCGGCCTCGCTGAACGAGGTGACCCGCCGCTGCTACTGGTGGCGCAACGTGATGGCTGAGGTCCTGAAAGATTGCGCCACGCAGCTGGACGTCTCCTCGGACACGCTCTCGCAGGCGCTGAACATCTTGCAGCTGAGCCTCGAGTTCAGTGTGCTGCGGATGTGTGAGAGCTACGAGGCCGAGCGGCGGCTGACCGATGAAGAGCTCGCCCGGCGCGAGGAGGAGCTTTCGTTCCTGGCGACGCACGATCCGTTGACAGGGTTGCCGAACCGAACGTTGATCCTGGACCGCGTCGAGCAGATGCTGGTGCGCTCGCATCGCAGCCAGACGCCGGTGGCGGCGCTATTCGTCGATCTGGATAACTTCAAGTCGATCAACGACACGCTCGGTCACGCTGTCGGCGACGAGCTCCTGCAGGCGGTCGCTGCGCGGCTCGACGGCGTCGTGCGGGCCACCGATGCGCTGGGGCGCCTCGGCGGGGACGAGTTCGTCGTGATCTCCGAGGAGCTCTCGCTGGGAGCGGGACCCGAGCTGATCGCCGAGCGTCTGCTGGATGCGCTCAAGCAACCGTTCAAGCTTGGAGCCGACCAAGAGACCCGGGTCACCGTGACGGCGAGCGTCGGGATCGCGGCGGGAGAGCACACCTCCGCGGAAGAGCTCCTGCGCGACGCGGACATCGCGATGTACCGCGCGAAGTGGGACGGCAAGAATCGCCACGTCGTGTTCGAGGCGGGCATGCAGGGCACGGTGCAGAGCCGCATGGAGCTGGAGATGGACCTGCGCGAAGCGCTCGAGAACGACGAGTTCTTCCTCGCCTATCAGCCCACGATCGATCTGAGCGACATGAGCCCCAACGGGGTCGAGGCTCTGATCCGCTGGGAGCATCCGACACGCGGCGTCGTCCAGCCCGATGACTTCATCCCGCTGCTCGAGGAGACGGGGCTGATCGTCGAGATCGGCAAGTGGGTCCTGGAGCAGGCATGTGCTCAGGGCGCAAAGTGGCGTCAGGCCGGCTATCCGATCGGGATGGCGGTCAACGTCTCCGGACGCCAGCTCGACACCGACCAGCTGATCGTCGACGTGGAAGCAGCGCTATGCAACAGCGGCCTCGAGCCGGCGGCGCTGACGATCGAGATCACCGAGACCACGCTGATGCGCAACATCGAGGAGACCGCGCGGCGCCTCGCCCAGGTCAAGGCGCTCGGCGTGCGGATCGCGATCGACGACTTCGGCACCGGCTACTCCTCGCTCGCACACCTGCAGCGGTTCCCGGTCGACGCACTGAAGATCGACCGGTCGTTCATCCTGGGCCTCGAGCACAACCAGGAGGGAGAGACCCTGATCCACACCCTCGTGCAGCTCGGCAAGTCGCTCTCGATCGAGACGTTCGCCGAGGGCATCGAGCAACAGGAAGAGCTCTCCCTGCTCAGAGGCGAGAATTGTGACAGTGGGCAGGGCTTCCTGTTCGCCCGGCCGCTCGATGTGGCCGATACCGAGAAGTTCCTTCAGAACTGGGCCGAGAATGCAACTTCCGAGAACGCCGCTCCTGTCCTGGCGCAAGCGCCACAGCCAGCGCAATGAGGCGCCAGTATGACATTCAAAATCACCCATCACTCGGGCTTCGCGGCTCCCGCCGACGCTCTCGACTTGCTATGGCTGCGCCTCGACCGCAACCGCGATGACGTCCGCAACCACGATGGCGTCCGGTTTGCGAAAGTTGATGCTGAACTCAGGGCCACATGGAGAGAGAACGCGCCGCTCTCAATGGAGCGCCCTGAACGTGAGGAGTTCGGGCGCCGCGCTGTCTTGAGCATCCTCTGTGAGGTTTGCGAGCATGCACCTGAGCTCAAGTCGGACTGGTACGCCGTCTGCAAACCGCACTAGGGAGGCGGGAGTCTGCCGGGCCTGCGCACAATGACACGCGAAGCCTGTTTACTGGAGGCATGGGGCTTGCGCGACGGCTGATCCTGCTGCTTGCGGCGACCTATGCGCTGTTCATCATCTCGGCCACCGAGGTCGGCGCGCAGACGAGCCGACCACCCACCCAGCCGCTCGCCGCCGCGGCCGAAGGCGGCGCGCCGGCGCAAGCTCCACTTCCGGTGGCCGTGACGATCGACCCGTTCGATCCGGGGCTGCCGGTGCCGAAGCGATTCCTCGGACTGTCCTTCGAGGTCGCCGCGCTCGACCAGCTCACGCAGTACTCAGAGCGCGGCGACCTGGTCAGGCTGCTGCGCTCACTGGGGCCCGGCGTGCTGCGCTTCGGCGGCATCACCGCCGATGAGAACGTGGCCTGGACCGACGCCGCCACGCCGCGGCCGGCGTGGGCCACGAGCACGATCGGGCCCGAGCAGATGAAGGCGCTCGGTGTGCTCGCCCGCCGCAGCGGCTGGCAGGTCCTGCTCACGGTCGGGATGGCCCACTCCGAACCGGCCACCGCCGCGCGCGAGGTCGCGGCCGCCCATCATGCGCTCGGGCCCTATCTCGCCGCGGTCGAGATCGGCAACGAGCCGAACGCCTACGGCAGCCACGGCTTCCGGGAGCTCCCCTGGATCGCCCAGGGCTACGAGGAAGAAGTCTCGAGCTACCGCGAAGCGATCGATGCCCTCACCCCGGGGGTGCCGATCGCCGGTCCCGATGTGTCTGGCTCGGGCGTCTTTCCCGAATGGGGCGAGGAGGAGGCGCTCTCGCAGAAGCCCGCGCTGCTGACCGGCCACCACTATCCGCTCGGGTGCGCGCAGACGCCCGCGCCGTCGATCGAAACCCTGCTCAGCGCGGCGACCCGCGAACGCGAGGCGCAGTCGCTTACGACCTACATGTCGGTGGCGAGCTCCTATCGCATCCCATTTCGTCTCGACGAGGTCAACTCCGTCTCCTGCGGAGGAGTCGCGGGAATCAGCGACACGTTCGCCTCGACGCTGTGGGCGATCGGCTACATCACGCAGACGATGGCGGCGGGTACGGCGGGCATCAACTTAGAGGGCAACCCAACCAACTGCAGTGGCTATACGCCTCTCTGCGCGCCCGATTCGGCGGCTCTCGCGAGCGGGAGCCTGCGCGCCCAGCCGGATTGGTACGCGCTGTTGCTGACCAGCGCGCTCGTCGGCGACCGCCCGCTGTCGACGACGATCACCGAAGGCTCACCCAACCTCGTGGCGGCTTCATTCGCGGGGCCCGATCACACGCTGAAAGTTGTGCTCGCGGACGATGAACAGCCGGGCGCGAGCCCGCTCGCCGTGCGCCTGAATGTGGGCGTCGGGGAGGGCTCTGGACGGATCCTGCGTCTCACCGCGCCCACGCAGAGCGCCATCGGTGGCGTGCTGCTCGGCGGCCGCGCCGTCGCGGCCAACGGCTCCTGGAGCACGTCGATGCCGACCGAAAGCGTCTCGGCCCGCACGGGAATCCTCGCGCTCGAGCTATCCCCCGACAGCGCCGCGCTTCTCACCGTGAGCCCACTAGGCCCCACGCCGCGCCGACGCTAGCAGGCAACCCGATAGCCGGTCCCCGCCCAATCGCCTCCACCTCTCACGCCGGGCTGGCTCGAGCACGAAGGAGAAGCACGCACCGCAACGCTCCACTGAGGGCCGACGGGACGGGGACGTAGTCTGCGGCGATGCCAGATCCGCAAGGCAGCGATCTCCCGGGCGTGGCGCAGCGGACGACGATAGTGTCGATCGTCGCGGCGGGCCTGCTGGTAATCCTCAAGCTGGGAGCCGGGTTGCTGGCCGGCAGCCTGGGGTTGATCTCGGCGGGGATCGAGTCCAGCGGCGATGTCGTCGCCGCGACGCTGACCTACTTCGCCGTCCGGCTCGCCGTTCAGCCGGCCGACCCCGAGCATCCCTACGGTCACCGTCGCGCGGAGAACCTCGGAGCGCTGGGCGAGGCGGCGATCCTGCTCGCCGGCGGCGCGATCGTCGCGGTCGGCGCGATCAAACATCTGCTCAGCACCGAAAGCACGCCCGACACCGGCTTCTACATCTTTGCGGTGATCGCGGTCGCGCTGGTCGTGGACCTCGCCCGCACGATCGTCTCCCTGCGCGCCGCACGGCGCTACGGCAGTCCCGCGTTGCGCGCGAACGCGTTTCACTTCGCCGGGGACATGGCGGGCTCCGTCGTGGTCCTGGTCGGGCTGCTGCTCGTGCGCGACGGCTTTGCCCAGGGCGATGCGATCGCCGCGCTGGTGATCGCAACGATTGTCCTTGCCACCGGCGCACGGTTGATCACGGAAAACGCGAACGTGCTGATGGACCGCACTCCCGCCGAGGCCCGGGAGGCCGCCGAGCGAGCGATCGCGCGCCTGGAAGGAGACATCGAGCTTCTGCGGCTGCGCCTGCGCGAGTCCGCCGGGCGCTATTTCGCCGATGTCGTCGTCGCCGTGCCGCCCGGCCAGGCGGTGATCGAGGGTCATGAGACCGCGAACCTGATCGAGGCGGCGATCGAGCGCGCGCTGCCCGGCTCAGACGTCGTCGTCCACGTCGAGCCCCGTCGCAGCGGCCTCGACCTCCGCGACCGTGTGCTCGCGATCGCGTTGGCCGAGCCGCTGGTCCGGGAGACCCATGACATCACGATCTTCGAGCAGGCGGGGGCGGTCAGCGTCGCCTTGCACCTGAAGTTCCCGGCCGATCTCGACCTGCAGGCGGCTCACGCTGTCGCCGAGCGTGTCGAGCGAGCGATCCGTGCGAGGCCCGGCGTGGCTGACGTGCAAACCCATCTCGAGCCGCTCGAGCTGCCCCTCGCTGCCCGTCCGGCCGACGATCGTGCTGACCGGCATGCCGTGGAGGAGATCCAGCGCCTCGTGCTCGAACGGACCGGCACCGGTCCGCGCTCGGCGCGGCTGCTGTCCACCAACACCGGTCGTGTCGTCTTTCTCACGGTTGAGGTTGGTGCCGGGGCCTCGCTGATCGATGCCCATCAACTGGCCAGCGAGCTCGAGGAGCAGCTGCGCAGCCAGATCCCGGATATCGTCGATGTCGTAGTTCATACCGAGCCATGAAGACTTCCGAGCAACCCAATCTGCGGCTGGTGTTCGGCGGTCTGCTGCTCGTGATGTTGCTGGCGGCGCTCGATCAGACGATCGTCGCGACCGCATTGCCCACGATCGTCGGCGACCTCGGCGGCCTGGACCACATCTCCTGGGTCGTCACCGCGTACCTGCTCGCGCAGACCGCCGTCACGCCGCTGTACGGGAAGCTCGGCGACATGTACGGGCGCAAGGTCGTGCTGCAGGCCGGCCTGATCGTGTTCCTGATCGGCTCGGCGCTCTGCGGTCAGAGCCAGAGCCTCGACGAGTTGATCGCCTTTCGCGCGCTGCAGGGGCTGGGTGGCGGCGGGCTGATGGTCAGCGCGCAGGCGGCGATCGGCGATGTTGTGCCGCCACGCGAGCGGGGCCGCTACACGGGACTGTTCGGCGCCGTGTTCGGTCTGGCCAGCATCGCCGGGCCCCTGCTCGGTGGCTTTTTGACCAGCGACTTCAGCTGGCGCTGGATCTTCTACGTCAATCTGCCGCTCGGGATTCTCGCCTTCTTCGTACTCGCGGCCACGCTTCCCAGCGTCACCGAACGCGTGCACCACGTCGTCGACTACCTCGGCACCGCCCTGCTCGCCGCTGGCCTGACGGCGATCGTGCTGGCGGCCTCTTTGGGAGGCACCTCCTACGCGTGGGGCTCCCCGTTCATCGTCTCACTCGCCATCGCCGGCGTGCTCCTGCTTGCCGCGTTCGCCCTCGCCGAGCGCCGCGCCGCGGAGCCGGTGCTGCCACCGCGGCTGCTCACCAACCGCGTCTTCGTTGTAACCGGCGCCGTCGGGTTCGTGGTCGGGTTCGCGCTGTTCGGCGCGGTCACCTACCTGCCGCTCTTCCTGCAGGTCGTCAAGGGGGCGACACCGACGGGATCGGGACTGCAGCTGCTGCCTTTGATGGGCGGCCTCTTGATCACCTCGATTCTCTCCGGGCAGCTGATCACGCGCACCGGCCGCTACAAGCCGTTTCCGATCGCCGGGACCGCGGTGATGACGGTCGGGCTCTACCTACTCTCGACGATGTCCCCGTCGAGCTCGCTCGTCTCGATCTCGCTGTTCATGTTCATCCTCGGCCTGGGGCTGGGGATGGTCATGCAGGTCCTGATCCTCGCCGTGCAGAACGCGGTCGATTACTCAGACCTCGGGGTCGCGACCTCGGGCGCCACGCTGTTTCGCTCGATCGGCGGATCGTTGGGCACCGCGGTGCTCGGCGCGATCTTCGCCAACCGGCTCACGAGCGAGCTGAAGAGCGTGTTTCCAGGCGGCGTCGCCGGCCATGCCGGTACCGGAAGTCAGGTCAACCCGCAGGCGATCGCGAAGCTGCCGTCGCTGCTGCGCCTTGGCTATCTGCATGCCTTCACCAATGCGCTCAGCACCGTCTTCCTGGTGGCGTCCGCGTTCGCGGTAATCGCGTTCGCGCTGTCGTGGTTCATCCGCCAGCTGCCGCTGCGCGAGACCGTTGCGAGCCCCGACATGGCCGATACCTTCGCCAGCCCGCGTGGCTCAGACTCGCTGGCTGTGGTGATCGAGCAGATCGGGCGTCTCGACCGTCGCGAGGGCGCACGCGAGATCATCCGGCGTGTGGCCCTGCGCGCGGGTGTCGAGCTCGACCCCGCCGCGTGCTGGTTGCTGGCGAGGCTGAGTGGAGCGGCACCGCTACAGATTCCGGACCTCGCCGAACGGGCTCATGTGGAGGCCTCGACGCTCACCCACGCCAGGGACCGGCTGCTCGAGCTCGGGCTGATCGCCCTCGACCCGGATGCCACGCTCACCTACGAGCTGACCGCCGCTGGCCACAGCACGCTGGAGCGCCTCACGAGCACCGGCGAAGAGCGCCTGAAGGATCTACTCGAGTGCTGGCGCCCCGACGAGCACGCGGATCTCGCCCGCTTGATCGCCAGCCTCGCGCACGAGTTCTTCATCGACGATTCGGCCCTGCCCGAGGGCATCCAGGCGCCCGTGACGGCAGTCGCTTCCTGAGCGGGAGACGAGTGGCGAAAATGACGTCTCCACCAACCCTGCTCGCGGTGCCCAACGTCTCCGAGGGCCGCGATCGGGCGGCGCTCGACGCGATCGGGGCGGCGTTTGCCGCGGCAGAGGGTGTGCGTCTGCTGGACAGGCACTCCGACAGAGACCATCACCGCGCTGTGTTTACGCTGGCCGGTCACCCGGGCGCGCTCGCCGACGCGTTGCTCAAGGGCGCGCGGGTGGCGGTGCAGGAGATCGAGATTGGCGACGGTCGCGGCGCACACCCCCACGTCGGCGCGCTCGACGTCGTGCCGGTGGTCTACCTAGACGACGGCGCGCGCGGGGCCGCGTGCGCCGAGGCGCTGGTCGTGGCCGACCGGATCGGCCAGGAGTTCGCGGTCCCGGTGTTTCTTTACGGCGCGCTCGCCGGCGGACGCACGCGGGCGCAGCTGCGGCGGGGCGGGGCGGTGCGACTGGGGCAGCGGATGCGCGCGGGCGAGCTGCGGCCGGACTTCGGCCCGCTGCAGGCGCACCCCGGCGCGGGCGCGACGTTGGTCGCCGCGCGGGAGCCGCTGGTGGCGTTCAATCTGCAGCTCGAGCAACCGGCAAAGGTTGAGGATGCCCGCATGATCGCGGGGCTGATCCGTGAGGGTGGCGCCGAGGGGCTGCCTGGAGTGCGCGCGATCGGCGTTGAGCTCGAGGGGGCGATCGCGCAGGTGTCGATGAACGTCGAGCGTCCCGGCGAGGTGCCGTTGGCGCGGGTGGTGCAGGCGGTGCGCCGGCACGCCGCGCTCGCGAGCGCGGAGCTCGTCGGGCTCGCGCCGCGGGCGGCGCTGGAGGGCTTCCCGGAGGATCTGCAGATGGTCGGATTCGACCCGGCGTGCCATGTGATCGAGAACGCTCTGAGCGGATGACGCCCGCGTTGGCGGCGCCGGATCGCGGGCGTGAAGGCCACGACCGATAGGCTAAGAGGATGGCTCAGACAAAGCGCAAGCGCCAGACCAAGCACCGCGGGAACGCGGCCGGGGTGGTCGAATCGCGAGGTCGCACCGGACGCAAGCCGACGGCCGCCGAGAAAAGCGGCAAGGGCATCGACGCCACCGGGAAAAAGAAGCCGCAGCTGGCAAGGCAGGACCGCCCGCCGACGTGGCTCGGCGCGTTCTACCGGGCGATGATCGCCGCCGTGCTGATGCTGCTCATCAGCCTGTTCCTGATCAAGAAAGCAAACGAGGCGATCGCGCTGTTCCCGATCGTGCTGCTGATCTACGTTCCGATCAGCTACTACACGGACATGTGGATGTTTAAGCGGCGGATGCGCAAAAAAGCCGTGCAGGGCGGTGGCAAGGCGGCGGCGCGATGAGTGACGCGCGCGGGGAAGCGAGCCCGCCCGCGACGAGTGGCCTGGACGTGAGGATGCTCACCGTCGGGCCGATCCAGGAGAACGCCTACATCGTGTCCGTCGCAGGCTCCAAGCGCGGGTTGATGATCGACCCGGGGGCGGAGGCCGAGCGGCTGCTGCAGGCGGCGCGGACGCTGGGAGTGGAGATCGAGGCAATCCTCGTCACCCACTGCCACTTCGACCACATCGGCGCGGTCGCTGAGGTCGCACATGCGACTGGGGCTCCTGTGTATTGCCCTGAGATCGAGCGGGGTGTGCTCGCGGACATCAACAGCTGGACGCCGCCGGGGTTCGGGCCGTTCGAGAGCTACGAGGCCGACCACACGGTGCAGGGCGGCGAGCAGCTGAGCCTGGCGGGGCTGGACATCAAGGTGCTGTTCACGCCCGGGCACAGCCCGGGGCACGTCACCTATGCGATCGCCCCGGCCGCGTCCGATCGCGGGGTTGCAGCCGCGGACGAGAGCGGGCAGGTACGCGAGCGGACACTGGGAGAGCGGGCGCTGCTCTCGGGAGACGTCCTGTTCGCGGGCTCGGTCGGCCGCACCGACCTGCCGGGCGGCGACTGGAACGTGCTTGAGCGCTCGATCGGCACTCTGCTGAGGGCGTTCCCCGCCGAGACGGCGGTCTACCCGGGGCACATGGGTACGACGACGCTCGGACGCGAGCGCGACACGAACCCGTTCCTTGCGGAGCTGCGCGTGCCCGTGGAGAGGCCGGCGGTGGGCGAGGGGCCCGAGCCGGCGGCGCGCGCCGTGGCGGACCCGGCAGCCGGCAGTTGAGCCGCGGGGAGCAGATCAAAGCCCCACGGGGCACGTTCGACGTGCTACCTGAGCAGGCGGGGGTGCGCGCGAGCTTGGAAGTGAGCGCGCGCAAGATCCTGGAGGGGGCCGGGTATGAGCGGATCGAGACGCCGACGCTGGAGGCGACCGAGCTGTTCGCGCGCGGGGTCGGGGCCTCGACCGACATCGTGCAGAAGGAGATGTTCACGCTCGACGACGGCGGCGGACGTTCGCTGACGCTGCGCCCGGAGGGCACCGCGCCGGTCTGCCGGGCCTACGTGGAGCACGGCATGCACAAGCGCAAACAGCCGGTGAAGTTGTGGTATTTGTCGAGCTTCTTCAGACACGAGCGCGCCCAGGCGGGGCGCTACCGGCAGTTCTGGCAGGTGGGGGCGGAGGCGCTTGGCTCCGAGGACCCGGCGGTGGACGCGGAGTCGATCGTGCTGCTGGCGGCGCTGCTCGAGGAGATGGGCGTGCGTGAGGTCAGGCTGCGGCTTTCGAGCCTGGGCAGCAAAGACAGCAGGGGCGAGTACCGCGAGTTGCTGCAGGCGCATTTGCGCGAGCACGAAGCGAGCCTCTCCGACGAGGTCAAGAGCCGGATCGAGCTCAACCCGCTGCGGGCGTTCGACTCCGACCACGAGGGCACGAAACGGGTGATGCAGAGCGCGCCGCGCCTGCTCGATCGCCTGAGCATGCAGGACAGCGAGCACTTCGCGCAGGTGCGTGAGCTGCTCGATCTGGCAGAGGTCCCGTACGAGGTCGATCCGACGCTCGTGCGTGGCTTGGACTACTACACGAGGACTGTGTTCGAGTTCACCTCCGATGCGCTCGGGGCGCAGAGCGGCGTGGGCGGCGGCGGCCGCTACGACGGGCTGGTGGAGAAAATCAAGGGATCGTCCAGCGACGGCTCCTCGACGCCCGGCATCGGCTGGGCGGCCGGGGTCGAGCGGATTCTGCTGGCGGGCGAGCCGGCGCCGGTCGCGAGGAGCCCGTTGGATCTATTCGTCGCGCTCGGCGAGCGGAAGGCCGCCTTCGGCGTGATGGGCGCGGCTCGATCTGCCGGGTTGACGGCCCAGATGGAGTTGGCGGGACGCTCGCTGAAGGGTCAATTGGGGTATGCAAACGCGCTCGGTGCCCGTTATGTGGCGATCGTCGAGCAGGAGGAGACGGTGCTGAAGGACATGCAGGGGGGAGGCCAGGAGACGATCGCGACAGATACCGTCGTGCACGCCGTTTTACGAGCTTTGCGCACGCTCTGAGGGTCCAGCGGGTTTTGCGCGGTTCAACTCTTCGGCGAAAAATGCCGAAAGGGGAGCGATGGCACAACTTTCCCGTCCCTTCCAGATCGCCCTCGCGGCGGTTGTGCTCTTTGCGGTCGTGTGGTTCGTGGCGCTGCAGGGGCACGGCTCGAGCTCAGGTTCGGCGTCGGTGGCCAGCACGCCTGCGCCCACGCCGGCTTCAACCCCGTCGGCGAAACCCACGCCGGGTAGTACGCACATCGAAGGCATGACGCGCGCGGTCGCCCACGCACGCGAAGCGGTCGCGGCATCCCAGCAGGCGGCGAACAAGTCTGCGGCTTCCTCGGCAGAAGCCCCGAGTCAAGGCACAACCGTCACCACGTCGAGCACGACCGTAACCCACGCCAAGCAGGTAGGTGCGTCGGGGAGCAAGGCGGTCAAGACCACGAAGAGCACTACCGTGATCCACTCGAAGCACGCCGCGACCTCCGCTCCCACCGTGACGAAAAGCAGCGTGACTGTCACCCGCTCGACGCACGGCGCCCCGAGCAGCACGGCTACGGTCACAAAAACCGCCGTGCACGCCGTTCCCGCCCAGCAGGTGGCGGTGGAACGCGAGCTCAAGCGGGGCGAAGTCGCGGTGGTGCTGTTCTGGAACAAAAATGGCGCCGACGATGCCGCCGTGCACGAGGAATTGCAGATCCTGCTGGCGGCGCACCACGAGGTCGCGGTGCATCCCAACAAGGCGCAGGTGCGCAAGCTGCGCCTTGCGACGGGGCTCGAATTGGAAAAGAAGATCGCGGTCCACTACGCGACCGCGGCGCAGGTCACATCGTTCGGCTCGTTCACGAAGACCGTACAGGTGTACGGGACACCGACGATCCTGATCATCAACCCGCACGGTGCGGTAACGACGATGAACGGCCTGACGGATGCCTTCGCGATCGAGCAGACGATCGACGAAGCGCGCCAGGAATCGTAGACTCGCTCGGGTGAGCAGCCCGGAAGCCCTCGCCCAGCATCTCGAAGTGCCACTCGGCCGCGGACATGCACCCGAGCACGCCTTCACGGGCGCGGCCGGCGGCGCGGCCTGCGGCGATCTGATCCGCGTTTCGATCGCGCTCGATCCCGCCGGCCCCGACGGGCGGATAACGGACGCTGGGTTCGACGCGAGCGGCTGTGGCGCGTCGATCGCCGCCGGCAGCGCGGTGGTGGGCCTGGTGCGCGGCGCCCCGCTGCTGCAGGCGGCGAGAATCGGCACGGAGGAGATCGCTCGGGAGCTGGGCGGACTGAGCGCGGCCAAGCGTCACGCGGCGGAGCTGGCGTCCGACGCTCTGCATCGCGCGCTCGGCGGCGCGGTACGCGCGAGCGCGGCCCTGACCCCCGCGGCGGACCGCACGCTGGTGGCGATGAGTGGCGGCGTGGACAGTGCGGTCGCGGCGCTGCTGGTCACACGCGCGGGAGCGCAGGCCGTCGGGGTCACGCTGGAGCTGTGGTCTGACCAGGAGAACGACGGCGAGGCCAGCTGCTGCTCGGCCCAGGCGGTGCGCGGCGCCCGCGAGGTGGCACACGGCCTGGGAATGCCCCACCTTTCGATCGACCTGCGCGCGGAGTTCCGTGCCGGTGTGGTCGACCCCTGGCTAACGGACCACGAGGCCGGGGAGACGCCGAACCCGTGCGTGCGCTGCAACGGCAACGTGAGGCTCGACGCGATGCTCGAGCTGGCCGAGCGTCTGGGGGCGCGGACGCTTGCGACCGGGCACTACGCGCGGGTGATCAAAGGCCCGTCCGCCCCGCTGTTGCGGATGGCGGAAGATCCGGGCAAGGATCAGAGCTACGTGCTGGCGGCGCTTGCGCCGGAGTCGCTTGCCCGCTTGCGGTTTCCGCTGGGTGCGATGTGCAAGGCGCAGGTGCGCGAGCTGGCGGCCGCCGCCGGGCTCGCGGTCGCGAACAGGCGCGACTCGCAGGACTTGTGCTTTCTCGCGGGGACGCGCCAGGGCGCCTTTCTTGAGCGTCACGGTGGGTTGGGAGAGCGGAGAGGGAAGATCGTCGATTCTCAGGGGAGGGTGCTCGGCGAGCACGCGGGCGCGCATCTGTTCACCGTCGGCCAGCGCCACGGCCTCGGCATCGGTGGCGGGGAGCCTTTGTACGTGCTCGCGACGGATATGAGCGAGAGCACGGTCACGGTCGGTCCGCGCGCGGAGCTGTTGAGCGACGGCGTACGGGTGCGCGAGGTGACGCTGCACCGCGACGGCGGCTGCGTGGACGGCGTGAAGGTGCGCTCGCGTGGGCGCCGCCTCCCATGCCGGCTGGCCGGCGAGGCGGGGGCGGGACGCCACGAGCATCTGAGCGTGGAGCTGACGGAGCCGGCGGAGCGCACCGCGCCGGGGCAGTTTGCGTGCCTGTACGCGGGCGATGTGATCGTCGGACACGGCACCGTCGCTGCATAGAGGCGCAAGCGCCCGGTGGGCGTGGGGAGTAGGATCTCAGGACAAGACGGTCGGAGGAAAGGGAAGCCGGTGAGAATCCGGCGCGGACCCGCCACTGTGACCGGGGATGCCCTACGTAGCGCGTGAGAGACGCGCAGCCACTGTTTCGGAAGACGGAACGGGAAGGTGCGGAGGGAAGGCCCGGGAGCCAGGAAACCTGCCGAAGGCCGAAAGCCCACAAGCCCTCGTGGAAAGGGGTTGGCTCACATGAATCACGCATCCCGTCGTATGTTGCCGGCGTTTGTCGGTGTCGCACTTCTCTCGCTGTTTCTCCTGGCGTATGCCCTCGCAGGTGCATCCTCGGCGCAAGCTGCCGGCCCGGCGACGGTGACGGTTCGCATCCAGGGACTGAATGAAACGCTGCTCCCACAGACCGAAGTGACAACCAGCGCGACACCGATCGCGGTTGAAAACCTCACCTGCGAAGGCACGACCGCGGGCGGTGCCCTGTTTGACGCGACCAATGGCCATTGGGTCGCCAAAGCATCGTCCACGGGGGTCGAACTCCTGGGCCTGGAGGGGCTCAACTTTCTGGAATTCTCCAAGAATCCTGGAATCTACTGGGCATTTTGGCTCAACGGCAAAGCCGCACCCCTAGGCGTGTGCGCCGAATCGATCGCAAGTGGAGATCACATTGTGATGTTCCCTCAGTGCTATGAAACAGGCCCGATGTGCGCGTCGGCGACCGCGCCGGACCATTTCCTGACCATTACCGCGCCGGAACCGGCAAGTGCGAATGTCGGTCAGCCAGTGCACGTCAAGCTCGCCTCGATCGGCACGGGCGAAACCGGCGGCCTCGAACCTACGCTACCCGAAGGCACTCTGCTGTCGGCCGGCCCGCTCAACGTCGTCCCTGGCGCCGGCGGTGTTGCGACGATCACGTTCTCGGCTCCCGGGACCTACCTCCTACAGGCGCACGCCCCGGACTCGGTGCCATCGGACAGCTACACGATCTGTGTGCACAACGGCAATGACGGCAACTGCGGCACCACCCTCACCAGCGGTAGCGGTTCCACTACAACCACTACGACTACCCCGGGTGCGCCGCAAACGACTGTGTCCTATGTCGCGAAAGTCGCAGGCGTCAAAAACGGCCACGTCTACTCCCGCCGCACCGCTCCACGATTGCTAGCAGGGGTTATCGATGTTCCAAG
>Ga0302325_10004300_pt1 | contig 32983 bp, 20 predicted proteins | sample Palsa_T0_2_FD_201948 | JGI IMG/M metagenome (GOLD analysis project Ga0302325, IMG submission 201948) | Peat permafrost microbial communities from Stordalen Mire near Abisko, Sweden - Palsa_T0_2 | ecosystem: Environmental > Terrestrial > Soil > Palsa > Peat permafrost | place: Sweden: Abisko... | reverse complement strand
AGCGTCACGGAGACGATCGTTGTCCCCAACAATGCCTACGCCCTGTTCCTGGGGACCATGGACGGCCACGAATGGAGCAACAACGTCGGCGGGTTTAACGCCACGATTACGGAATTCCACATCGAACTGGTTCAGTGACGAGCCAGCGTCGATTTGAATGGCGTTCACAAATCAAAAGCCGCGGGATTGCAATCCCGCGGTTTTTCGTGCGCAACGCCGCTACAATGGGCCGATGGCTCGCACCTGGTATTTTCCGCGATGGCGGCATCTGCTGATGCAGACGGTCATGTGGCTGGTGCTCGGGGCTTCGATGGTGGCGGCGGCGCTGCTCGATCATCACCTTCGCCGGGCCCAGATCATCGACTTTTCCCCGACGGTCGCCGATGGCTCGCTCAGCTTCCGCCTCCCCGCCGCCTGGAAAACCTGGACGCGGCAGGGCCAGGGGGATGACACCGAACATGTGGCAACCGATTCCGTCGGCGGCATTGACAGGACATTGACCATCTCGCGCCAGCGCGTGCCCCACCCGATCGCCCCGGCGGAATACATCCTCCGAGCGCTGCCGGTGTCGGGCAACCTTGACGCCGCGGATTTCAAGGGCGTCGTGATCGACGGCTGGCCCGGTCAGAGCATCACCTGGGCCGCTCATCGACTTTCGCTGGGCGCTGTTGAAGAGATCCAGTTTACGAATTGCTCCGCGATCGTCCTTCCCGGCGATGAAGCGATCCTGGTCCGCCTCGACAAAAACGCCCAGTTCGACGCCGCCGATGAGCGTCTCTATCGTCAGGTCCTGGAAAATCTTCACGTCGCCGCCCCCGGTCCGACCGACGGCGGGACGATCCAGCTGGACGGCAACATCACGGTCGCGGCGCCGTCGGATGTCCGCGTTTATCCCCGCGCCGATCCACTTTCCGCGGCGGCGACGGTCGCGCAGATCACCGATGAGGGCGGCTGGATTTCCGCGGAGTTTGTGCCCGCGGCGGTTCCGGGAAACGAACCCTCCGCCTCTTTGCTCGCCGGGCTGGGGGCGCGGGAACAGTTGGACGCGATTCATCCCGAACTGGCCGATGCGTGGGTTACCGCCGAGGTTTCCGCCCAAAGCCCGAATCACTGGACATTCAGCCCTGCCGACAACTCCAGCAGCACCTTCGCGCCCCGTAGAATCGCGCATCTTCTTACCACGGACGGGGGCTGGGGACTGGTCGTGATTCTCTCCGCCGAGCCGCCCGCTTCGCTGAATGATCTCAATCACCTGTGGGACGAACTGTCCGCCAATATCCATCTCGGTGAAAAATTGCCGCCGTTGTCGACGGCGCTCTCGGCCGGCGCAGCCATTGCCCGCCGCGCCTCCGCTGGGGCTCCGGCCGATACATGGTGGATGTGGTCCCGCGCCTCCGCTGCGGTGGGTTTCACCCACGGTTTCGCCGACCCCGACGCCAAATACGTCTTCCGCTACACCGTGCGCCGCAATTGGAACGGCGCCGCCACCGCCGTCCTCCAGCAGTGGGGCACCAGCGCCGATTCCAGCCCCTGGTCGCGCATGATCCGCTCCGACGCCGCGGACAACTTGAACGACCCCTTGGTTCCTCTTTTCGATCAGACCACGACCGTCGGGGATACGATCACAACCATCTTTCACGAGCCTAACGGACGTGAGACGCCGGCGGACACGGCGCTCAGCCCCGCTTTCCTCCTGAGCCGATACCTGCCGGGGATGCTTTCACTGGTGGATTCAAACCAGACCGCGTTTTGGACCGATCGTTTCCCTGCGGTCGAGGCGGAGCTTCTTCCCACCCCATTGCTGCTGCTGGCCAGTCGCCTGGACAACCAGGCCGGCCTGCGGTGCGTGCAGGCTGAAGTGAATGGAACGGGCCGGCTGAGCCGCTGGTATTTTCGCGCCGATGGAGCCCTCGACCACGCGGATTTCGCCGGGGATTTGCATCTTCGCCCCAGCAGTGAAGCCGATGTTGAGTCCGCTTTCGCCGGCGATCGCCGCTTGACGATCCAGCCGCATTAACCGACGATAAATAAATGTTTCGGATGTGTTTTGCCGCGTTGTTTTCCCTGGCGATTTTGATGACTGTGACACTGGTTCGCGGTCAGACCGCGCCGTCAGACGCCGCGGAATCAGATGCGCCGCCGACCACCCAACCGCTAATTCATCGAACCGATCTTCTCGGGCCGATGTTCATCAGCCACGTTCACGGAATCGAATTTCGACCGCCGCTGAATTCCGTACAAGTCGATAAGCCCGCGGCGGATTCAATCGTTGAATTCGATCGGGATGACTACAACTGGCAACTCAAGGCATGGAGCAGCCGACTCCAAAGCTCATTGCCGCTTTCCATCCACAAAGACCAGTTCGGCAACACGCAGGATGGCGTCATGGAGATCACCCTGGCGAACATCAAACAGCAGTCCCCGGATGTGCAGGTGCTGCGCAACGAGGTGATCAACGTCGGTCGCGTGCGCGTGGGATTGCTGGCCGTGAGATACGAGACCGCCGCGCACGACCGCCGCTTTACCCAGCAGGCGATCATCGAAACCCCCGATGCCGATGACAGGCTTTATTATTTTCTGGACCTTACCGGGCCGGGCAAGCCCTCGCTCGAACCAGACGATGTCGTCAATCCCGCCGAAAAATTCGCATTTGATACGTTCAGCCAGGTCGTGGATTCCGTCGTCCTGCTCGACCGCGCCAACCTCGTCCAATTTCAGAAGCAGTCGCTTTTCGGCTCGATGGGCCTGTTTGTTCTGTGGAGCGGAAATAATTACGGCATGATCAAATCCGCCGTCGTGCCGGATGAGTATCGCCGAATCCTCAGCGACGGACAGGACGTGGGATACCAGCACATCGTCGAGGAATTCGATCCCAACGGGAAATCTCCCGAAGCTTCAACCCTGCGGATCGGCGTCCGCTCCAGGATGTCCTCCACCCCCATGCGCAATTGGGATACTGAGACCTGGATGTACAGCTCGGCCGACCGCAAGCACGAGCACTGGAAAACAGCCGCCCGCTGCACCGACAACCGCGGCCAACTCCTCGACAGCTTTTCGCAGGTGGGCGTCAGCGATGAGCAGACCAGGGCCTTTTCCCTTCAGCCCCGGGAAAACGCCGATGGCTCGCTGCTTCCATCTCCGGACAGCAACGAAAAGCCCATGGGGCCTCTGGGACAGGGCAACGTGGACATCGAAACCCGCCGCACGCTCGAAGTCTCCACCACCCATCAGCGGGCACAATTGAATCCGTTCCATCTGGACGTGCCGCCGTTTTATGTGCCGCAGGCGTTCAGTTTCCTTCTTCCCCAGATTCTTCCTCTCAAGCCCAAGAGTTATATGTTCGCGACCTTCGTGCCGAATACTCCGGAAAATTCCGCAGCCTCCACCAGCGGCAACGTGATGGCGCGCTACATGGAAGTTCTTCCCGTCCAGCACGTCAAATTCCACGGCCAGGAATTCGACGCCTTCCCGATCACAGACAAAATCACCCTGGACGGCTCCGTCACGACCATTTATCTCAGCATCGACGGCAAATTCCTGGGCAGCACCACCAGCATCGTTGACGGCGATAAAACCACCACCATGGAGGTCGTCCCCACCGACAGCGAGACGCTTGGTCATATCTGGAATCGGCCCGACCTGTCCGCTCCGGACGTTCCCGCCGGCGACGCTGACACCATTTTCCCCGCCCCGACCCCCTGACCGGGCCAATATTTCTCGCCCCCACACCCCTTCAGACCGATAATATTGCTGGAACCCTCATGGTGCGCGCCCTGGCAAAAACATTGTTTCTCGCCTTGCTGGTCGTCGGCGGATCAGCCGGCCTGTTTTTCTATTACATCCACGACACCTCCCAGCGCCAGATCGAGCGGCTCGAGGAAAAAAATCAGGAGCTTGAGCGCATCCGCGCCCGCCTGGAAACCGATCGCCGCGTCGCGCGCATTGTGGTCACCGACCAGAAAACCATCGCCGGGCAGATGAAAACCACGCTTCTCTTCGTCGAATATGCCCGCGACGGCTCACCCCTGCCCGCCAAACAGTTCACCATCGACGGCGACGAAGCCCATTTCGATGCCGAGGTCATCAAGTTCAAAGACCAGTACGTCGAAAGCGGCGATCCGCTCCGCGGCCAGAGCATCATGTTATTCGTCCGGGTCTACGGCGCCGACCAGGCCCCCGACGCCGGATTTCCCATCGACGAACCGGGCAAAATCCCCGAAATCTATCGCGGCGCCGATCCAGAGGTCTCCGGCTTCGAGCAAGACCTGTGGAATAATTTCTGGAAGCTCTACAACGACCGCGATGCCCGCGAAGCCCGTGGAATCCGCGGCCTCAATGGGGAGGGACTCTACGGGCAATTCCTCCCCGGCGATTTGTATACCGTCACGCTGCGAGCGGATGGAGACGGCACAATCAACGAAGAGCCGATGGACCCGCTTTATCGCACGATCCAACACTAAACCCAGCGGTCGCGCCCCTTCATGAATTTCGATCTGGGCAACCGTCCCACGTCCACAAAACGATATTTTTCATCAATTGCAGTGCGTAGTCCGTTTGGTAACCCGCAATCCCCCAGGCGTCTTCACCCAGCAAACCGCTGGTCATATCCAGCGGCAGGACGATGATCAGCCCCTGTCCTTCCCTCATGATCGACGGACGCCAATCGGTAATATCGGTATAGGAGCGGACGAATTGGCGAACTTCCGGATTGGACACATCGGTCATTCCATTGCCGCCGGCGGTCACCAGCGGATTTGTATCCCCCACGGGATCCAGCCGCCCAGCCGGGAACATCCGAAGCAGAAGATCATCGTGGACGCTCTGGAGAAATTCATCCGGCGTGCCGCACGGCTCGATCAGAAGCACGCCGCCGTTTTCGACATATTTTTTCGCCGATTGAATCTGGGCATCGGTCGGGTTGATTTTTTCGTTGCCGATCAGATGAGCCAGCGGGGCTTTTGAATCCCCCAGGTCTTCCATGCGAATCGTTTCAGGATTGATGTCCAGGCCGGTTTGCTGCCGGAACCATCGCCGTCCCCTCCCCCACGCGGCCGGCTCGGGATTCCAGTTGCCATCATAGCTGACCCGCGCCAGCCTCATTGACGCCGACGGCGCGTCCGTCGGCATGGCGAGCAGATCTGATTCCAGACGGTTTTTCAGCTCGCTTTTTCCCGAGGCATATAGCGCGAGATTCACCCCAAGCTCAAACGCCGGGCGATGGATGCGGTCCTGCCGCAGCTGCCAATATTTCGTCACATCCGTCGGCCAGTGCAGCATCAGAATCCGCGACCCATTGGTGATCGCCCGCGCCCGAGGACGGTCGGTGATGTGATACGAGACCGAATACAGCACGCTGTCGGCCGGCAAATCGATCCAGTGATATTGCGGAAAAAGCTGCTGGCCCAGGTCTTCCACGAATTTTGAAAATGTCGCATCCCCGCCGTCCGCCTGGGTCAGGAGCATTCCGCCGTTGTCGATGTATTGTTTGATTTTCCGCCGGTCGTCCTCGGTGAGCGCCGGCGGTTTGTCGCTGGCCATGTAGAGGATGGGGCTGTCGGTCCAGTCCACCCAATCATGGTACAGCGGAACGACCTGCCAGTTCAGCGGTCGTTCCAGTTCCGCGCTGGCGAACCGCGCCAGATTGGCGACATCGCGCGGACGATTGGCCCAATCGCCGTCAAAACGCAGTTTGTTCATCAGGATCGGATGTCGGCCGCGAGCCAGAAACAGCATCGCGAACGATGTATCCACCAGCGTGTCAAACGGGTCGCCGGAATTCCCCCAGTGACCATCCCCGTTTTGGGCCGCGAGGATGTCGGCGGCGCGCTGGCGATACCAGTCCTGCGCGCCGTAATACTTGAATCCCGAAGCCAGCCCCGTGCGCTCCAGCCCATACAGCGAGTAATAGGTGTAATAATCCGCTTCCCGCGGCAGCGCGATCACGCTGTTGTCATCCGATTCGAGCCATTTCAGCGCTCTTTCCAGCGGCGGCGTGAACGGCGGACGTCCAACCTGCTCGCCGAATTCGTCCGCATCCAGATAATCCTGCGCCACGAACAGCGATGCGATCCCCGCCAGAGTCATCGACCGGCTCGGATCGGTCTGATCGGCGCGATAGTACCACTGCCCATCCTGAAGCTGGTACTTCGACCAATGCGCCCGCACATTACGCCAGAAATCCAGCGGAACCTGTATTCCCACCTCCGCCCCGGACCAGATCCCCAGCAGCCCGTATTGCGAATTGGAATTGTCCCAGAACGAAAACTGGCTATTGCGCGCAAATTGGTTGTTGTAAGTGAATTCCGCGTGCTCCTGCGAATTCAGCAGCCATTCCACGTCTTCCCGAATGGTATGGTGGTCCTGCGGCCGGTCATAGAGCGCCAGCGCCGTCGCCCGCAGCGCCCGGGCATAAGTCACATAACCCGTCACCATCGGAAATTTCTTCATCGCCTCGATGGCGCTGATCATGAACGGGCTGTGAATGTCCAGCCGTTTGTCGTGCGTTGCCAGTTCCGCCTGCATCAGCGCGTAAACCGTGAGCGTGTCGAGTCCATCGTAGTGTTCGTAATTTCCCGTAAGTTCCGAACCGCTGAACGCGGCGAGCAGATAATCAGCCCCCTTTCCGATCGACTGGCCAATCTGCGCATCGGTCAATCCGGTAATCTCCGGAATATCCAGCCGCACCGGGGGATGCTGGTGAATGACCCGCCTGGGCGGCGGTGGCGTTTGAATGGCGATCTCCGGAACGGTTGTCGGAGAAATCTGCGGTGGAACATTTTCGCTCTGCTGCGTGGCCGGCGCAATCGCCGCTTCGGGAACGGGCGCGGTTGTCGGTGTTTCAGCGGGCGCTTCCGCGGCCCGGTGCGCGCTGTTGATCCGGTCAAACAGCGCATCTCGCCGTAGCCACGATCTTTCCAGCTCCTCCCGCAAAAACGGATCGGTGATCGTCTGGCCTGCGACCAGCCGCTCCAGTTCCTGGTATTTGTTGTATGCCTGCTGATCGTTTCCGCTGAGGACCAGACCCTCGGCATCTTCCTTCAGCGCCAGGATTTCATCACGATGCACCTGCTCCCACGGCACGGTCGGAGCCTGTCCGCGCAGAAGCCACAGAACACCCATGATCATCACCACCACCAGCGTTGCGCCGATGCTCCAGATGATCGTTCGTTTTCGATGCTCTTCTTCCTCGGCCGAGCGGAGGGGCGCGAGCCGCATCAGCGAATCGATTCTGGATGCCGCGCGTGGAATCCAGACCATTTCCTGGCTCGGCGGCGGCTGCGGCGCGGCCAAACCGGATATCGGCGTCGGCGCCCATACCGGCGGAGTCGCCGGGACCGGCTGTGGCGTCGCCTGCGGTTGCCCCTCTGTCCACTGCGCCGAGTCCGATTCCTCCGGTTCAACGTGCACGCCGCCCACTGCCGCGGCGGCCTGATGCGTCAGGTACGACTCCTCCACCACTGTCGGCACCTGCTCATCGGCATCCGATTGAATCTGATCAAACGGCGAAGCGGTGGGTTGTTCCACCGCAACCGGCTCCGGCGGCGCCTCCCGTGCGAAGGGAATCACATCTTCCGGCGCAGTCTCCGGAGTCGGCGCGCCTTCAGGCGGGGGGGTGAGCTTCATCACCGCGCCGCACGCCGGGCAGATCGTCAGCTTGCCGGCCAGGCCGCTGGCAAACCAGAGAATCTTCCCGCATCGTGGGCAACGAGTGGTAAAAACCATGCGATGTCATGTCCCGCCGCTCATCGGCGTCAAAACATTGTAAGCGCGATCCGCTCCGGCGAAAAACATTCGAACCGGTTTTTGGCCGCGGATTTGATCCGTCCCCGCGATTTGCTATCCTCCCACCGGGAGGCCGTTGTGATCAAAGTTGCAATGATCGGCGCGGGCAGCGTCGTCTTTTCCAGGAACCTGACCGGCGACATCCTGTCCATTCCCGAGTTTCGCGATGCAACCCTCAGCTACATGGACATCGACGCCGACCGTCTGGAGGTTGGCGTCAATCTCTGCCGCAAAGTCGCTCGCGCCCTGGGCGCTTCCCCGAAAATCGAGGGAACGCGCGACCGCCGCCAGGCCCTCAAGGGGGCTGATTTCGTCATCAACATGGTGCAGATCGGCGGATTCGATTCCACCCTGGTCGATTTCGAAATCCCCCGGAAGTACGGGCTGCGCTTCACGATCGCCGACACCACCGGCCCCGGCGGATTGTTCCGGGCGCTGCGCACCTACCCCATGCTGACCGGCATGTGTCGCGACATGCTGGAACTTTGCCCCCGCGCACTCCTCCTGAATTATTCCAATCCCATGTCGATGAACATGCGCACCATCGCCCTCACCGGCGTCCCGGCCGTCGGACTATGCCACAGCGTCCAGGGAACCTTCGATGATCTGATGAAATACATCGGCGAAAACCCGGCCGATGTCGCTTTCCTATGCGCCGGCATCAACCACATGGCGTTTTACCTGAAGCTCGAAAAAAACGGCGTGGATTTATATCCCCGCCTCTTCGAGGCCATGAACGATCCCGCCAAATTCGCCACCAACGCCGTGCGGTTCGAATTGATGAAGCGGCTGGGTTATTTCATCACCGAAAGCTCCGAGCACAACGCCGAATACAATTCCTATTTTCTCCCGCGCGGGCCGGAGATGGTGCGGCGATTTCACATCCCGCTGGATGAATATCCGCGCCGCTGCGACTCGATCATCGACGAATTTGAAAAAATGAAAGTCGTCAGCAAAAACGATGAAAAAATGGACGTCCATCGCAGCCACGAATACGGCAGCGTCATCATCCACTCGATGGCCACCGGAAAACCAAGCGTCGTCTACGGCAACATGCCCAACGGCGGCGCGATCTCCAACCTTCCCGCCACCGCCATTGCCGAGGTCCCGACGCTGGTGGACCGCAACGGCCCGCAACTGACAACCGTCGGCGAACTTCCCCCGCAATTGGTCGGCTACATACAGCCGCACATCACCCAGCACGAATTGTTCATTCGCGCCGTCACCGAAGGCCGCCGCGATCACGTTTATCAGGCTGTCATGTTCGATCCGCTGACGGCCGCGATGCTGCCGCTGGACAAAATCGTCGAGATGTGCGACGAGTTGATCGCCGCCCACGGCGATTTGCTGCCGAAATTCCCCGCGAAAACATTAGTGCCCACCAGCGGCAAACATTATCCACCCGCTGACATCAAGACGTACCACCAAAGCTGGGAGAACGTAAAGGCCGCCGCGAAATCGAACAGCGCCGAAAAGCCCGATTGAAGATTTTTGTTGTGCTCCAATGATGGGTCTGGTTAATCTACCGCCCAGTTGCCGCGCCGCGGCTGGGTTATCAGGGACCGTCAAACGAATGGGAGTTACCATGGACTTCAGCGAGCTGCTTTCATTTCGCAAAATGATTACCCCGACGATCATCCAGATTCTGTTCTGGATAATTGCCGGGCTGTCGATACTGGCCGGACTGGTAATGATCATCGGCGGGATTGCAATGAGGGGTGGCGCCGGTCTGGCATTCATGGGCCTGCTTTACATTTTCATCGGCCCGATTCTCATCCGTGTCTACTGCGAACTGATCATCTTGCTGTTCAAGATATACGATGAACTCGTCCTGGTGCGCAAAGCGATCGCCGGTCCTGGCGGTGCATCGACAGGCTTTCCAGTGCTGCCGGCCGAGCCGCTGGTCAATCCACCGACGCTATAAATGATCAGGAAATCGCCTGTTTCAGCGCGGCCAGTCCCGCCTTCGCGGCGGTGCCGCGGTTGGGCAAATCGACGGGATCAATCGTAATCCACCCGCGATATCCCGCCCCCTCGAGACCGCCCAGCAATCGCCGCCAATCCACCGAGCCGCTGCCCATCGCCGCCGCCTTGGTCCGGCGGTCAGCGCCGACGATCGCATCGCGCCCCCGGACGTGGCGGATCGAGCCTCCGATTCGTGAAAAGATTTCATCCGCGCTCCATTCATCAATGAGCATGGCAACCGGATCGAGATCGACGCCAAACCAGGGACAGGCCGCCAATTTCATCGCCCGGTCCAGCGCGGCAAACCCCGCCAATTCGCTTCGCAGCGCAATCATAACGCCGTGCCGATCCGCGCGCCTGCCAAGTTCGCACAGCGCCCCATCGACCGTGGCCGCCGCCGGCATTTCGGTTGGAACCGCGCCGAGATCAACGCAAACCAGCGGACATTGCAATCCCGCCGCTACGGCGAGCACTTTCTCGATCCTGTCCAGGGCCGCATCGATATCCGCCCCCGGTCCCAGACCTTTGCCGCCGAGGTCAAGACGCAGCCCCACCATTTCCAGGCCGTCAGCGCGGAGGATCGCCAGCAATTCCCTGTTGCCGGTTTGGGACAGTGAGGGTAAATCGAGCCCGCCGAGTCGCGGCTCCATCTGAATCGCGGCAAATCCCGCCGCGTGGGCGAGTTTCACCGCGCTGCGGAAATCGTCGCTCAAAGCCGCGGCCACCACCGCCGGCCGCGGAAGTGCCGGCCCGCTCATTTCGCCGCCGCGAGGTGCGCGCGTTTTTCGCCGATCAGCTTCAGCAGCGACTTATGCGGGTCCGCAAATTTCGCCGCCCCCTCTTCCATCAGCTTGTCTTCCATCTTCTGCTGATCCACCTTCGCATCAATCTCGTCCAATACCGCCTTGGCCGGCATCTGGTCGATCCGACGCGCGTACGTCTTGTTCAGCTTCTCCACCGCATCGTTGGTGGCCGGTGGATTGGTCTGAATGTCGCTCCCCGCCAGGGCCTCGACATATTTATCCGGCGGATCGCTCGGCTTCTTCGTGCCGGTGCTGGCGAAAATGATCTCCTGCTGCAGCGCCAGATTTTTGTCCTTCCAGAACTGCTGATTGAGCTGCCAGAGCCGCTTGGCGTTGACGATCCCCACCAACCCCTGCGCCGCGGAGGAAAGCGCCGGCACATATTTCTCGGTATAAACATCCACCCGGCTGACGAAAATGCTATACACGCTCTTGAACGCGGCCGTCCCGTTCTTTCGCCGCTGCGCGCCGCGCCAGACGTTCTCACGGGCAATTTTGTATTGCCGTTCGGAAAATATCAGCGTGACGTTCAGCGGGATTCCCGCCGCGGCCAACTCCTCCAGCGCCCCCAGGCCACCCGGCGTCGCCGGAACTTTGATCATTCGATTTTTCTGTCCCGCGGACCATTTCTTGCCCAACTCTATATATCGTTTGGTGCGCTCCGCCACGGACTTCGGCGCCAGTTGCAGATCCTCCAGCAGCGGATCAAGCTCAAAGCTGACATATCCATCGTTGCCACGCGTTTGTTCCCAAACCGGCAGAAACACCGCTTGCGCGCCGGACACGAGCTTGTCGGTCATCGCCCACGCGACGGATTCATCGTTGCCCCCCTTGTCCATAAGCGCCGTCATATCATCATCCTGCCCGCCGCCTTCGAGAATCCCGGCGATGATGATGGGATTCGACGTTGCGCCGGTCGCCCCCAGCGCACGGTTCTTGCGCACCAGTTCCGGTTCAATTGAGTCCAGCCACAGTTTGGTTCCCGTCGCGATGAGAGATTTCAATGACATATTCAATCCTTATGTGAAAATTGCCGGCTTCAATTCTATGGATCGGCCGCGTGCGGGAAAAGGTACAGAAAAAAGAAAAAGCCCCGGAGTTGTAAGTCCGCGGCTGTATGGGGGTTTGGATTTTATCGGATGAGTTCACATCCCGTTATCAGTCGGCACGCTATTGTCCGCGGGCTGCCCCGCGGGCGCGGCGCGCCTCGTGGCTGGCCGCATCGACTTGGCCAGAATCGGGCCGACGACGTTATTGATCGTGTCCTGATCGAGGTTCATCACCACCTGCGTCCCGCTGACGGTCGGTTTCACCGCCGTGATCAGCTTATCGAAATCTTCCGGGCCGATGTTGCCGTGCTTGGCTGGATCATTCTTCGCATCCTGCATCTTCTTCTCGATCAAGTCCGCCATGGCGGATGCGGAATCGGAGTCCTTGCACTGGACGATGCAGCTCCCCGATGCCTTGGGAGGGGCCGTCAGGGAAACGCTTATCCATGTCACCGCATCCCACTGCGGCTCGCTGAACGGAGGCTGCTGCGGCGCGCCCCCGTTCGCCCCTCCCATCCGCGAATTCATGATCGCCGCGAAAAGCGGATTGTTCTTCAGGTTCGACGGCGTCAAAACCAGATGAACCGTCGAGTCGCCCCCGGCCGCCAGGGCGTCGATCAAATCCTGCCGCGGCTCGGTGGATGGCGTCTTCAGCTTCTCAATGCCCGAACCCGTGGAATAAATAATCGCGTTCCCCACCACCGCCGTCTGAGGCATCATCCGCGCCTGCTGCGCCGCACTCGGATCGTTCGGATCCGCCGGCGGTAAATTTCCGCGCGGATTAAACACCCTGGCCAGCACCGCCGGGTCCGCTCCGTTCAGCGGAATTATCATCCCGCCCGGCGCCCCCTGGATCAGGCCCGCCAGCGAAATCACCACATAAAGGTCCTTGCCTCCTGCAGCCTTGAACTTCGTGATCCAACGCTGGGCGGAATCGATTCCCCGCTGGGCGCTCTGCTGCTGCCGGGCGCGTTCAATCGGATCGGCGATTCCGTCCAGCGCCTTTTGCTGCCACGCATCCACCTGGTCCATGTCCAGCGTCGAAAAATCGACGTGAATCACCGCATTCGTCTGCGAATCCACAAACGGCGCGACCACGCTGTCGGCCCACGCCGATCGCCGTTCCCCCGACAGCGCCATCAGCGTCACCAGAATCAACAGCCAATAAATCTTTTTCAAGCGAGCCTCCATGATGCAAAGTTGAACCCATTGACTATAGGCGCATTGTGCAATTGCCAGATCGTTTGGCAAGGCGAAATTCGAAATCCGAAACTCGGATTTCGAATTTTCGCGCCCGCCTGTCATTTAACTCCCAGCCGTAACCACCTGTTCCGCTCCCAGAAGCTGAAAATCCTTCACATGCAACTCCACCGAGCGCCGGCCATTGAACTCGTTGATGCACGGCTCCACGGCCAGTCGAATCGAAGCTCCCGACGTCAGCTTATCCATCATGTCGCCCGCCCCAAACGCGATGCAGCGGATCGTCTGCCGTTTCTGCTTGACCATCAGTTGCAGATGATCACCCGTCTTGCCCACTCGCCGCGGGCTTCCGGCGACAATCGCGTGATCCAGGCACAGGGTCGGCTTACGATTCCCGTGCCCGAACGGCCCCAGGCGTTGCAGGTCACTCACGAGCGTTTCCGTGATCTCCGGCAAATCGGCGCTGCACTCCACCCGAAGCTGCGGAACCAGCATTTCATCCGTCACCAGCGAATCAGCCACCCGGCAAAACGCCTGCCGGAAATCGTCCACGCGCCCCGTTTCAATTTTCAACCCCGCCGCCATTTCGTGCCCGCCGTACGCAAGAAGGTATTGCCCGCAGGACTCCATCGCGTGCGCCAGATGAAACCCGGCAATCGATCGCGCGCTCCCCTGTCCCTGCCCGTTGCACAGCGCGATCATGACTGTGGGCCGGCAATATCGATCCACGATACGTGATGCCACGATTCCGATCACCCCCGCATGCCAGCCTTCCGCCGCCAGCACCAGGGCGCGACTCCCGTCTCCGCCCCAGCCGTTGGATTCAATCTGCGCCAGCGCCTGCTCGAGGATCTGTTTTTCGACCGTCTGCCGGGCCCGGTTTTGGCTTTCGAGATACGCGGCAATCTCCCGCGCCCGCGCTTCGCCCGCCGTGGTCAGCATCTCAACCGCCAGCGCCGCATGTCCCAGCCGCCCGCAGGCGTTCAGCCGCGGCGCCAGCAGAAATCCCACATCATAAGTATCCAGAGATTTTCCCGTGAGCGCGGCCGATTCGATCAAGGCGCGAATTCCCGTCAACTTGCTGTGCGTCAGTCCCGAAAGCCCGAAATGAGCCAGCACGCGATTCTCGCCCACCAACGGCACCACATCCGCGATCGTCCCCAGCGCCGCCAGTGCCGTCGCCTCCAGCAGAAACCCGCGGAAAGATTCGCTGACCCGCACCGCGCCGCCGATGGCCTGCCCGATTCCCCACGCCAGCTTGAACGCCACCCCGGCCCCGCAAAGATGCGGATTCGGATACGCCTGATCGGGTCCCGCCCCATTTCTTGCCAGCCGCGGATGCACGATCCCCCGGCAATCGGGAAGCATCGGCGGATCGCCGTGCCAGTGATGGTGATCCGTGATGATGAGGTCCACCCCGCGCTGGCGCGCGATCCGGGCCGGCTCGATCGCCGTGATCCCGCAATCCACCGTCACAATCAGCTTCGCCCCGCCATCAATGATCTGCCCCAGGGCCTCGGCGTTCAGCCCATACCCCTCGTCGATCCGATGCGGAATGTAGGTATCCACCACCCCCCCCAGCAGCGTGATGGCATGCCAGAGAATGCTGGTGGCCGTGATCCCATCCACATCATAATCGCCGTAGATGACGATTTTTTCCCGATCTCGAATCGCCCCCGCGATCCGCTGAGCCGCATCAGTCAGCCCCGGCAAAAGATTCGGATCCGCCAGCGCCAGCAAACTAGGCCGCAGAAACGCCTGGGCATTTTCGAAATCCGAAATCCCCCGGCTCAAAAGTATTTGCGCCACAATCGGCGAGATTTTCAGCCGCTGTGCCAAATCAGCGGCCGCGATATTTGGCGAATCTATTTTCCAGCGTTTGGGTCGATACATCTTTCGGGAATTGTACAGGATTCTTATTCGCCGGATCATTCGGCAGAAGATTTTTCCCGGTTAGGATTTTTACGTTTCCCCTTTTCTATTGATTCAATGACCGCTTTCTCCCTATGAATCTCCACCCTCAGCCGTGCGTAAATATTCATATAGACATTGGCCACGAACACCAGGGAAAAAAAAGAAATCAGATATCCCCGCCAATCATCATACAGCAGCCTGAATCGCGTGATGAAAAGCAGGATCGCCGTCAGGTAATGGCTGAAGCAGTATTCGCAGGTGAAGAGATAGAAGAATTTTCGTTCCGCCAGCGATCGACATTTTTCGCTCCGCCAGCGGCACCACTCCCTTGCTTCCTCGAAAATCTCCTCGAACACCACCGTGCGCGCGACGCACGCGATGGGAATCGCCAGAATGAATAATTCGATGATTTGATGTGTAAGGTCCGTCAATCAAGTGCCGCTATGGTTCGTTTATACGTTCTGCCCAGGATTTACGTCACGGACAATCTTGCGGCGTTACGCCCGGACCGATGGTAGACTTGTTGATACATGGGTGACGCTGACATTGTCCTCACAACCTTAAACGCCCGCTACGCCCACGCGGCGTTTGGCTTGCGGTATTTGATGGCCAACCTGGGCGCATTGCGAGAGCGAGCGCAAATTCTGGAGTTCGACATCAATCAGAAGCCGACCGATGTGGTCGAGGTAATCCTGGCCGCGAACGCGCGGATTGTGGGAATGGGGGTTTATATCTGGAACGCGGCGGTAGCGACGCAGGTGGTGGCGGAATTGAAACGTCTGCGGCAGGACGTAATCGTCATCCTCGGCGGCCCGGAGGTCAGTTTTGAGACCGATCAGCAGGAGATTTGCCGCGTTGCGGATTATGTCATCACGGGGGAGGGGGATATCACGTTCGGGGAATTGTGTGCAAAGATTTTGGACGGCAACCGTCCCGTGACGAGGATCATCCCGGCCGAGTTGCCGGATTTTTCACGTCTGAAGTTGCCGTACGAATTTTATGACGATCGCGATTTGGCGCAGCGCGTCGTTTATGTCGAGGCTTCGCGCGGGTGTCCGTTCTCGTGCGAATTTTGTCTCTCTTCGCTGGATGTGCCGGTGCGAAATGTTCCGCTGCCGGATTTTCTCGATGCGATGGGGCGGCTGCTGGATCGTGGGCTGCGGCGGTTCAAGTTTGTGGATCGCACCTTTAATCTCAATCTTCAGACGAGCCGGGCAATTCTTGAATTTTTCCGGCGGCGATATGAGCCGGGGATGTTTTTGCATTTCGAGATGATTCCGGACCGATTGCCCGAGGGGCTTCGCGAGCTGATCCGGCAGTTTCCGCCCGGGGCGCTGCAGTTTGAGGTGGGGATTCAGAGTTTCAATGACGAAGTGTGCAGGCGCATCAGCCGGCGGCAGGATGTCGGCAGGGCGGAGGAAAATCTGAAATTTCTTCGCGATCAGACCGGCGTTCATGTTCATGTGGATTTGATCGTGGGATTGCCGGGCGAGAACGTCGACAGTTTCGCGGCCGGATTCGATCGGCTGGTGGCACTCGGCCCGCAGGAGATTCAGGTGGGATTATTGAAGCGGTTGCGCGGCACGCCGATTGTCCGGCACGATGCGGCGTGGGGAATGATTTACAGTCCGCATCCGCCCTATGAGGTTCTGCAAACCGGGGCGATTGATTTTGCGATGATGCAGCGGTTGCGTCGATTTGCCCGATTTTGGGATTTGGTTGCCAACAGCGGGAATTTCGTGGACTCGTCGCCGCTGATCTGGTCGGAGGGGTCGGCCTTCGCGCGATTTTTGCGCTTCAGCGACTGGATTTTCGCCCGGACGGGGAAAAATCACGGAATTGCCCTGTCACGCCTGAGCGAGCTGATATTCCAGTTCCTGACCGTTGAATTGGGGCAGAATGTTCGGTCTGTGGCGGCGACGGTCTGGAAAGACTATCAACGCGGCGGGCGCAGCGATCGGCCGGGGTTTTTATTGAAACATTTGCCTCCGGACTCCATGAAGGTTGAGCGGAGGGCCATTGTCTCCAAAGCGGTCAAGCGGCAGATGCGACGGCTGGCACAATAGCCGGGAAGGCGCTCCCGAACTCTGGTCGGTACGCTTGCCAACAGGCGGGTTTTCTTGCAAGATTCTCCGGACCTGCCCGATAACTCCGCCCTCGACACTCGGTTAAAGGCGCGGAAGAGGCAGGATCGGGACAGTAGAGAACCGTGCGAAAGGAGCGCGTCTTGCGTTTGTTTTCAACCTCGGGCGATGGAGTGGTAGGCGGAGGAATGATGGGCGGGTTTCGTTCAGCTATCGTTTTCGGAGCAATGACTATCATGCTGGCCGGCTGCGACGGGTCTCCATGGAATGATTTTTTCAATCCCGGCGAGCCGAAGATCGTCGATTCGGACACCGTTCAGAAGCCGCTGGTGGTTCCGATTCTGGACACGCTTGCCAGCGGGATCGAGGAACCGAACTCGGCTTTTTCCGACGCGACGGACATTGAGCCTTCCGATTTGATTCCCGATGTTTCGGATTACCGGATTAGTCCCAACGATCTCTTGAGCGTGTCGATATTTGATCTGCTCGGTGAAGGCACCGGCGAGACAGTAAAAACGGTTCGGGTGACGGAAACAGGGTCGATCGGACTTAATTTCATTTCACCGGTCAAAGCCGAGGGATTGACCGAACGCGAGTTGGAAGCGGCGATTTCCAAGGCCTACGAGGATGCAAGGCTGATTCGCAACGCGCGGGTCTCGGTGACGGTCGCCGATGCGCGAGGGCGCATCTTCAGCATTCAGGGCAATGTGGGGCAGCCGGGCGAGTATCCAATTTCCAAGCCCGACTTTCGTATGCTGGACGCGATGGTCGCTGCGCGTGCGCCCGCCGTTGCGCTGGGCGTTCCCTACGCGTATGTGATTCGAAAGATTACTCCGCCGGGTCAGACCGCACCCGCCCCGGCGGTCGAGCCAAGCGAGCCGACCAACAGCAATTCCCCATTAACTCCGCCCCCCTCCTCATCGCCCCCCTCATTGCCGGCGCCAGAGCCCAGTGCTCCGGCGAGCCAGCCTGGGGATTTGCTTTCCCCTCCCCCGACAACTCCGCCCGGGCCGCAGGGACGCGCCAATCCCCCCGCATCGGCGGGACCGGCGATGGCGCTGGATAATCTTTCATCGGTGCGTTCATCGCATGTTTTCAAATTCGATGATGTCGAGGCTCCAACCGATGAGCGGGTCATCCGGGTTCCGATCGATCAGTTGCGGCAATACGGTGAGCTGAAATACAACATCGTGATTCGTCCGGACGATATGATCATCATTCCGGATCCGATCACCGGCGTTTATTACTTCGGCGGACATGTGCTCCGGGCGGGCGTTTTCAGCCTGTCCGGAACGCAGGTGACATTGAAACAGGCCTGGATTGCGGCCGGCGGAGCGGACGATTTTGCGTTTCCATATCGAACGGAAGTCATCCGCCGCATCGGCGCCAACCGTGAAGTCTGCGTCCGAGTCGATTTGGGCAAGATTTTGGCGCTGACCGTGCCGGACATCTATTTGAAGCCGAATGACGTGATCTATGTAGGCACGAACTTTTTCGCGCCTTTTCTGGCCGCCATACGCAATTCGTTTCGCTTAACTTATGGATTTGGCTTCCTTTACGATCGGAATTTCTATAATGGCGTGAACGGTTTCTAGGACCGGCCGTCATGGGTTGGATTTTATGGCAACGGCAACAAGAAACTCATTCGCGTGGTTTAATGTTCCGATGCCGCTGTAGTTGGAATCGGGGATAAGGATTGAACCGATCGCCTGCGCTGGACGTAACAGTCCGGCGGACATGTAATGGATTGGCCGGCGCGGCCGCCGGTCATTGTATCCCATGAGCCAGACCCAATTAAACGAAGTTAGCCTGGGCGATGTCGTCGGAGTTTCCGACCGCAGAGATACCGCGGATTTCGCCGTTGATCCGCTGGTTCTGGGGGTGAGGCGATCAACTTGGCTCCAAATCGGGGTTATCGCGGTGCTCTTCTGTGCATTGTTCTGGCCGAACCTCCGGCGGCTCTGGGACAAGACCAATCCAATCAATGGAGAAGCCAATTGGGGTCATGCAATGTGCATTCCGTTTATCGGACTGTACTACCTGTATGTGAACCGCGAAAACCTGCTGAATCCGCAGCCGGCCAATCCGCCGGCCGACTCCAAAATCGGGATCCGGGTATGGGCGATGTTGACGCTCGCGTTGATGTTGCCGCTGGTGCTGATTCGGGAAGAGTTGACGAGGATATTTTTGCCTGCGGCGATCACTGCCGCGATCCTCGCCGCCGCGCTGTTGCCGGTGAGTCTGTGGCGAAATTCCAAGTTGCTGATCGAGCGCGCGGACCGGCATTCCGCCGGTTGGTTCGGCGGCTTCATCATGTTCTACGGCATCGCGATGTTCCAATATGCCATCTTTCCGGGGCAAAACGATTTTCTGAAAGACTTCGGAATGGTCATCACGCTGTTTGGCGTGGTCCTGGCGATGGCGGGCTGGGCGGTCATGAAAATCGCGTGGTTTCCGATCGCGTTTCTTGTATGCGGTCTGCCGTGGCCAGGACTGGTGTACAGCAGGGTGGCCGAGCCCCTTCAGCAATTGGCGGCAAACGTCGCGGTCTGGACGCTGCAGGTCACCGGAGTTGAAGCCACCGTGGGTGGGACCAAAATCTCCATGGTCGGCGGCGACGGGGCGTGGCGAACACTCAACGTTGCCGAGGCCTGCGCGGGAATGCGGTCGCTGATGACATTCATATCGGTCGCGGCCGCGGTGGCGTTTCTGTCGAGCCGGCCGCTCTGGCAGAAAATCATCGTCGTCCTGTTCGCCGTTCCGATCGCGATTTCCTGTAACGTCATGCGCGTCTCCGGCCAGGGGCTTCTGGACAGGTATGTGAGCCATTCGCTGTCGGAAAATTTCGCCCACCAGTTCGTCGGTTTGATCATGTTGATCCCGGCATTTCTGCTGATCTTGCTGGTGGGCTGGATCCTGGACCAGATTTTCGTGGAGCAGATCGACCGTCGCGTCACGGCGATCGCGCCAAAAGTGATCACGCGTTCAGCATCGCCCGCGCCGTCGGCGGCTACCGCGCCGGGAACCGTATCGCGGAGCCTGGCGGCGACCCGGCTGGCGGCGGCATCCAACGGATCGCCCAAAAAGTCGACGGCTTCCGCGGCCAGGCCGCCCAGGCCAGCCGGTGGAATGATGTCGGTTGTACCCCCGCCGCCGAGCGTTCGTTTGGCGCCGCGGTCCGCCTCGGCCAGGCCCCGGAAGCGCCCGGGAGAAAACGGCGCCGATTCACCGCGGAGGACCCCATGAATCGGAATATCGTCAACGCATCGCGGGGAATGGTTCAACCCATGTTTCTGATCGTATCGGGGATCCTGTTGTTGTCCGCCATCGCGTTCAACGGATTCGTTTGGAATCTGAAATTGCATTTCAAGAAGGACGCCGTGGCCCAGCCACGCGAGTTCCGCGAGATGCCGCCGATGATGGGCCACTGGCTGCAGGTTTCCCAGGATGACAAGCTGGACAAGGAGACCGAGGACGTCCTTGGGACCGAGAATTACATTTATCGGGATTATGTGCAGATCGATCGTGCTGGAGCGGACCTGGTTGCATATCTCGCATCATCGCCCGACCTGACCGGCGCTACGCCGCAGTCGGCGGACGTGAGCCTGAATCCGGATGCCCAGCGCGCGGCTGATGCGGCCAGGGCGAAATTCAATTCATCGTCGCTGGCGGAGCAGACGGCGATGATCACCAGCGCGCTCCAGGGCAGGACGGCCTCCGAGCGCAGGACAGTTGTGTCCAGGCTGGAGGTGAAAAATCATTCCGGAGATGTGATTCACCTTGGGCTTACATACTACACCGGGCTGGTTGACACGGTCGCCCATATTCCGGACCGGTGCTATATCGCCGATGGTTATGAGCCGTCATCGTACACCGTGCCAACATGGAACCTTGGTCCGGATTCGGCGGGCAATTATTTCCCGTTGGCGGTTCGCCTCATCAGTTTTGACGATGCCACAGGGAACAATCGTGTTTCCAAATGTGTCGCCTACGTCTTTCACGCCAACGGCCAATATGAAAGCGATCCGCTGGGCGTGCGGCAGAGGTTGGAGGATTTGACCGAGCGATACGGCTATTACGCCAAAATCGAACTGATGGTGATGGTCCCTTCGGTCAGTGACGCCGAGGGCAACAAGAACGTCGCCAATGCCAGTTCGGCGATGGCCGACTTCCTCAGCGCGGCACGGCCGGAAATCGAAGCCTGTTTTCCGGACTGGAGTCAGCTAAAGAAGTTGCATCCCGAGGACTAACTTTGAAGAAAACCATGCCGCCATTGCGATCCGGATGCGGCAATTATTGTTGGACCATGCAACTTTCGGTAGGGTGAACGCATATTGTTCTTACCCCAATCTGTTGAATTCGGCCGATGAGCGGCCGTGCTATCGCTTGGAATGAAGATTGTTTATGGCGCGACGGCTTAACACCAAATTTTTGACAATCTTGCTGCTGGTCATCGCTGGCATGGTGACTGCGCTTCTCCTGGCGGAAAAGTTTTTGATCCACGACCGTCCGGACAGGTACCTCCAACTTGGTCGCGAGGCGGTCAAAGACCACAGTTGGCAGGATGCGGTGATCAACTTTTCAAAAGCGGCAAGGCTAAGCCCGCATGATCCGCAGATTGAGATGTACCTGGGGGCGGCATTGGCGGAAACCGTCCAGGTCGATCCCCAGGCCCTTCAACTCGAGGTCCAGGCTTACCAGAAAGCGCTGGAGATCGATCCCAATTATCTTCCCGCCTTGCAAGCGCTCAGCCAACTGTTCACCAGGGAATTGAGCGAAGAGCCTTCCGCCTATGTGTTCAGCAATGCCATTGACTACACTCAGCGCGCCCACGTTGTCGACCCGAAAGATGAAAAACTTCAATCGCTGGGGGACAAGCTCGTGATCCAGGAATGGGCCAGCGGGTTGAGCACGGACCACCAGAGAGTTGTCGCGGCCGTCCAGGAAATGAAGGATTTGTGGAAGAAGAATCCGTCGGATGCCGACCTGCCTTTTGCGATTGCCAGCGCCGAGATCGAGGAGGGGATGCTCACCGCCAATCAGAACCAGGGTCGCGGGCAGTTGCAGGACGTCACCGATCATTATCACAACGCGGTGACGACGTTTGAGTCCGTGCTGGCGGGTCCAGGCGGCGGCTCGCAAAGTCAGAACGCGTCCATGCATTTCTATTTCGCCAGAACGCTGGAGCAGTTATCGGGATTGGACAGATCGGGTCCTGATGTGGCGAAGGATGATCAGGACCGCGCGTCCGCGCAGATTGACCTGGCGCGCAAATTGGCCAAACCGGACAATACAGACTATGTGGACATCAACCAATTTGCCGCGAATCTGGCGCTGCAGCGCGGCGACAAGGCCGCCGCGATCGCGATTTACAAGGCGATGCCGCCCACGCCCGTGATTGAGATCGCGCTGGCGGACATTCTGGCGAGATCGCTCGATACGCAAACCGAAGCGGTGAATCTACTGAAGGATACGCTGGCATCGTTGGGGGGGGATCCCAATCACATCGCGTTTTACGGCAGCCGATTCAGGACCATGCTGGAATTGACCAAGGTGCAGGTGTATCAGTATCTGGAAATGCCGGCATCGCCGCAAAAGCAAAAAGCTCATGACGACATTCGCGCGACGCTGGACAGGCTCGATCTGGCGACCGGGGTCCGGACGTTTCTGCCCCTCAAGGAAACCGAAGCGCGCTTCGAGATTGGTTCGGGCCTGGAAGAAGAGATGCAGGAGATTCAAACGCTGAACAAGCTGATGGCGGACAGCCCTCCCCCCAAGGGCAGCAGCTATTGGTATACCCTTCAGTCGCTTCTGGCCCAGGGATATGAGGATACGAGTCAAACCTCCAACGCGACGGCGATTCTCAAGGAGGTCGTTCCGCAGTTTCCGCACGACATTCCGGCTCGGGAACATCTCGTTCGCCTGCTGATCGCCGAGGACCCGGACAAGGCTCCGGCGCAAATTGACGAGTTGGAACGGCTCAATCCGAATAATCCGGCGTTGAATGTTTACCGGATCGAACTGTTGATGCGCGATCCGGACAAGAATCACGATCAGATCAAGAAGTTCTATTCCATGTTGAAGGAAGACAACGTCAGCATCATGAGCGCCAAGGCCAGGGTGGCGGTGCGCATCAACGATTATGACGAGGCCATCCGGCTTCTGAAGATGGTGACGACAAAGGATCCGAGCCGAGTGAGCGAGTGGGCCACGCTCTCCCGGCTCGAGTATATTCAGAACGACAAGGACGACGCGCTGGATTCCGCCACCCGCGGTTTGGCGGCGAATCCGAAGGACCCCCAGCTTCGAATGCTGATTCTGCACATCAAGGGGGAAAGCCCCAAGGTCATTGAGGAATTGCAGATTGAGTTGGCCAAAGAGAATCCGGACAAGTCCCAGGGCGAGCTGGTGCTCGCCGGTATCGCGGCGAACCATGGAGATAAGGACCAGGAGGAGGCGCATCTTCAGGCGGCGGCGAAATACGCGCCGGGTACGCCGCACATTCAAGACCTGCTTTTCACTTACTACCTCCGGGAAAAAAAATTCGACCAGGCCGCCCAGTGTATCCCCCCCCTCGCCAAAGTGGATGCGGACGCGGCGGGGGGCGACATGTACCGATTGGCGCTCGCCAAAGCACGGGGCGACAACGTCGCTGCCGAGGCGGTCGCGCGCAGGCTCACTTCGAACAAGCCGGAGTTTGCCCGTTCGTGGCTGGCGCTGGGGGACGTGCTTCTGAGCGAGGGCCACTTTGACGAGGCCATTCCGCAATACAACAATTGTTTGCAGAAGGCATCGGACGTGTCCGAAGGATACGTCGGGTTGGCGAAGTGTTATTACGGATTGCACAAGCTTGATGATGCGCTGCACACCATTGACAATGGCCTGACCCGCCTGCCCGAGGATTCCACGCTGTCGCAGATGAAGCTGATGCACGAGATTAATTACGGTCTGCCGCAGGACGCGATCAGGTATATCAATCACGAGTTGACGATTCATGCGGATCAACCCCACCTCTACGCCGCCATGGCGGATGCGGTGCTGCGGTATTGCGACGTTCTTAACAGGGCGCACCAACCCGACGACGCGGTGAAACAGGCGCAGTCGGCGATCGACTTTTTAACGGATCCGCTCGCGAAGTGGCCGGATGAGCCGGGATTGTACGCGTCAATGTCCGAATGCCAGTTGGTGGCCCATCATCCCGAGGCCGCGCTCAAGACGCTGCAAGCCTGGGCCGATCGGCCCACATGGAAAAAGCAGCCGGATCCCTATGTGGCGATGGCAGGTTTGTACGAACGTTTGGGAATGCACGATCAATCCGAAGATATGATGCACACGGCGATGGCGCGCTCCGGCTACAACCTGGAATTGGAACTCCGCATGACCAGCCTTCTGGGCTTGCACAAGAAGGACGACGAAGCGCTCGCTATTTTGCACTCCGTCAACGAGGACAAGCCGGAAATACAGGAGAGAATCATCGAGATTTTGCTGGCGTCGGGAAAATTTGACCAGGCACATGCCGAACTGACGGCCGATCTTGCCAAACACCCGATGGATTCCGGCACTTTGCTGGCGATATGGTCGCTGGCGGAGTACGAGCACGGCCGTTACCCCGACGCAATCGATTACGCTACCCAGGCGCTGGCGATCAATCCGATCGATCCGACCTCCCTGTTTTGCCGGGCGCGCTCGTATCTGCGGAGCCGGCCCCCCAATGCCAGCGCGGCACTTGCGGACCTCCAACTGGTTCTGCAGGCAAGTCCCGGGAACATTGAAGTCAAGTTGACCCTGTCCGATGCCTATCTGATGTTGAATCGTCCCGATGAAGCCGCGACTGAATTGGAATCCGGAGTTCGAGCGCTGCCGGCCAACAAGCAGTTGCGGATGAAGCTCGTCAGTTTGTACTCCGACGGTCCGCATCCCCGGCTGACGGCGGCGCTAAAGCTGCTCACGGATGTCGACAGCGTGCCGCCATTCGACAAAGACCCGGACGTATTCCAAAACGAGTCGATCCTGCTCTCCAAACTGGGCAACACCGACGGTGCCCTGGCAAAGGCGGAAATCGCCCGCCAGTTGGCTCCTGACGACGAGAAGATCGTGCGGAACGAGATGCAGCTTCTCATGGATGCGCAGAATTTCCAGGGCATCTTTGACCGATATGCCGAACTGGACGACACCATGAAGTCGCGCTCCTGGGCGCTGGGGAACCTGGCTCTGGCCGAGAAGCGGACGAGCAATCCGCAGGCGCTGCCCGACTTCAACCGCGCCCTGCTCGCCGCGGAAAAGGATGATCAGCCCGCCATTTTGGAATCTCTCACCGAAAACATCGCCCAGGAATTCAGCTACGACGACGCCGTCCATTTGCTGCTGCCCATTTCCAAGGTTTATGTTCCCGCCGGGGTTTCGCTGGCGCGCCTGTATCAGAGCCACGGCGATAATGCGTTGGCCGTGGCGTCGGTGGAAGCCATCATGGCCAATTTCGATAATGTCAGTCCTCGGGATCAGGTCGATGTTCTTTCCAGCGCGGCGATCATGTATCAGCTGGCCAAGCCGGCGCCACTGGTGAACAAGGCGTACAACGCATATCTGGCGTGGTTGAAGCTGGAGCCAGCCAACGAAGAGGCGCTGAACAACATCGCCTGCCTGTTGGCAGACGACTATTCCCCGCCACGCGCCGATGAAGGGCTGAAATTCGCCAATCAGGCGCTCGACGCCATGGCGCAGCTTGGCCGCACCGAACCCCGATTGCTCGATACGCGGGCCTGGCTGCTGATTTTGAGCGGATCGCCGGACGAAGGGATAAACATTCTGAACCAGGCCATGGAGGATTTCCCTCCTTTTCCGGAAGAATATCTGCATCTTGGCGAAGGGTATTTGCGGAAGGATTCTCCCGAACCCGCCAAGGCCGAGACCCAGGCAAAGCTCGGCTTGCAACTGGTCAAGAGAAACAGCGCCGGCGACGACGATGCCGCTATGACCGCTAAGCTTCAGGACTTAGTCAACCGATCAGAGCAGATGAGGCACGCCAGGCAGCAGGCCGAGGTCCCATAAACGGTTCTGGCTGATGCCGGAATGAAAAAAAGGCAGTTGAATGGGTGCGCTTGAAGTGAGAATATGTTATCGCCAGGGGAATCCGCGGTGGGGTGGATTCCTCGGTGATGTCGAGAGCAAACGATGCGCTTCCCCGATCATTGACAGGGGCTGGCGCGTTTCGGCAGGAGTAAAATTGCCATGACCACCTTGCCCCAGGCCGCGGCGTTGCGATTACCCCGACCCGCATTTACCGCCTTGCAGGCCACCACCCCCGCCCCGCTCACCGCAATGGGCCTTTCCCAGCAATCCGCCTCGACAATGACCGGCGCGGACGTCTGGCGCGTCATCCGCTCCAACTTCTGGTTGATTCTCCTCATGCTGTTAGTCAGTTCCGCGGGGGGATACGGAGCCAACTACTGGCTGAACAAATATCATCCCCGATACACCGCCGTGGGAAAAGTGCTCGTCCTGGGAACCGTGGAAGACACCGCCGAGGGTTTGCTGCGCGAGTCCAATACCCTCGACATCAATACTCTGCCGATGGAAGTCCGCCTGCATACCAGCATGTTGAAGGATCCGCTCCTGATCACCAAGGTGCTGCAGAATCCCAACACGGAGGTACACACGCTGCCGTGGTTCAAGCGCTTCGCCACGATTCAGGACGCCAAGCAGGACCTCGCGGATGAACTCGAGGTGTCATCGTCGGCCGATTCGCGGCTGATCGACGTCAGCATGACCGACAGCGATCCCAATTCCTGCAAGGTGATCGTTCAAACCATCGTCGATCAATACATCAAGGACCAGCAGGACAAGAACCGCGATCGCCAGTACAGCCTCAACCAGGACCTCGAAGAGCAAAGGACCACGGAGGGAGACAAGATCAGGCTGCTCGATGGCGACATTTCCGATCTCCAGGCCGACCTCAATACCGCCGGTGTCACCGGTACCATGAACAAGATCAGCCTGCAGGACGAAGAACTGGAGGACTTGCGGAGACAGTATGGGACCGCCACGCAGGATTACCAGACGGCCGCGGAGCAATACAAGGAGCTCATATCGCAGATCGACACCGATCCCGACCAGGTCGCCATGATCGAGGAGGAGGTCGACAGGGATCCCCAAATCATGCAGTTGCGGGAACTGCAGAACAATATCGATATGTCCGTGGCGCAGGATTCCGGCGGCGGCAACATGCTCTCCGACAGTCCGACGGTTCAGGCCATGCAGAAGCGCAAAACCATGATCGATCAGAAACTCGCCAACGCCGAAGCCCAGACCCGTGCGCGCTATCGCAACGAAATTGTCGAAGCGATGAAGCAGAAGGTCGATGGCTTGAGCGGTGAGCTGGACACTTTGAAAAATGGGATCGCGAAAATCAAGACCGAAACAACCGACACCACCGAGCACATGGAACAGTTGCTCCAGAAACAGGCCGAACGTCAGATGGATCAGGCAAAGCTCGACAAGATCGAAGATCAACTCGATCAAATCGCGACCTACAACGCCAAGCACGATGTCGCCGGCGTCGAATGGGCCGCCCAGCCGGAACTTCCCGACATTCCCAGCTTTCCCAAGCTCGGCGTGACAATGACGGCGGCGATCACCCTCGGTCTGATGATAGCCCTGGGCATCGCCTTCCTGAGGGAACTGCTCGACACCTCGATTCGGTCTCCCCGCGATATCACGCGGGTCGGGGCGCTCAATCTTCTCGGCATGGTGCCGCACGAGGACGACGATCCCCAGTCCGCCGGCGCCCGCTTGCCGGTCGTCATCTTCGAGGCACCCCATTCGATGATGGCCGAGCAGCTTCGGCAGGTGCGCACCCGCTTGCAGCATAGCTCGTCCCTGGACACATCCCGCAGCATTCTGATCACCAGCCCATCGCCGGGTGACGGGAAGACAACGATTGCCTGCAATCTGGCCAGCGGGCTGGCGCTCAATGGCCGGCGCATTTTGCTCGTGGACGCCAATTTCCGCCGTCCGGAATTGCACCGCGTATTCAATCTTCCCAACGAGCAGGGATTTTCCGATGTCCTCAACGACATGGAGCTTTTCGAGCACGCCGTCCAGGAAACCCAGGTGCCCAATCTTTTCGTGCTGCCCAGCGGCGCCAAGCCCACCAACGCCACCGAACTGGTCGAAAGCCAGTTGCTCGTCGATTTCATCGAGCGGGCGCTGGAAGAATTCGATCATGTGATCTTCGACAGCGGCCCGCTGCTGTTCGTCTCCGAAACCGTCGGCCTGGCCCCGCGCGTGGACGGCGTCATCACCGTGGTTCGGGCACGCATCAACACGCGCGGCGTTTTGTCCCGCATGAGGGACATGCTCAAGCAGATCAAAGCCGAACACCTCGGCGTCGTGCTCAACGCCGTCCGCGCCCAGGGCGGTGGATATTATGGCCGCAATATCCGAACCTACTACGAATACCAGAACAATGGCCCAAGAGCCGCTTGATTCCCGCGGAACAATCCGTTGAGCGATAACTGTCCGGCGGCGTCGGCGTCGATTCGAAAGATCGACGCCGCCTCTTTCTTCTGTCGTCTGCATTTAATTCAAAACAGGATAGAGTAATTGATGAATGGGCATCGAAGCGCAATCCATATTGCTCTTACCCGCCCCGCGACGATTGGAGCGGTTTGCCGGAACGTCCGGCGCGCCCGTCGAACAGCGGATCGATCCGGCCGTCGCCCCTCCGCAGGGCTATCGACTCTCGATTCAACCGGAGGCTTGCCGACTCATCGGCCATGATGCCGCCGGAATCTTTTACGGCCGGCAAACGCTGGCGCAGATTCGTCGGCAATTTCCAGATGCGCAACCATGTCTGGAAATTACGGATTGGCCCGACTTCCCGACCCGAGGGGTGATGCTGGACATCAGCCGGGACAAGGTCCCCACGATGGCGACGCTCTTTTCCCTCATCGATCGGCTCGCGGAATGGAAGATCAACCAACTTCAATTGTATATCGAGCACACATTCGCTTACCGCGGGCATGAGGAAGTCTGGCGTTTCGCCGACCCGATCACCGCGGACGAAATCCGCGAACTTGACGGATATTGCAAATCGCGGTTCATCGACCTTGTGCCGAATCAGAACAGTTTCGGACACATGCAGCGCTGGCTGAAACATCCCAAATATCTTCCGCTGGCAGAGTCTGCCAACGGCGCCGATACGCCGTGGGGATTTAGATGGGACGGACCTTTCAGCCTCTGCCCGACCGATCCGGGGAGTTTGGCGCTTTTGGCCGATCTGTATTCCCAGCTCCTTCCAAATTTCGCCAGCGGTTTGTTCAACGTCGGCTGTGACGAGACGTTCGATATCGGCCAGGGCCGAAGCAAAGATGAATGCCTCCGCCGCGGCGTGCATCGGGTATATCTGGATTTCATTTGCCGGGTGAACGAGCTGGTCGTTCGCCATGGCCGGAGAATGATGTTCTGGGGCGACATCATCCTGAAAGAACCGGAATTGATCCAGCAATTGCCGAAGAACGCGATCGCGCTGAACTGGGGCTACGAGGCCGATCACCCGTTCGATGGCGAAACGGCACGATTCAGCCAGAGCAACGTGCCGTTTTACGTCTGTCCGGGCACGAGCAGTTGGTGCAGCATCAGCGGCCGCACCGACAACATGCTGGCCAATCAGCGCGCCGCCGCCGAGGCGGCCATGAAACACGGAGCCATCGGATATCTGAACACCGATTGGGGCGATTACGGACATTTGCAATATCTGCCCGTAAGCTTCGCCGGCCTGGCCGCCGGGGCCGCGATGAGCTGGTGCCTGCAATCCAACCGCGATTTGCCGTTGGCCCGGCTGCTGGATGCCCATGTGTTTGAAGATGCCGCCGGCGTAATGGGCGCGGCCGCGTGCGAACTGGGCAATGTTTACCGTGCGGCCGGAAAGCAAATCGCCAATCGCTCGGCCCTATTCAGCATTCTCGTACCGTCATCAACGCATCTCGATCCGATGGAGGGAATCGCCCGCGACGGATTGGACGCGGCGTTCGCCGCGATCGATTCCGCGATGCGAAACGTACACCGCGCAAGAATAAAATGTGAGGACCGGAAACTGATCACCTCCGAATTCGACAACGCCGCCGCAATGCTGCGATTCGCCTGCCAAACCGGACGATGGAAACTCGATCCATCCAGTGAGAGACCAGAAGCTTTGACTCACGAACTTCAGCTAATTACAGCCGAACATCGCCGCTGCTGGCTACAACGGAATCGCGCCGGAGGATTGGAAGAAAGTATCGGACGGCTGAATGAAAATCGCCAATTGGCAATCGGCAATCGGCAATCGTAAAATTCCCCCATGTCCGAGCGCGTGACGATCGTGGGCGATGGCGCAATGGCGACGGTCTGTTCGCTCCTCCTCAGTCAGGGCGGACATGCGGTGACGCTTTGGGGAGCGTTCGAGGAATCGATCAACCGGTTGATCCAGAACCGTGAAAACCAGCGTCTCCTCCCCGGCGTGAAATTGCCGCGAAACCTGCGTCTCACCGCCAACGATGCCGAATGTTTCGACGGCTGCACGATGATTCTCTCGGCCGTGCCGACCCAATACATGCGGAACGTGTGGAAACGTCTGGCGCGGCATGTGCCCGTGGGTGTGCCGATCGTTTCCGTGGCCAAAGGAATCGAAAACCAAACGCTGATGCGGCCGACGCAAATTCTGCTGGACATCGTCGGCCGCGGCCGAGCCCTCGCAGCTTTATCCGGACCGAATATCGCCGCGGAACTCGCGCGATATCTCCCCGCCACCGCCGTGGCTGCATCCGAGGACCGCGAACTGGCCACGCTCATCCAAAATGTCTTTTCCACCCAGTGGTTTCGCGTCTACACCAACTCGGACGTGATCGGGACGGAACTGGCCGGAGCCACCAAGAACGTGATCGCCATCGCTGCCGGAATCCTCGACGGCCTGGCGGCCGGCAACAACGCCAAGGCCGCGCTGGTCACGCGCGGACTCGTCGAAATCACCCGCCTCGGTATGGCAATGGGAGCCCAGGAATCCACGTTCCAGGGCTTGGCCGGGCTGGGCGATCTGATCACCACCTGCGTCAGCCCCGAAGGCCGCAACCGCACCGTCGGCGAACAGATCGGCAAAGGCCGAAAACTCCAGGACATCCTCGGCTCCATGGACAGCGTCGCCGAAGGCGTCCCCACCACGCGAAGCCTGCGGGAGTTATCGATCCGCTACAACGTGGAGATGCCGATCACCGAATCCGTTCACGCGGTTCTTTTCGAGGGCATGGACGTGATCCGCGCCCTGACGACGCTGATGACGCGCGAATCGAAGGCGGAATGAGAGATGCCGATCAAGGATTGGCGGACGCAGGCGTTGCCCGTTAGAATTTTTGGTAGCCAAGGGCGATTAACTCAGCGGCTAGAGTGCCACCCTTACAAGGTGGAAGTCAGGGGTTCGAATCCCTTATCGCCCACTAACATAGTTTCGCATGAACTCGCATCGTCTCGCACATCGTCGTTAGTTGTCGCAGGTTCAGGGGTTGTAGTTTCATCGTCGCGAGTCGATGCGACGTGCCGCGAGGCAAAACCTGCAGGTGCTGCACCGGATTCTGCACCGCTTTCGTCCGCTCCGCCCGCCGCCCTGGCGAAATGCTCATCGGTGATCTGGAGATAGTGATCGCGGGCGACCAGCTCGCTGTTGCCCATCCAGGCACAAACGATGTGGGCTGGCCACGTCTCAGTTAATTCCGTCTGCCGCGATGACCGGAGGTTTTGAAACAGCTTAGGCCACGGCTCAATTCCGGCCTTGGCGAGGATTCGCAGAAATTGAGTGCGAATGTTCACGGCGGGGTCGCGGTAACGGTTGATGACATAGAAGGCGCCATCTTCCGCCTGCTCGAACGCCTGGAGCAGGTACATCTTCAATTCCGGAAACAGCGGAATCAGGCGCGACTCTTTGCCGACGTGGTGTTCCGTCTTGCTCGCCCGAATCAGCACCTTGGCCTGATCCCAATACACGTCCGTCCACCGCAGCGCCAGGACTTCGCTGGGAACACGAACGCCAGCGTAGCGGGCCAGAGCAATGATCAGCTTCCATTCGATGTCGGAGGCATGCTCAATTGCCTTATCAATGACCGCCCGGCTAATGAACCGCTGTCGCTGCGGGTTCTTTTGTGAGCCGGCTTTGACCTTGCTGAACGGGCTTTTGACCAGCAATTCGCGGTCAACGGCATCCTTGAAGAACTGGCGGGAGATGAGGACGATCTTGGCGACGTAAGCGCCCGAATGCTGTGAGGCCAGATTCCGCTTGAAATCCATTGCTTCGGCGGCCGTGATCTCGCCGACGGCTTTGCCTTCCCCGAAGAATCCGACGAGTTTGCCCCGGCCCTGCTTGAGCATTTTAATGGACCAGGGCTTCATGTCCGCTTTGCGTCGCTCGATGTATGCGGTGGTCATTCCGCCGAGGGTCAGATCCTGTTTTTCCGCTACTTCACGAGGACTGATCAGTCCACAGCGGGCTATTCGGCGGTGAAGCTCGTCACTGATCGAGCCAAGCCAGTTGGCCGTGTCCATGTGCAGGGGCATCCCTGTTCCTTTCGACTCCGCCAATCGCTCAACGTGTAGCTTGACCCCTTCGGCCGTCCGCTGGTCGCATTTGCCTAGCGCTTCCTACGGAGTCATTCTTCACGCTGTACAATCAAGGAATCCGATAGAATCAATGCATGGAATCAACAATGCTTCTGGTCTCTATTCGGCCCGTTCATGCCAAAAAAATCTTTGACGGTACCAAGCGAGTTGAACTTCGGCGCGTGAGGCCTGCCATAGGCCGAGGGGAGCGGTCGTCGCCAACAGCGCAGCAGCCAAAGAGGCGATGCGATTGGGGCCCCGGGCCCTGGTTTTGGATCTGGGAAATTTGCCAGCCATCGCTCGCGAGGGTCCGTTGACTGACGCGGCTCGCACAGGTGCGGTGTCGGCTGGTCTGCGAACGATCCCCGCGAAAATGTCGGTGGCACAACCATTACGGCAAAGATGAACTTTATGGCTTTCTTGATCACTTTACCGCTCTAGGCTTAGAGCCTCTAACAAAATGAACCGCTAGTCGTTAATTTGGCAGTCGGACATGGAGGTCCGATTATGGCCAAACAATTGTTGGATGACGATCTATGGAAGTTGATCGAGCCGATCTTACCCA
>Ga0302325_10004299_pt1 | contig 32984 bp, 31 predicted proteins | sample Palsa_T0_2_FD_201948 | JGI IMG/M metagenome (GOLD analysis project Ga0302325, IMG submission 201948) | Peat permafrost microbial communities from Stordalen Mire near Abisko, Sweden - Palsa_T0_2 | ecosystem: Environmental > Terrestrial > Soil > Palsa > Peat permafrost | place: Sweden: Abisko... | reverse complement strand
GTCGTTGACTAGTTGGCGGGCGCACGGTTCGGGTGCGGGGTCGGTGGTGGTGTTGCCGCCGGGGATGGGTTCGTTGGCGGGGAGATCCTCGCCGCGCGGCAGCTTCTCGGGGATCGTGTAGCCGTTCACGCCGTCGCCGGGGCGTGGTTCGATGCCGGGGAAGCTCTCGGTCCACGGCGGCACGTCGGGGATCGGGTCGGCGATCAGATCGCCCGGCAAGCCCGGCTCCTCCCCTTCCCCCGACGCCGAGCCACACCGCTCCGCCGGGATCGCGAACGGCGCGGTCGCGACGAGCGCCGGGATACCCGCCAGTGGCGGCGGCGCGATCGTCAATCCCTGAAGGGTCCCGGTCACCTGATCGGCAGCCGTCTGTGCCTCCTCCCACGCCCGCCGGCCACGAGCCCGCCACACCATGAGCTCATCCTCCGCGTGCTGAAGCGCCGTGCCCGCCTCGTGCGCATCCCCCTCGGCGCTCGACAGCGCACGCTGTGCCGCTCTCGCCCCCGCGTCGGCCGCGGCCGAGACACCCGCCGGGCCTGCCGCCCGCGCGATCGCGCCCTCCGCCAGCGCCGCGCTGAGCGCCCCCCGCGCCGCCGTCGCCGCGTTCTGTGCCGCCTGCCGCTTCCCGTTGTGCGCCGAGAGCTCCTTCAGGCACCGCTCTGCCTCCCGCGTCGTGGTCATCCCATCGCGCTGGCAGCGGTCGAGCTCAGCGCTATAGCGCGCGAGCGCCGCCGCCGCCGTCCTCAACGTCCCCCCAGCCGCCCGAAAATGCGCGTGGACGATGCTCGACAGCTGCTGATAAGCGACCGCGGCCTGACCAGACCACGACGGCGCCAACGACCCCGCCGCCGCGAACACACGCGCGGCGAAGCCCTCAAGCCCCACGCCCACCGACGCGACCCGCGCCGACGCACCAGACAACAACCCAGGCTCGCCCGCCGCCACCGAAAACCCCACGCCACCCACGTCCGCCGGTAAGCCCACCGCCCCCACCCGCAAGCCAGGCGTCCAGTACGACGGCATCTGCCCGACCGAATGCGCACCGGAGACACCACCCGGCGACACGACCGGACCGACCGCAGAAACCCCCAAGCCGCCACCGTCACCAGACGAGATCACGCTCAGACCCGTCACCACTCGTTCTCCAGTAATCCCGCCATCAACTGCGAACCTCCGAAACGCAGCAGAACCAAACCATCACATCAGTGGAGGATCCACACCCCTCCCCACCTGCACAAAGCCTCCACGGTGTGAAAAACACCCCCCCGCTCCCGCCACGCCCGCCGTTTGATGGCGTGGATGCGCGATGGTATTGTCCAGGCATGCGCGCAACCATTGATAAGGCAGGGCGCCTGGTGATACCGAAGCAGCTCCGCGATCACATCGGACTGCGACCCGGCGAGGTAGAGGTGATCGCTGACGGAATCGGGCTACGCGTCGAGCCGCTCGCCGAGGAGTCGCTCGACGAGCGGGAAGGGCGGCTGCTGATCCCTGCCGCGGGCGCGCGGATCGATGACGATTTGGTGCAGGCGCTCCGCGATGCCGGCCAGCGCTAGCGGACCGGACGTTCTCGTTGACACGAGCATCGCCGTCGCGCTCAGCGTCACCGATCACGAGCATCACGACACGACGATGCGAGCGCTCGGCGATCGCCGGCTCGGCCTCGCCGGGCACGCGGCCTTCGAGACCTTCTCGGTCCTCACCCGGCTGCCACCCCCGGCGCGCCGGACCCCGGCGACGGTCGCGCGGCTGCTCGCGGCCAACTTCCCGCACAGCAGATTCCTCGGCGCCGCAGCGGCCCCAGCGCTCCTCGCCGAGCTGCACACGATCGGCATCGCCGGCGGCGCCGTCTGCGACGCGCTCGTCGGCGCGACGGCCAGGGAGCACGGGCTGCCGCTCGCCACACGCGACCGTCGCGCGCTCGTCACCTACCGCGCGCTCGACGTTCGCGTCGAACTGTTGTCCTGATCCGCCAGGCGTACGGCCCTGCCTGCAGACCGCCCGTCACGCGGCTCGATCGGAGTCCGCCGATCGCTGCTCGCGGCGCGCCTCCATTTCGCGCTGATACTCGTACCAGCGAAGCCATTTCCGGACGGCGTTGTCGGTGACGCCGTACTTACGGCCGACCGCGAGGTAGCTCATCTCCTGAACGTCGGCGATCAGCTGCTCGTAGGGTCGACGGGGCACCTTCCGCGTCTCCGGCTTTGGCTTGCGCGGTCCCTTGCTGTGTACGCCGCACGCCTGGGAGCAGTAGCGCTGACGGGGGTACTTTGAGAGGAAAACCTTGCCGCAAAACGCGCACGCCCGAGGGCACACCTCGAGGCGGTTCTGACGCCCGCAATGGGTCTCCAGGGTCGCTGCGCAGTTGGGGCAAACGATCCGGAGGTTCTCCAGCCGGTTGTCGGTGGCTACCCCGTTGATGTGATCGAGGATCAACGCCATCGCGCGACCACGCCACGACTCTCCCTGCTCGCAGAGCTCGCATCGGCGCTGTTTCAATCCTGCGTCGTAGAGCCGCCGCTTGAGGTTCCCGCGGTTGTAGTGAGAATGCTCCACGAGAATCTCGTCGAGGGGTATGGACCGACACGGCCTCGGACCTCGAAGCACCCAGTTGGGGTCGAAGTGGTCAGTCGAGATGCCGTAGAAGGCGATCAGCTTCTTGAGGCTGCGATGGTTTCCACCGGCGGGGCGCAGTCCAAGATGCCGCAAAGCGCCGGACAGGCTGGGCGCGTTCTCGACGGCTGCTCGAACCTGCGCCTCGGTGTACCGGGGTGTCCAGGCGATACCCGAACATTAGCTCGTGTGCCGGACGGAAAGGGGGGAATTTGCAGGTCTATTTCGCTAACTGGGGAGCCTGGATTTGAACCAGATCTTGGACGGTCAAAGCGTCCCGTGCTGCCGATACACCACTCCCCATCAGGCTGAGTAGTCAGCGCGTGAGACGTTACCTGATGCCTTTCTCGGAGGTCGGAGAACCAGCACCGGCGCGCGCCCGCCACTCACGCCGCACACGCCCCCAGGATCCTCGCGAGCTCAACCGGCAGCGTTGGGTCGGCGCGCGCGGCGCGCAGGTCGGCGGGCCGTTGCAGTGCCCGCTCGGTGCGGAGGATTCCGACCTCGAGGCCGGCCCGGCGAGCCGCGGCGAGGCCGATCGTGATCACGTCCGGTCCGCGCCACGCCTGCTCGTGGAGGGCGAACAGCTTCGGCTGGGGCCGGTCGATCGCAATCAGGTAGAGACCGCCGCCGATCACCGGGCCGAGGACGAGGTCGCAACCGGCTTGCAGGTCGCCCAGGGCCGCGGTTGCGTGGTCGGGGCGCAGGCGCGGAAGGTCGGGCGAGACGATCAGCACGGGGCCGGCGTGACGGGCGAACACTCGCGAAGTGGCGTCCGCGAGCCGGCGGCCGATGCCGTCGCCGTTCTGCGGGAACAGAGCCGTGTCCGGGGGCAGGAGCGCCCGGATCTCGGGCGCCGAGTCGGGCGGGTCGTGGGCAACCTCGACCGCGTCCGGCGCGACCTCATGCGCCCAGCGGACGGCCGCGACGATCAGCGCGCTCTGGAGCGCGGCGCAGCCGTCGGGTCCGAGTACCGGCTCGAGCGCGCGGCGAACCTGCCCCGGTCGGGGGGCGCGAGCCATGACCACGACGGCGGGACCCGAAGCCGAGTCACCGTTCATCCTTGCTCGAAGCGGTAGACCGTGCCGGCGCCGTCCGGGGGCTCGGCAGCGATCCGCGGCAGCGCGGCGCGCAGGATGTCGGCGAAGATCGGCGTGCTCCTACCCATCAGCTCGATCAGGGTCGCCACCGGCGTCGGCTCTCCGGGCACTACCTCGTTCGCGTAGTCGGTGGCGAAGCCCATCAGCGCGAAGGGCAACTCGAGCTCGCCGCATAGCACCGCCTCCGGACCACCGGTCTGACTCACGGCCGTGACCCCGCAGCTCGCGAGCTGAGCGATCTCGGTGGGAGTGTTGAAGCGGGGACCGTCGACGTGGCCGTAGGTCCCGCCGTCGAGGGCGCCGTGCCCGGTCTCGTGCGCCGCCGCCACGAGCACCGCACGCAACCCCTCCGAGAACGGGCCGCCGTGCAGGATCCAGTGACCGCGAGCGGCATCGCCCGGGTCGGCGAAAAAGGTGCACAGCGATCCGTCCGGCAGGCGATTGGAGATGAAATGAAGGTCGTCGAAGACGACGACCGAGCCGAGCGCAACTGTCGGATCCACCGCCCCGCACGCGGTGCAGCCGACCACCACGGTCGCGCCGAGATCCTTGAGCGCCCAGATGTTCGCGCGATGGGTGACTTGATTCGAGAGCCGTACGTGACCGGCGCCGTGACGCGAGACGTGCAGCGCCGACACGCCGGCGTAGGTCCCTTTCGTGATCGCAACGTCTCCATATGGGGTGCGGTGCTCGGCCAGCTCCGCGGCCTCGAACCCCGGCAGCGCATAAGTCCCCGACCCGGTGATGATCCCGATCGCCATCGTGGCGCGATCCTACCGGCCCGGATCGCGCCTCCCAACGAGCGCTGCCTCAGGCTGACGCCGCCGCCGTTTCCCGGTATCTGATCGCAATCGGGTCGCCGTGGTCGGCGAGGTAAGTGTCGAGGGCTGCGGCCTGCTCGGTGTCCTCGTAGACCTCGTAGTCCTTGAGCAGGCCCCATTTGGCATTTCCCCAGATCACGTAGCGGTTCGCGTACACGGTCTCGCCCTCGGCGGACCGCAGGTAGTTGTGACCCCGGAGGCAGAGGGTGGTGTTCCACGGCGGCCCCTTGACGACGATCTCGTCGGCGAAGATCTGGATTCCGGTCGCGACGAAGCGCTGGAGCCACGGTTCGAGGTCCCGCTTTCCCCTCAGCTCGCACGCCCACGAGTTGTTGCCGGGAAAGCGAAACCGGATGTCCCTGGCGTCGAGGCGGAGCACCGGACGGTAGTCGCCCGCCCGCAACCGTGCGTAGTTGTAGTTCAGGACCTTCTTGACCAGCCATGAGAGCACCGTCGGCCTCCTCTAGATTGATCGCTCTAGCGATAGAGTAACGAGGCGTAAGGACACCCGTCAAGCAATCAAGAGGAGAGGGATCCGAGTGGCCGGCACCAGAGACCGGATCGTCGATGCGAGCGCGGAGCTGTTCCGCAGGCAGGGCTACCCGGCGACCGGGGTGAAGCAGATCGTGGCGGCGGCGCAGGCGCCGTTCGGCTCGGTCTATCACTTCTTCCCCGGCGGCAAGGAACAGCTTGGCGCGGAAGCGATCCGCCACTCGGGCGCGCTCTACGAGCAGTTGATCCCCGCAGTGTTCGATCCGGCCCTCGACGTGGTGAGCGCGACCCGCGACTTCTTCGCCGCCGCGGCTGCGCATCTGGTCGCGACCGACTACGAGGACGCCTGCCCGATCGCGACCGTCGCGCTCGAGATCTCGAGCAGCAGCGAGCCGCTGAGGGAGGCGTGCGCCGAGGTGTTCGAGAGCTGGATCGCGACCGGGGCGCAGCGCTACGAAGCGGCGGGACTCACGGCCGAGCGGTCACGGGAGCTGACGATCGCGATGATCGCGGCGCTCGAAGGCGCGTTCGTGCTCGCACGCGCCTCACGAAGCACCGAGCCGCTCGAGATCGCCGGCGGGCTGATGGCCGGCGCGATCCAGGCTGCCCTCGAGCGCTAGGGCTCGCGCATTCCTGCGCGAGCCCTTAGCGCGGTACGCGGCCGCCCTCGGCGCCCGGTTCGGTGGCCGGACCGCGAGGAGCGGCGATCCCGAGCACGCGCATCGCCTTCAGCCCGAGCGAGAGCTTCTCGCGCCCGTCGGTCGATGAAACATCGAGCCCGGTCAGCTCGCGAACGCGCTCGAAGCGGTAGCGGATCGTGTGACGGTGCGTGATCAGCCTCGCCGCCGTGGCGTTGACGTTCGCGTCGCACTCGAGGAACGTCGACAGCGTGCCCAGCAGGTCGGTCTCGTACTGCTCGTCGTAGGTGACGAGAGGTCGCACGGTCTCGTTATAGAAGCGGTTCAGCTCCACGGGATCGCTCATGTGCGGGAGCAGGAGCTGATACGTGCCGGTCTCCTCGTAGCCGAGCTCGGAGCGGCGGTTGTCCCCCTCGACAACGTTGGCGGCGAGCAGCGCCTCGTTCCCGGCACGGCTGAGGTCGACGGGATCGTCGGCGTGGCGGCTGCGGCCGATCGCGAACGCGAATCCCGACAGGCCCGACTCGAGCTCTCGCATCACCGCCGACGCCACGCGACGGCCGGTATCGCCGTCGGGGTCGGGGACCAGCACGATCACCTGGTCGGGATCGTCTGCCGCCGGCGCGGCGATCGAGCCGGGTGAGATCGAGCGGGCGCCGCGGCCGGTGACCGCCAGCAGCCGCTGACGCCAGTCGTCCTCGGTCGGCGTCCGCGGTCGCGCGCGGACGACGACGACGCTGCCGCCGGAGACGAGATCGGTGCCGAGCTCCTTGCCGCGGGCGATGAGGTCCTCGCGGTCGTGGATCCGGCGGTTCAGGACGGCGCGCTGGAAGCTCGTCGCGGCCTCCTCCGACGCCCGCTCGGGGGCCCGGACGCGCTCGACCTCGGACCCGACCAGTGTCGTCACGAGCCGCAGCATCGAGGCGTCCGGCGCCTGCTCCCGGGCTCGCATCCGTAGCTGGCCGACCGGCACCTCGGCGACCCTCAGCTCGACCGTCGTCACGTCGCGGGCGTCGCGCATCAGCGACCGCTCGTCGGCGGGGGAGCGCGCGGCGACGGCGAGCACCGCGCCCGAGCGGTCGATCAGGATCAAGCTCGCGTCGAGCGCGCGGGCGGCCGCGCGGAGGATCTCGGGCAGGCCGGCACCGGCCTCGACCGCGTCGGTGATCGCGGCGAGTGCGCCCAGATCTGGCGCCCTGGTCTGGCGCTGCGGGGCTTCGTCAGCCACAGGAATGCGGTCCGAAGGCGGCATCTAGAAGAACCGCGGCCACTCGAGCACGATTACCGCGCCGGCGAGGACGCCGAGTCCGATCAGCGCGGCCAGAACGTAGAGAGACAGGACCACGACCGCCACCCGTTCGAGCGGACGCCGGTAGGCGGTGATCGCCGGCACGAGGACGAGCGCGCAGAAAGCGGCTAGGCCGAATACGCCCAAGCACGCCCCGACCAGATATGTCACGGACTCGTTGCTCATGGCTACTACTCCCTCATTGTGCCGGACGCGGCTGACAAGTGGCATCGAGCACGACTGCAAATCCCGCATCTACCGGGACCACCTCGACCGCGGCAGGGAAGCGCTCGGCGGCCGTCGCGGCGGCGAGCCGGGCTCGCGCCACGCCGTCCACACCCCAGAAGATGCCGGCTACGGTGGGTCCCGAGCCGCACACGATCGCGTCATCGGCTCCGATCTGACGCGCGTACGCGAGCGCGCCGCCGATCGACGGGCAGAGCGACCGCGCGGCCGGCTCGAGGTCGTTGACCAGCAGCTCGGCGGGCAGCCCAGGCCCCGAGCGCAGCGCCGCTTCGAGCACGCGACGGCGGCTCTCCAGCTCGGCGGGCGAGCGGGCAAGGCCGAGGCGGTCGGCCTCGGCGTACACATCGGCCGTCGACAGCGACGAAGCGGAAGGCAGGATCACAGCCGCGAACGGCGCGCGCGGCGGAACGGGAGCGATGATCTCGCCCGCCCCGGTCCCGAGCGCGGGACCGGGCGTGAGCTGGCTCGGGACATCAGACCCGAGCATGCCGGCGATTTCGACCGCGAGCGCAGGGCGCGAAAACGGCTGCGCTGCCGCGGCGAGCCGCAGAACCGCCGCCGCATCGGCTGAGCCGCCGGCCATTCCCGCGGCTACGGGGATGCGTTTCTGGATCTCGACGCGCACGCGCGGGCCGGCCCAGCCGCGGGCGCGCAGCTCCGCCAGCGCCCGCGAAGCAATGTTCGGGCCCTCCACCCCAGGGCATACGAGCACGTCGGCGCCGGGTCCGTCGAGCGTCTCGAGCGAAACCTCGTCGGCGAGCGAGACCGGCTGGAACAGGGTGACAAGCTCGTGGCGGCCGTCGGCTCGCGTCGCGCCGAGGAACAGCGCCAGGTTGATCTTTCCCGGCGCCGGCGCGCGCAGCTTCATGACACAAGCTTTCGCTGCAGCTCCCTCAGCTCCTCGGGCCCGAGCCGCTCAGCCCGCGCATCGGCCGGGTGGCCGAGCTCGACGAGCGCGGCGCGCGCGCGGTCGCGAATGCCGTCCTCGGCGCCCGGAGCCAGTGCCAGTGAGCCCGCGAGCGCCTTGCGGCGGTGGGCAAAGGCATCGTGGACGAAGGTCCGCAGCGCCGGGTCGGCGCCGGCTGCGTTGCGCTCGAGCCCGACGAGGACCGAATCGACGTTTGGCGCCGGACGGAACACGGTCCGCGAGACACGGCGCAGGACCTTGACCTCGCACGCGAGCTGCGCCAGCACGCTCGGGATCCCATACGCGCTCGTGCCGGGCGAGGCCGCGAGCCGCTCGCCCACCTCGCGCTGAACCATCACCACCCACCGCACGACCGCGGGCAGATCGTCGATCGTGCGGAGGATCGCGGTGGCCGCGATGCCGTAGGGCAGGTTCGCGACGACCCTCGTGGGCGCGGGCCGCAGTCCCGCGAGGTCGAGCTCCAGGGCGTCGGCCAGGTGTAGCGTCACGTTGGCGAACGGCGCCAGCGCCGCGCGCAGGTCGGGCTCCAGTCGCGAATCGACCTCGATCACGTGCACGTGACCCGCGCGCTGCGCGAGTCGCTCGGAGAGGACGCCGAGTCCGCCGCCGATCTCGAGCACGACGTCCTCGCGCTCGAGTCGCGCGAGGCGCTCGATCACGTCGAGCAGGTTGCGGTCGACGAGGAAGTTCTGACCCAGGTCCCGGGCCCGCCGCGAGCTCACCAGCCGAAGAGCGCTGCCGCGCTGCGCTCGACCTCGTCCTCGAGCTCCTCGTAGCTGGTGCCGCGCTGCACTGCGATCGCGCGCGCGGTGTGGACCACGTTGGCGGGTTGGTTCGGCTTGCCGCGGAGGGGGTGTGGGGTCAGGTAGGGAGCGTCGGTCTCGACGAGGAGGCGTGCTCCTGGGACAAGCGAGGCCGCGGCACGGAGGGGGTCGGCGGTGCGGTAGGTCAGGTTGCCTGCGAACGAGAGCCACCAGTCGTCATGCCCCAAGCACTCGTCGATCCGGTCGGTCATCGAGAAGCAGTGAAGGATCACGCGCACCCCGCGGGCGCGCTCGGTCAGCGTCGCCAGCGTGTCCACGTCCGCCGCGCGGGTATGGATCACGAGCGGCTTGCCCGTGTCGCGCGCGAGCTCGATCTGGGCGTGGAAGGCGCGCTCCTGATCCTCATGAGCCGCGTAGTCACGGTAGTAGTCGAGGCCGGTCTCCCCGATCGCCACGCACTTCTCGTGCGCCGCGAGGGCCTGCAGCTCGGCCAGGTCGGCGTCGTCGAAGCCGGTCGCCTCGTTTGGGTGCCGTCCGATCGCCGCGTACACCTGCGGGAACGCCTCGGCGGCCGCGAGCGCGGCTCGACACGAGGCGCCCGTCGTGCCGACGGTGAGGATCCGCGTCACCCCGGCCGCGTCGGCGGCCGCGATGAGCTCGGTGTCGGGCGGCTCGCAGGCATCGAGATGCGTGTGGCTGTCGATCACGCGCGCTTGGGAAACAGCGGCTCGAGTGCCGCGACGGACCCGACCGGGGTGCGCGCCGCGAACGTGGCGCCATCCAGCTCGAGCGCGGGCGCACCGATCGCCTCGAGCAACTTTCCCGTGCTCACCGGCATGTACGCGTGCAGGAGCACGCTGACGACGCGAATGCCCTCGACGAGCGAGGCGAGCGTCTGATCGAGCGCGCCGGCCTTGGCTGGATCCTTCGAGAGCTGCCACGGCGCGCGCTCCTCGACGTACCGGTTCAGGCGCCGCACGCGCTGCCAGAGGACGTCGAGCGCCTGGGTCAGCTCGGCGCGATCGAGCAGGTCCGCGACTTCGTCCCTGAGCCCGTCGAAGTCGGACGCGAGCTCGGGGTCGGTTTCGACCGCGGGAATCGCGCCGTCGCGGTAGCGGGTGACCATGGCAATCGTGCGGCTCGCGAGGTTGCCGTACTCGTTCGCCAGCTCGGACTCGTAGCGCGCCTCGAAGCTGGCGGGCGACACGTTGCCATCGCCGCCGAAGGAGACGTCACGGAGGAGGTAGTAGCGGAGGGCGTCGGCGCCGAACTTGTCCATCGCGTCGAACGGGTCGAGCACGTTGCCGAGCGACTTGGACATCTTCTGGTCGTCCATCAGCAGGAAGCCGTGGATCAGCACGTGCTCGGGCACGGCAAGGTCGGCGGCCATCAGCATCGCAGGCCAGTAGATCGTGTGGAATTTGAGGATGTCCTTGCCGATCACGTGAAAGCTCGCCGGCCAGTAACGGTCGGTGAGGTCCTCGCCGGGACGGGCGTAGGAGAGCGCCGTGTAGTAGTTGAGCAGGGCGTCGAACCAGACGTAGAAGACCTGGTCGGGGTCCCAGGGAACGGGCACCCCCCAGCGCAGCCGTGCGCGCGATAGCGAGACGTCCTGGAGCCCTCCTTCGAGGAACGAGAGCGCCTCGTTGTAGCGGATCCGCGGCATCACGAAGTCGGGCCGCTCGCGGAACAGGCGCTCGAGCGGCTCCTGAAAGGAGGACAGGCGGAAGAACCAGTTGTCCTCGTGCTCGCGCTGAAGCGGGATCCCGTGGATCAGGCAAGTGTTGCCCGGACCGAGCTCGGCATCGGTCTTGAAGTCGGCGCAGCTCGGGCAGTACCAGCCTTCGTAGGTCCCGGCGTAGACGTGCCCGTTGTCGTACACACGCTGGAGGACCTCCTGCACCTTGGCCTCGTGCTCGGGGTCGGAGGTGCGGATGAAGAAGTCGTTCGAGACCTCCAGCCGCGGCATCAGGGCCTGGAAGCGCGGCGCGTTGCGGTCGGCGAGCTCGCGGGGGGTGATCCCCTCGCGCTCGGCTACCTGAGCGACCGGCTCGCCGTGCTCGTCGGTGCCGGTGAGGAAGAACACGTCCTCACCGCGCTGGCGGTGGTGGCGGGCGAGCACGTCGGTGGCGATCGCCTCGTACGCGTGACCCATGTGGGGTTGCGCGTTGACGTACGAGATCGCGGTGGTGATGTAGAAGCTCATCGCTGAGGGTCAAGGCTATCCGGCCGCGGCCGAGTCGCCTCAGCGGCAAGTCGGGATCCGGGCTCGCTTCCGGTGCGCTAGCCGCGGGCGGTCGGCCGCGCCACCAGCGCCGCGGCCGCTTTCGTGGCCTTGGGCGCCGGCGTTGCCGGCTTCTTCGCCATCGCCCAGATGCCCACGGCCACCACCGCGAGACAGAACGCTCCACACAGAGCGGCCCCCACCAGGAAGAGGACTCGCTCTCCTCCGTGGGCTGCCCTCACCTGCTCTGCGCGCGTGACGCACAGGACAAGCAGGCCAAAAACGATCACCACGCCGATACCGCCGAGGGCGGACGCGAGGACGATCTTCCACAGCGCGCTGCCGTTGATGATCGGGGTTGCCAGGATCGCCATCGAGTTGCCTTACGCCGCGGCGCCGGCGGGCGCGGCCGGCTTCCCGCTGAGGGCGCGCTCGGCCTCAGCCTCGGGGGTGATGTTGGAGCGGTCGAGGTCCTTCGCGCCGATCTTGTTGCGCTGGGCGAGCTGAAAGATCATCGAGGCGCCGACGGCTGCGAGGAAGCCGATCACGATCGAGCCCGCAGCTGAGCTCTTGCCGAAGATTCGCGAGATCTCCCACGCGATGCCGCCCATCGCTCCCGCCGCCGGGATCGTGAGCACCCAGGCGGTGGCCATCTGGCCGACGACGCCCCAGTGGACGCTCGCGAGCTTCTTGCCGAGCCCGGACCCCAGCACGCCGCCCGAGACGACCTGGGTGGTCGACAGCGGATAACCGTAATAGGAGGAGGCGAGGATCACGGAGGCGCTCGCCGACTCGGCCGAGAACCCCTGGGGAGACTCCACATCCGTGAGGCGGTTGCCCATCGTGTTGATAATCCGCCAGCCGCCGATGGCCGTGCCCAGGGCAATCGCGGTCGCACATGAGAGCTTGACCCAGAACGGCACGTAGAAGTGGTTCGCGCTGATGTCGCCGTGAGCGATCAACGCCAGCGCGATCACGCCCATCGTCTTCTGCGCGTCGTTGGTCCCGTGCGCGAGCGACACCAGCGCCGCCGAGCCGATCTGCCCGTAGCGATAGCCCTTGCGTGCCTGCTTCTCGCCGATCCGCTTGATCAGACGGTACGCCGAAAAGGTACCCACCATCGCGACGAGACCGCAGATGATCGGCGAGAACAGCGCCGGGAAGATCACGCTGCTGAGCAGCCCGTGGACCTTGACCTGGCTCGCACTGCTGGCGACGATCGTCGCCCCGATCACACCGCCGATCAACGCGTGGCTCGAGCTCGACGGCATCGTGAAATACCACGTGATCAGGTTCCATGCAATCGCGCCGATCAGCGCGGCGAACACGAGCGAGAGGCCGGCTGTGCCGGCCAGCACGTGTGCGTTGACGATGCCCTTTGCGATCGTCGCCGCCACCTTGATCGAGATGAACGCCCCGACCAGGTTCAACACCGCCGACATCGCCACGGCTACGCGCGGTTTCAGCGCGCCCGTCGCGATCGCGGTGGCGACGGCGTTGGCGGTGTCGTGAAAGCCGTTGGTGAAGTCGAAGCAGACGGCGGTCACCACGACCAGCACCAGGATGATGTCCGAGGCGCTCACCGACGGTCATCTTGCCCGCCACGACGACGCTCCAGGTGAACAGGTTGTGAACGGAGAGCTGACGGTAATTCAGCGGACGTGGGGCGTGCGATTAGCCCGTTCCACCACTCAGTTCATGTAGGTGAAGCGCGCGGAGGAGTTGCTCAGCCCCGATCCGGTGAAGTTGCTCTCAACCGTGGTCACCGTCACGGTCACCGTCGTACCGGCCTTACCCGGCGGCGCCGTGGCGTTGACGAGGTCTGTCGAACCGCAGTCGAGCAGTGCCTTGGCGTTGCTGAAGCGCTCGGCCACGACACTGCCGAAGAACACGCCCGTCACGCAGCCGAGGTTCTCGCCACGGATCGCGACCGCGGTGCCACCGGCCGCCGGACCCGAGGTGGGGCGGATCGAGTCGACCTTCGGGTCGCCGGGCGGATAGAGGTAGAAGTAGTCCTGCGGCGGGTTCAATGAGCATCCGGTGACGCTGCAGACCTCGACATCGACGAGCGCCGGGTTCTGCCCGACCGTCTGCGAGCTGATGCTGGTGTCGCTGTTGACCGTGTACGTGTATTGAGTGCCGAGCGAGAACGGCGACGCCGTGTCGACGAACTGAAGCGGCCCGATCGCCTGGTCGAATCCGCTGCCGCCGATCGCGATCGGCGTGCGGCCGGTGGCGGGTCCACCGTCGCGCTCGGTAGCCGGGTTCAGTGCGCTGCTCACCGCCGGGATGCCCGCATAGGTCACGGGGGACCCCGCAGACTGCCCCGCCAGCGTGCGCACCGAGAACGGGACAATCTCGGGCTCGGTGCTGAGCGGCTCTGGCGGCGCCACGATCTGCATCTCGGTGCCGCTCAGATACGTCTCAGAGAAGTCTTGCGAGGACGCCAGCGTGGGATCGCCGAAATCTGCCCAGTCGAGCGTCAACAGGTCAAGGCCGGTTCCCTTGACAGTGATCAGCGCCCCGCCGAGCTCGCTGGCGAGCGAGCCGGGTTGGGCGGTCGACGTCGAGACCGATGTGATCGTCGGCGCGGGGACATAGTCGAACTCGGTCGGGGCCGGCTCCTGCTCGCATTTGCAACCCGGTGGGAGCTCGAACACACCCTCGGCGTCAAGCTGCGGAAGCGCGCCCTCGAGCGGGGGCAGGATCTTCCCGGTGGCGCTGGTCCCGTGCACATTCGTGACCTGCACCTGTGCTTGGCAGATGTCGCTACTCGGAGTCTCGCCCGACAGGCTCGGTGCGCACGAGGTTGTGCTCGAGTACGGCGGCGGGGTGGCGAGGACCTCGAACCGGCTCAGCACCTCGAAGCTCGTCGCGGCGACGCCCCCGAACGTGACCTTTGTAGCGCCCGTGAATCCCGAACCGAAGATGGTCACCGGCGTCGGCGCGGTCTCCGGGCCGCCGGTGGGGCTGACGCCGGTGATGGAGGGGACCGGCGAGGCGCCGGTCTCGTCCACGTACTGAAGCGTGCTGCGCCGGCTTGCGGCACTCGACTGGCCGCTCTTCAGCGTCACGATCACGTCGGCCGGCCCGGCCCCGTCCTGAGGTGCGGGGGACCCGGGTGGCGTCGTGTCGCTCGCCGGCGGCAGCGTCGCGGTGATAGACGTGTTGCTGTTCACCGTGAACTGTCCGGATGGGACCTGCCAGGCGCCGACCTCGATCGCGGTGACCGCCGAGGTGCCACCGGACTCGAATCCGCTTCCGGTGATCGTTACCTTGCCGCCGCCCGTCGGGAGGTACGCCGGGAGCAGCCCCGTCACGGCCGGGCGGCTCGTCAGCGTCGCGTAGCTGCACAGGTAGTACGCGAGCCCGGCAGTGCCGCCCGACCCGGTCAGCTGTGGCGAGCCGAGCCCCGACGCGAGGTCATAGCCGGTCGTCGCGGGGAACACCAGGCCGTTGTCCAAGCCGTAGATGTCGTTGGTTCCGGAGGTGATGTCGTTGAACGACGCCCGGTAGGCGGCCGGGTTCGACGCCACGGCGTACAGCAACGGGCTCACGAACCCGACACCGGACGCGGTCGCCGGGTTCGCCTTACACGCGGGAGACGCGTTGACCACGCCTAGCATTGCGGCCCAGATCGGCGCCGCCGACGATGTCCCCCCGATCGTCGTCCAGCCATCGCCCCCAAATTCGGTGCTGTAGGTGGTGATCGCGCCCGTGAACTCATCGGCCTGTGCCGAGACGTCCGGGAGCGTGCGGCACGGCGTCGACGACGACGCGCCCCCAAGGTAGGACTGGCAGAACCCCGTTGGGTACCCGAACCTCTGCTCGACCACGTTTGCGTTCGCGTAGTCGCTGCTGCCGGGCAGCACGATCCCCGGCACGCGCGAGTGCAGTTGCCAGCTAGGCATCGCCCATGACATCGAGATCCCACCACCACCACCGCCTCCCGGTGCGCCGTCGTTCCACACGTGCTCCTGCGGCGGCTGAGTCGCAGCGTCGTCGATCGTCGTGCCACCGACTGCTACGACGTAGGGCTGGCTGCTCGGGTCATCGACCGACACCGGGTTCTGTCCGGCAGGCGGGACCGTCGCACGGTTCGAGTTGCAATCGTCGCTCCCGGTGTCGCCGGCGGCGGAGAAGATCGATTGCCCTTGTGCGGCTGCCTGCTCGAAGAGGAAGCTCTCGGCCTCCTGCACGCCCGGTGTGCCGTCCTGCACGGCCTGCTCGCACAAGCCCCAGCTCGTCGACACGACCCGGTCCTTGTCGTTGTTGACGATCGCCGCGTACTCGTCGAGCGGACCGAAGTCGCTGTTGTCGAACACATCGTTCGGCGCCTCGTACACGTCGATGTTCGCCCCCGGGGCGAGCGCCGATATGTCCTCGACGTCGAGGATCGCCTCGCCCGATCCCTGGCCGGTCGCCTGGCCACCGTCGACGGGGATCTCCTTCAAGCGGCGGGCCATCTGGACGGCCGCGGTCGCGCCGAAGAAACAGGTGTCGAAGGTCTTGATGTCCGAAGGCAGGAACGGCTCGAGCTCGTAGATCGCGATGTGCTGGCCGGCACCCACGTCACCCGACTTGTACGGGCCGAACGCTCCGTAGGCGTTTGCGATCTGGTCGTCGGTCAGGCCGCCGAGCTGCTGCGCGGCCGCCTGAGCGGCCGGGCAGGCGTTCGGCGCGCCGGGCGGGTGGGCGAGGTTGGCGGCGGTCTTGGCCGCGCGCCGCGTCCCGATCGCCGACGCCGGCGCGCGCACGAGCCCAAGCGGCTGCGGGTGCACGAGGTCGTCCAAGCCGATCACCGCAGCCACCGCACCCGCGATCCTCGACGGCACCCGGACCGGGCTCGTCGTCGCCCGGCCGAGCGAACCGTCGGCGAGCCTATATGTCGCGAGCCCAGTCTGGAAGGCGCTCTCGATCCTGGCCGCCGAGCCTCGGAAGCGCACGATCAGACCGTCGCTCGCGACGCTAGTGACGCGCAGGCCGTCGGAGCCGAGCTGAGCCTTGACCGCGTCGATCGTTGCCTGAGTCGGGCCGAACCTGGCGGCGAACTCGCCGGGCGCCAGGTATCTGTGAAAGGACGGCGAGCCGGCAGCGGTGACCCCGACGATGAACTGCCGTAGCGCACCCTCGTCACGCGGCCGCAAGATGACCGCGCCCGTCACCACAGCCGTGCTCGGAATTGCTCCGATCCTCTTCGCGCCGGATGGGATCTGGGCGGCGCGCGTCACAGCCACGCTTAGATGCGCTCCCGCCGCGCCGGCGCCTCCGGCCGAGGACAGCAACACGGCCAGTAACGCCACGGCGAGGGAACCCATCAGCACCAACCGACGCATCTTTGTCCTCCAGATTCGAGGCCTGCAAGGTCGGCCCGCGACCCTAACCCGCTGTTCAAAGGAAAGCAAGCAACGTAGCCCCGCGGCTGGGGCTACTATTACACTATGCGATACATCAGAGAGCGAGCTATGGACCCTGGGCTGCTGGTGCTGACGAGCCTGGCCAGCGGCCCCAAACACGGCTACGCCATCACTCAGGACCTCGAGCAGCTCGCCGAGGTCCACCTCGGCCCTGGAACCCTCTACGGGGCGCTGTCCCGGCTCGAGGGCAAGGGGCTGATCGAGGCACTTCCGGCCGATGATCGCCGGCGGCCTTACGCGCTGACCGGAGTCGGCAGGGAGGCGCTCGGCGAGCAGCTTCGCATGCTCGAGCGGGTGACTCGCAGCGGTCTCGACCGCCTGCGCGTTGCGGAGGCGCTCCGATGACGCGGCGTCTGGCGATGGTGACGCTGAACCTCTATCCGCTTGCCTTCCGGCGCCGGTACGGCGATGAGATGCGGGCCCTGCTCCAAGACATGCCGGCGACGAAGCTCACCACGCTGCTCGATCTGTTGCTGGGCGCGGTCGCCGCGCACGTGCGCCCGGCGCGTGACCTCGGCGGCCTCGTCGACGCCTCAGACCGCCTGCGCGCGAGCACGAGCGGGGTGCTGGCGTGCTGGGTGGTATTTGGGCGGCGGGCTTCGGGTTCTACAAGACGACCGAGGACAGCCCGTTCTCGACCGCCGGCAATGCACACCTCGTCCTCGGCGGCGCCCATGTCGTCGTTCAGTTTCTCGCGATCGTGGCCTCGTGCGCGGTCCTGATCGGGGCGCTACCACTGATCGGGGCGGCGCTCGGCCAGGCCCGGCGCGTGCGCGATCTGCGCTCGGTGGTGAGCTCGCCGATCGTCGCCGTGGCCGTGTTCGCGGTCCTCACCGGAGGTCTGGTCGTGCTCGCGCACCGGGAGTCGGCCCACCACGCGAGCACCGCTGCGAGCGCGGCGCTGAGCGCCTGGATACTCGCCGGGTGCGCGTGTGGCGCGGTGTGCGTCGTTGCATCCCGCAAGGCGCTGTTCGCGGTGCCGGTTCCGCGTCGCCGGCTCGGCTCGGCGCTCGCGTGGGGAACGGTGGTGACCGCGGCGATCGCCGCGATCGCGCTCGGCATGCAGGCGGTCGTGATGTTGGCGAGCGCGAGCCTGGCCACGGTGACGACGCTCCGCGGTTGGCGCGCGCTCGGGGTAAACCCGTAGGGAGGCCCCGGGTCTTTGCGGATTGTCGGCGCCGGCCCCATGCGTCAGCATGCGGGCGGTGCCGACCCGCTCGATAACCGCACTGGCGCCGGCGGATCGCGCGCCCGGGGATCGTGGCGTGCGCGGCCGGGTAGCGGCTTTGCTTGTGCTTGGGGCGGTGGTGGCGCTGGTGCTGATTCACTTTCGCAGCACCGGGGGCGGTGGCGGCGGCTCGGGCGGGTGGCAGATTCAGTACAGCTACCAATCGCCAGGTTGGAGCGCGCGCGGGCTGATCCTGTCGGCGGTTGCCCTTGCGTGCGCGGGCGTGGTCCTGTGGACCGCTCGGGCGAGGCACTTCGTCGCACTCGCCACGGTTCTAGCGCTGGCCGGCGCCGGCGCGCTCGCCTGGACGATCTCCACGCCCAACGACACGCGGATCTCGCCGGCCGACTACCGCGCCGCCAACGTGGGGATGTCGGAGTCGCTGCTCACGAGCCAGCTGGGGTCGCCGTACTCCACCGATGGCTCAGCGACCCGGCGCGGAACCTCGATCGGATGCCTCATGTATCTAGCCGCATCCAGCTCCCAGCCGATGGGAGGCTCCTTCGCCCCGACGTTCCCCACGCTTGCACAAGCGATAGCCAACAGCACGGCGGTAACAGGTCTGGGAGCGAGCAACTACCTGTTCTGCTTTGACCACGACCAGCTCACGGTGAAGAGCGCTAGCTGATGGCGGCAACTGTTGCCCCATCGCCGCTGCCGACGACCACGGAGGCCCCGCCGGCCGGGGACATCACCTGGCTCATTTCCGGCGTCGCGGCCGAGCTGGCGCGACGGCTTCGGGTGTCCGTCGGGTTCGTACGCGTGGTGCTCATGATCGCCGCTTACGCCTGGTTGTGTCAGGTCATGGCGGTGTACGCGGTAGCGGCGCTGCTGCTACCGCACGGCAAGAGCCGGCGCCCCGGCTGGCGAAATCTCGTTGGTCTGTCGCGGGTCGGTATCGTCGTGGTCGGCATTGAGCTCCTGTCGGGCCCAGCGTCGTTGTCCTTTCTGAGCACCGGGGTGTTCGGCCAAGGGCCGGCGGTGTGGATTCCCTTCGGCGGAGGGATGCTCGCCGGCATGGTGGCGCTGTTCACCTCGGGCTACGCCGTGACGGCGTACGACGAGGATCGCTGTCGCCGCATCATGATCGGGTGGATCCCCGCCCTCCTGCTCGCCGCGACCATCGCGGTCGGGATGCTCGTCGCCCCGAGCGTTCGCTGAGAGCTCGTGCTCGAGCTCGGCGTGGTCGCTCTCGGGGTCTTGCTCGCCGTTACCGCGTGGAGCGGCGGCGAGCGTCCGATCGTCCCAGCGGTGATCCTCGCTGTGCTGGCGATCGCGCTCGCGTCTTCGGGCGCACGGCTGCAGGGCGGCGTGGGCGACGTTTACGCCAGACCGGCCAACCTCGCATCGCTGCACGGCACCTACCGGCGCGCGATCGGCGACATGACGCTCGACCTGGGCGCGTTGCGCGGTAGCGCAAGTAGCGTGACGAGCGTGGACGCATCGATCGGGATCGGGAACCTGAGGATCGTGGTGCCGGCCCACGCGGACGGAAGCATCGAAGTGCGGGTCGGCCTCGGCACTCTGAATCCCGTGGAGGGAGCCGACCGCTCCGGCTTTGACCTGCTCCGGGTCGTGCACGTGTTCCCGGTCGGGAACCCCGCGCTACGCTCGCGGTCGCGCCTGCAGCTACGGATCCAGGCCACCGTCGGGCGCGGCTGCGTGCTTATCGATCAGCAGGGCTTCGGCGGCAGCGAGAGCTGCTCGTGACGCCGCGGGCCCAGCCGGCGCACCTGCTCGCCGCCGCGGCCGTCGCCGGGGTCGGCGTCGCCTGCACCGCCGCGAGCCTTCATGTCGGCGCACCGCCGGTGGAATTGGCCCCCGCCGCGCTCGCTGTGCTGAGTGGCGGCGCGCTGCTCGCATCGGCCTCGGGCCGACCGGCGGGCGATCAGGCGCTCTACGCGGGCGTAGCGGCTCGGCTCGCGCCGGGACCGCGCTCAGCCTGGGCGCTCCGCGCCGCTGTCGTCCTGACGGCCCCGCTTGCCGGGATCGGCGTCGCCGTATACGCCTGGGGCGCGCTGATCGAGACGATGACCGCGCCGCCTGCGCCGACCCGTCCGGTTGACTGGCGCCGCACTGCCGGCACCGGCATGCTCGGCCTCGCCGCCGTGCTGGCCGCGTCCGCTGCCGGAGTGCACGTCGGCAGCGCGACCGTGCTCTGGGCCGCGCTGCTGATCGGTTCTGGCCTCGCGCTGTTCTGGGGCGCCGCCGGCACGCGTCGCGGCTACGACCCCGTGGACGGGACCAACCACACCCAGACGCGCACCAACCTCGGCCTGCTGCTCGCGACAGCCGGAGCCGCATGGGTGCTGAGCCGTAGCGGCCTGTTCGATCAGGCCGACCGGACGATCGCCGGCACGTCGGTCGCTCTCGCCGTGCTCGCGCTCGTCGCGGGACCGTGGTGGCTGCGCACACAAGGGCTGCTGGCAGCCGAGCGTCTCGCGCGGGTACGGGCCCAGGAGCGCGCCGACATGGCCGACCACCTGCACGACTCGGTGCTACAGACCCTCGCGCTGATCCAGCGGCGCGCCGATGATCCGGCCGAGGTGACCGGCCTCGCGCGCCGGCAAGAACGGGATCTGCGCGAGTGGCTGCTCGACGGGCCCGCCGAGCCGCCCGAGCGCTCGCTCGCCGGCGGCCTGCGGGCGGTGGTCGCAGCGGTAGAGGACTCGTACGGAGTCGTGATCGAGATCGTGACCGTCGGAGACGCGACGATCGACCGCGAGACCGACGCGCTGCTCGCGGCGGCCAACGAAGCGCTCGTCAACGCCGCGCGGCACGCGCAGGGTGGCGCGATCTCGGTGTTCGCGCGCGTCGAGGAGAACAAGATCTCGGTCTACGTGCACGACCGCGGACCCGGCTTCGTCCTCGATGACGTCCCGCCCGAGCGTCGCGGCGTGCGGGAATCGATCATCGGCCGCATGCGGCGCCACGGGGGCTACGCCGAGGTCCGCAGCGAGCCGGGCGCCGGCTGCGAGGTGCTCCTGTTCCGGGAGCGCCGGTGAGCATGCGCCCACGTGTCGTGATCGTCGACGACCACGCGATCTTCCGCTCCGGCGTTCGGGCCGAGCTCGCCGAGCTCGTGGACGTCGTCGGCGAGGCCGGCTCGGTGGCCGAAGCGGTCTCCGCGATCAGGGAGACGGTGCCCGATGTCGTGCTCCTGGACGTCCATATGCCCGACGGCGGCGGTCTCACCGTCGTGCGCGAGACCGCTTCGCTCGCGTCGGTGCGCTTCCTCGCGCTGTCGGTGTCAGACGCGCCCGAGGACGTGATCGAGCTGGTCCGCGCCGGAGCGCGCGGCTACGTCACCAAGACGATCTCCGCCGCAGAGCTCGCCGGGGCGATCACTCGAGTCGCGGCGGGAGAGGTGGTGCTCTCGCCACGCCTAGCCGGGTTCGTCCTCGACACGTTCGCCGGCGAGCCGCCGAAACCGGCCGACCCCGAGCTCGACCTGTTGACCCCGCGCGAGCAACAGGTGCTCGAGCACATCGCCCGTGGCTATCTCTACAAGGAGGTCGCGCAGATGCTCGGCGTCTCCACGCGAACCGTCGAGTCGCACGTCTCGACCGTTCTGCGCAAGCTCCACCTCTCGAACCGCCACCAGCTCGCGCGCTGGGCCACTCAGCGACGGCTGGTCGACTGAGGGTTCGCGGGAGGCGTCAGTCTCGTACGTCCGCCGACTGCCGCAGCAGCGTCGAGGTCGTCTGCTCGAGGATCTTCCGCCACGCGCGATCCTTCTCACGCTCAGCCTCGAAATGCTTGACGACCTTGCGCACGCGGGTGGCGGAGATCTCGATCCCGTGGCGGGCGCAGATCCGCTTGAAGCTGCCGTAGTCCTGCGCGAGCTTGAGCGTCACGGACTGGAAGCCGTGGCGGGCGATGTCGACGCGCGAGGCGTAGTTCATGATGCTCGTCTCGAACATCAGCGCGTCGTTCGGCGCGGGCTCGATCAGGACGATGTCGACGCCCGGGTAGCGCTCCTCCCAACGGCGCGCCATCTCGTGCAGCCGCTGATAGGCGAGCAGCTTGAACGTCTGGTAGCCGATCTGCGGGAACCCCATGTCGGAGATCCGGCGAAGACGAGAGCCGCTCAGGGTCCGGATCCGCTGCTCGAAGTCGTTGACGTAGGGAACCAGCGGATTGACGACGATGATGAACTTTGCCCCCGCATCGACGGCGACGTCGAGGTTCGTGGTGGAGAGTAGGCCGCCGTCGATCAGCTCGCGGTCCTTGACCTTGACCGGCTTGTAGAGCATCGGCAGCGCGGTCGATGCCCTCACCGCCCTCGAGATCGGCACGTCGTCCCAGCCCTCGGCGCCGAAGACGATCCGCTCGCAGGTGTCGAGGTCGGTGGCGGCGATGAACAGCTCGTTGGTGAGCAGGCGGAAGTCGTCGGTCCGGTCGGGATCGGAGAGGATCTTGCGCACGTACCGCTCGATTCCCGAGCCGCTGTAGAGGCCGGACGGCAGCGCCTGGGCGAGACCGACGGCGATGTCCACCGCCGACAGCTGACGGTAGTCGCGCACCAGGGTGCGGAGCAGGCGCAGCAGGACCAGCGGCATCCGCACGCCCTTATTGATGAAATCCGCATAGTTCGGGATCAGCAGCGAGTTCACGCCCACGTCGGGAAAAGGCGTCGGCACCTGCTGGACGATGACGCGCATCATCTCCTCGGGCGTGACGCCGTTGGCCACGGACGCCGCGACGAATGCGCCGGCGCTGGTCCCGACGTAGACGTCGAACTCGTTCACCGTCCGGTTGACGGCGAGCAGGTCCAGCGCCCGGAGTGCGCCGATCTCGTACACGCCGCCGGTGAAGCCGCCGCCGCCGAGCACGAGCGCGGTCTTGGACTGCGGGCGGCGCCGCCGCGTCGTAGCACCCCGCGCGCCGGCCTTCGCAGGGGTCTCGAGCTTTACGACGTTTCCCATCCGGCGCGAAGTCTACGGCGCGGGCTCAACCCCTCCGAGGGCAGGTACCGCATCTTTGTCCGCCCTGACCTGTTTCATTGTCTCGATGCGACGCCTGACCGTCGTGGCAATCGTTGTGGCAGTGGCGCTGACGGCGGGGCCGGCCGTGGAAGCCGCCGCCGCCTCGCAGCTGAGCGCGCTGCGCAAGGCCTTCGCCACCAACCTCAACGCCGGTGGAGGCGCGAACGGCGCGCTGGTCGTGGATATGAACACGGGTAAGACGCTGTACTCGTACCGCGCCCGGACGGGGAGAATGCCCGCCTCGAACGAGAAGATCTACACCACCTCGACGGCGCTGCTGCGCTTCGGGCCGGCCGCGGAGCTGCAAACTGCCATTTACGGCGTCGGCTCGCTGGCGAGCAACGGAACGTTCGACGGCAGCCTCTACCTGCGCGGCGGGGGCGATCCGTCGTTCGGCTCGAGGAGCTTCGACAACTACTTCTACGGCAGGAACGTCACCCACGCGACGATGCAGTCGCTGGTCGCGCAGCTCGTCAAGCGAGGCATCAAGCGGATCAAGGGTTATGTGTACGGAGACGCTTCCTACCTCGACGGGGCCCAGGGCACCGCGCCGTATCACTTCCAGGCGTCGTTCGACCTCGGAAGCCCGCTCAGCGCGCTCGACTACAACCGTGGCTGGACCGACCTCTACGGGAGCTACTTCCAGGCCAACCCGCCGCTGTACGCGGCCCAGGAGCTCGTGCTCGCGCTGCGGGCAGCCCGGATCAAGGTCGCGCGTAACCGAGCCTTCACGGCCAAGACCCCGATCGGGGCCCCGACCCTCGCGAGCGTCGACTCGCCGCCGATATCTACCCTGATCGCGCTCACGAACACGCCGTCGGACAACCTCTTCGCCGAGACCCTGATCAAGGACCTCGGCGCCAGCTTCGGCGGCCGCGGCTCGACAGCGGCCGGCGCGGCGGTCGTGCGAGCCGAGGTCGCCTCGCGCTTCGGCGTTCACCCGAAGATCTACGACGGTTCCGGGCTCTCGCGCCACGACTCGTCGACCCCGCTGGACATCGTCACCGTGCTCGAGCAGTTGGCGAGCGACACCGACTTCGTCGACTCGCTGGCGATTGCCGGCGAGACCGGCACCCTGCAGGACGAGATGGTCGGAACGAACGCCCAGGGGCAATGCCGCGGCAAGACCGGCACGTTGCACGACGTCTCGGCGCTGTCCGGCTACTGCCTCGCGCGCGACGGCCACACGCTCGTGTTCTCGATCCTGCAGAACTACGTCGACCCGTACAGCGAGCACCCGCTGCAGGACCTGATGGCCGAGGCGCTCGTGCGCTACGACGGCTAAGCCCGCGGATTCTCTTAAGCTCTGCTGAACTCCGGACTCGACGGGCGTCGGTGGCGCGGGTGGCCGCTACGGTGAAGTCGTGCCGCTTCTAGATGCAGACCGTCTCACGAAGACGGTGGGGGTTGGGCGGGCGGCGCGGCGCGTGCTCGACGAGGTCAGCCTTTCCGTCGAGGCCGACGAAGTGGTGGCGATTCTCGGCCGCTCGGGTAGCGGCAAGTCGACGTTGCTGCATCTGCTGGGCGGGCTCGACTCGCCGGACACGGGCGAGATCACGCTGGCGGGTGACCGGCTCACCGGCCGCAGCGCCCGTGCCTTGGCCCGGATCCGGCTGCGCCACGTGGGGTTCGTGTTCCAGCAGTTCCAGCTGATCGAAGAGCTGAGTGGCACGGAGAACGTACTGATGCCGACCAGGCTGCCGGGCGCGCCGGCCGGCGGCGCGCGCCGGGCCGCGCAGCTGATCGAAGAGCTCGGTCTCGGCGCCGTGGCGGACCATCTTCCGCACGAGCTCTCAGGCGGGGAGCAGCAGCGGTTCGCGTTTGCGCGAGCGCTCGTCAACGGACCGAAGCTGGTCCTCGCCGATGAGCCGACGGGAAGCCTTGACGCGGAGAACGGGGCCGCCGTTCTCGACCTGCTGCGGGGATTGACCGGCAGAGCGGTCTTGATCGTGACCCACGAGCCCGACGCCGCCGCGATCGCGGACCGGATCGTCCAGCTATCCGACGGGAAGCTGGTGACCGGGGCCTCGGCGGGCGGGAGATCGATCGCCGGGCGGCCCGGATCGTGACGGCCCTGCGGGCCGCGCTCGGCGAGGCCCGGCGAGGCCTGCGGCTGCGCCGGCGGGGGGCGCTGCTGACCGCGATCGGGATCGCGCTGGCGGCGGCGATGCTCGGGGCGGCGGTGGTCGTCGGCGACGGCCTCGGCGGCGGCTTCGACCGCGCCGCGCGGGCGGCGGATCTGCCCGACGTGATCGTGCGGTTCGACCCGGAGTCGGCGAGCCTGGTCGCCGAGCGGATCCGCGCGCTGCCCGACATCGCCTCCTACTCGACGCGGCTCGAGCTGACGAACGTCGGGATCGGGGCCGACGGCCAGCGCCGTGGCGATGCTGTCGCGGAGGTCATGTCCGGCGCCGGACGCACCGGATACGCAGTGGTCGCCGGACACAATCTCGCCCCGACCGGCTCCCAGGTGCTCGTCGAGCTGGCGTTCGCGCAGGCCTGGCACCTCCAGATCGGGAGCACGTTCTACGTCCAGGGGCTGGGCCCCCAGCGCGTGGTCGGGTTCGCGCAGTCGCCGGACAACGTCGGCTTCCCGCTCGCGAAGCCTCGGTTCTACCTGTCGCGGCCGGCGATCGAGGCGCGCTACGGGCGAGACCCCGACCCCCAAGTGAACTTCGCCGATATCTGGCTGCGCAATCCTCGCTACCTGAACGAGGTCCTGGTCCAGGCGCGCGCCACCAGCTTCGGACTGCACAACATCCAGTTCGCGACGAGGTCGGGCGTCAAGGTGCTGCTCGACCAGGCGGCCGGGATCGTGATCGACCTGCTTGTCGCGCTGTCGGTGATCGCGCTGGTGACCGCCAGCGTGATGCTCGCGGCCTCGGCACGGGCCGAGGTGCAGCGTCGGCTCGGAGCGATCGGGGTGCGCCGGGCCGTGGGTTCTTCGCGCGGCCACATCGCGCTGGCGCAGGGACTTGAGGCAATGTTGATCGCCGTGCCGGCGGCCGCTCTCGGGCTGGCCGCGGGCGTGATCGCGACGAACGGCCCCGACGATCGGCTGCTGACGATGCTGAACGAGCCGCCCCCGGGGAGCGGCCTGGTGGCGCCGCTCGCGGCGGCGTGGCTCGTCAGCATGGCGGTCCCCGTGCTCGGGGCGGCGTGGCCGGCGTGGAGAGCGGCCGGCCGTTCGCCGGTCGGGCTGCTGCGAGGCGGCGAGCTCGACGCGAGTGCGCGGGGCAGGCGGCGCTCGCTCGGCCGCGGGACTCGCGGTGGCCTCGGAGCCCTGGGCGTCCGGCTCGTCGCGGCGCGACGGGTGAGGCTGGCGGCGACGGTTGTGACGCTCGGGCTCTCGACCGGGTTCGTGCTGCTGATGCTGGCGCTTGCATCTGGGCTCAGCGCGATCGAGACCGATCCGGGGGCCCTCGGCGAGCGCTATCAGCTGACCGCGTCGGGACCCGTGGCGGTGCTGCCGCGAGTGCGCGCGATTCCCGGCGTCGACGCCGCGGCGCCGCGCTACGAGGTTGAGGCCGCCGACTCGTTCTCGCTGGGCGAGACGATCGACGTGATCGCCTATCCGGGTGACCACACCACGTTCGAGGCGCCGCCGCTCGTGGCCGGGCGGCGGCTGCGCGGGAACGGAGAGGCGGAGGTCGGCGTCGGCCTGGCGGAAGCGCTCGGTCTGAGCCCTGGCTCGACGCTCGCGATCGCCCTCTCGACGGGGGGCGAGCTGCGCCTCCGCGTCGCCGGGCTGGTGAGCTCGCTCGACCACGACGGCCGCGTTGCCTACATACCCGCCAAGGCGCTGCTGGCGGCCGACCCGTCGGCGCCGTACCAGCTCGTCGTCGTGCTGGCGCCGAACGCGAGCTACGGCCTCGTTACCGCGAGGATGACCGCGCTCGGGGCGCCGCCGACGGTGGCGAGCGGGGCGACCGCGCGCGGTGTGCCGCTCGTCGACACGCTGCGGACGATCCTCCGCGCGATCGCGATCGTCGACGGCCTCGTCTGCCTCTACGCACTCATCCAGGCGTGCACGCTGACGGTGCAGGAGCGCCGCCGGACCGTCGCGGTGCTGCGGGCATGCGGCGCGGGGCCCGGCGCGGTGCGCCGGCTGCTGGCCGGCGCCGCGATCGCCCTCGTCCTCCCCGCCGCGGTCGTGGGCGTCCTGCTGGAGCGGTTCCTATTCGGGCCTGTGCTCGCGCGCCTGGCCGTGAACTACGCGGCGCTCGCGCTCGACGCGAGCACCGTCGAGGTGCTGGCGACACTCGCCGGGCTGGCGCTCGCTGGGGCGGTCGCGGTCGTCTGGGTTGCACGCCAGGCCAGCCGTGAGTCGGTCGTCTCGGGGCTCGCTTCAAGATGAGGCGGATCTCCCGCCGGCAAGCAATCGGCGAAGCGATCGCTGGCGCCGCACTACTGGCGGGGTGCGGCGGCGCCGCGGGACAGGTGCCCGCGCGCTCGGGCTCGACGCTCGACTCCACCTGGGGCGATCCGGTCGGGGACGGGCAGCTCCGTGTCGGGTCGGGCGAGGCACTGGTCGACCGGACGGAGCTCGGTCCGCGCGCGGTGGGGACCTCGGTCCTCGCGACGATCGCGCACATCACCGACGCCCACGTGCTCGACGCATCCTCGCCGGCTCGCGTCAGCTTCCTCGATCGGCTCGGGCCGCCGTTCCAGTCGACCTTCCGCCCCCACGAGACGCTGACCGCGCAGGTACTCGCGGGGGCCGTCGCATCCGTCCGCGCGCTGGGTCCGCAGGTCGTTGTCCAGGGCGGCGACCTGATCGACAATGACCAAAGCAACGAGCTGGCTCATGCACTGGCGGTCCTGCGGGGCGGTCCGGTGCGCCCGGGGAGCGGGCCCGACGGCTACTTCGGCGTGCAGCTCGCGTCCGATCCCGACCCGTTCTACTACCGGCCCGATCTCGACGCGCCGCGCCATCCGGGGCTGCTGCGGGCGGCGGTGCGTGAGTTCGTGAGCCGCGGCCTGACCGCGCCGTGGTACCCCGCGCTGGGTGACCACGACGTGCTGGTGGCCGGTGAGATCGTGCCGACGCCGTTGACGCGAGCGCTGGCGCTGGGCGATCGAGCGCTGTGGGAGCTTCCCTCAGGGCTGACGCTGCCGCCGGGCGCGCGGGCTCAAGCCGCCACCTCGCCCGATGGCCCGCCGGATCCGGGGCTGGTCCAGTCATTCCTGACCAAGGCGCTGGCGGGGCCGACGGTGAACGTTCCCGCGGATCCGGCGCGGTCGGAGATGACGGTGGCGGAGGCGGTCGCGGCGCTGCGGGCGGCCGGGGGCTCTGGCGCGGGCGGCGCCGGCGGCGAGCGCCTCGACTACACCCTCGACGTCGGCCCGCGGGTCCGCCTGATCGTGCTCGACCTCGTACGGCGCGACGGCGGCTCCGGGGGGCTGGTCGCCCCGGGCCAGCAAGCCTGGCTGGCGGCGCAGCTCACCGCCGCCGGCCAGCGCTGGGTGATCGTCGTCTCCCATCAGCCGATTCAGAGCTCGGTCGGCGGGGATGCGCTGCTCGCGCTGCTCGACCGCTCGCCGCGTGTGATCGCGGCCCTCTACGGCCACATCCACCGCAACGAGATCGTCGCCCGCCAGACGCCCGCCGGCGGCTACTGGCTGATCGCGACCGCGTCGCTGATCGACTACCCCCAGCAGGCGCGGGCGCTACGACTCCTCGCGACCGCCGGCGGCGCGGTCGTGCTCGAGACCTGGATGCTCGACCACGTCTTTCCAGGATCGCTCGGCGAGATCTCCCGCCAGCTCTCGTTCATCGACGCGCAGGGGGGCAGGCCGCATGGGTTCGCGGGGGGGCGCTTGGACCGCAACGTCAGGCTCTACCGCGCGATCTAGGCTCGCGCTACGGGCAGCGGGGCGGCGGCACCAGGTCGGTCGCCGGGCAGTCCGGCAGGATCTCTGGCGGGCGCGGCGGCTGGTTGAAGTTGAAGTCGCTGGCGAGATCGCCGAGGATTGGCTCCGACTCGCGAACGTCGGGACGCGGATCGGGCCGGCCGTCGGTCTTCGGGTCGAGCCGTTGCCCGCCGAGGAAGACATCCTCGATGAACTTGTTGTAGGCGTCGTGGCTGAGGATCTGGTGGTCGATATAGCCCGACTTGGCGTATGGGCTGATAACGAGGCCCGGCACCCGCATGCCATAGCCGTAGCGGTCGACCTTGGGCGGCACCACGTTGTCGTAGAACCCGCCCCAGTCGTCCCAGGAGAGGAAGATCGCGGTGCTGTCCCAGTCGGGACTGTTCATGATCGCGTTGACCAGGCCGGTCACGTAGGTCTGGCCGGCGCTGACGAGCGCGGGGGGATGCTCGGACACCAGCCCGTTCGGATCGATCCACGACACTGCCGGGAGCGTGCCGTTGTGCGCCGCGGTGTAGAAATGCGTCAGCGACTGGATATTGCCGAGCTGGCCGTCTTGGTGGACGTCTTCGAAGTGCGGCAGCGGGTTCCAGATGCCCGGCGTGCCGACCCGCTGCGGAACGGGCGTGCACGTCACCGCCTGGTCGCTCTCGCAGTCTGGCTCGGTCCCCTGGAACACGTAGTAGGCCCAGCTCACGTGGTGCTTGTAAAAGAGGTAGGTCATATCGGTCCACGCGTACAGTGGCGTCTGGGACAGCGGCGTCCCGGGGATAGTCGCGAACTGCGGCTGACTCTTACACGAGAACGGGTTGATGGCGCTGCTGCATTTCGCCGACCACTCGGACACTTGGTACAGATGCTCGGGCAGGCTCCACGACGAGACCGACTCGAACATGTGGTCCTGGAGCACGAAGTCGTGTGCGTACTTCCAGTAGTTGGGGATATCGCTGCCGTCGTGGTAGCCCATCACGTCGATGCACGAGTCGGCGAGACAGGGGCTGCACGACGGGTTGGTCGTCGAGCAGTTCTGGCCCTGCTCAGCGGCGGCGACGAAGCCGTCCATCCTGCCGCCGTGGATGTCGGCCATCGAGTTGTTGTAGCCGTGCGGACCGCCGAAGTTCTTGTCCTGGGTGTCGTGGAACGGCGACTTGCAACTACCGGTTCTGGGGTCCGGAGCGCACGGCACGGTGCCCGGGTTCCCGGCCAGGCCCGGGATCCCGTCCGCGCCCGGATAGGTCCCGAAGTACTGGTCGAAGGAGCGGTTCTCCTGCATGATGATCACGATGTGCTTGATCTTGTTGAGTCCCACCGCGACATCGATCGTGACACTCGATGAATAGGAGCGGACGTTGCGCTGATCGCCCTCCAGCGCTGTGCGCAGGTCGACCGTGCCGGTGTTCGAGAAGCTGCGGACGAACGTGTAGTGCGACCGTCGGTCGGTCCGCCCCCTGGCGATCGTGACCCAGCGGCGGCCGCGCTTGCGCTGGAGCCAGATCCGATGGTAACCGTGCTTGGGGCTCACGTGACCGGTGAGGGCGACGGAAGCGCCGGAAGAAGGGCTCGTGTCCGATGCGGACAGCGTCACGTGCGCCTGCACCTGCTGGTCGATCGTGCGGCTGCGCAGGCCGCGCGCGGTGACGTAGAGCTGCTGGTTGATCTGAATCGCGCGGCCGGCATGCCCGAACGAGTAGCGGCCGGACGAGCCGGTCCTGGTCACGGACAGTGACCGGAACCTGTCCGAGCCCGGCGCCGCGTGCCAGAGGACGACGGGCGTCCCCGCGGGCGCCCCGTTCACCCTTCCGAAGATCCGCAGCGATTTCGTGGCGGTCGACGGGTGGCTCGAGGCGAAGATCGAGACCGGCGCGGCGGCGGTCGAACCCAAGCTCATGGCGAGCGGCACCGCCCCGCCTCCGGCCACGGCCAAGCCGATCAACAATGGCAACACGATCTGGCGGCGCATCGGGGCCTCCGAGGTTAGCCAACGTCAGCTCGAGTGGTGCTGGTAAAGCCGGTACCCGGAGAAGTTGCGCGCAACTCCCGAACGTGTGTCAGGGCATCAGCCGACGACAGCCGGTTTCGCCGCGCCCTCCGCTCGCGCGGATCGCGCGTGCTCGCTGCTGTCCCGGGAGGAGATCATCACCGCGGCGAGGATCGCCCCGGCGATGGCGAACCCGGCGCCGACAAGGAAGGCGCGGTCGTACCCCTTGGTCAGCGCGATCGATGCGCTGTGCACCCCCGCGTGGAAAAGGCTCTGGGTGCGGCTGTTGGCTATGGTCGCGAGGATCGCGAGGCCCAGGGCGCCGCCGACCTGCTGGGAGGTGTTGATCAGCCCCGACGCGAGGCCCGCCTCGTCGGGCTCAGTGCCGGTTACGGCGGCGATCGTGACCGGGACGAACGCGAAGCCGAGCCCGACGGCGGCAAGCAGCGATGGGCCGAGGACGTCGGACCCGAACGATCCGCCCGGGGCGGGTACGCGCGAGAACCACAGCAGTCCGGCCGCGATCAGCAACAGGCCGGTGATCAGGATCGGCTTGAAGCCGAAACGCGTGACGAGCTGCGCGGCCGCACCCGCCGAGAGGATGATCCCGACCGCCAGCGGCAGGTAGGAGACGCCCGTCTTGATCGCCGAGTAATTGAGTACGTCCTGGAGGTAGAGCGAGATGAAGAAGAACATCGAGAACAGCGACATGCCGACCAGTAGGCCGACTACGTTCGCCCCCCTCAGCGTCCGCAGACGGAAGATCGAGAACGGCATCAGGGGGTGGCGCTGGCGCAGCTCGATCACGAGGAACGCCACCAGGAGGGCCGCGGCCCCGGCAAGGCGCAACAGCGTCGCCGTCGATCCCCATCCCGCGTTGACGGCATCGACGACCGCGTAGACCAGCAGCGACAGGCCGGCCGTCACCGTCACCGCGCCCGGGATGTCGAACGTCTTCGACTCGTCGCCGGAGCGGCTCTCGAGCAGGACACGCGGCGCCATCAACGCGGCCGCGATCCCGATCGGGACGTTGACGAACAGCACCCAGCGCCAGCTCAGGCCGCTGGTGAGAACCCCGCCGAGGAGCACGCCGACGGCGCCGCCGGCGCCGGCCACCGCACCCCAGATCCCGAGTGCGCGGTTACGCTCGGCCCCCTCGGCGAAGGTGGTCGTGAGAATCGAGAGGGCCGCCGGTGACACGACCGCGGCGCCGAGGCCCTGGATCGCGCGCGCAGCGATCAGCCAGCCCTCCGACTGCGCGAGCCCCCCTCCCAGCGAAGCGAGCGAGAACAGGATCAGGCCGGTCATGAACATCCGCCTGCGTCCGAGCAGATCGGCGAGGCGGCCACCGAGCAGCAGGAATCCACCGAACGTAAGGACGTACGCGTTCACCACCCAGGAGAGGTCGACGCGCGCGAAGTGCAGGGCGCGCCCGATCGACGGCAGCGCCACATTGACGATCGACGCGTCGATCACGATCACGAACTGCGTCATCGCCAGCAGCAGGAGCGCTAGGTTCTTCGCGCGAGGTGTGTCGAGGGATTGCATGGAAGGTGACCTCCGATTCCGCTTGCGCCCGCCACGATACGGAACTATGATTCCGTTTGTCAAGTCCGAAGTGCTGAGCTTTCCACGATGGACACATCAGCAGAAACCAAACCGGCCCTCAGGGCCGACGCCCGCCGCAACCACGAGAAGATCATCGAAGGCGCTCGCGAGGTGTTCGCGCGCAATGGCGCATCGGCGCAGATGGAGGACATCGCGCGGATGTCCGGGGTCGGCGTAGGCACGGTCTACCGCCACTTCCCGACCAAGGAGGCGCTGATGACCGAGCTTGTGCGGCGGAGCTTCGCGTCCTTTGCGCAGACAGCCCGGGAGGCGCTGGCCGACGAGGACGAGCCGTTCGACGTATTCGCCCGAGTGCTTCGCCGTAACTCCGAGCTCATCGCCGGTGACGCCGCTGCCCAGCAGGCGCTGATGGGTGGCGGGACGGAGGTCTGGGAGGGCACGGAGCCCGAGCGACAGGAGCTCGGGGAGATCACTCGTCAGTTCGTCGAACGCGCCCAGCAGGCAGGCACGATGCGGCGTGACATCGGCGCGGACGACATCCCGATGCTCATGTGCGGCATCTGCGCGACGATGAGCCACCCCGCGCCGAGGTTCGACTGGCGCCGGCACCTGGAGCTGGCAATCGATTCTCTGCGGGCGCGTTGAGCCGGGCTGGCGGGTGGGTGGGGGATCCACCGGCGGCCAGGGCTCTGGGCTGCAGGGCCGTCGCGGGTGGAGGGCGCGGACGCAAATGGCCGGCGGCGGACGGGGGCGCCCCCCCCCCCCCCCCCCCCCGCCGGCGGTGGTGGGAGGGGGGGGGGGGGGGGGAGGGGGGGC
>Ga0302325_10004298_pt1 | contig 32987 bp, 28 predicted proteins | sample Palsa_T0_2_FD_201948 | JGI IMG/M metagenome (GOLD analysis project Ga0302325, IMG submission 201948) | Peat permafrost microbial communities from Stordalen Mire near Abisko, Sweden - Palsa_T0_2 | ecosystem: Environmental > Terrestrial > Soil > Palsa > Peat permafrost | place: Sweden: Abisko... | reverse complement strand
CGAATATTTGGTGGGGCGCGGTGCTGTTGGTTATCGGGGCGGGATATTGCCTGAAATTCGCGCCGCGCGCCGGAAAATCGTAGCCGTAGACCGTCGCCACACGTTCACCGCATTCGCCGCGGCGTAGTACGCTTCATCGGATTGATTCTTCCAAGGGATCAGGATTATGCCAGACCGAACGATAACGATGGGCTTGATTGTCGGGAACCGTGGCTTTTTTCCGGGGCATTTGGCGGAGACTGGCCGCCAGGAAATGCTGCACGCGATGAAGCAAGCGGGTATCGAAGCGGTGGTACTGCCAGCCGACCAGAGCAACCACGGGGCAATCGAGTCTTACGAAGAGGCCAGGCGTTGCGCCGCGCACTTTCGCGCGCACAGCGAGGCCATCGACGGCGTGATCGTCACGCTGCCGAATTTCGGCGATGAGCGCGCCATTGCAGACACCCTGCGCCTGGCCGGTTTGAATGTGCCGGTGCTGGTGCAAGCCACTCCGGATGCCCCGGCCAAGATGACCATCGCGCACCGGCGCGATAGTTTCTGCGGAAAGATGTCCGCCTGCAACAACCTGATGCAGTATCGGATTCCCTACTCGCTCACCACTTCGCACACTGTTTCGCCCAGCTCCGATGAATTCCGGAAAGACCTGGCTTGGTTCGCCGCCGTCTGCCGGGTAGTGCGCGGATTCCGCAATTTGCGAATCGGCAGCATCGGCGCGCGGCCGGCGGCATTTAATACCGTGCGTTACAGCGAGCGGCTGCTGGAGTCCGCGGGAATTTCGGTGGAGACGCTGGACCTTTCCGAAGTGCTCGGACGAATCGAGCGGATGAAAGATTCGGACGACGCGGCGCAGGCGAAACTGGCGAAGATCCACAAATATGTTGGGACCGACGGCGTGCCGGCATCGGCTTTGATGAAGATGGCCAAGCTCGGCGCGGTGATCGACCAATGGATGAAGGCCACCGAAGTCACCGTCAGCGCGGTGCAGTGCTGGACATCGATCGAGGAAAACCTCGGCGTGGTTCCCTGCACGGTGATGAGTATGATGAGCGACGAGCTCATACCCAGCGCGTGCGAAGTGGACGTCTGCGGCACCATCAGCATGTACGCGCTGGCGTTGGCATCTCAAACACCCAGCGCGCTGCTGGACTGGAACAACAATTACGGCGAAAATCCCGATAAAGCCGTTTGCTTCCACTGCAGCAATCTGCCGAAACATTTCTTCCAGTCGATGAAAATGGATTACCAGGCAATCATCGCGGGCACGGTAGGCAAAGACAACACGTTCGGCACGGTGGTGGGCAAAGTGAAAGCCTCGCCGATGAGTTTTGCGCGATTTTCTACCGACGATCAGCACGGGCTGATTCGCGGGTACGTCGGCCAAGGCCAGTTCACCGACGATCCGCTCGAAACATTCGGCGGCGCGGGGGTGGTGGAAATTCCGCAGATGCAAAAGTTGCTGCGCTACATCTGCGAAAACGGATTCGAGCATCACGTCGCCGCGAACATGTCGAGCACTGCCGGCGCCGTATACGAAGCCGCCACACGCTATTTCAAATGGCCGACGTATTGGCACCAGGCGTAGCGTTCTCCGAAATGGGCAGAGCTTCGTAGCACCGAGTAAAACTGGATTTCTCCGAGGTCCTAGTTCATGGCTATCGTAGCGGGCGTCGATTTCGGCACACTGAGTGTTCGCGTTTCGATCGTGGACAGCACCAAGGGCACGCTTGCCTCGGCCGTCAGCGAATATCCGCTCCATCGCAAGCGCGAGGATCCCGAATACGCCACCCAGTCGCACGACGATCACATGCGCGCGCTGGCTGCAGCCATGCGCCAAGCGCTAGCGCAGGCCGGAATCTCTGGAAACGACGTTGCTGCCATCGCGCTCGATACCACCGGGTCGTCGGTCGTGCCGGTGGACGCGCAGATGGTCCCGATCGACGACTATTACCTGTGGTGCGATCATCGCGCAAAATCCGAAGCCGCGGAAATTACCGCCATGGCCCACCAGGAAAAGCTGCAAGCCATCGAGTGGTGCGGCGGGATTTATTCCTCGGAATGGGGATTCGCAAAGCTTCTGCATTGGCTGCGCCACAACCCCGATAAGCGAGCGCGTTTCGCCAGCGCGTTCGAACATTGCGACATGGTGGCGGCTACGTTGTGCGGCGTCACCGATCCTGGCAAGGCCAAGCGCAGCGTGTGCGCCATGGGACACAAGTGGTTGTGGCACCCAGGCCTGGGCGGGCTGCCATCCGAAGAGTTTCTGGTGAAGGTCGATCCCCTGCTGGCGGCGGTGCGCGCCAAGCTGCAAGGTGACTACGAAACTTCAGATCATATCGCTGGGACTCTTTCGCCGTTTTGGGCGGAAAAGCTGGGGCTGCGCGCGGGCATTCCGATCCCGGTAGGGGCGTTCGACGCGCACTGGGACGCGATTGGCGCGGGCGGGCACGAAAAAGACATGGTCAACGTAGTGGGCACATCCACCTGCATCATCGGAATATCGCGGCAATCGCAGTTGGTTCCGGGTGTATGCGGGGTGGTGAAAGGCAGCGTGCATCCCGCTTACACCGGGATCGAAGCGGGGCTCTCCGCTACCGGAGATATTTTCAACGCGATCGCGCAGCGCGCGAATACCTCGGTCGCGGAGTTGAGCAAGGGCCTCGAAAAGTATCGCGCGGGACAAACCGGCTTGCTGCGGATGACCTGGGACAACGGCGACCGCACGGTGTTAGTGAACGCCAACCTCGGCGGAATTACTCTGGGATGGAACTTGCAGAGCACCGCGCAGGATGAACTTTTCGCCGCAATCGAAGGCACGGCATTTCACACTCGGGTGATTCTCGATCGCATGGCCGAGCACGAGACCAGCATCGAGCGAGTGATCAACGGGGGAGGAATTCCCCAGAGCAATCGAGTGCTCAATCAGGTGTACGCGAATGTCTTGGGCAGGCCTGTGCTGGTGCCCAGCAAAAGCGTGACCAGTCTGGGCTCGGCGATTTTTGCGTTTATGGCCGCCGGCGCTTTCAAAACGATCGAAGAAGCGCAGAAGCAGGTTTGCCCGGAACATATCGTCTACCAGCCACAGCCCGACGCGCAGAAGGTGTATGACCGGCTATACGAGTTATACCGCAAGATATACTTCGAATTCGGCCAGGCCAGCGGCACCAGTTTCGGCAATGTCTTGCCATCGCTGATCGAAATCGCCAAGAAACAGAACGCGTAGGAACCTCGCGCGCCAGCAAATAGACCCGCAAAAACTCTAGTACGCGGTGCGGACCGACTGGACTATCTGTTCGATCTCCGCTTCATTCAGGACTACGGGTGTGGGCGTGTCGGCGCGGGTGGTAAACACGAAACGAAATTGCCGGTCATGATTGTCGAAGGCGTGAAACGCTACCGGTCCGCCGTGTGCAGCGTCGCCGAACCGAATGCCGCGAAGGCCGCCCCAGTTGAAAAGATAGGTAGGCCCAGGGGCGTCGACGCCGAAGGAAAGCTTGTCAATCAGGAGCGAATCCAGCCGCAGAGCGTCGGCGCGAGGCATCCAGGGATGTGCTTGCGCGGGGCTCGCCGAATACACCGCCGTGTACAGACTGTAGTTCGAGTCAAAAAGATGGTCGGCGAAAATTGTGTTATATCCGCGCGATAACGCCGTGTTTCCTGCCTTTAGTCCCGCCAGAATGTCGATCTCTTCGTCGGGATTGTAGAAGATCACCACTTGGCCGGTCTTGGACTGCACCACGGCGTAGTCCGGGGTGGCGTCGTCGTGAGGAGGCAGCTCCTTCCCTACTAAATTGAATTGATAATTGAAGTGCTCAATGCGAGGCCCGGTGGCAGCGGCAGGCGCGGCACCGGCGGCGGTTTGCGGCGTGACGTTCAATGCGGGATTGTCGGAGGCCCAGTGGTGAACCTCGAAGGCGATAAGGGTTTGCAGTTCGTAGCCCAGCGCGAACCACGCCGCGAGAATCAGCAGGACCAAGAGGCCCAGCGCGCTGACGCTCGATTCGTTGTCGCCTTCTGGACCCTTGCGCTTGGCCATTGCGTTCGCCCCTTCCGCCCTGTGATGCTAAGACTCGTGAGGCAAATTGTACGCCAGTTTCGCGGCGGAAGTCGAAGCACCAGGCCTGGCTCGGGGGACGCTACGGCGCGGCGGCGAACGTGGAGACAAGTTCGGGGATTTTGATTTGGATCAGGGTTCCCTCGCCCTCGCGGCTGCGAATGTCCATCCCGAATTGATCGCCATAGAGCAGCCGCAGGCGTTCGTGGACGTTGCTGATTCCGATGCCCTGGAAATAAATCACCGACAGCCGCTCTTGGGCCATTCCCAGGCCGTTGTCTTCGATTTCAATCATCAGGTTGCCGCCGTCGCGCCGCGTGCGCAGGTGGATTTCTCCGCCTTCGAGCTTTGGCGCTAAGCCGTGCTTGATGGCGTTTTCTACCATCGGCTGCAGCAACATGCTGGGAATAAAATTTTCGAGCGTGTCGGGAGCGATTTCTTTGAAGAACTGAAGCTTGTCGGGGCCAAAGCGGACGACTTCGATATCCAGATAGTCGTCGATGAACTCCAGCTCGTCGCGCAACGGGACGAAAGTCTCGGTCTGGCGCAGCAGGCGGCGAAGAATGTTGGAAAGCTTGATGACCACTTCGCGGGCGGTGTCGGGATCGTAGCGAATGAGCGATGAAACGGTGTTCAGGGTATTGAAAAGGAAATGCGGATTGATCTGGCTGGTCAGCGCATCCATGCGCGCCTTCAACAAATACTGTTGGTTAAGCTCGAGGTTCATCTCCAGGCGCGTGCTGTGCCAAATCTTGATCGGAACCGCCACGGCCATCAGCGACGACAACACCACCAGCAGCATCATGAGCCACGAATATGGATGGATCGCGAAGAGCCAGTGCGGAGGCACAGCGGAAGCGAGCGCCATGCGTCCGAGTTCGAAACTGGCGCAAGCCGCCAGCGGCAGCATGGCCCAGTTGAAAACGCCGTCGCGAACCCAGCGCACGATCGAGCGCGGAAGATTGAGGAACAGGAACGGGCCAAAGTCCCAGACCACTTCCTTGTTGGGCATCACCTGCCGGACCAGCCCGGCCATCAACCCGACCAACGCCGCCATGGGCGCCGACAACCACTCGTGGTTGCCAAACGCCGGCAGGCTGATCAGCGACCCGCCCAGCAGCCCCACCATATTCCCTCCGATCAAACCCATCAGGAACGAGCCCTCCAGGGTGAGATCGAAGAACGGGTATCCGACCAGACGGAGGACAATGCCGATGGCTAGTGGCGGAGTGAGGAATAACAACAGCAGCACCTTTTGATCCGAGTCTCTTCGCTCGGTGAAGAGAATGCGCCGAAAGGTGGAAAAGCGCAGCAACAGAGCGGCCAGCGAAGCCGCGAACCCCACCTTCAGAACCAGCGTGAACAGAATGTCTTTGCTGTGGGCGACGGCCTCGATTTGTCCGGGTGCGATCATGATGAGGCGCCACCGCGTATCCGCAGAGCGTGCACGATGAAGTAAAGGTAGCCAAAGGCCGGGGCGAAGTAAAGCGCGCCAGACGCAACGGCTTCGCTTGACGCTCGGGGTAGAATTTTGTTGCTGGCGGTTATCGGCTTCAATCGCTTTGGTATTCTCTGCAGGCCTCCGTGAGCGGCTTTTTGCGGTTGATCGGGCTTTCCCTCGCAGGCAGCAACTCGGTGAAGATCGCATGCCATTGAGGTGCAATTGGTCGGCGAACCAAAAAACAGCGCGCCCGAAATCCAGTTGTTGGTTGCATGCGCGCGCAAGACTCTCGCGGCGGTGGACGTCGAGTGCATCGAATCGCTGGTCCCCGCCGGCGTGAATTGGCCGAATCTGGTGGCGGATGCGTTGCACCACGATTGCGCGGGGCGCCTCGACGCGCATCTGAGCGCAGTGGTCGCCGGGCGAATTCCTCTCCAATGGCGAGAGGTGCTGCGACGCAGCGCTCAGCAAGCGCGCGCAGCCGATCAACTCTCGATCGATGAGGTCGAACGAATTTCACGGCTCTTGTCCGCGGACGGGATCGCGTTCGTTCCTTCGCAAGTGCCGATCCTCGGCTGGCTCGCGTCGCGTGGCCTTCGGCACAACGAATACGCTGATCTGGAATTTCTGATCCGGGAGCGCGACGTAGCGCAGGTGGGGGCGATTCTGCAATCAGCCGGTTACCTGCCCCGCGCCGACCGCGAAACAACCGCCGGCGGTCCGTATCAATTTATCGATGAGAACGCTGGCGTCTTTTTCGCATTGCAGACGGAACGGACGCTCCGGGGCGTGCCGGTGGAGTCAACGATCGATCGCGCGGCCGGCGGCACAATGGAAGTGGAAATCAGCGGCAGGCGCCTTCGGGCGACATCCCTCGAAGATTTACTTGTGCATTTATGCGTGTGGGGCGCCACCGGCTACTGGAACCGATTGCGAGCGATCGGCAACGTCGGCGAGGTGATCGAGGCGTCCGGTCTCGATTGGAACTCCGCAATTCGGATAGCGCAGCAACTGCAGTGCGGGCGCTTGCTGCTGCTGGGCGTTTACGTTGCGCACCGGGTGCTGCGCGCTGACGTCAGCGCCGAGATTCTGGCCAGAGCAGAAGCCGATACGCGCGTGCGCCGGTTGGCGGAGCCGATTATCGAGCAATTTACGCCGATCGCGGCGAGCACACAACGCGGAAGAGGGGCGCGGAGCCGAGCCTACTTTCGCCTGGCATCGCGCGACACCGCGTGGCAGGGGATTCGCCACACACTGCGACTGTCGGCGAGCCCCACCGAGATCGACCGCGAAGTGATGCCCGCGCCGGGAAAATTTTCGCCGGCCTACGCGATCCTGCGGCCATGGCGATTGTGGCGCGAACACGGTATGCGCGACCGTCCAGGCCCGGACCTGGCAGGTTTCCAGCCGACGCCGGAGCCCGTCGTCGATCGACTGTTGCAACTCGCGAAAGTGGGCACCCGAGATGTGCTGTATGACTTGGGCTGCGGAGATGGCAGAATTGTGATTCGCGCGGCAATGCAGTACGGGATTCGCGCGGTGGGAGTGGACGTCAACCCGCAGCGCATATTGGAAGCGCGGGCCAACGCCCAACGCAGCGGGGTGGCCGACAGAGTCGAGTTTCGCCATGAGGACGCCAAAACAACCGATGTGCGCGCGGCGTCCGTGGTGGTGCTGTACCTTTCGGTGCAGGGAAACTTGCGGTTGATGCAAAGCCTCCGTGAACAGTTGCGCCCCGGAGCGCGCATCGTATCCCACGGCCACGGCATGGCGAGCTGGCCCGCCCACGCCCAGGAAACGGCTCACCTCGAGGATGGAACGCCGGTATCGTTGTATCTGTGGCACATTGAATCATCGGAGACTCATGAAAAAGAGACCGGCTAAGGGCAAGGCACGGATAGTGGCCGAGGCGAGCCTCCCTTCGGAATTCGGAGCATTTCGCATCTACGGGATCGAAGGCTCCGGACCAAACGAGAGTGCCGTGGCAGTCGTGCGCGGATCGCTGAAGCGCGGCGGGATTCCGCTGGTGCGCATTCACTCGCAGTGCCTGACCGGCGATGTGCTGGCGTCGCAGCGCTGCGATTGCCGCGCGCAGCTCGAATATTCGCTGCGCAAAATTGGACGCGCTCGCTCCGGCATCTTGCTCTACTTGCCTCAGGAGGGCCGCGGCATCGGTTTGATGAACAAACTGATGGCCTACCAACTCCAGGACGGCGGCATGGACACTGTAGAAGCCAATCGCAAACTAGGATTCGCCGCGGACACACGTGACTACTCGTTCAGCGCCAGTGCGCTCAAGTTGCTGGGTGTTCGCTCGGTCCGGCTGCTCTCCAACAATCCCGACAAGGTCCAGCAACTGGAGCACGGCGGCGTACGCGTCGCTGAGCGCGTTCCCTGCCAGCCGCCCACCGGGCATCAGTCGAAAAAGTACCTACGCACCAAAAGAGACAAGCTGGGCCACCTGCTCCAAGGAGTTTGAACCATTCATCGTTTTCCGTTTCTCCGAACGGTGCCGAGCAATGTATAAGTAACATGACTATGCTAGCGCGCAGGGTGAAACGAACGCTACGAGTGCTAATCGCCGCAGTGCTGGTGTACGTGCTGATTTGCGCCGGTTTTCTAGGCCTGATGATGCAGACGCCTGACACCTTCGCCGGCGTGATGCGCCACGTGCCGTGGCCAGCATTCATGGTGTTACCGTTCAAGCCGCTGTGGACTTTCGCCCGCCGCGGCCACGTGCACGTCGGCGACCAAGCCCCCGACTTCGCGCTGGAAACCACCGACCACAAGAGCCGCGTCCAGCTGTCCAGTTTGCGCGGCCAGATGCCTGTGGTGCTGGTCTTTGGCAGCTATACTTGACCTCCCTTCCGGCGGGAGGTTCCCGCCCTCAACGATCTCTACATGAAATACCAGGGCCGGGTGGCCTTCTACGCGGTGTATATCCGCGAAGCGCACACCAGCGACGTTTGGCAGGATCCCGACAATGTGGACGACAAAATTATCTTCGCTAAGCCCAAGAGCTACGATGAGCGCGTGGAGATGGGCCAGCTCTGCGTGGTGAAACTCGGAATCAAGTTCCCCGCCGTGATCGACACCTTCGACAACGGCACTGAGCGGGCCTACACCGGATGGCCCGACCGCCTCTACGTGATCGATCGCGACGGCAAAGTAGCCTACAAGACCAAGCCCGGCCCCTTCGGTTTCAAGCCGAAAGGCGTAGCGGACACCCTACATACCCTAGTTGGGGATTAGTCTTTCTTGGTTGGGACACTGCGGAACTGAACGAAACAGAACTGAACCTCTAACGCCTACCCGCCGCCCACGAAGTGCACGATCTCAAAGTGGTCCTTCGCCTCCACCAGCGTCGCGGGCCATGCCGTGCGCGGCAGGATGTCGCGGTTGCGCTCGATAGCGACGCGCTCTCCGGCAATGCCCAGATGCTGCAGCAGAGCAGCTACCGTCAGGTTCCCTGGGACTTCGCGGTTTTCCCCATTAATCACGACGGTCATGAGCACTCGAGGCTTTCTGATCGATTCCTAAACTTTGACGGCGGTCTTGGGGACCGCCGGCGATACGGCCTTCGGGCGCATGGCGATCCGAATGGCGTCCTCAGCCCCACGCGCACGAGCGCGGATCACAAAGTGGGCGCCGTCCATCGATTGCCCCCGCATAGGAAACATAATCGTCGCCCGGCCTCCGGCGTTGGTTTCCACCTGCACGTTGAGCGGCGGGTTGGCGCCCTCGAGCATCACCCCTACGCTAGCCCCCACTACCGGCTGCTTATCCGCGTGACCCACTACTTGGATCTCGATTTTTGCCTTGCCCGCGACGACTGTAGGGGGCACCCCCGCGAAACGAATTTCGATCGCAAAGGCCCCTTCGGGAGGGGCGGCGGCCCCTGTAGCCACGGCATCGGCCTTAGCGGTCGGCGCGGCCGCCGCATCTAGACTTAGCTTGCCGGCGCGAAGCTGCTCGATCACCTCGCGGTGCTGGTGCTCCACGCGGCGACGAAGCCCGGCAGGGTCGTTGGCGGGAGGAAGCTGCTCGTATCGGGATGAGTGGCGATGAACGACGCGCCCTTCGAGATATACCGAGGTATCGATCACCCGGCGCTGTTCGCCGAGATCTTCGGTCTGCACGTGGTAAACGCGGTCGGCTACGCGAACGTTGGTATTGAAGCCAAAAACCACGAAGATTCCCCTTTCGCGATTCCGGGGCAAAAAAAACTTTTCAAAATTCCCGGACTATATTTGACCGGTGGGATGCGCACCGCTATTATAACAGTGGATCGGATAATGACCGGAAATTACCTAGACGGATATGGACCGTTGTTGCTTATGTTTATAGGTGCCCTTGGTTTGTCCGGAGCCATCCTGACCGCCTCGGCCCTGGTAGGCAAGCATAAGCGGACCCGGGAAAAGGACATGGCCTATGAATGCGGCGTCACCCCCACCGGTGATGCGCGCGATCCCTTCTCGGTCCATTATTACCTGGTGGCGTTGCTATTCATCCTCTTCGACATCGAGGCCATCTTCTTGTATCCGTGGGCGTTGGTGTATCGTGGGCTAGGATGGTTCGGTTTTGTAGAGATGCTGCTATACATTATAATCCTGTTGTCTGGTTACATTTACCTTTGGAAGAAGGGCGCTCTGGAGTGGACTCGCTAGCCTGACGGAGAGCAGCCAGGCGGTAAATCGCGCCGCAGCGCGAGTCGCGATTAGTCGCAGCAAGCAGCAATTACCAAGCATCGAGATGCACAAGGTAGTCCAGCAGCACAGCATTTTTCATTCTCGTCGCGGATCGATTTAACAATGAGACCCCGCCGAGGGAAGCGAGCGCGGTGGACCCGGATAGAGGGCAGGTGACATCCGCAGTCGAATCGGTTAGGAAGTGGGATGCGCAGGCCATTTTACAATTGATCGAATTTCGGGGCGAAACCACGCTAGTGGTCAGCCGCGAAAACCTGCGTCGCGTCTGCGAATTTCTTTTCAGTGATCCTAAGCTTCATTTTACATTTCTTTCCGACATCACCCCGGTGGACCGCTTTCCGCTGGAGCCGCGATTCGAGATCAATTACCAATTGCTCTCACTGGAACGCAAAGAGCGTCTGCGCATTCAAGTGAAGCTCCCGGGCAACGACCCCACCATTCACTCCCTCACCACGTTGTGGCCCACCGCCAATTGGCACGAGCGCGAGGCATGGGATCTATTTGGAATTCGTTTCGAAGGCCACCCGGAACTGACCCGAATTCTGATGCCCGATGATTGGGATGGCCATCCCCTGCGCAAGGACTATCCCACCGAGGGCTACCGCTGATGGCAACCACCATCGATACCGTCGCAGGACCCTCCAAGGCCATGGTCTTGAACATGGGCCCGCAACACCCTTCCACGCACGGAGTCCTGAGGGTGGTCCTGGAGCTCGACGGCGAGACCGTCCTGAAAGCTCGTTCCGTGATTGGCTACCTGCACACCGGAATCGAGAAGACCATGGAAGCGAAGACCTACAGCCAGGGCATCACCTGCACCGACCGCCTGGATTATCTCGCGCCGCTATCCAATAACCTCTGCTACTGCATGGCCGTGGAAAAATTGCTCGGAGTCGAAGTTCCCAAGCGCGCCCAGTACATTCGGGTGCTGCTCACCGAACTCACCCGGATCAGTTCGCACCTGGTATGGCTCGGGACGCACGCGCTCGACCTCGGCGCCATGACCGTCTTCCTCTACGGATTCCGCGAGCGCGAAGACATCCAGAAGATTTTCGAATTCGTGTCCGGGCAGCGCATGATGACCAGCTACTTCCGCGTCGGCGGATTGGCGCTCGAGCCTCCCACCGGCTGGCTGGACAAGGTCGAGCGATTTCTCGAGTCCTTCCCTCCCCATCTCAAAGAATACGAAGATTTGCTCACCCGTAACCGCATTTGGATGGGACGCACCCAGGGCGTGGGCCATCTCACCGCCGATGACGCCATCGCGCTGGGCGTCTCCGGACCGCTGCTGCGCGCCAGCGGCGTGGCCTACGACGTCCGCAAAACGTTCCCCTACTCGAGCTACGACGAATTCGATTTCGATGTCTGCACTCAGACCGCCGGCGACTGTTACGCGCGGTATCAAGTGCGCGTCGCCGAAATGCGCGAGAGCCTGAAAATTGTGCGCCAGGCGATCGACCGCATGCCCCAGGATGGCAACTTCCGCGCCAGCTTGCCCGGAATCATTCCCCCGTCGCGCGAGGAAATGAAAACCTCGATCGAAGGCTTGATCTACCATTTCAAGATTTTTACCGAAGGGTTCGCGCCGCCGCCGGGCCAGGTATACCAGGCCATCGAATCGCCGCGCGGCGAACTCGGCTTCTTCGTCGCCAGCGACGGATCGGCCAAGCCGTACCGCGTGAAGGTGCGCGCTCCGTCGTTCGTAAATTTGCAGTCGCTGCCCCGGCTGGCCGAGGGTCGCCTGGTTTCGGATTTGATCGCCTGCATCGGAACCACCGACATTATTCTGGGAGAAGTCGATCGCTAATGGAACTGCCGCCACAACTCGAAGCAAAATTCAGCGAACTCCTCGGCCGATACCCCATCAAGCGCTCGGCGCTGATTCCCATGATGCTCTACGCTCAGGACCAGTTCGGCCATCTGGGCGACGACATTTTGGAAGAGATCGCCGGCCGCCTGGACCTGAATATGACCGAGGTCACCGAGACTCTCGCCTATTATTCGATGCTGCACCGCAAGCCCATCGGCAAGTATCACGTGCAGGTGTGCACCAATATTTCCTGCATGCTGCGCGGCGGCAACGACATTTACAAACACCTGCAAACTCGCCTGGAAATCGGCAACAAGGAAACCACCGCCACCGGGACCTTCTCTCTGGAAGAAGTGGAATGCATCGGCGCCTGCACCGGCGCCCCGGCCATGCAGGTGAATTACGACTTCTACGAAAATCTCGACAATGATCAGGTCGACGATATCCTGGAACAGCTCCAGGTGGGCAAGAAACCCAAGCCTGTGCCGCAGATTACCGGCGCAATAAAAGACCGCGACCCGGCGGAAGTCCCGGTGATCAGCCGGCGATGGGGCATTCCGAATTCGCGGACGCTGGACGTCTACCGCAAGAACGACGGTTACCTGGCGATGGAAAAAGCGCTGAAGGAAATGACCCCCGACCAGATCATCGACGAAGTGAAGAAATCCAATCTCCGCGGCCGCGGCGGCGCCGGCTTCCCCACCGGAATGAAATGGAGTTTCGTCCCGAAAGAAACCGGCGGCAAACCGAAATATATTCTCTGCAACGCCGACGAAAGCGAGCCCGGCACGTGTAAAGACCGTCCGTTGATGGAGCTCGACCCGCACCAATTGATCGAAGGCGTGGTGATCGCCGGGCGCGCCGTAAACGCCGCCAAGGGCTACATTTACATTCGCGGCGAATATCGCTACGTCCTGGACATCGTCGATGCGGCGCTGGAAGAGGCCTACGCGCGCGGATTCGTGGGCAAAAATATTCTGGGCAGCGGTTTCGATTTCGATGTAGTCACCCACACCGGCGCGGGAGCCTACGAGTGCGGCGAAGAATCCGCGTTGATGGAATCGCTCGAAGGCAAGCGCGGCTATCCGCGTATTCGCCCGCCCTTCCCTGCCGTCGCCGGTCTGTACGGCTGCCCCACGGTAATCAACAACGTCGAAACTTTCAGCTCGGTGCCGGCCATTATCCTCAAGGGCGGCGAATGGTATGCCGGCCTGGGTACTCCGAAAAATGGAGGAACCCGGATGTTCGCGGTTTCCGGGCACGTCAATAAGCCCGGGATTTACGAGCTGCCGATGGGCTTTTCGATGAAGCGCCTGATCGAAGATGTTTGCGGCGGCATCCGCAACGGCAAAAAACTGAAAGCGGTCATTCCCGGCGGCAGCTCGTGCCCGGTACTCACCGCCGCGGAATCCGACGTGGCCATGGACTACGATTCCGTCGCCAAAATCGGCTCCATGCTCGGTTCCGGCGGCGTGGTGATCATGGACGAAGACACCTGCATGGTGGACGTGGCCCGCCGGATCATGCATTTCTACGCCCACGAATCCTGCGGCTGGTGCATTCCCTGCCGCGAAGGCACCGCCTGGATGCGCAGTATGCTCGACCGTTTCCACAGCGGCGAAGGGCGCACCGAAGATATCCCGCTGCTCGGCGAACTCGCACAAAATCTGCTCGGCCGCTCGTTTTGCCCGCTTGGCGACGCAGCCGCCATGCCGACCATCAGCATCGTCAAAAAATGGAAGAACGAATTCGAGGATCATCTGAAGGGTAAGTGCGCGTACCGGCCGGCGGATTTTCTCCCGGTGGTTAGCAGCGTCTGACGAGTTCTAAAACGATCAAGGGAACATGGCAGAACAAAAGTTAGTGAATTTCACAATCGACGGCGTCAAGCTCACCGCTCCAGCGGGTACGCTGGTGATCGAAGCCGCTAAGAAGCAAGGCATCGAAGTGCCTTCCTTCTGCTACTACCCCGGGCTTTCCCTGCAGGCCGCCTGCCGCATGTGTCTGGTGGAAGTCGAAAAGGCGCCTAAGTTGCAAACTGCCTGCACCCTGGTGGCCGGCGAAGGCATGGTCGTTCGCACCGACACTCCCCAAGTCCATGGCGCGCGGAAAAACATGCTGGAATTCTTGCTCTCGAATCACCCCCTGGATTGCCCGGTGTGCGACAAGGGCGGCGAGTGCGAACTGCAGGACATGACCTTCAAATACGGCCTGGACCACAGCCGGTTTATCGAAGAAAAGCTGCATACTCCAGAAGAAAAGTGGTCGCCGCTGGTTTATTACGATGCTCCGCGCTGCATTCTGTGTTTTCGCTGCGTGCGCGTGTGCGATGAAGGGATGGACGTCAAGGCCCTGGGCGTCGGCGCCCGCGGCGTGCATTCGGTGATTATTCCCAACCAGACTGGCGAGCTGGCCTGCGAAGAATGCGGCATGTGCATCGATATTTGCCCGGTGGGCGCGCTCACCAGCGGCACCTATCGGTATCAAACGCGCCCGTGGGAAATGACTTACGTCAATAACCCCTGCGCGCACTGCTCCAACGGCTGCAAGGCGACCTTGAGCGTACGCAACAACGAGATTCTGCGCATCAACAACCGCGACAATTCGGGAATCAACGGCGAGTTTCTTTGCGCCAAGGGCCGCTTCGGCTTTGACTTCACCCGGCACGCCGAGCGCATCCGCCAGCCGCTGGTGCGCAAGAATGGCAAGCTCGAGCCGGCCAGTTGGGAAGAAGCGCTGGAAACCATCGCCACCCAACTGAAAAAGGTGCGCGACAAGAGCGGCGCAGATTCCATCGGCGTGATCGGCTCCAACCGCACCACCAACGAAGAAAACTACCTGTTGAGCCGCTTTGCTCGCATCACTCTGGGCACCAACAACATCGATCACCACCGTACCGCTGATTACGCCGGGCTCGCCGCCGCGCTCGGGCCAAACGCGAACGAGCAGCTGGCGACCATGGCCGATATCTACAATGCGAATGCTGTGCTTCTGGTCGGCAACGATCCCACCCAGCAAAATCCTCTAGTGGCTTGGCAGATTCGCACCGGAGTTCGCCAGCACAAGCAGCGCCTTTTCATCGTCAACGAAGGACCAGTCAAGCTCGAGCGCCAGGCGCAGCAAACCGTGCAGGCGCCGGTCGGCGGTTTGCCGGCAATGATGCGCTGGCTCGCCACTGGCGATGGATCGGCCCCCGAGGGACTGGGCCAGCTGAAAGAATCGCTCGGAAAAGAAAACGACGTCGTATTTGTCTTTGGCGCGGGCGTCACCGGTGCGGCCATCCGCGATCTGGTCCAGTTCGGCTCGCAGCTCCCCGGCAAATCCAAGTTCATGGCTCTCGGTGATTACTCGAATTCGCGCGGCGCAGCGGACATGGGCGTGCTGCCGGACCGTCTGCCGGGCTACGTGCCGCTGAGCGACTCTGCCGAGCGCAATCGCTTCGCAAAACTTTGGGGCGGCGAAATTTCGCCCAAGCCGGGACTAACCGCCGGAGTCATGATGGACGCGGCCGCCACTGGCAAGCTGAAAGCGTTGTACGTAGTGGGCGCCAATCCGGTGAAGACCTTTGGCGCTCCCGCAAATTCGCTGGCCAAGCTGGAATTCCTGGTGGTGCATGAGCTGTTCCTCACCGAGACGGCCCAGCAGGCCCACGTGGTGCTCCCTGCCGCCAGTTCGTATGAAAAAGATGGCACCCTAACCAACACCGCGGGAGAAGTGCAACGCACCTATCGCAGCATCGATCCGCAAGGCCCGCGCAGCGATTACGATCTCTTGCGTATTCTGTCGCACCAGCTTTTCCATCTGGGTATGGGCACTACCATCAAACTGCGCACCGCGGACGCGGCGTTCGAAGAAATTCGCCAAAACGTTCACGGCTACGATCTTTCCGTCGCCGGGCTGCTTTCCGGCGCGGCGGAGCTGGCCACCGCCAGCGGCAAGACCGCTGACGGAGCGTACGGCTTGCCCGCGGGCACGGTGTTTTCATCCAACGACACACTTTTTACGAGCGGCACGATCGGGCGTTACTGTTCGAAACTCGAATCTTGCACTGAGGCGAAAGAGAAACCGTGGGCTTCATCACCCAGCACCCAATCCTGGTGGTATCGATAGTCAAGGTTGCCGTCTTGCTGTTTGCGGTGCTGACGGTGAACGCTTACTTGACGTGGTTCGAGCGCAAGCTCGTCGGCCACATTCAATCGCGTATCGGCCCCTATTTCGTTGGGGCCCACGGATTGCTGCAGCCAGCCGCCGACGGATTGAAATTCCTCTTTAAAGAGGATTTGACGATCCCGACTTCGGACCGGTTCGTATTTTGCCTCGCGCCGCTGCTCTCGCTCACCCTCGCCCTCACCACCCTGGCGCTGATTCCCTTCGGTCCGGCGACCATCTATATTTTTGGCCAGCCTACCCAACTGGTGGTGGCCGATACCACCCTTGGTTTGCTCATGGTCTTCGCCATCACCTCCATCGGCGTCTACGGCGTGGCTCTGGCCGGATGGTCCTCCAACAGCAAGTTTTCCCTGCTGGGCAGCTTGCGCAGTTCGGCCCAGATGATCAGCTACGAAGTGTCGTTGACGCTCTCGATCGTCGGCGTGGTGCTGCTCGCCGGATCCCTGGATTTTCGAACCCTGGTCGAAGGGCAAGCCGGCTATTGGTGGCATGTTTTGCCGCGCTGGCGCGTCTTCCCGCAGATCGTTGGTTTCATGTGCTATTTCATTTCCGCAATTGCCGAAACCAATCGCGCGCCGTTCGATTTGCCCGAGGCCGAATCCGAGTTGGTGGCCGGATTCCATACCGAATATTCGAGCTTCAAGTTCGCCATGTTTTTCGTGGCGGAATACACCAACATGATCACCGTCTCTTGCCTGGCCAGCATTTTGTTCCTCGGCGGATGGCTCTCGCCATTTCCTGACCGCTGGACCTGGCAACTGTATATTCCCGCCGTTGGCCTGCTGGTGACCGGCGTGGCCTTGCTGGCAGACGCCGCCTTCAAATGGAACGGAATCGCCCGGGTGCAGCTAGTGGTGATCTCGTGTTTGGCGCTGGGGCTGGGTGTGCTGGCCCTGAATCCGATGGTGATGCCGATAATTCAAGGCGTGTTCTGGCTCCTGCTCAAGGTTTTCTTGCTGATTTTTTTCTATGTCTGGGCGCGCGGCACGCTTCCCCGCTTTCGCTATGACCAGTTGATGTCGTTCGGATGGAAGCTGCTCTTGCCGGTGGCGCTGCTGAACTTGGTGGTCACTGCATTCCTGATCGTGTGGATGAATCGATGAACGTCCCGGTCATCATGTTTTTCGCGTGCGCTCTGCTGGCGGTGTTTGGCGCCGTTCTGCTGATTCTTGCCAAGGAGCCCATCCATAGCGCCTTGGCGCTCATTTTGGTGATGGCCGCACTGGCCGTGCTGTATCTGTTGTTGGGCGCGGAGTTCATTGCCGCGGTCCAGTTGATCGTGTACGCAGGCGCGATCATGGTGCTTTTCGTTTTCGTGATCATGTTATTGAATGCCGGCGTCGAAGACCGCACCAACCAGAGCCTGATGGCGAAATATTTAGGCCTGCCGCTGTCCGGATTCCTGGTGCTCGACCTGGCCTGGTGGATCGCGCGGTCGACGTCCGGCAAGGCTGAATTGACTGCCAGCGCGGTGCCCGCTCAAGCGTCCTCCACTATCGAGCTATCCAACCTGCTGTTTAAGCAGTTCCTGTTCCCGTTTGAGGCCACCTCCATTTTGATTTTGATCGCCATGGTTGGAGCGGTTGTACTGGCGCGGAGGGATCCGTGAACGGCGTGCCAATCTTCTATTTCTTGATCTTGAGCGCGGTGCTGTTTGGCTTGGGGGTGGTAGCGTTTCTCTTCAAGCGAAATATTATTGCCATCTTCATGTCTATCGAGCTGATGCTCAACGCCGTGAACCTGGCGTTCGTGGCCTTTAGCCGGGCGCTGGGCAAGCTCGACGGCCAGGTATTCGTATTCTTTGTGATCGTCGTGGCGGCGGCCGAAGCGGCGGTGGGCTTGGCGATCGCAATCAACATCGCGCATAACCGCCGGACGCTGAACGTCGAACAAGTGGACCTGCTCAAATTCTGATGCCAATGCTCGCAAACTTGTGGATTGTCCTGGCGCTGCCGCTGGCAGGCGCCGCGATAAACGGCCTGCTGGGCCGGTCTTGGTCCCGGCGCACCATCAATTCCGTGGCTATCGGCGCGGCATCATTGGCGTTTGTCTCCGCGGTGGAATTGGTACGCGAATTCTCCCAACTCGCGCCCGACAGCATCCCTTGGGTGCGTTCGTACTTTCCGTGGATGACCGCGGAAAATTTCCACATCGATTTCGCGCTGCAGGTGGACCAGCTCACCGTGGTGATGTTGCTGATCGTCACCGGCGTCGGTCTGCTCATTCACATTTATTCCGCCGGCTACATGGAGCATGAAGGCGGTTACTACCGTTATTTCAGCTACATCAATCTGTTCATGTTCTTCATGCTCACCCTGGTGATGGCCGCGAACCTGGTGGTGCTCTTTGTGGGTTGGGAGGGCGTCGGGCTGTGCAGCTACTTGCTGATCGGATTCTGGTTCCGCAAGAAGTCGGCCGCAGACGCGGGAAAGAAAGCGTTCATTACTACGCGCATCGGCGACCTGGCGTTTACCGTGGGCCTTCTGCTGGCGTTCTGGACCTTCAAATCCCTCGATTACCAAACCATATTCGCGCAGGCCAAATCGATGCCCGTGGAAGCCTCCGGGCACATCGGCGTCCTCACGGCTATCTGTTTGTTGCTGCTGGGTGGCGCGGTCGGTAAGTCCGCGCAGCTTCCCTTGTACGTGTGGCTGCCCGACGCGATGGAAGGCCCTACGCCCGTCAGCGCGCTGATTCATGCCGCGACCATGGTGACCGCGGGCGTGTACATGGTCTCGCGCATGAATATCCTTTACGTCCACGCGCCGATCGCCATGATGGCCGTCGCAGTGATCGGAGCGGTCACTGCTCTCTTTGCCGCCTCCATCGGCCTGGTTCAGAACGACATCAAAAAGGTGCTGGCCTATTCCACCGTCTCCCAGCTTGGCTACATGTTCCTGGCGTGCGGGGTGGGAGCGTTCGGCGCTGGCGTCTTCCACTTGATGACCCACGCTTTCTTCAAGGGCCTGCTCTTCCTCTGCGCCGGCAGCGTGATTCACGCCATGGGCGGCGAACAGGACATGCGCAAAATGGGCGGCCTGCGAACCAAGATCCCCGTGACGTTTTGGACCATGTTCGCGGGGACGGTGGCCATTGCGGGCATTCCCGGCTTTTCCGGTTTCTTCAGTAAGGACGAAATTCTCTTCGAGACTTTCGCGGGGCCGTACCGCAACGTCGGGCTGTGGGTAGTCGGCCTGATCGCCGCGCTGATGACGTCGTTCTACATGTTCCGTCTTCTCTTCATGACGTTCTTCGGCGCGCCGCGCTACGACGAGCACAAAGTACACGTGCACGAATCGCCGAAGAGCATGACCGTGCCGCTGATCCTGCTGGCGATTCTGGCGGTCGGCGGCGGCTGGTGGGCTTTGCCGGGGATGTGGGGCCGCGGGAATTACTTTGCGAATTTCCTGGCGCCAGTCTTTGCGTCGGCGGCTGCCTTGGCGCCTGTCGCCGAGGGTGAGCAGCATTCTCTGGAGCTGGGACTGACCCTGATCGCCACCATCGTAGCTCTCACCGGTCTGCTCATTGCCTGGGGCTTCTACATTCGCAGCCCGAACTCGGCGGACAAAGCGGCGGCCAGCTTCAAGGGCTTGCACCGCTTGCTGCTGCACAAATATTTTGTGGACGAGCTGTATGGGTTCCTGATCATCCGGCCGCTTTTCTGGATTTCCACAAACGTGCTTTGGCACGTCGTGGACGAAACCTTGATCGACGGCACGGTGAACGGCTCGGCGACTGTGGCGCAGCGCGTCGGCGGCAGGCTCCGGCGCATTCAATCGGGGAACACCCGCAGCTACGCGTCATGGATGGTGATGGGAGCGATTGGCGTCACCGCGCTATTGCTCGGATTCTGGGAGTGGACTCGCTAGCATGCCGCCACACGGACATTTGCTCTCGGTAATCACTTTTCTCCCGCTCCTGGGAGTCTTGGCGCTGCTGTGCCTGCCCGCGGAAGACCAAACCTGGATGCGCCGCATCGCGCTGGCGACTTCCCTGGCCGATCTGGTTATCTCGTTGCTCTTGCTGCCCGGGTTTCGCATGGCCGATTCCGGGTATCAGTTCCGCGAAATGTGTTCGTGGATCACCGCGCCGCCCATTTTTTACAACATCGGCGTCGACGGCATCAGCCTGTTTTTGATTTTGTTAACCACCTTCCTCACTCCGCTGGCAATTCTTTGCTCGTGGACGAGCATTACCGTGCGCGTCCGCGAATTTTTCATCATGATGATGGTGCTGGAAGTCGGCCTGATCGGCGTATTCGTCTCGCTTGACCTCTTCCTGTTTTTCTTCTTCTGGGAAGTGATGCTGATTCCCATGTATTTCCTGATCGGCATCTGGGGACACGGTCGAAAGATCTACGCCGCGGTGAAATTCATCCTGTACACCATGCTCGGCTCGATCCTGATGCTGACCGCGATCATCTGGCTGTATAACCTCACCCACTCGTTCGAATTGCCGGATATCCTCGCCGCGCTGCAATCGGGTGCGGTGCAGGTGCCGATGAAGACCGAGATGTTGATGTTCGGCGCGTTCTTCCTGGCGTTCGCCATCAAGGTGCCGCTGTTCCCGCTGCACACCTGGCTGCCCGACGCGCACACCGAAGCGCCCACCGCCGGCTCGGTGATCCTGGCAGGCGTGATGCTGAAGCTGGGAACCTACGGCATGCTGCGTTTCTGCCTGCCGCTCTTTCCGGAGGCGTCGCACCGCTTTGCGCCCCTCATTGCCACTCTGGCCATCATAGGAATCGTGTATGGCGCACTGGTGGCGATGGTCCAGCCCAACATGAAGCGCCTGATCGCCTACACTTCGGTGAGCCATTTGGGATTCGTAGTCCTGGGGATTTTTGCTTTCAGTTCGATTTCAATCCAGGGCGCGATCTTCCAGATGGTGAGCCACGGAATTTCCACCGGCGGCCTCTTCCTGGTGGCCGGGATGCTCTACGACCGCCGCCACACCTACGAGATCAAAGAGTACGGCGGCTTGGCCACGCCGCTCCCGAACATGATGTCGTTTTTCCTTTTCATCTGCCTGTCGTCCCTGGCGCTGCCCATGCTCAACGGCTTCGTCGGCGAATTCCTGATATTGGTCGGCGTGTTCGAACAGCACGCGGCTTGGGCGGCGTGGGCCACGTCCGGCGCAGTGCTGTCTGCGATCTACCTGCTGTGGATGTATCAGCGGGTCGCGCTCGGCGAAGTGACCGTGGAGCGCAACAATGAGCTGGCCGACGCCACCCCGCGCGAGAAGACCATTCTCGTGGTTGTGTCCGTCATGGCTCTATTCATGGGCGTCGCCTCACCGCTCTTTACCCATCGCATGCAGCCGTCCGCCGAGAATCTCCTGCACCAAATGGACCGGCCGCATCCCTCGGGTCCGGTTTTAGCTACCCGCCCAATTACTGCGCCGATTACCGCGCCCATTGCCGCGCCATCTGCTCCCGCCCCTGCATCCGGCCGGGCGACTGCCCATAGCGGCGGCGCCGCGGTCGCAAACGTGTCCGCAACAGTTTTGGAAAAGGCCCCCTAGCATCGCGACTTCTAATGCACATTCCCTACGAACAACTCGAGAACATTTACCGGCTGGCGCCGGAGATCGTCCTGTGCGCCACCGGCATCCTGATCATGCTGATCGACCCGTTCACCCCGCCAGCGCGCAAGCGGTTGATGGGCTGGCTGGGCTTTGTTGGCACGCTCGGGGCTCTCGCGGGCCTCGTTGTTTCCTCGCATCACGCAGGTGCGGCGTATTCCGGGTTGGTCGTGGTGGACGGCTTCAGCCTGTTCATGCACGCCATCGTCATCGTGGTGGCCGCGCTGGTGATCCTGGGATCATTCCGCTATCTGGACGACGAGCGGGTGCAGCGCGGAGAGTATTACGCGCTGATTCTTTTCGCGGTCACCGGCATGTGCATCTTGTCTGGGGCCAACGAACTGGTGACGGCGTTCCTCGGACTGGAGATGAGTTCGATCTCCACCTACATCCTGGCCGGCTTCCGGCGGACGTCCATGAAGTCCAACGAAGCTTCGCTGAAATATTTTCTGCTGGGTTCGTTTGCCACTGCATTTTTTCTCTATGGCATCGCGATGGTGTACGGCGCCACCGGGCAGACCGGGATACCGGCTATCGCCAACGTGCTGGCCACTGCGTCACCGAGTTCCCTGTTGGTCCTGGGCGTGGGGATGATCTTCGTGGGGCTGGGCTTCAAAGTGGTGATCGCGCCATTCCAGGTTTACGCGCCAGACGTCTACGAGGGCGCGCCCACGCCGGTTACCGGTCTGCTGGCTTCGGCCCCGAAGGCTGCTACCTTTGCGCTGATGCTGCGGATTTTCTATACCTCGTTCAGCACCGTCGGGCCGCTGTGGTTTTGGGCGGTGTGGATCGCCGCAGTGCTATCGATGGTGGTCGGAAACTTCGCGGCGATCACCCAAACCAACGTGAAACGCATGCTCGCGTATTCTTCCGTCGCCCATGCCGGATATATCATGGTCGCCTTCGCGGCTTCCACGGCCGTGGGCATGGCCGCGGTGATGTTCTATATGGCGGCGTACGTATTGATGAAGTTAGGCGCGTTCCTGGTAGTCACCGAGTTGGGCGGCACCGGCGAGAAGCGCTTGGAGATCAAAGACTACGCGGGCTTGGGCACGCAGCAGCCGGTGCTGGCCGCGTGCTTCGCTTTGTTCCTGTTGTCTCTTCTGGGGCTGCCACTCACCGGCGGATTCGTCGGAAAATTCTATGCGTTTCAAGCCGGGCTGGATTCGCGCCTGGTATGGCTGGTGGTCATCGCCGCGCTGAACACCATCGTTGGCGCTTACTACTACTTGCACGTCATCGTGGTGATGTACTTCAACGATCCGCAGACCGAGTTCCCGCCGCAGAAGACCAGCACGGAACTGAAGCTCGCGCTCCTGGCCTGCGCCATCGGAGTGATCTACCTCGGCATTTTCCCCAGCCGTGTAATGCACTTCGCCTACACTTCCGCGCAAGCTCTGCTCTCTCGCTGACGTCCGAATCGCTCCCAGTCCCGGTTTGCTACCTGACTGGCCGGCGCGTTCATTCCAGAACGCGCCACCGTTCGTCTATGCCGGCGTGGCTGCGGGCTCCACTGCTCGGCGCAGCGCGGCTCGCGCCAGCAGGCGCGTGGAATCCAGCGTGGGAAGCGGAGAATTCGAATCGTTCATGATCAACGGAATTTCGGTGCAGCCGAGCACCACCGCGTCGCAGCCTTCATCTTTCATCCGTCCAATCACCTGCTGAAAGTACGCAACCGTCTCAGGCTTGAAGATGCCGTAAACCAGCTCGTCCAGGATGATGCGATTGATCTTTTCACGTTCGGCAGTGTTTGGGCGCACATAGTCCAGTCCGCGCGCAGCGAGTTTTTCCGGGTAGACCTCGCTCTCGACCAGAGAGCGCGTGCCGGTCAGTCCCAGTCGCCGAAATCCTCGCTCGGCGGCCTCTGCGGCCACCACTTCGGCGATGTGCAGCCAGGGCAGCGGCGACCGCGCCTCGACGTAAGCGAACGCCTGGTGGATGGTGTTGTCCGGGCAGATCAGGAAATCGGCGCCGGTTTTCGCCAGCTTGTTCGCTGAGGAGAGCATCAGGTCACCCGCGCATTGCCATTGGCCGCGATAGATGCATTTCATGTACTCAGCCAGCGCGTGGGTGTGCATTCCCACTTCCGGATGATCGTGCGGGCCAAGAAGCTCCGCTCCTTCCGCGCAGATGGTTCGATAGCAAAGAGCTGCGCCCTCCGCGGAGCAGGCAACAATTCCGATGTGTTGGGTCATGGGTTTAGCATACCTCGAACTTTCGTGAGATTTGGGAGCTTCGACGATGCTTTGCGGCTTTCTGAGCTCTATGAGTATTTCGGTGTTGAGCAGCGGCACTTAAGGTGCGTTCCGGGGTGCGTGACCTTACTGGCGAAAGCCTTCGCCTATTGAAGACATATAAAACGAGGATCTGCATGGATTCGGCAATTCTCTGTCCCTTGTTTTCAGTGAGATACGGAGGGGTATCCCGACAGCTGTTGCGATTGGAAGTTTGGCCCCGTTCGAACACCGCCGCCGTTCGCTCGTTCTGCATTAGGGGCCCCATAGCTGTGCAACGCTAACACGCGGCAAATTCCCGCGAAAGATGTCATATCTGTGGAGTTCCGTGGGGGGGACAGAGATTCGATCCGCAGGTCCGGTCCTTCCCGGCTTCCACTCGAAAGCGAATCGGCATAGGGGGAGCGGTCACCCGCTCTCCCCTGCCACACCACCCGACATGCGGGTCCGCATCGGGCGGTTCAGAGGGCTACGCCAGACCATCGACACCCAGCGGTGGCCAGCGGCGATATATGGCTGGCCTTGGCTACCGCTTGATGCGCCGAGCGTCTCGGCCGGAACCCATAGCTGTGGTCGGAGAAGGTCGGGTCCCCTCTGCCTTGCAGAACCTGCATCACCCCTTGCTGGATGAGTCGATCCAGCACCGTCGCAATGCCAAGCTTTCGCATCCCACCGTCCGGCTTCGCGATTTCTACTCGCCTTACCGGTTGTGGTTGGTAGGTCCCACTCAACAGCTGTTCCCGTATCGAGGGCCAGTGCTGCTTCCGGTGGCCCCAGAGCTCGCCGACTTTCATGCCGTCGATTCCCGGACTTCCTTTGTTCGCTTTGACTCGCTGGTAAGCCTGCCAGCAGTTTTCCCGCTCGCAGATTTCTTCCATCAACTGCTCGTGACTAGCTGGACGTTCGGTTTCGCATTTCGCCGTGGGCGATTCGGTCCCTTCCTGAGTAGCCTTCCGAGCTTCACTCCTCCCCTCCTCCGTAAAGGCCAGCACTAGCTGGTTCTTCTGCCGCTTGTCGCTCATCGAGTCCTGCGTCCTACTTGTCGCTCCCTGCTGTTTGGGCCTTCCTCACTGGCGTGAGTACTACGCCCGCTGCTGACTTCTGCCGCACGGTCAGAGTGAATCTCTTCCCCCTCAGTCACGATTCCGTGACATGCAGCAGATCTCCCGAGGTAAGTTCGACCGCCTTCCACGCACAACCCCCGGATTTACCACCAGTGCCTTTGATGGATGTGGGTTTCGCGATCATTAGCTCGCTCCCCCGGCACCGTAGGCCTCCAATCCAGTTCTTGTCCATCGGCTCGCGTGTTTGCTACACGCTTCTTTCAGACCTCGCCTCGCGCTTCGGCCCTTGCGCTTCACTAACCCTTCTCCTCCATCAGGATGGGTAGAGGACTTTCACCTCCAAGCTGTCGAACATGCTCGGCACACAAACAAAACGGCCGGCAGTTTGCGCTGCCGGCCGTTCGTGTCTCTCCGTTGGCTGGGGAAGATATTTACCTGCGGCCCCCACCACCGTGAAAACCGCCTCCGCCGTGGAACCCTCCACCACCATGGAAGCCTGCTCCACCATGAGCTACCGCTCCGCCGTGAAACCCACCAACCGGTCCACGCCCGCCGAAGCCTGCTCCACCGCGTACTCCAACTCCGGGACGGCCGTAGAAGCCGCGGTTACCATAGAATCCGCCGCGACCATAGAAGCCTGGGCGGCCGTAAAATCCGCCGTGGAACCACGGGCCAGCACCGATGAATAGACCGCCGGAAAAATAACTAGGTCCGTAGTAACCGTAAGGCGCGCACGCGTAAGGAGCATATCCATAGTAGCCATAGGCGCACGCGGGAGGTCCAGCAACGTATCCCGGTCCTCCAACTCCTATGCCGACCGCCAACCGCTGGGCGCTGGCGTAAGAGGCCGACGCCAGGCAAATGCCAAGTAATGCTAGAACTCGGAAGTATTTCATCTTGGTTCCCCTTCTGAGATCGTCCTGCGATCCCGATCTCAACTGCACGCATAGCTACATTGCAAAGCGGTGGCCAAAGTCCCGCCCCAAACGAAGAAATGGAGGAAGTCACCTATTTTCAGCGTGATACATCGCCCTGGCAGGGGGCGTGATTGCCCAGCGGGATGGGGCTCGATGGTGTTTTTCAAGCAGCTGTGGTGCTTTTCAGCCACCAGCCGAAGTGGCCCACGTGGAGGACTTATCGAGGTATTGCAGCGCACAAACTGAGGTCAGAACGTGGCACGCAACATGACCAATTCCGCTGGCTGGGCTAGATTTTGAGTAGCCAGTGGTATTCGCGAAGCAGTAGAACGGCTACGCCAAGAGCTGCTAGCGCGATGGTCAGCGTCGCCAGGCGGCGGGTTAATCCCGGATTGCGCGCCTGGCGCTGGATGATCGGAAGATTCACCAGTGCGCTCGAGAGCGAGGCCAGCACTACGCCTGTTCCCGCCAAGCCCGGCTGCAATTGCCCGTGCGCCACCATGTTGGCGGCGGCGGCCGTGGTGCTGGCGCTGCTCACCAAGCCGCCCAGGATGCTCACACCGAGGAACGCGAATTTGCCGAGGTGGCGTTCGCCGAGCGTTGAGATCGCCTGAATCAATACGAACAGCGCGGCAAAATTCAGCACGTGCGCGATCGAAACCGGAGACTCCAGGTGAATTTCGGTGGGGTTATCGCCCGCGCGTGCCCGCGAGCGGCGCACCAGAACCAGCGCGCCGAGTGCCATAGCCATCAGCGGTGCAGCGGCGCTGGCTACCGCAGCCGGCGAAAAAATCGCCAGGATCACCAGGTTGCGCGCAAACATCGCCACGATGATCAGCAGCAGCGCGGCGACCGCGACGCCGGGCGACGTGCTTCCCGCTCCCAGCGGTTTCGCCAATTCGGCGGCAGCGGCGGTGCTGTTCACCAGGCCGCTCAAAAACCCGCTCAGATAGATGCCGTGGGTGCCATACAGCTTGAGGAGAACGTAGTTCGCAAATCCTATTCCCGCAATTACAATCACGATCACCCAGGCGGCCCGCGGGTTAATCAATTGCCAGGGGTCGACGAAACGGTCCGGCATGATCGGATAGATGACGAAGCCGATCAGCCCAAGTAGCGCCGCGCTGCGAATTTCCTCCAGGCTCAGCCCGCCGGCAAATTTCTGCAGTTCGAGCTTCCACGCCAGCAGCATGGTGATGACGATGGCTCCCGCCACCGGCGTAAAAACGTGGCCGATGCCTACCAGGTAGCCGGCCACGAACACCAGCAACACCGCCATCGAAGTGGTCACTTCGGGCGGCCGCGCAGCCAGAAAATTCCGAATGTCCGAAGCCGCCAATAGCAGCAGCACGCCGACAAATGCCACGGTGGCCAGCGGAGTGGGCAGGTGCGCGCTGAGCATTCCCAGCACGGAAACAAAGGCGAAACTTCGCAGGCCGAATTCTTTGTTCGCCCACTCGCGTTCGATGCCCACCAGCATGCCAATGCACAACGACGCTGCGAGCTGCACCGCGATCACCGGCGTGGGAATCCTCAGGCTTTCCGAAACAGGCTGCTGCCAAAGCATCCTCTTATTATACAAGCGGCGCCCGCCGATGAATCGCCGCTTGCGGTTCAATGTTGCTTTAAATCCGCCAACCAGGTCCGGGAAGAAATACAGCAAAGGCGGTATAGCCGCGGCGCCAACCTTGCGCTCAAACTGATTTGTATTCTTAACGCTTATCAAGGAGTTGTGGAATGTCGGAAAGCAAACAACCCAATCGGGAACAGATCGAGAAACGAGCGTACGAACTATTTATCGGACGCGGTGGCGGCGGAGGTATGGACGTAGAGGACTGGTTTGCAGCCGAACAGGAATTGAGAGCAACTGCGAATCAAGCGCCGGCCGTGACCATCGCAAAGCCGGCGGCGACCGCGGCTGGCGCGGCACAAAGCTCCCACGCGACCGGAAAACAGAATGACGTGCCGCAAACATCTCGCATCGAGGGCGCGCCAGAAACCAGCGAAACCCGATTCTCACCAAAACCGAGAACCGCCGCAGGCCGCTGAGCGCCAGTAGTACCCGCTTCGAACGAAACCCATTTCATCACTACGCAGCGCGGAGGGTCTCAATGGGATCTACCGTGGTCGCGCGGCGGGCGGGCAAGTAACTGGCCAAGGACGCAACCGCAACGATGCCCGTGGATACCGCCAGGTACGTCAGCGGGTCGACCGGATTTACATTGAACAGCACCGCGGACATGAAGCGCATCACGATGATCGCGGTTACCAGCCCGCACGCGACTCCCACTACGGCCAGCGACAGTCCTTGCCGGACAAACATGCCACTGACGCTTTGCTGTTGCGCGCCGAGCGCCATGCGAATACCGATCTCCCTTCGCCGTTGTGAAACCGAGTACGCGATCACGCCGTAGATGCCTACCACCCCAAGCAGCAGCGCCATCCCGCCGGCAACGCCAAGCATCACCAGCGTGAACGATGTGCGCGCCATGGACGTTTTGTAGAAGTGCTCCATGGTGTAAACAGCGGCCAGCGGAAGGTTGCCATTTACAGACCATACCGCCTGGCGCACTTCAGTCAAAAATGCTGCGGAACCCGCGCGCGGACTTCGTATGGCATAGGCCACGTCGCGTCGAGCCGCAGTCGTCTGGCCTTCGAAACGGCCCATCAGTATGGGCCAATAGGTAGTCGTCGGAGCATCCTGGTTCAAACCGTCATCGTGAACGTCTCCGGCGACTCCGACCACTTCGCGCCAATCATCAACGGTTGACACGCGAACACGCCTACCGAGCGCATTGGCGGGATTCCCCCAATATTCACGCGCCATGTTCTCAGAGACAATCGCTACCGGGGTCTTGCCATATATCTCCGCCCAGGTGAAATCCCGCCCCGCAACCATCGGCGTTCCGACGGCCGCCAGGAATCCCGGCGATACGAATTTGAATCGCCGCATGGGCAGGTCGCCTTCTCGATAAGTGCGGTCCTGCGCAAAGACCGGATCATTCGAATTGTTTCCGTCCATCGGGATGCTGCTGGAGAACGCCGACGACGACACGCCCGGAATGGCTTCGATCTTGTGGAGAATATTTTCTTCCATTCGCGTCACGTCCTCCGGCTTGGTTTCGGGGACGATCGCTTCGGGGATCGAAATGCGGAAGGTCTGCACCGTTGCGGGATCGTAAAAGCCCGGTTGCACGTGGGTGAGGGCGCGGAACGTGCGGATCATCAGGCCAGAACAAATTAGCAACACCAGCGCCAGAGCCACCTGCACTACTACCAGCACATTTCTGGCCCGATGCTGTTGCCTGGTCTGGCTGAGCGCGCGGCCGCCCTCGTGCAATCCGCGTCCGGAGCGCACGCCGGCAAATTTAACGATGGGAATTAGCGCGCAAAGTAAACTGGCCAGCAACGAAATGCAAAAAGTGAAGAGCAGGACCGGCAAATCAATTCCAATTTCATTTACACGCGGCAAACTCGACCCTGCCATCGCCACCAGCGCTCGAAGCGCGCCGAACGCCAGCGCCAATCCGATCGCGCTTCCTGCCACGCCGAGAATCGCGCTCTCGAACAGCAGATCCGCCGCAATTTGTTTCCAGCCCGCGCCCAGCGCCGAGCGAATCGCCAATTCCTGCCTCCTGCCTTCCATACGCACGAGCAACAAATTCGCTACGTTGGCGCACGCGATCAGCAGCACCATGGCGATCGATCCCATCAGCAGCCAGAGTACGCCGCCGATGTCACCCACCACGTCTTGCTTCAACGGGCGGATGTTCGGCGACAGGCGCGCGTTTTCGAATATTTTCAGACTGAAGCCTTCCGGAGCGGGAAAACTTCGAAACACAACGGGAATCAGCCGCGCGAAGTCAGCACTCGCGCGCGCCATCGTCACTCCGGGTTTCAGCCGCGCCAAGGAACGGAAACTGTAATTCCCCAGCTTCAACGTGGCGCGATCGAATTGGCTGGGAATCAGAAGGGCCAGATCATTCATATCCAGGAAAGTGAAGTTTCGCGGCAGCACTCCGATGATTTGGCGCGACTTCCCATCCACGATCAAAGTGCGGCCGATCACCGCGGGATCACCGCCGAGTTTGTGTTGCCAGTAACCGTAGGTCAGCATGACCGTGTCTGGCGCGCCCGGCGTATCGTCAGCGCGGCTGAACGAACGTCCGAGCACCGGTGTTACGCCCAGGACCGGAAGCAATCCGTCGGTCACGTCCAGCGCGGAAACCCGTTCAGGTTCGGCCGTTCCAGTCACGCTCAATGAATCGCTCGAGTAAACTCCGATGTCCTCAAACGATTGATTCTGATCGCGAAGGATGAAATACGTGGAGGGAGATATGTTCAGGTCTTTGATGTCCAGCCCTGGCGCAGTGAGCCACACCCCCACCAAATCATTCGAGTGAGCGTAAGGCAGCGGCTTCAACAGCACGCCTTCCAGAACGCTGAAGATCACAGTGTTGGCTCCGACGCCGGCCGCCAACGTGATCAGCGTGATTGCGGTGAACAGGGGCGCGCGGCCCAATCGGCGCAGCACCTGCCTGAACTGACTCCCTAAGGTCCCCACGCTCCGGCCTCCTCAGCCATACGTCGTCGTCGCACCGCCGCGGCGCACGCCTTCACCTTCTTAATATGTTGATACGGCTCGCCGAGGCGGAATGTTCCGAACTTTATTACCAAACACCCTGTTTTCCACCGAACCACCATACCAGGCCAATTCCGAGCGTGGTTTGCTCCCTGCTCAAGAGGTTCAGCGTATCGGTTAGGAAGAAAGGCTGATTGGAAAAGTCGCGCCGCCATTCTTCTTTCATCAGGAAGTTGTCCTTAAACTTATATTCGAACGTCGCCGTTCCTTCCTTCAGTGCTTGTTGTTTTCCGCTAAAGAGCCCCCCGTCCGACACGTATTCGGCGCGTCCGGCTATCGCGACCTTCGGCAGGAGTTGGTAACGGACGTAAGCAGCGCCGCCGTCGGTATGCACGGGCGGCGAGTAGATTTGCAGGCGTTCGATGACGTAGTCGCCCTCCAGAGCGAAACTCAACTTGGGAGCGGCATTCCAGGTGACGTAACTATCCACGATATGCAATTTGCCTTTCGCGGGATTCGGAATTGGCGCGAACGGATTTCCTTGCTGGGACGGCAGACCGGGCGTGCCAATCGGCTCGTATTGAAAGTCCGGATGCTCCTGACCGAGATAATAATTCACCGTCCAATTGATGCTCTTCCGCGGTTGTACATTGACGCCAAACAGTTCGTCCTTGTATCCATTTACCGGCTCAGTTTGATTGGTGCCGTTCACCATCCAGTAGTTCAGCGAGAGCTGGTCGTTCACCTGGTAGTTGGCGCGCACACCCATATGGTAGAAGGGCAAAAAGTCGAACCAGTAGGATCTTGAATAGTTCATCTGGTCCTTGGTGTAGTTTCCCTCCAGCCCGATGGAGCTGGCCCATTTGCCGAAGTCCACCGTCAGCCCACGGCCGATGGGAGCCACGTAAGTGCCGTAGGCCTGGAAAATCGCGCGATATACGTCGGGCCGCGGCTCGTTGGCCGGGTTGCCCTGCAGTGTTTCGGTGGCTTGACCGTACTGCAAATCGAGGCGCGCGCCATACCGTTTCCCGTTGGAGGGGTCGGGTGCGTTTTCGAGGACCAGGTCCGCCTGGTTCAGGCCGAAGGCATTGCTGCTGACGTCGTAAGCACGCAAGAGATTGGCGCGGCCAATCGGCGCGTTGAAATTGTATTCGTAATAACCGTCCATCATCAGATTTACGGTGGTTCCTCCGAGGAGGTCGTATCCATTACGCGCTTCGACCACTGCCGGCTTGGGTGAAGGATCGCTGCCCGGCACGATCTGTTGTACTGGTTGTGCCGGTTGTGCCTGCGGCGGCACCTGAGGCTGTGCCTGCGTTTGCGATGGGACCAGAATCGCCGCGACCGGCCGGCTGACAAAGTTCTCACTCAGTTGCGGCGCAGGCCCTCTGGCCTGCAAATCGCTCACCTGTTTCTGGAGTTGCTGCACCAGCGTTCGCAGTTCGCTCACTTGCTCGCTCAAATTAGCGTACGCGGCATTCGCCGGCGGCGCAGGGGTCTGGCTCTCCTGAGCTTTTGCCGAGCCCGGGAGTAAGGCAGCCACCAGGAATAAAAAGATCTGTTTGCTCCTGGCGACGCGGGTGAGAGATAAGTCTCGCAAAAGTGTGGACATGCTTTTTCTCCTGGCATTTTCTCGAAATCCTGAATCGGTGTGCCGATGCCGCCTTCAGTTTCTGAGGCTCGTCTAGTCCCGGACCAGCCTTTACAGCCGGGATGAGGCTGGTCGGATTCTACTCGATACCAAAATCAAAATTTTGTATCGAATCGGCAATTCTCGGACCTCTAGAATCAGTCACATACAACGAACCGCCTGTGCACGAGATGCCCGGCAAAAAAACCGCCTTTTCGGGCCGGTGCCAGCACTATTGGCGGCGTCGGCTCTTGCGATTCGTGCAGCCACGGTGGCGCACTGAAGATACTCGCTCGTTAATAAATTCCCTCCTTGCGGCAGGGTAGCATTGCAGGCAAACGGGGGGAAGGTATCACTTCTGTGGGCTTGATCTGAGTACGGTGTTTCCCGCGGAACCCGCAGCCTACCGCGGCCGTTCGAGGACGGGAGATTGCGGACCATTTCGAGGCTCAATCGGGGAGAGAATTCTAGCGCCGGTTGCGCGTGAAGCGGGCAACCGGCGCTAGAGCTTTTGTCAGGCGTTTAACTACGTTTCGACGTTCCCGAGCTTAGTGACCAAAATCGAATAGCTCGAATAGGTCGCTGATCGCCGGAGTATTGACCGGCGCGTACGGATTGCCGGGCTCGGTGATGGGGTTCGGGAAATTATCGCGGCTGCGATATGTGATCGGACCGATCGACCAGTTCCTCTCGATGAACTTGTCGATCGAGACGTGGTCTGCATAGTTGTGGGTAATGTGCCCTGGCTTGGTGAAGCGCGACACCACGATACAGGGGATGCGCGTACCGTCGCCGA